>Ga0065711_1000994_pt1 | contig 52038 bp, 24 predicted proteins | sample Hoacrofraction12_FD_59098 | JGI IMG/M metagenome (GOLD analysis project Ga0065711, IMG submission 59098) | Hoatzin crop microbial communities from Cojedes, Venezuela - Epithelial fraction 12 v2 (version 2) | ecosystem: Host-associated > Birds > Digestive system > Esophagus > Crop | place... | reverse complement strand
CTGTATCATTGTTGTTACTGTTCCCTTTGTTTGCTGTTCTGTTAAACTGCCCTTATCCCGACCCACCAGTTTTCTGCCTGTTTCTTTCCATTCTCCTCCGCACCCCGGCGCGGGAAGGGGCGGCCGCATGGTGCTTTTGTTACCAGCCGCAGCCAAACCAGAACACCCTCCTACACTCGTATGCTGAGGGCAACCAGGACAGACCAGCATGGGTACACCACAAGAGTAAGGTCAGGTCTTGCTCTAAAGAGAGCTCACAAACCTGGGAGCTAGAAGAACAGAAACCAGACATCTTATAGACATATGAATAGGCTTTGTAGAGTTTTATGTGTCTTTTACCTGGGGATTTTCTCTTAAAACATGAGCTACCTGATGTTATTTCTGTCCAGGTCAGCTCTGTACGTATGCAGGGGAAGCAGGCTTGTTTCTTGATTTGGAAGGACAGACTAGGATGTAGGGATGTTAGTGCAGTGTTAACACAGTTCAGGACAAAATGTTCTCACCATCGCTACTTTCTGACTTTCTTCTGACATTGCTTGTGCTTCCTGGCCTATTAGGTGGCAGTTTCAAAACGTATTAGAATTGACCACAAGACAGACTATTAAACTTCTTGACAAGTAATTTGTGTTTCATGGGACTTGGTTGATTAAAAATTCACTGCCCTGTATCTACAACTCATGAGGGGCCTCATCTTTGTCCAAGACTGCATGAAATAAGAGAAAAGTGGATTTCTTCCAAAGCAAAAGTAAGACAGCAAAGTTTGTGCCATATCTGTGTGGTCTCTCACCTTTCTAGTCTGGAGAAGGATATTAATTGTATTTGTGTACATGCAAATCTAAAAAAGTAAAATTAAAAAAAAAATATATATATATCCCCCTTGAATGGCCTATGTTTTGTCCCCTGGTGAGTTTTCCCAAGCTTGCAGAGTCAGTAGCGAAAGAATTTCCCAGCAGAGAGATAACAGAGAGAAAGTAAGAGGGCAGAACAGCATACCAAAGAGAGAAAGGATCTGTGGAACAAGGGCTCAAAGACATCTTTTACAGTATATAACAGAATTAATATTTATCATCCTTTCTCATCTAGAGGCATTCTGATGAGCTGCATTATGAATATCCATAGAGCATCCCAGCCAAGGGGCGGGATGGGGGAATCTCCTTGAGGATCCTCAACGATCCTCAGGTATTGATTTAACACAAAAGTAGACACACAGTTGACAGTAGTTATACACAGTTGGAGACTTTATGATGGATACATGAGCCCTGTGACGCATTCAAGACTGGACTGCTTATAAATAGCTCACAACATAAAAATAACTCCCAGAACTAGCTGCCACAAATCCTGTGGTAAAAATTCCTTAACTCATTTGCTTCTCTATGTTGCACAGAAGTGATCTGTTTTGAACTTCCCATATTTAAATAATGAATTTCTTTAATGTTAAAAGGACACACAGATTGCAGTGTAATACCTAGCAGATTGTTATCTACAGATAATAAGCATATAAACTCAGACTAAGAATGTTCATTTACAAACCTGCAAGAGGACTCACAGTAACTTTCTTGCACTACACTGTAGTGACAGTACTGTCATTTAGTAAAAGATAAATCGTGACAAAATTGTAATATAGGCAAAGACCTACATTCACTGGCAACAGTGAATTTAGAATGCAATAGCTGCTAAAAGCAAATCAAGGAATCCCTTGCTGTTGGGGTCGATGCAGTTTGAGAATTAGCATGACTAGGCTGCTTAAGCAAAACAGTTAGCATAACTGAACAGGCCGCTGGAAAGGACAGTTATTCATAACAATTGAGAAAGTTCTGATAGTGCACATGATGTGGGTTAGCAAAAACAAGATGTGTTGAAGGACGTGGAGGTGGTCTGTTGCTATTAGCTTTAGTGCATAGTTACCAATCAGAAGGGAATATGGGGTGCGTGAACAGCGCGTGATTTATGTCTGTAGCCTATCCAAATAAGCGTGATGGCGTGTACAGATATGGAAAATGTATATAACCATGCAAGCAGACCAATAAATCGGATCGACTGTGCATCGTACCAATGCATGTGAGAGTCGTTCCCGTCCTTTCACGGATGCTGAAACTCGGCACCTTGCATTCTAGCTTACAGGGGCTAGGATGCACTTCTGTAATGCGTACTTCAAGATGGATGGAGGAAAAAAAAAATATTGTATTTTGACAACCATTTCCTGTGCTGCACTTTCATAGCCCAATTAAATAATTATCCCTGCCATGCCTCAAGTCATCATTACTTGACAGTAAATAATCAGACTATTGTTTAAAATACAAAGTAGTTATCAACATATTCCAAATATTTTTAATTTAAGAGATTATTTGAATGTCACAGGATAATGTTTGAGTAAGTCCCTTGATGCTTTTTCCATCTGACAGTGCAGCCACATGCTTTGTCGGCTGAAACATAACTCAGTCTCATGCTGCATTCTCAACACATCGAAATAGCAAATATTTTAAACTAGTCTGAGTACTTTGATGTGCAGGTTCCTGCCTCACTCTCTATTCATGGTTACTCTTTCAGTTTGGAAGCATTCACCATTTTTCAGTACACAGGGGCTTTTATGTTGTCTTGCTGAGAGTTTTAAGAAATCTCTCTCTGCAGGCAACAGTGAATTGCAAACACAGGCATAGAGAAAAGTTCAGATACTTCAGAAAACCAGGAAGTTTGGTTGCCTACACTGCATTTAGCCTGAGATGGAGATGATAAACTCCAAATTCTCGTGCAATTACCAAGCAAAAATCAAGCAGCAATAGCACAAGAAATAGAACTAATGCAACAGCATTTTTCCCTATTCTTTTTACCCAGGTGTTATCACTTTCCAGTCACACTACATTTTATGTTAAACTGGAGCACTAAGCTGACCTTTTATGTCTCAATTAATAAAATTGCATTAAAACCTCTCCTGTTTTTCAATCAAAAAGACACATTCAGTTGCCTCTCTTTCATCAGGGACTGTTACTTCTTCCTTTTGTTACAGATTTTCCTTCCAAATTCTTACCATACACTTTTTCCTTTAATCCCCTGTTATTTGTTCTCCCCAAAGACCCAGCAGCCAGGATTAAATCAAGATCTTTTACTAGACTTTACTGCACAGCTCATGACTTAGAAAGGGTAGCAGTGGAACTTGTATCACATTAACTTCGACCAGAATTTACATGGAAGGAATTACATCCTAACAACATGCTTTAGTTTTCTAAATGTGATCTAACACACCGAGAGCTACAGTTACATCAAACTCAAAGCACAGCAATCAGAAATATCTTGAGCAATAAGTCACAATCTGTGAGTCTGGAACATGGAGAAATCTGCAGCAGTACAAAAGCAGAGCAACTGAGCAATTCTCAGAAGATCTTTAAGAGGCCTTAGATCTCAACAGGATTTCCGCGCTTCCCCAAGAAGTCTGTGGATGCAAAGTATTCTGCATACTGCATGGAAAGACATTTCTTCACTTACAGGGCAGTCTCTTTGTAGGATTTGATTCCCAAATGATATACAATAGTGGCATAAAGAAAGGGTTAACTGCTTGATGACATTGCATTAAGATTTTGTCCTTTGTCTTAGCAAATGTTCTAAACTAATTCCATGATATTTAAATAGCAGGGCATGAGCAAAACCAGTTCTGTAACCCATAGTATCTGGGCTGAAGGACACGAAATTTTCACATATGGGTAGGTCTCCAGTACTGCTACAGCTATATCCCTAATGATCCCCCTAACACCATTGTAACAGAGTTCTTCAGTTTATCTGTTTTGTTCTACTGTGCAGATTGCTTTAGCCCAGCCCCAGTATCTAACTGGACACTGTGCTGCAAAACCCCACAAAAATATTGCCCCCTCACTGCAGAGTCTGCAATCTGAAATTAAAGTCAATAAATAAATAAACATTAGAAAGCACAACGAAACAACAGCACAACAGAGACACGATGCAGTCTCAAAATACAAGCCACCTGAGCTTTGTGACATCTTCTTGTGGATGTAACATCAGAGGGGAGTTACAGGAAAGGATCTGAAAAAAGGTAGTAACATCAGTCTGCAGATATTTAGAAAGATTGTGGTGGGAAGAGCATAATTTTTTTCAGCCATTAATAAGGCTGGTATCATAGGTCCCCTGGAGATGAAATTAACATTTCAATGATAATTGAAATACAGCTAAGCCACGAAAGTCCACAGGAAGGGCGGACAAGACCCTTCTGATATGTGATACCAACAGGGAGCCAGTTTAAAAGACCCTGGAGGAGAACATGTAATTAATACAATCACTAACAGAGAACCAGAAAGAGGCAATTGAGAGGATGAGGCTACATCCCCTGACACTGACCGGGGAGGACAAGCAAGTAGAAAGCTTGACTCACCCTTTCCTCACGGAGGTAGAAAAGACTAGATGAGGATCTTCTTCCTTGGAGAAAATGTGACATTGTGTTTATTTAGGAGTAACTTTTCATTCATATTGAAACTGGTCAATTAACATTAAAAATGCAAAAGAAAAGGCTATAAAATCTGGCTTTGGGATCATCCATTTTTAATCATTCTTTTGAAATGGCTAAACAAAAGCAAAACCAAACTCTGTCATACTCCTTGCTTTGAGATGTGCAGCTGCATAAAAACAGTTACTTCTCAGATTCAGAAGCACAGACACTATAAACACAGGCTCCTGTACAAAAACAAAGAGCTCATAGAGGCTGACCCTGCAGTTTTCCCTTGTGCAGAGCCACTGTTAATTCTGAAGCCAATGAGGACATCAGGAAGTTCCTCTTCACAACTAAGCTCACTAAGAGAAACAGCTGTTGATTAAAATTGAGGTTTAAGAATAGTCTTATGAAACATGTGGTCCTTTAAAATCCCTTGGTTCTTACTTTCCACTATAATATCTTCAGAAATAAATGCAACCCCAAATTTTATTATATCTAATTAAGTTTCAAAAACATCAAAACATCAGTACTAGCTTTTGGTTCAGATTCCACACCATTACAAAAAGTTCAGCACCTAGATTGCATTGTTTTCTATTTATATCAGAGGCCTTTATATGAGTAAATCCCTGACAAGATTTATTGCACCCACTTGTCCATCAGACACAGCACAGATTCCACCATGTATACAGATTCACTTATCATTGCAGATATAAGATGGCTCTGCCTGCCCTTATCCTGCAGTACTACTATATTCCATTTGCATTTTTATGAAGCAAAATTCCTAAAGGACTTTTTTAACTAAGAGATCTTCTAGAATGGTACTTCTTTCCCTGCTTCCATTGTCTATATTTGTCTTCAAGTACTCATATTTATATTTTAGAAACGAAACAGAAAACTTTTGTTTGTGTAACAGAAAGACTAAGAGCATTATTCTTAAGGAATGAGTAATCTATCTTATTGTTAACAACTACTGCAAAAAACAACAAAAGCTCCTTTTTCTAGAACAACAGCTGAATTAAGAAGGTATGTAGAGCCAGAAAAACTACTTCAGAATACATTCTGCCTCAAGCTTGCCCCTTTCATAATGTAATGACAAAATTTCTTCTTATGTATTAAGAACAAGAAACCTTATTTTTCACTTTATTGTACTTAAAAATTTCTTGTATTATTTTATTTTTAACTGAAGTGGATTCTGTATCATGCAGCATGTCATAAAGCACCAAGGTTAAACACTCCTGCTCTGATCTCTTTTTTGTAGAAGACTGAAAATCCTGCATCCTCGCATAGTTCAACAAGGGAGTCAGATTTTGGTGTTAAAGCTACATACTGGAGGAAAGGAATTTGAGATGCTGTTTTCACTATTTTCTACACATCTCTGCAAAAAAAAATTTCTTTGTAGAAATTGTTCTTTCTTGATGCATAAAAATTCTTCCATTTTTCCCAGTATCTTTCAGAGGTGATTTAATCCTAGTTTATACATTTATACATATAATCCTGGTATATATACAACTAAGCAAACAAAATACTAGCCATTAAAAAAAATTAGAAAAACAAATACAAAATCATCTCTTTCAAAGACTTCATTCCTTTTCTGTTGAAGAAACCTTTAAATGCATTTTAAAGCATTTGTTAGATGTAGTGAAGTTATCTGTGATGAGTTATGTAAATTTTATCCAGCTACAAAAGATTTGAAGTAAGATATGGGAATAAGTAACTTCAAACGGCCTTAGCACCCAAGCTCATAACATCATTATATTTATCAGAAAGGCTCAAGAAAACAATCTGGTAGTGTCAGAACAACCAATTTGTTCTCTGAAACTTCTGAGAAAAGTGTTAATAGTTAAGCTTTTTTTTTTTTTCCTTTCTGCTTCTAGAACCTCATTAATTTTATTTTGGGCTAAATGACAAACTTCTTCATGGCTTTTTGAAAAAGTACTTTAAGACAAGTTTAGACTTTCAGATCAAAATAAACATAAAATTAAACTAAAAAAAAATCAATGCTTTTTCATTTTAAGAAAGTAAAACCCACAGCTTTGTGGAAGACTGAAAGAGTTCAGTAACCTCATAAATATAAGTAATTTTAACTTACTGAAAGATAAATAATCTTACAGATACTCTGTCAGTGAATACTAGATAGGAATTTCATAGTTTGTTAAAGTGTCATAAATCAGTTAGAAAAACTGTGCCTTGGTGGGTTTCTTGGTTCCATATAGAAAATGTGTAACAAGAATATCATGAGTACCCTTTACAACAGAACTTCCTTTAAGAGTAAAGTCAGTGACAATCAGTGGGCCTGAATCTTGTTTCCCTATTCAAACTGTAACAGTAAATCAACCAGAAGACTGTCCCAGAACTGTCTCCATCAGAAGATGTGACCTTCCTTCTTTAGGCTCCCTTTGCAGTTGTACATATCATCCAGAATATGTATGTATTTTTTTTTACCACAAATGCTTCTCTACCAATATGATCTCTTGATATGTGGATAGTCACGTTGCAGAAAACTTCATTAAAATAAAAGCTCTCTGCTTTTGCTTTGTATTTCTTATGAGAACTGATCTAGACATTTTTCAGACTGTCCATTAACACTTCAGCTTTGCTAGAGAAAGAATTATTAGAGAAATTAAAATGCTGTAGTTGTGTCTATTCTATTACTTTCTCTCATTCTCTTTCTTCCCCCTTAAATCAGTATAAAAAAAAAAATACCAGTGTAAACAAAGGTTTTATCACTTCGTATTCTGAAAACTGAGGCATATTTACAACTAAAATCAAATAACAATAATTCATGTCTAAAAACAGTTGTCTCTCCTGCTACTGTACAAAAGCAAGGGTAAATTTTTTTCCCGTATGTAAGTTTAACGGTTATTTTCAAATTTTATTTTCATTGACCACAGATGTGGATAAAGAAATGCTGCAGTGTAAATAACTGTAGCTTTTCCTCTATAGATGGATAAAAAGTCATGATCATTAACAATAAACTATAACCATCAACAATAAACATTTAATGATAATCATAAAAAGAACTGGGCATTGTGAAGATCAACAAATTTGCGACAATTCTGCACTAAATTCATTGTTGTGCATTTAAGAAGACAGTATTCCACTGCAGGACAGCAAATGGTAAAACATTTACTAACTTCTGAGTCTGGCTGTTTAAAAAAAATACTTTCTGAAACTGAGAACTTTCTCTTTTTTTTTGGCTTTTTTTTCCTCTGTGCATTCTCCTATTGATCACCTTTCCTTGCACAAACATTTAATGTACACTACACTGTCAAGAAGTTGTGCAAGTAAAGCAAAATGGGTCTATTTTTAACACTTTGCCAAGTTTGCAACTATGCAAAACTATGACTAACATCCTGTGCAGTGGAGCAATTTTGTCCATTTTTCACCAGCAAGAGTGGTTCTCGGTGCAAGAAATTACTTTTCCCTTTTAATATACAAAATACATGGACCAGATGGGTGGAAGCCAATTGTTTTTCTTGCAACATGGTTTCACTAGACAGCTATTAACCTGGCTCCACATATTGCACGATCAGACAAAAGATTCCGATTCAGGAGGGCACTTCATCATTTGCCAGTCCTATTCACGTTAATAACCCACAGTTACCCATTTGCTCAAGTACCTTGCTGAACTGGACTCAAGAAAGGTTAGAGAGAGAGAAATGCAAGCTATGCAGCTTCTATGAAAAATGTAGTTAAGGAGTACACATTAAGCAGTACCTTCAATGATGCACCTCTAACTCAGACTTTTTTGTTTTACATAATATACACTGTAGTAATTTTTTTGAATTTCAAGAGCAGACTCATGAAATGTACAAATTGCTTTCAGAACCTAATGCCCTGTCTTTTGAAAATGATAATTTTGTTATTTTCATTCAGTGTTTTTAATGCAAGGACAGATCTACCAAAATTGCTCTAGAACTAGTCAGGAGACTGAATTCAAACAAACAATCAAAAAATGCATTTACAACTACAAAAATCTTCTACTGTTATCTTGTACAATTCTGGCTTGTGCCATACATTGTGGTCATTTCTACAAAGGAGTTACATACAGAAAAATAGATTTAAGTATCTAAAAACATCTTAAGACCATAGGACTATTTGGTTTACCTTCTTAAATCAACAGCATCTTTTACTTTTTTTTTGGGGAGTCCACATCCCATCTTTTTGAAGCAACTCAGTCTCAGGCAGCCAACAGAAAATCTCTGCTATGCCTACAAAGACAGCTTTTTGGGGAGGGTACCAGAATTCTGCTTAACACAGCTCGAAAGTTTGCAACTAACTTATTGAAAACACAGGTTAAACACCACAGGTACAAACATACTGTAAACAGAATTCAGTTACTACAGGATAAACTTGTAAATTCTACAAAGTTTTTAAAACTTGGTAAAGAATATTGTGGTTCCAAGTTTCATAAATTATCCTGAAAAAGCTCATGAGACTCTTTTGGTAAACCTGAAACTTCCAGAACTATATATTTTCAAGGAAAAATGAAAATAGGTGATATTTTAGTGTAACAATTTTTAAGCTAAAAGGTGCCATAGCAAGAAAATAATTAGACACATCCAGTTCAACAGTATGGTCTTCCATTGCATCATATACAGATTGATCTAAGGTTTCAAAAGATGGTGATTGTTTTTAAAGTCTTCAGGTGGCTATTTATACCCACTGCTAAAAATCACCATTCAAATAGTGGCTTCAAAAAAGCCATCTTCAACTAAGATAGCTTACTTTTTTTGAAATCCACTTGATGAAACTGAATTTCAAAGGCAGAACATAATTTTGTCACAGGTTCAAAGCTGTGATGAAATCTTTGGATTTCTGTGGCCATGAAAAAGAATCAATACATAAAATAAAAAACAAATATAAACTTATGTCCAAATGTTTAGAAAAAAATGAAATGCTGCTTAAATAGAAGCAGTAACTTGAGTCATACTGGTTTTCAGATAAATGATAAGAACCAGAGAGGGAAAGTGAGGAAAAAAAAAATATTTGCTGACATTTAGTTTAAGTTAAGGTAGACCTGAAATGAGAGTTAATGACCATTTTAAAAAAAATTTTCTATTGGAAGTCTCGAGAAAGACACTACCAACTCAAATGCAGTGCTAGAAATTGAATGACCTAAGATCCCTAGTTACTTTTAAGATCTTTTCATTTGATTGGTGTAGTATTACTCTTATTAAAAGTAATCAGCATTTCCTAATCTCAGAAATAATTATTTAAGTATTTGCTATCACGTTATTAAGGTCTTGAAGTATTTTTGAGCCTACCTGACTACATGTATGTACTTGGCACATGTTCCATCAAAAGTCAAATCTTATGAGTATTTAAGTTTTAAGTACATACATGAGAGAAAGCTAGTAACAGTAGTTAACATCATTTTGTCCAGCATTTGTCCAGAAGAGGAGCAATCTCACTATTTTCTGCACAGCAAAAAAAAATTTGTTTTGACAAACCAAATCTTATGCTACCTTTGGAAACCAAAAAAAGACTAAAAAAAAAAAACACCCAACAATCACAAAAACTGGACTATGACATTCACAACTGAATTCAAGCACAAAAATAAAAAAGGGAGATATAAAAATAGCTGTATGATCAAAAAAACCACACTTCTTAATTTACACTTGATGCAACACCATCTTAAAATCCTTCTGTTCCAGAACAATTTGGTGCAAATAATATGAAATTTAAGATTACAGAACTAAGATGAAATCAGTTGAGACTTCCTTTTATACGCACAGTCAGCAGGCTAATTTGTCAAGGATATTCTCACAGTGGTATAGTGCTTGGCATTAATATGTATCTGTAAAATTCCAGCAGAGCAAATAGCTGGAATAAGTGTCAAGAAAACTCAGTTATCTGCTGTACTAATAACCACAAGGCTATACACATCATGCTGAGAAAACATCCATAAGGAGCAATGTCATTACCTTAAAATTTCAGGTTGGCTTGATGAGCTGTTTATTCCAATTAACACAGAAGGAAATTGCTGGGTAACTACCACCTTCATTTACGGAGTCTCTTCAATGTTCAGCTTATGATGACTTCTGCAACACACTTTTTTGACAATCACAACATTTAAAGCAATATTAAATCACATAAGGCAACTACAAATTTAATCTCCTCATGCTGTAATCCACAGATAGAAATACCTTTCTAAGGAACTTTCATACACCCATCTGAAAAATTAGAATACTTGATACTGCCTCTGATCAGAGCAGAAGTTAAATTTTCATTTTACAAAAGGTTGCTGCTCCTCAAGATCTTTATTTGTTTATTCCTTAAATGACAAATCAGAGTAATCAGTTCATCCTTATAGCTACTGGAATCCATGTCTGCTGCCCTTCTACAAAATGTACTGCCGAGCTGTAGACTCAGACCTTAACAAAATTAACATTAAACCAAAATTCAAACTCTCTTTAGAAACAGATGCTGATTTTAGGCTATAAAACTTAATCTTTGTAGAAATACAGTTCAGTTTTTGTCTATGTAGCATTTTATGGTTGATTGGGAGACTGATCAAAATGCTTTATGGATCTGTGTACAGAATATTAACCTTATTGCAACAATATAAAAAGGAATAATATGCATCTAGAAAAAAGGATCAAAATACAGTTGTTAGCTGCAGTATTATCTCTGCTCCTCAGATCTATTTGTCCATGATTATTTGAAATAGATTACAAAGTACTAGTTTGACTCCCACAGAATGTACAAATTGGCATCAAAATCTGCTGCTAACATTGCCACATAGAAAGCAAGTTGCAAATATGTTGGTACGAATCAGATCCATGCTACTATTGGCCAGTAGGAAGGCTGGAGGAGATAGCTGGAAGGGCAGTGGGGATGGATGTTATGTTGCTCCTTGGAAGTTTAAATACAGTTACGCTAAAGTCTGGGATAATGCAAGACAATTTTAGTACATATTGCCTCTATGCTATCAAGCTGTAAGAGTTAATTTCTGTTTTGTATAAAGAAGTGGCAACTAAAGCGTTTAGGATACGCTTTAGTGACATGCAGTGACAGACTTGTCCCCACAGCATGGCTGATTCAACATGATTCAAAAACTACATAGATTTTGGAAGGCTTTCAAAAACTGGTTGGTAAAATACTAGGTAGTGTATTCACTTTACTAATAACCCTTAACTTGTTAATCATCCCACTAATACTGCAATTAATACCAAAATTTATTTACGTATTGTTGACTACAAACAAAAAAAATACTGTATATGCTCAGATAGCCTGTTAAGTAAAATTTCCTCTATGAAAACTCTGTTTAAATGTTGAAAGTGTATTCCTGGTCACACTGCAGTTAAGTAAATGAGCGAAATACTGTAATAATGGTGTATTTTTGCAAATAGCACAAAATGTTCCTTCCGTCCATTTTAATACTTGTTCTTCTAAGGATTAATAAAACCAGAGGTACATACTGTGCATAGCACATTAGATTATTTCAACTACTTTAAATTATTATCATATTGTGTGTAAAAAGACAAACTTTTGTTCACAGGATATAGTATTATGAAAAGAAAGCTAGCACTTGTATTCAATGAAGTAATATAGTAGGACACTGGTTTATTCATCTACTTTGTGCTACTGGTTATTTCCTCTGTTTGAAATTTTGAAAATTACTCCCTAGAATTTTGAAAACATTCCCTAGGAAAAGGTTGCTTTGTGCTAAGATGCAAAGCGTGCGTGCTTGAATGGTTTCATTCCACATGCTTACAAGATGATCCTTGATCAAATTAAGATATGCAAGGCAATGTTCTTTGCAAAGGGAAGATGTAAATAACTAAACCTTTAGCACAGGAGAAAAGTTCACAGACAAATTAAAAGTCTATGCTGAATCAAGATAGGTAGAAGAGATCATTTTAATCGCTAGAACAGCTCAGATAAGAATAGTGACAATTTTTTGTCAACAGTAGCATCCACTGAAACACAGTGTGAAGGTGAAATGAGGCCAAGCCTTCTCAAAATGAAAAAGTCTTAATCTGATGTAGTTTACATAATCATCTACAGTTCTCATCTACAATTTTGAAAATAGTATCCAAAGTTATGAATCCTAAACCTTTAACAGATTGACTGGTTCTCTTGTTCTAGTTATTGCCCATTATTTTTCCTACTCATTTTAGACAGAATTACTACAGATTTACAAGTTGGAAAGTAGAGAAGAACCAAATGATGGGTTGTTTTCTTTCCCTTTTTCATCACAGTATGTTCAATCTTACCTCAAAAAGATAAATATCACATCTAAATTAATACATGTAAAAGATAAAGTACAATACAGACTCCTTTCATTCATTATCCAACTATGCCTAGTCTTATTCTCAACATTTAATAAATCTGTCTGTATGATGATCCTGGAATTTTCATTGGAAAGTGATGAACCTTTCCTTCTTCTTTAAGAGTAAAAATAGTAACTGCGCATCAGTTTCTAAAATGTACACAATGTCTGCAACTCAAAAAGGGAAGTCATCCTATTTGTCACTCCTAAATGAAAAGTCACCTCTATAAGCAACCACAGAACACCACTGGGCTTAAGGTGAAGTGGGTTCCAGAACTTTCACCAGCTGTGGCAGTCAGAGCGCCAAGCATTGTCAGAATTCTAACTTTACGCACTTAGGAATTATCATTGGTGAAAACTGAAGTTTTTTTTCAAAAAGGAATCCAGGAAATATACTCTTGAACTAGAATCTTTTTAAGTGGATCAAGGTTGGAGTAAACAAAACACGGAGTATCTCTGAAAGTGTATTCAGGGCTTTTTTAAGGATGTTAACCCAAAACACAAATCCAGAAATACATCTTTTTATTTGTGGCCTTGCACTTGCACGTACAAACTAGAGTACATTATTCACCGCAAAGAAACACTGACTAAACCAGCTATTTTAGTATTCATCTGGTTTTCCACCCCCAGGTAACAAAGTGAACAGTGAAAAACATGTCAGGGAATTCATCATTCAATCAGAACAGCTTCACAACTGCAACAAATACCTATAATTCACTTCCTCACATTAGACCTGAATGCGAATGCCTATGCAAAAGAAGGTGTATCAAAGGTAAGCAGTGTAATTAAGTATGTCTTAGTAATACATGTTAGGAAATAAATTTATACTTACCCTGAGTTTTGAAAGAAGAAAAAAGAACAGAAGACAAACAAGTGTGCAAAGTTTACAGGGAGAAATAAAAAATAGCACTTTCAGGAAAATTTATCTCAAACTTTAAAATAAAGGCAATGAAGTTTTCTCACGTCTAGAATATAGGAGGAAACATTTCAGTGTGGATAAAAAGAACTAGATGCACACAGAGATTATTCAGGAACCTGGATGGCCCACAAGCACAGGGAAGTATTTTATATCAAAGTTTTGAATCTAACCTAGGGCAGCAATGACTCCAGTGTTTTTGTGACTTACAAATTTACATCTGAAAAACCACTACATTAGAATATCTTTTAGGGATGTGGGCCTCACTCAAAAGTTACATCACAGAACTACTACCTTATAGTTGCCCCTATATAGAGCTGTTCTCCTTCCAGACAACATAGTGATCTTGTCGAATTACATGAGCACCTCACTGAAGACTGTATCTTTATACACATGCACAACTGGTTCAAATTTCAGCACATGCTGACCAGAGTTTTCTAACAAAACAAAGATATTATTACAGCCTAAGGGCTCTCTCATTGCCTTACGTCAGGATGTACTACAGAACAAAATTCAAAGATGAGGAATAAACCTTTTCTAGTAAAAAAATTAGAACACCTGGGTACACAGAGATAAATACCATCTCCTCCTGTAATGACTTAATGGTCTTGATTCTGTTCATATTATCCACATATCAGAAACAGTAATACCTAGAATCCTTGTAACCATGCTCAATGAAGAGCTAAAGCAAAACAGCCTCTAGGCAGAATCATTACCTTATTTAGTTGGTGGCTCCACTATCATTTGCTCCATTTGCAATATCATCATATTCTTTAGTTTGTGTGGAAAAATAAAAATATTTCATTGTAACATCTAACTACATCTACTATTTATGACGATATTTCCAAATATTCTAGGCATCTGACCCCAGCAACTCCAGAATACTGACTGATAAAAGCTTGTATCATTTATTTATGAAATTAAATGTTATGTATGAGTGAAGGTCAGCATATGGAGAAAAAGAAATTTCCTGTGTTCAAGTGCATGTGGCAAATGGAAACTCATAGGCTGAATACATTCTTGGACAACACATCGCAGAACTCCAAGTAACGTTGAGTCCTCTCTATTTTGTGAAGAGGCACGTTTCTGTTTAATTTTAAAATGATACATTAAAAGAAAATAGCTTACATGTTTCTTTTTATGAGGGATTAGGGATTTTACACAATGCTATGTAAGTGATTCTGTGCAATGATTACTTTCATAGGTTCTTATGCACCTACCCACACACAACATACATACCCCAAAAATAGAGCTTTACAAACTTTCTGCATTAAAATATGTTAGTAATGTCTGAATATTATTCACCCTGCACCTTAAACAAAAATTGACATGACCCAGAAGACAAAGGAACGAGATCATGGGGGGGGGGGTCAAAAAAAGGAAAAAGGAAAAAAAAGGTAAGCACTGAATTACAGACGCCATATTACATGGTAAATTATTCATTCACTTACGTCCACTGTAAAACTCTTAGAAAGACGTCAAATCAAATAGAAAAAAAAACATGATGCCAGAAAAAGGTGACTCTCAGAAGCAGCATTTTCAGTCAGAAAGTTAGAATGTCACAATAAAGTAAGGATATCAGTCAAGCTGCCTTCATCTTCAGACCCATCAACAGCTTCCCACACTTATTAGTACTCTATCATTACCTGTCACGCACAGGTCTCTGCAGATCTTGTACTTGGTCTTTTACTTTCAAATGCACAAAGGCCAGCTCCATTCAGCTCCTCTCCAAAGTCAACGAGACTCAGACACAGGACTGTCGTTTGTGTGTTTGAAAAACTTCATTCTTTTATAGTCCATATTGCTACGCCACTTCCACTCAATGTCAGCAGGAACTGATAAAAACATTTGAATGATTCTGTCAATTTTATCTCATTTCTCCATTCTAAATAAGTTTGTAAGGCGGTTGTTGATCGTAAGATGACCTGAATGCATGTGCATGAAATGCTTTGACGTTTTGGAAAAGTGAGTTAAATTTTATGCCCAGGGTTTTCTAAATGAGTCATCAATGCCCAAGCACTCCTCTTAACAAAGAAGAAATTTAACCATGGTTTTTGATGAAAGGAGAATAATCCAACAGACAGCACTTACAGAAATACAGACCTCTATCTAAAGTTTGCCTGTAGAGGACAAGGATGACATTTACTCACATCCATGAGGGTTTATAATTCATGATTCATTAAGTTCTCACTGAAATTATGAGATGAAGATTAACATCTCACTGAAATTATCCAATTTGAAAGAATTGAGAAGGTGAAGTAATCATGCTGCAAAAGTATTTCTCCTTTTTAGGAAATAGAATACAGTCATATTCAGTGATGTACTAAAACATATGGACAAACTACACTCACATTGCAGCACAGTACAGTTAACAACATTTCTAATAATCTTCAGTATCTCTCACAGTAGAAATGATAGGATGAAATGACCAAAGTTAAAAATACTATATAATAACTGGTACCTTCACACATATATGACATACCTGTGTCTAACTCAGGGAGACTTACCCTGTGCTTTCTACAGCCCCTGTAAAGACTATAAACATTAGGCAATCACTGGTGGAGCTTCCCTAAACTTGTCTCTTTAGTTATTTAAAAACCTTTAGTATTAAATCTGGCCATTGCTACTGGCCTCAAATACTGGTCCCTTATCTGATGGCTAGTATTCTCCAATAGGTTGCAAAAGAGATGAATTCACTTCACAGATTTGGATGAAGTAAAACAGAATAGTTTCCTTCAGAGTTTGAATCTGAACCTTCAGCACTACATTTACACATCAGTAAATCCAGGCATTTACTCAGCATCTTCCTTTATCAGAACTTCGATAATTAGAGCATATTTTAATTCCCAAAGCTTTGTGGAACACAAAATCTGCTTTTCACACAAATATAAAATAGTCTTATTGGAACATCATGTACATACGTGTAAGCTTTGTTACATACATTGCACATACTATACAAAAATGGTTTGAGACTTTGCACTTACATATACTGCCCTTGTTTGAATGCTCTGTTCTTTATCTGACTGAAAGCATGATAGTTGACATTTTATGCTGGTGGAATGAATGTTACTGTAACCAGTTTGACTAAATGTGTAAAATCTTTTACTTTTTGCAAAGTGTTTATTGCAATAGCAAGGGCTAACAATAAAAAAAAAAAATAAATTGGTCTTTAGGAAAATTTAAAACAGTGGGGTTTTTTGTTCATGATACTGCCTATGAATGTGAATGACCTTTTGCCATATACCCGCTCTCTGGTAGTGAGTTTTCAGATCTCAACAAGCCAGCAGGACTATCTCTAGAAGCAACGGACTCAAGGGGCATGAGAGAAAAAGAAAGACTATAAAAACCATCTAGTACTCTAGGTTTATTGAAACCTACTATGTTATGGACAGTGCTCATCCGCTGTTTCATATGTGCCCTCAAAACTTATGACATTGGCTTACGCTTCCAATAGATATCAGACAGAGTGGAAGTCACCAATGAGGAGTGGGATAATTGGAGGAAGACAACAATAATATTGGCACATAAAGAATTAATGACATATTGAGTACCTAAAGAAGCTGAAAAATGTACCTTGTTATCTACTGTAACTTACACACTAAGACTTTGAAATAGAGACTGTAATTTTTATTGTCAAAAATCTTGAAACTTCTAGATGTGAAATCCTCTGGCTCCCTCTTTAAAGTAATTAACTGAGGCATGCGTCCTACTCAGATGTTTATAACATGGCCTTTTATTGTTTACAGTTTTTCTTGCCACCAAACATATTGATTACATAAATATCTAAACTAAATGTATCTTTTTCCCACCATTTGTAAACTGTTACAAAGAGAAATTGCTTTTTTCTATGCTAATTCTTGAGACCATATGCTACCAGGATTAGAATGGGTATCGAGTAAGACTTTACACTGCATGCAAAGTGGAGAATGCATCTAGACAGTAAACCCTGGATCCCAGCCCTGAAATCCTATTTTATACTCATTTCTTTGGCTTTGGGAAGACATTAAGACAGCCTGTAGCTTACTAGCAATACAATATTGACATTGACAATCCTAGTTTAAGCAGATGTTCTGCAGATGCAAAGGAACATTTAGAATGTTTTCTGGACAAGCAGCCTGAAAATTACTCTCTCACAGATGAATAAGCATCAATACAAAACACACTGTTGCAAGCCTTGTATTTCTGTACAACAGATAATGAAAAACCATCTGTCCATTGTAGCAATTTGCCAAGAAGCCAGTCTAGCATGCCATTTTACTATCTGTATTTAAAATATCCTACTAATACACAATATTTCTTAACTGTTTTCATTCTGTCTGCACATACTGAATATAAGCTTCATTGTGTACCCCGCATCTGTTAAGGTCAGCCATGTAGATAACAAGAAGATTAGACCCTGCAAGCATAACTGTGCTTCTCTTTTGTATTTGGAGAAGAAACAGAGCTTTAAATTGAAAATTAATGTTAACCTTTTATTCTGCAGGAATTCCTCTATTTAAACATTTGATGAGCTAGGCACTTAAATACCCAGGCATAAATAAAGAAATAATTTTGAGACTAAGTAAAAAAACCCATAGACATTAATCACCGTTTTAAATTTCCTGATCTTTAGAAAATTATGACTCTGAATTCATATTTGCATAATCAGCCAAACAGGTAATATTCAGGGTTTTGAGGGTTTCTGCATATGTTTCTTACAGTGATTAACTCATTTGGGCCTCTTTCAACAGAAAAAAAGAACAGTTGTGTGACACTTAAACATAATGTTTCTATAGACTTTTTATGACCAACATTTAGGGCTCTCAATATCCGATTCTAGTCTCATCTTTCAAGTGTCAAAAGCCAATGGGTATTAAGAGATAGACTGTACTCAGCACTACTTTAGTCCAACAAACAATATCAAGGCTATGTTTGTAATTAAAATTCACACAATAAAGTAACTTCAGTTAACACATTTTATTATCAGTAGAACCACATGTCGATGATGAAAAATAAACAATGCCATGGTACTCTATGCTGTATTATGCAAATGAATGCATCAACGGTCAAAGCTTATCTCGGTCTCATAATAACATACTCTACAGAGAATAATTCATTTACAGTATGTTTTCTTATTTTGTGCATCACAACACTAAAAAACACTTCATTCAGGAATTTTATTATTATGTTACAGAGAGAAATCATATCAAAGATTTTAAGTTTCCTGTTCTGGGGCCAGGGGGAAGGGGAAAGAGTAGTTCTTTAATTTATATTAGTCCAATAGTAAGACCAACCTAAAATTTACCATTAAAAATACTGGGTTTTAACTGCTTAAAATGCTGTTAAATTTTGGTGTTTGGGAATGAGATTTCCATGCCCAACAGTTGCCTTACATTACCACAGCCAAGGTGTTCTAACAATTTCCACAAACTAAGCAGTACTTTACAGATTCAGCTATGCTATACTGCTTCCTCTCTACGATAGCAATTTAGTTCTATTACATATTTATGAATTAATGAAGACCCATGCTGTGGATTTGAAGCGTCACACAGTGCAGACAGGTTATGAAGCTAGCAGCATAAAAAGCCAGGATGCTAACCTGTGTCCAGTGCACTGGTGGGAAGTTGAAAAACCGGTGCTCCCTGCATTCTGGTTCTGTCACTGTAGACCCAACCTTCTCCATCCACTGGCACTGTTGTATTTTCCTCTCCCTGCCAAAGAGAATAGCATAATTTCTTGGCTTTGTAAGAAAAATACCTTTCAACAGGCGATGTTTAGACCAGTCCATGCTACAATATGTAAACATACAAAAGGTTTTTTCAAATTCTACTCAAAACTCTAAGCACTCAATGCACATCTGTTCTGTACAGTCATGTAAAACTGAATTCAAGCTTACAGTCCTTTCCAGATCAGTCTGCATACTGTGGAACCAGAGTTACACCTGTAGTAAATCTTCCAAATTACACAGTATTTGTGCTAGTGATAAAGCTTAAGATGTNTTCCTTGGTACAGGAGGATTTGTCTTTCTTTTGTTGCGCTGAATTCCAGATTGTGCATTACGCATGTGTTTCACAGATTAACAGACTACATCATGCCTTTGAAGAACGGACCTAGGCAGTAGTTCTGCAAGTGAAAGGTACAATCTCTTTGTAATGAAATATAGTAACAAGATGGAAAGTAAACTGCCTCCTCCACTTCTGCAACTCACTGAATCATAAGGTGGAAAGCTTTCCTATAACCTGTAGTAAGGGCTAACAGGCCATTCTCCCTCACACGATTGAAAAGAAAACTGATAAGAGTCATTCTGCACATTAGGTTGATTTTCAGACAGAACATCTCTTCTCTATACTCCTTTTTGAATGGTGTTGATACGCTCAACATAATACCGAGGAAAATACTCCTCCTGGTTCTGTGACTTCCTTACTGCTAATAAGTAAGTAATGTTCGAGCAAAATCCTGGTCTTTAAACAAATACAAATTTTAGTGTTGTTTTTAACAGGCAGAGAACTGAGAAACTCTTAAATTTCATGTACAAATTTACCAGAGGGGCTAAGAGGAAATTAATAATAACAGGATGAATGACACACTACATATTACCAACAGAATTATTACCGAAAATGTACAAAAACTGTAATATACATCACAATGAAAATTACTGTCAGACCAAAATAACATAGTGATTTTTTTTCTCCCTAATTACATCAGAATGTTTTCATCCTAAAACTGAGTATCACAATATATTACGTGGCAACAGCTGCTTAATATAGACTACTTTAGTTCTACCCTGAAAGCACTTATATACTTGCTCAATTTTTGATATGCAAACAGTTTTATTAACTATTTGATAGTTTTATTATATGAAGAGATCATCAGTTGCACAAATACCTAAATAATTGATACTGTATCTCTTAATTAGCCCAGATTTCAAGAACATCCTAAAATGCTTCAATGCTTCATTAGGACTTCCTTCAAAAGTTCAACGTATTACAGACATTTTCCTTCACCAGCCTGTTCCTATGATGTTTCCGTTGCGGCCAGAGTCCTGCTATTTTCTTGTGTCTATATTTTCTCTTGAAACAAGTTATCCCTGTTTGACTGCTGTGTTGAACACTTACCATAAGTTACAAAACGACTCCTACATTTTGTCTGTATTCATGCCAGAAGGAATGTGAATTCATCCTGCTTGAAACAATGCAGCTGACTTTCAAACATTCTCTGAATGGATCAAAATGTATTTTCCATGTGAAATTATTTGTTCAGAGTAGCATGAACCACTTCATAATGGCCACGTTTTATTTCTGCATGGTAACTTGTCCTGATATCCTCTACGTTGTTGATTTTGCCGCCATTCATAGGTATAATTCTCCAAAACACTATTTTGAAACAAACAGCAATTCAGCATTGCTTTTTGCTGCAGGGCTTACAGCAGGAAGACAAGTATTTTCAAGTAGCCATGAAATTAACACACACACCTCTTATGGCTTCTTTTTGCCCCAACCTTTGATTTTAAATACTACCGGAACATTGCTAATCAAATGCACTAGTGAGAGTTGCGACACTGTATGCTGACACTAAATAAAGGTTATATATTAATAGCAGAGGATATGTTTCAAATGAAGTAATACAATATTTAAAGAAGAGTTCTATATCATTACTTTATTTGCCATGTAAAAAAGACCTATAGTTTTAGAAACACTTATTTATGATAAAAATACTTAAGAAAAACAAGTTAAGGAGAATTATTTATACACAAATATTTCAGAAATAAAATATATTTTCAAATTCCTAGTGCCGTATTTTTATACAGAGCACCCTATTTTGCAACATCCTCATTCCCTGCATTTCATTTGTTTATTAATTTTTAATTATCTGACCACACTTTTTCCCATATATTAAGATTTAACTACACATGCAGAGAAGTGAGAAGAGTGGGCTTCTGACATCAGTCCCAGGAGAGGAGAATCTCTAAACAACAGGATAAGAAGTTTATTTTCCTTCAAATCCAAGGGAGCTTATTGTTTCTACCAGCTTTTCATCTTTAGTTGGAAGCTACATATATGTGCTTGGGAATAAAGTGGGGTCACACAGTACACAGGACAGAAAACTAACACGATAGAGAAGTAGTACTTCTGTTATAAAGAGTTGTCTTATACAAAAGGTTAACTGGCCCTACAGGAAGTCTGTCATTCAGCTGGAATTTTAACTCCTCAGTTCCAGCTTCAGTCCCTTTAGCTTGCTTTCTCCTTGTATTTTCTAGGAAGGTGTATGCTTGTGGTTGTTTCAAGGGATCTTGAACAACATGATCTTCACGTGATCCAGTAGTCTTTAAAGGTCATTCCCTAACGCTCACAGTCGATGTCAATTGGTCAGTTAGGAATTTAGGACATGCCAAGAAATTTCTTTTTCTCTCCTACGCATGTAGGGAAACAGCACCAACTGTGACTCACCCTTTTTCATCTTGACATGTGCTGGATAGAGTCCCAAAGTATTTTAAAAGAAATGATAAATTCTAGACACAGACTAATTAAACCTTGTATGAAGCTTAGAGCAGCCATAACTACTCACACCTGTTCTGTCTCCCTTAGAAACTAATGTTGCCACCAGACCTTACAACACCATTTGTGCTAACATGAAGCCATGAAGAACAACTCTTTTGTGCTTTTTAGGTGGCTTTTAAGTGATAAATTTGCACACAGGCAAGCACTTCTCTTGTCCCTAGAAGTCATCTGTCAATATAACCCCAAGCGTTTATCACAAGTTGGAGAACTAGACCAGCTGTTGCAGTAGCAATGTCATTCTAACTACCGTATATACAGTTGTCATTTATGCCAGTTACCTTTATATACTCAAAATTAAACACTGGCAATTCCATGGGAAGGTGAAAACACTGTAGAGTAGTTAATGTTGACAGTAGTTGCTAAAAGGTCATTTGGAGACATTCATTAGCTGTTTGCTTTAACTGACAGTCATTATTACTGGCAGCAGAAATTGGCAAAATGCACTATTATTGTCAGAAAGCATTAAAAGAGTGTCACTTGTCAATACGTATTCTTCTAAAGAGCAGCAGGCTAAGAGAATTCCATCTTTAAAGTTAAATCGGGAAAAATAGCATGAATACTATGATGTGGTTTTCTCTGTTCCAGTTTGGGACTAGCCTATATGGGCAGCCATTAGCCATTAAACTGCCAAGATATGTGACAACTGAAAAGAAAGTAACTACTAAAGTACCTCAGGTAACCAGGCGAAAGTCTCTTTAAGATGTATTATTCAGGGTTAGTACAATACATGAGCAAGATAGACAGCAGTGAGACATGGATGTCATCTCTTCCTTATCCTGCTCTGTGCATCTTCTGATATTGTCACTGAAGGAGAGGACATGGATAAGAAGTGCTGCCAGGGAAGAAAAGACGTACATGACTTTGCAATACTGACTCAACAATGCTAGGGGCATGTGGTGGGTTGACCTTTGCTGGATGCCAGCTGTACCACTACACCACCCAAGCCACTCTATCACTCCCCTCCCTCAGCAGGACAGGGTGGGTAGAAAATAAGATGGAAAAACATTTGTGGATCAAGGGCGTTTTATGAAGCAAAAGCAAAGGCCACATGCAGAAGCAAATTAAAATATTTATTGTCTACTTCCCATCAGCAGGTGATGTCCAGGAAGTAGGGGTTCAGTATGCATAACAGTTGCTTCGAAACACAAACATAGTAACAAATGCTCCCCCTCCTCCTTCTTCCTCTTAGCTTTTTTTTCTGAGCAGATGTCCTATGGTATGGAATATCCCTTTGATCAGTTTGGCTCAGCTGTCCTGGCTATGTCCCCTCCCAAGATCTTGGCCACCCCCAGCCTACTGGGTGGGGGGGGAATGCTGGAGAAACCGCCTTGAAGCTGTGTGAGCACTGCTCAGCAGCAGCCAAAACACTGGTGTGTTACCAACGCCCTTCCAGCTACGGATACAAAGCACATCACTATGAGGGCTGCGATAGGGAAAATTAACGCCATCTCAGCCAAACCCAGTACAGGGCAACAAGAATAGAAAAGATTGTTCTTTTAGGCCTTCTCCATTCTCTGCTTAGGGAAAAAGTGCAGATATAGACATAAGTTCTCCATCTCAAACTCTTCCTGGCAGCTTGGAAAATAACTAGATGCCGTTGAACAATTATGGGAAGATCTGTGGTTTGTGACAAGCTCAGAATGGCACTCCTGTGTCTCAGAGGTGGACATGAACTTACTCAGAACTCCATTGACCACTCCTGACCACTCCACTGCCTTCTCAACATGCAAACGCTTATAGCTCAAGTACTCACATCTCAAAACCCTCCTAGACTTTCTGTCTCAAATACCACCCACCCCTCCTAGAGCCTCACTCAAGATCCCCAAACTCTCACTGATTGTGCTCAAGCTTTTGCTTAACTTATTTCTGTGATCCTGCAAAACAGATGTGTTGTCTTCACCACTGGGGAGCCTTGAACCATCTGACTCAAAAATTATTAAATACTGATATTTAGGGAGGACCTAAAAGCCTCTGGTTCTGTAGCCTGTACAAAATTCAAAGTAAATTACAGTCCCAAAATAGTACTTTAAAACATAAATTACCTAAGTAAACTTGTTTAATAAAATTACCTCAGGAAACTTGTTTAATAAGTTGAATAAAATTCTCAATTGTTCCTTTTCCCATAGAAAATTAATTGGTATTTTGCCAAAACCATCAAATTTGTAGGTCAATCAAGTGTTGACTGCAGTAAAAAAAGACAGTTTGTGCTCCTGAATTTAACTCTTGGCTTTACTACTTCTGCTTCATACAGGTTGTGCAAACATCATGAAAATCAATCTTTAGATTCTGTATTGACTCTGTATCACTCTGTCTGGGAGAAAAAAACAGAAGAACAAGCAGAAGGATTTTATCCTAAACTTCAGCTTCTATGATTCTGCTATGAATTTCTCCAGATCAAAGAGTCTCTTTGTTTACCTTTCCACCTATCAGTTAGGCACATTGATCATTAACTCTAGTTTTAACACAGATTATGAATACTTACAAAAAAAATCATTACTATCTAAAAGAAATTATATGTGATTTCCCTGCATTGGTGAGGGGAAAAAAATATATTCAGATTCAATATCCCTTTTTTGTTCCAAATACTTTAGCAAATGCTAACCACAGCACAGTTCAGTTTAGACTTAGAAGTGGAAGAAAAGTACAAATCTAAGTTGCATCTTTTTGTAGTGTTCCTTTAAGGCATTCCAATAATGGAATTAATGTACTTTTTTTTATGCTGTCAAGTTACATTAAAAGCATTATTAAGCCCTCCCCAAACCTACATTCTAATAAATGTCAAGTCTCCAGTTATTAGATATTTAAATATTTGTACTAAGAGTCTTTAATAATGAGAATACAAATTGCAGATATGTGTGCTGCTATACTGTTAAAGTGAGATAAATCACTTGGGGCAATTACTCACAGAGCCTTAATAAAGCTAATTTTCTTACCAAATCTCAATAAAATGACTTCTTTTTAACATGGGCACAATTGCACTAATAATTTAGAATTATTATTTAATAACTTCCAGAATAAACACAGAAGCACTATTAATCTTTTGAAGACACTGCAAGAGCCTGGTGGGAAGCCATTTAACAGTAGCTGTTTATTGAACACATAATTTTCATCCTCCTTTTCCAGGTTAAGCAAGGTGACCCATCCACCTAGGCAAAGCCGGTTGATTTTGTCAGCGGGTAGGGTGATGTGTCATGATTACCTTTTAGCTCCTACCTACTAGCCCTTCTACCTCTCTTCTTTCTGACAGGCCTCCAATTCCCCAATCACAGAATCATAGAATAGTTTGAGTTAGAGTGCCCTGACCCAGGTGCAGGACCTTGAACTTGGCCTTGTTGAACTTCATGAGGTTTGCACAGGCACATTACTCAAGCCTGTCAAGGTCCCTCCGTATGACATCCCTTCCCTCTCATGAATCAAATGCACCACAAAGCTTGGTGTCTTCTGCAAACTTGCTGAGGGTGCACTCAACCCCACTATGTCATTGATGAAAGCATTGGTCCCAGTACGGACCCTTGAGCAACACCACTCACTACTGGTTTCTACCTGGACATTGAGCCATTGACTGTAACTCTGGATATGGCCATCCAGTCAATTCCTTATCCAACGAACAGTCCATTCATCAAACCTGTATTTCTTCACTTTAGCAGCAAGAACGTTGTGGGGGACTGTATCAAAGGCCTTAAATAGGCCTAGGTAGTTGACATCCATAGCTCTTCCCTTGTCCACTGATGCAGTCACTCCATCGTAGAAAACCACTGATCAAGATAACCTGCAAATATATTTTATTTACTGTTAGATTAGGTTTATACAAGTCAAGCACTTGGAGGTATGTGGCCTTCACATCGGCATGGTCAGCTAGATAAATCAGTCGAGGGATAGTAAATGCTTTCAAGATGTCTGCCTTCTGATGGGGCTTCAGTGAGGCCTGTCTGATCAGCCTCAGTCACTGATACAGTTTTTCCAACAGTTCAGGTTTTGATATTCCAACCCATGGGACTACATACAGGCCCAGGTATTTCTCTGAGCTGTCTGGGTCAATCATATTAAGAGGTCTGCCATTAATCGTCCAAGCAGGGCAGTCACTTCATTGTGTAAGAGTTTCATAGGCTTGATGTGGAAGCCGTGGCACTTCTCTCTTTGACTTTTCAGGCTTATCAATTTGCAGAAGACTGAGAATTTTGATGACATTCTAAATTCTATTGCAAGATTCACTCAGCAGCACCAAGTCATCTGCTAAGGCTAAATTTGTTATCTTTTTCATCCAGTGCTGGAGCCCATTGCCCTCCTCCTCCAGCCTGCACAGCAGAGCAGTAACAGATTGAATAAAACTCGGGACATGTGTCACCTTGCTTCACTCCAGTATGGATCCTGATGGGGTCCGATTGCTCATTCTTCAGATCTATGTGGGTAGTGATAGTATGATAAAGATTTTTAATCAGGGCAATAAAATAATCATCAACGCTCTTCTGTTTTAGAGCCATTATAATGTGAGAGTGGCTCACAGTGTCCAAGGCTTTAGCCAAATCAACAAAAACTACCCTGAGGGGCTGGTGTTCCCTCTTACCACATTTAGTAAGTAGTTGTAGTAGTTCTAAATTTTTGGAGCAACCAGATGAGATAATAAAGCCCCTCTGATGTGGATTTACAGCACACGCCTTGATGAATTTGGATGTTAAGATACTGAAAACAGTCTCAAAATGCTTGGCCCAAACACAACTGGCTGCCAACTGATGATGCTGCTCTGTTGTTTAGGCAACGCAAATTTTGATGTACCTGTTTTCGGGTGGGAGGCTAAAGTCCACTCCACATTCTTAGATTCAAACTCATGATCTTATTCTCCACGTTTCCAGCCCTCCACCAGTGCAGATGCCACAGTCCCTGATATTCCTAAAGACCATGTCATCCCACAAGTCCAGTGGACTTGTTCGCATGGTCACCAATACAAATGCAACCTGTATCGGATGGACCATAACGTCATACACAATGCGAGGGTAAACATAAGCCAGGCAGCTCACCCTCAAACTGCCTAACTTTGTCCAATCACAACCATGCACACAGGCTCTACACAGTGATCTGTAGTATCTATTAACAGAATTTGCTTTCACCTAAAGAAAAACTACAGACTGCTCTGTGAAGCCAGTTGATATCAAGAAAGCAGTTATTAACTCCAAACACACTGGGGCAGAGGCTATCTTGGTTACCCCACAGCATATTCAGCAGGACCACAAAGAGGTCTTCACCTCTGCAGCAGAGCTCAGCCAGCAAATACGGTCCCATCTTACGAGAGTCATAGCTACTCCTGCCATACTAAGTATCCTTCATTCTCCAACTGCCTTCCTTCACCTCAAGCACTCAGAATCTAGTTCATGTGTCTCTCCAGGTTCTCTTCTCAGCATTGTGCCACATTTCCTACTTGCTATAGGGAATGAAGCTTTTCAGCTTAGTAATAGGTTCAGCAGAAAAATCCATTCAAGGCAGTAGTACTAATCCCACATTCAAGTGTTCAGAGTGTAAGTCCTTGATGGAAGAGAAAACATCAGTTATAAAACCCCATAGAAAGAAGTAGTTAAGAATTTGCTGGACAGTCTCTTCCTTCCTACCTGGGAAGGCAGAAATTGCAAATATTCATGTCATGAGGAGCTCAGCCTCCGTGTAAATTTTTGGTACAAGTATCTGAAAAAACAAACAGCAAATTTCTTACCAAGCTAACTTCTCCTTCTCTCATTGACAGATTATAAAATAAAACAAAGGGCTTTTAAAGAACATGGGACAGTTAAGTAAAGTAGTCAAAGGCTTGTACTTCACCTTTGTTTCCATCTCTGTCCCTGCCACAGGAAAGGTAAGAAGCAGGAAGACGGGAGAGATGAAGAAAGAAAGGGAACGGATTAGAGGACAGTACCTGCGTTTAACTGTATATTTTGTTGTTCATCATCCAGTTCCACATTTCCAGTTAGGACATCTTGACCCTTTTCTGTAAGAAAATGAGCTAAATTTTTGTAGTACACTTTCCCCCTTTCTGTTCTTCATTTGACTGTCTGCTGTATGCCTCAAGCTTTCTAGGAGAAGCTGAAAAACTGAAAGCCAGTGTATGCCATAGGACAAGACCGTAAAATCAACTAAATGAAAACTGGTAACAGCCGAGGTGTTAATGCAAGTCTTAAGTCTTCAGAGTTGGAGACAGCTTTGAGTGCTAATTTTGACCCTGAAAATAATTTTTTTTCCTAATTTAAGAGTTTTCCTTTTTAGTCAATTCATTAACAATGAAATTGAATTTTTATATTAATCTACATAGTGGAAGAGGGCAACATCTTTTCACTTCAAAGATTTACATATTCTTAAGGGACTTGTTCATGTGCCCTGTTTGTGAATCATAGAAGAAGGGATGGTTACTGTGTTACAAAAGCAATAAAACATGCAATTTACTAAAATGTTATCTGAAAATATTATCCATGGAAGAATGATTCTGATTAGCTAACAGCACCAGATAGGTTTATGATTGCAAGCTTTATGACTATTTGATAACATACAGTTTTATTTGCTTCTCAAAAGGAAGTCACAGAACATAACGCATTTGCTGAGCTTAGTGATGTTAGCCCTATAAATCACTTGAGAATTTGCATTCTTAAGAAATAAAATTTGCATTGCATTGTTAAAAATTTACAGTGTGCTAATAAAATACTGGAGAGATTATTTCTGATTTTCAATATACAGTCAACAGAAAGCACTTAGTGTCAATAAAAATATAAATAATTTTACCAGGTACTGACATTTAATAATGACTGTAATCGACTTGAAGCAACTTGTTCTTTACATTTTAAATAAGTAAAGCATGACAACCTTTGGTTATCAGTTTCAGTTACACTTACAATAAGTAGTAATACATGATAACTACAAGATACACTTGAATGACATTTTTTTTCTTACATTTTCCTGGCTGAAATAAATCAATCATTATTATTAAAATACGTACGTAGTATTTCCTTGGCTTTTGGACAGACTGAATTATTCAATTCCTTCAATGTGTCCACAGACCACATTTTCTCAGTATTTGGTTCAAGCTTTGTTGTACTGATTAATCTATCAGAAACAACGACTAATGGTATGCCACAATTACATTTGCACTGCAGTGAAATCCTGAGGCATTACATCCTGAAAATGTCCTTCAGCTGCTGTTGTGGGTTACAAGCACCCAAAAATGAAACAGCTATCCAGCCACAGAAGTATGATGTGATCTATCATATGATTAGTTTGGGAAGCTAATGTATGAAAGGCTATTCAAAATAATTACTGGAAAAGAAAGAAAAACGCACTCTCTCTTCATTACATATGCAGCTTCTATTACTACAGTTACTGAGTAACCAGTTATTTTTGACACGATTATACTCCAAAACACCTTTTGGGCAGTAAAGTATATATAGTAGACAGTGGAAGGTGTCAAGAGATCAAATTATTTACTTGAGGTTACTCCAGGTTACACGAATAGGCTAAGGCAAAGCAGTGAAATGAGTATCCTGAGATCAGCACATTATCTGTGGAAACATCTTTTTCTGGAATACAGCTGAAGTCTCATATATTATGACTGTCCACTAAGGTTAAATCCTACTCAGCTTATTCATTATGTAATGGGTTCAGCACTGCAAAATTTTGCCATACAGCACTTCAGTACACGATTACCCAATCAAATAATACTTAGTTCCCAAGAACAAGAGAGTGCTTGACTTTAGGAAAAATATTTATTATTACTATTTTTATTATTATTATTAATTTAAAGACTGCTAATTAATGACTAATAATTATTATTTTAATGTCGTTTCAAAGAACGTACTGACAAGAAAGTGTTTTACACCAGAAAGAACCTGAAAAAAAGAAAAATTAATGCACCATCATCTCTAAGAGACAGCTGTTTGACTTGAGTTTATATTAAGGAAAAATTAGACTGAATGCAGCTGAATAGACTATGGCAGGTCAGGACTATCAAAGCACAAAAGAAAGACAGAAATTGTAGAAAAATAAGCCCACAGCCAATTTAGTAGAAATGACAGGATAACCTTTTCTAGTTCCGTGGTCTGAAATTTCATTAAGGCACAGGTTCCCAGACTATTTTCAGTGGAGATGTAGGTATTCAGACTGCAGATGTTCCACAGACAGCTCATTAGTTACACAGTGCTCAGTTCACCAGGCTCCTTCCAGCTGAGAAACTGCACTGACATACAACAAAAAAATACTAAAAAGTGTGTTAATAATATTACATTTATTTGTAAGCAGTTTTCATTATTATAGAGAGGTCACAGGCCTGTGAGTGTCAAAGGATGTCCTCAGTGTGGCAATAAATACGTTCATAGCACAATCCTTATTAAAAACACAGGCCATACGGTAGAAGTCTTGAGAGTCACTACTTGCAGCTATTCATTTGCCTCATATAAAGATATAACTTCAGTCATATGCAAGCATCCATTCAGTTAATCTCTGCTTCCCTTCTGATTTAGCTTGCATTAATTGCTCATTTCCTAACACAGCGATCATTCCTATCCCCTTCATTCAGCATCAGCCCAACTGAAATAGAAACAACAACAAAAAAAATCTCTTCCTGGAACCCTTACAACAATTGTCACTCTTATATTTGTCACTGCATAGTGATTTTCCCATTTTCATCTTTTCATCGTTTATTATTTGTAAGGTAGTAAGAACAAAAATATGTTGGAGAACAAAACAGTCTATTTAAAATGTTACTAATCCACATGTTCTTTAATGAAACCAGCTCTGAGTAAGAGACTAGAAAATTCCCAAATTCCTGTAGTACCAGAAGCCACAGAAAAATGTAGGGAGGACATCTTTATGGCATTTTCCCCCACACTGCAATGCCAGTGGGGAAAAAGAATCTGCAAAAAGAGAAGGCAGAATTTGCTATCCCAGAATGAGCTATTCTCCCACTCTTTAAAATCCAAGTAGAATCAGAATTCCACTTACATCAGCAGGATACCAAGTCACCTCTACAGAGTACCTGCCTCCCCAGATAGCCTCTCGATCTAAAGGAAGACTTCCCAGAGAACCTGTAGATCTTGGGCAACAGCACAACACCCTATGACAATGAAGGATGAATGGACTAGGGTTCTGGAGAGACTTCACACCCTGGCTGCTTCAATACCCTTGCCTCCACAGGGGTAGGTTTAAACTCCCTTAGCTTTCTACCTGCTCTGCTTCCCAGAAGCACTTCTACCTCTGGAAAGGACAGTCGGTGTCTAAAAGTAGGGCAGAATCTCCCCATAAAAGGTTTCATCATTCTTGCTCACAGAATGGAGACCAGGTGGTACAACTCCTGAGAAAGGACTTAGGCATGGATGGTAAAATCTCTGGTGGACACCTGCAGGGGTCTGCTGTTTGTCCAGGCAACAAATTCTCTTGCTATGCTATCTGAACTGCAGTCACATAATGCACAGTCACCCACTGGTTGACCCAAGACCTTCTGAATTTCAGTGCCTCAGTTTCCTTCATTGAATTATAAAATAACGAACATCACAGTGGCCAACAACAATACTCACACATAGAAGCAAGAATGAAAAGCCAGATGTTATAGATATGGCTGGATCTAGAGATTCAAGGGAAAGTAAGGTGACCAAAAAGACCAATAATTAAGACCATGTCAAATGAGATTCACAGCCATTCCTGTGGCTCCCCTTGCCGACACAATACCTGGTCTGCTAGCTGCTCAGCCAACCACTTCACACACTTCCATTCTTCAGTAATGCACCATGTACGCATGACTGCAAAGGGACCTGTTCCATAAAGAGGACTCTCAAATTCATTCTCTCAGGAGATTGTTTAGAAAAAAAAAAAAATCAAAAAAACCCAAACAAAACAAAAACCCAAACCCACCAGCCTCCTCCTCCTCCCAAAAAATTTGGAGAAATTCATTTGATGGCTGGACTGTTCAGTGGATAAGGAATTGGTTGGAAGGTCGCAGCTAGAGGGTAGTGGTCAATAGCTCAATGTCTAGACGGATGCCGGTGACAAGTGGTGTCCCTCAGGGGTCCGTACTGGAACCAGTGCTGTTTAACATTTTCATCAATGACTTGGTGAGATCAAGTGCACCCTCAGAAAATTTGCACACAACACCAAGCTGAGTGGTGCAGTTGACACGACAGAAGGACAGGATGCCATCCAGAGGGACCTGGACAAGCTTGAGAAATGAACTTCATGAGGTTCAACAAGGCCAAGTACAATGTCCTGCATCTGGATCGGGGCAACCCCTGCCATCAACACAGGCTGGGGGATGAAGGGATTGAGAGAAGCCCTGACGAGAAGGACTTGGGGGTGCTCATGGATGAAAGGCTGGACATGAGCCAGCAATGTGTGCTTGCAGCCAAGAAGGCCAACAACATCCTGGGCTGCATCAAAAGAAGTATGGCCAGCAGGTCGAGGGAGGTGATTCTGCCACTCTGCTCCGCTCTTGTGAGACCCCACCTGGAGTCCTGCATCCAGCTCTGGAGCTCTCAGCACAGGAAAGACATGGACCTCTTGGAGTGGGTCCAGAGGAGGGCCACAAAGATGATCAGAGGGCTGGAGCACCTCTACTATGAGGACAGGCTAAGAGAGTTGGGGCTGTTCAGCCTGGAGAAAGGAAGGCTGCAGGGAGACCTTACTGTGGTCTTTCAGTACTTAAAGGGGGCCTATAGGAAAGATGGGGAAAATATTTTCCGCAGGACTTGTTGCGATAGGACAAGGAGCAATGGCTTTAAACTAAGGAAGGGTAGATTTAGACTAGATACAAGGAAGAAATTTTTTACCATAAGGGTGGTGAAACACTTGAAAGGGTTTCCCAGAGAAACAGTGGAGGCCCCATCCCTGGAAACATTCAAGGCCAGGTTGGACGGGGCTCTGAGCAACCTGGTCTAGTGGAAGATGTCCCTGCTCACGGCAGGGGGGTTGGGCTAGATGACCTCTAAAGGACAACCCAAAGCATTCTATGATTCTAAAAAATGTAAAACCACCAACACCCCCCCCAAAAAGCCCCCACAAAAAACTCCCACCACCTTTCCTATCATTTTTTTCTCCTTCTCCACCCTGGAATTTCCATATCCTGCCTTAGCCATAGATGAAAGTGACTGCTTGCCACAGACACAATTAAGCAAAGCTAACTGGTGCAAACTGGTACGCCTGCTATAATCACTAATTTTCCACCACTTTACAACAGAACAGGAATGCTTTCCAAATACAATGAAGTAAAATGTGTAATCAATGTACTTCCAGCTTTCCCGCTGATTCTCCCCCACTCATCTCCCCTTTACTTCACCATCTATCAGCAGTATGGTCTTCTCCTTTACAAATTGAAAGGGGTAGGGGGCCCTAGAAAGATTGTTTCATCTTTTAAACTTTGACTCCAAGGCTCATGCAGTGCACTATGAATGATTTTTTTATTCATTAAAATCTTGAAGCAACAGAATAAAAGAAGGCAAATGAAGGCTATAGAAGTTCACACTGGCTGATTTTGGAATGGCAAGCTGCAAACAACTCAAAGAGTTTAACAAGATACATTTGTTAGTCCGAAATGTGTTGACTGTGGTAAAAAAAAAAAAAAAAATTCAGATTTTTCTCACAAACTTATCACAGTTTTACCTTAAAATGTCCTGGTCTGTCTGACACACTAATCTGTGGATTAGAGGTTTGAAAGAGCTACATGGACACCAGACTTCTGCCTAAATAAAGACCCCTTCCTAGTATTTTTCCTATCTCTATGGGTTTTTTCCAAAAAAACACCTATTAAATTGGTAACAAAAGATAATTAGCCTGTAACTGCAGCTATTTGCATGTTATCTGTTCTATTTGAAAATCCTTGAAACTTCTATTATGTCCAATTAGTTGTCTGGATTCTTCTTCCCTTCTAGCAGTAAGAAGGGAAGAAATTCTCTTTTGAGAACTTAATCTCTTGTTAGTCTTTCCACTGAATATGACGCCCAGCTATCACTAAGCCACTGCTATAAAAGTTACAAAACTTGCTTGCTAAATCATATACGGATTTTCCCTGTACCTAATACTTGGTACTGAGATCAGATGTATGCACTTCATTGTACAGGTACTGCAGATGAGTACATTTAATAGTTAATGACCTGAAAGCTGACTCTACTTTAAATTACTCCAACACCGTATTCATATTCTCCCTGAGGAAACGTAGAATACTCGTGAAATACTGCTTTTAAGGTTCTTGTTTTAGTCACTGAAACACCTATTCATTTTAAAGAATCTATTAAAGCTTCTGCAATTTCACGTTTTACTTCATGGCTACATTCAAACAAAATGAATTCTTTTAGTGCCAAATTGAATATTTTAATAGGAATGTTTAAAGAGTATGTTATCTTGAATAGCACTAAAACATCAAAATACCTAGTGTCCGTGCAGGAGCTGCCTTTTGCTTGCAGCAGACAAAGAAAGGAGATATATTAATTGATACTATATTAAATACTCAGATATATTGTGTTCCTCAGGCCAGTATTATTCATCTCCTGTACATTAGCACAATTCCAATGTCTTAATTCCTCCTGAAATCACAACTCCCTGCAGTTCTGTTCTGAGCAATGAAGACACATACTGAAACTCAGAACCCAGTGCACTGCCACCCAGGATTCCCAGTGCAACCCACAGAGAGAGCAGGCCAAAGGGCTGTTCCTCCCAAAGTCTGCTGGAGGTCTGTTACAGAGATGGCAAAGGGTAAGACATCTTACAGTCTATCCTGTACGGCAATTCTTTAACAGGTATTAAGAAAGCTATCAGTAGCAGGCTTTTCTGTGTATCTGGAAAGGAGCTTAGCCTTCTCGCTAAATGAGTTTACCAGACCACTAAAGTTTACTCTCCCGTCTGTTCTCCTTCAAGTGGTGCCACTGCTTGTCTCCGATGCTGAACTCCCATTGCTAAGTAAATGCCAGCTACAGTCTCTCCAGTGACCTGGCTGGTCATTTTTGTTGCCTAGGAGCAGGTCTTTGCGATCTTGTGTCAAGTGACTTCTCTGCAAAGTCACCATTTGAATCCCCTGCCAAAATCTTCTCTGAAGCTGGGTGATGACACTGTCAAAGACTCTGAAATGACCAGCAACTGCAGAAGCTGGGATTTTGTCACTCTTCAGAAACAGTAATCTGCCTTTCTTCGAAGAGGTAGAGGTCTGTGTCTGCATTCTGGCTTCAAGGACACATTTTCATGCTGCTATCTCCACAGCAATTTAAGGAAAACAACATGACTTCTGGCTCACTTTGCAAAAAAAATGGAATTTGCTTGCTCACCTTCAACCTCAGTGTTCAGGCTGACTGCTTTCCACTTCTGATGCTACTTCAATCAACCCCAGGTTACACAGGTCTTTGCAGTGGATCTACCTATAATACTTCTAAAAAGCCAGCATCCCCAAAATACTCACTGGGCTTTACAACTCTAGAAGTAGGTTTTTACAAAAATAAACACAACTTCTGAGAATACAGAAAGCTCAGTGAATTTGTCAGCGGTTCCAATTCTTATGATAATCGAATTTAAATTTACAATTTTATACTGTTTTACTTACATTTTATCTATTTCAGATTAATATGGTTTCCTCAAATATTCTACACTTAACTCAGCATTCAAAGTTGCCTGCCATTATCTGTATCAAAGCATATTTTTGCAGCCACTTTGTTAATTTCCAGTCCAGCATTTGAAAACAAAATTCACTTAGAGAACTTTTGCCTGCATGGGATGTTAAAGGATTGATATCTTCTAATGCACTGGTTTTTAAAGTGAACTCTTTTATTGAAGCACATTTGTGAAAAAGCTCTTGCTGCATCAGAACCACTAAAATTTTACAGCAAAAAAGGCAAAAATCATTATAAATCCTGACCCCTTGTAAATAAGAATGGAATGACAGATCAGTTGACAGCATGTTTGGTCTCTCAGAAGGAAAAACAGTATTACATCAGCAGCCAGCTCAGAAATCAGTGGGGCAGAGTTAGCTTCCTTTTGCACACTGCAGTAAGAAAAAAGCAAGAGCTTTTGGTGTTGTATTTTTGCAATCATAAAACCAATTCCAAACTTCTTAGTACTTAGTACTCAAGTACTCAGTTCAATAAGAAATTGATTTAGATTAACAATGAAAACTGAAATGAATATTTTGCTTATAATCTGAAGCAAATGTGTTAAGGGCTCTTATTTGTTTCTGACTAAAAGTAGCTTAGGAAAAACATGCCATGGTTATGACACAGGAGGGAAGAAAAGTCATCAGTTCAATACTGCAAGAGCCAAAAGAGTAGAATGATAAACCCAGTCAGTGATAAAATTATGTAACATCCTCAACCAATTTTAACAGCTACTTTGTTCTCTACTTTAAAAATGAAAACCTTAAAAAAAGGGTTGTCTCACTGCCGCTGCTCAAAATTTGTTTAGAAAATTCTAGTCTAAATTCCAACTTAATAACCTATTTTTAGTACTGGCTGTAGTGAATATGCATGCTTCATTTAAGTAATTATGTCATTAAATGTTTGGACTAAGCATTTTCATAGTCCATCTGCATAACTAAATACTAGTGGCTTTAAGGTGGGAAATCTTTGCTACAGCGAATGCAGTAGCTGATCTCATTCACATGCAAGCTAGCCATCATCTAATTCCCTACATAATGTATAAAAAGAAAACCTATTTCAACACTATCCCAAATGCACATGACAGCACAAATAAAGTGCTTTCAGGTTTAAGGCATCCATTACAATTAATTATCCATAAAGTCCTTGGCATAAACTGTGAAAAAGCCCTTCCTTTTTAATAAATGGAACTCCATCAAAATTATACAGGTACCTGAACTGACTGCAAATGAAAGCAAACATTCATTGCCATTTTGTGACAAACAAAGGCCTTTTCTCTACAAAGTTGTTTAACACAGGATTCTACTGCCTTGAATTTCTAGTATAGAAGATAGCATAATGTTTTTACTAGCAGATAGTTAAGAATGTGCATTTTATGGCATGTCAAGAAATAAGGCCAATAACTAGAGAAAAGATTAATATTTTATGTCAGTTTTATGCCTTTATAAAATCAGTAATACTATTTCACAATCACAAGTTTGATCGGTATCAATTAGACTGTCCATTATGCTATCATAAATCAAGTAGCAAATGAGAAATTTCTCAGAACCACTGATAATATGTAAGTAGAAATAACACCCAAGTAGACTATATGCTAGAAATATGTAAGTGGGAGAGACGAACTATATTAGTGGGAAAAACCTACCTAAGGACTAAAAAATCCTTCGTTTAGTTAGAAGGTTACTGAGCTGACAAAAGCTCAAAACTTTGTAATTAATTCCTTCTCCCTTCAGGATTGGAATACCATAAAAGAAAAGTAGCATTTTACCATTTTCATTCTGTGTTAAGTCCCGTCTTCTTGACACCTCATTTGTCAAGGTTAATATTTGCCTTTCATTGTCCCTAAATAAATTCTGCTTATTATAGATACTCAAGTTACCTGGCATTTTATAGGAGAGTCAGCATTTGCTATGTTATGAACTCTGCACTGTAGATATTTTAAACTCCATCCTTCCCCTAGGTGAAATTACTTCTCTAACATTGGTTATTCTAGGTGTCTATTTTGGGATGGACCTATATTAAAATGATTGCGCAAAGTTGTCATTAAAACACATATGAAAGAAAATTCATCAGAACTATTATACTCCTTAGATTCCTTCTTACTTGTTTCACAACCTTTCAAACACCAGCACTTACATTTGTATTGATTTTATAATGAATGCACATGAGATGAAGAAAGTGCTGACTTATTTTGCTGTGCCATGTTCATTGTTGCTTTTCTTGACCAAGCGAGGTGCAGTGTCTCACTGAGCATAGTAAAAAAATGAAGATGAACAGCAGTGGAATAAGTTTCTCTTACAGTGTAACCATCATACAGCTTCTCTAACAAGGCACTTTAGTTGTAACCAGTTTAGTGCATTATAAAAGAATGAAACCTGTGATTCAATTTTCTCTATAATGCACAACTTGAAAGAAATCACACTTTGGAACACTATTAAAACATTTACTGAAGCAATACTAACAAGCATGCTGCTTATCCTTTCACTTTCAGCCTATATATAGATTTAATGGGTTAAAGCGATCATACAAAAATACTGTGTCTAAGAATCTCAAGCAATGATGGTAATGGGTTAGGCTGGACTAAGAGACATAAACGTTGCCAGTCAGAGGTATGGAAAGGCTTGGTAGAATGTTTGTATAATTTTCTACTTTTTGATGTCTCCTGAAGATGTTATTTACGCAGAGTCTGTATCTAAACCATCAGCAAAACTATTCGTTAGCAACAAGGAAGAGAGTGACGGTATTCCAGTGCCATTGTAAGCACACATCAGAACATCAAAGGAGTCCATTGCTGAATTCACACTTTGGCACTAGCCTTACCCAGAAAAATTCTATCAAAAAGGTACTTTCTCAAAGGTAATGTAACTGTTATATCTATATAACAAGATACATTACTAGAATTGTCTTGTTTCTTGAAAATTATTTCATGTAACGTGTTTAATTCTAAAACTACCATTTCCCATAAGACAGCTAATTCCAGGTAACAGACAGAATGTCGAAACTTATTCCCAAGTATACTGCTTCAGGGATAGTTACCTATGTGCCTACCAGGCCATTTCAGAACTCACTACAAACTGACAGGAGACAGTAAGCTCACATAAAAACACATGGAGGAAAAAAAAAAAAACTATTTCAAGGGATAAAACGTTACATTTTATTTGGACAGTACATCACAGAATCATAGAATGGTAAGGGTTGGAAGCGACCTTAAAGATCATCTGGTTCCAACCCTCCCGCCATGAGCAGGGACATCTTCCACTAGAACAGGTCGCTCAGAGCTCCATCCAACCTGGCCTGGAACACTGCCAGGGAGGGGGCAGCCACAACTTCTCTGGGCAACCTCTTCCAGTGCCTCACCACCCTCATGGTGAAGAACTTCTTCCTAATATCTAATCTAAATCTGCCCTCTTTTAGTTGACAGACAATACCTTTTGTCCTATCACTACACACCCTTCTGAAAAGTCCCTCTCCATCCTTCCTGTAGGCCCCCTTCAGGTACTAGAAGGCTGCTATAAGGTCACCCCACAGCCTTCTCTTCTCCAGGCTGAACAGCCCCAAACCCCTCAGCCTGTCTTTGTAGGAGAGGTACTCCAGCCCTCTGCTCATCTTTGTGGCCCTCCTCAGGACCCGCTCCAACACATCTATGTCCTTCTTATGTTTGAGGTTCCAGAGCTGGACACAGGACTCCTGGTGGGGTCTCAGGAGAGCAGAGTAAAGCAGCAGAATCACCTCCCTCGACCTGCTGGCCATGCTTCTCTTGATGCAGCCCAGAATATGGCTGGCTTTCTGGGCTGCAAGCACACATTGGCGGCTCATGCTGAGCGTCTCATCCACCATACCCCCAAGTCCTTCTCCTCAGGGCTGTTCTCAAGCCACTCTCTGCCCAGCCTGTACTTGTGTTTGGGACTGCCCCGACCTATGTGCAGGACCTTGCACTTGGCCTTGTTGAACTTCATGCGGTTCACGCAGGCCCACCTCTTCAGCCTGTCAAGGTCCCTCTGAATGGCACCCCTTCTCTCCAGTGTGTCAACCACATCACACAGCTTGGTGTTGTTGGCAAACTTGCTGAGGGTGCACTCAGTCCCACTGTCCATGCCGCTGACAAAGATATTGAACAGCACCGGCCCCAGTACCGACCCCCTGAGGGACACCACTCGTCACTGGTCTCCACCTGGACATCAAGCCATTGATTGCAACTCTTTGTGTGCGTCCATTGAGTCAGTTCCTTATCCAATGAGTGGTCCATCTGTCAAATCCATGTCCTTCCAGTTTAGAGACAAAGACATCACGTGGGACATGTCGAATGCCTTGCACAAGTCCAGGTAAACGATGTCAGTTGCCTGCCCTTTGTCCACCAATGCTGTAACCCCATCATAGAAGGATACCAAGTTGGTCAGGCACGATTTGCCCTTGATGAAGCGATGATGGCTGTCCCCAGTCACCTCCTTGTTATCCGTGAGCCTTAGCATGGTTTCACAGAGGATCTGCTCCATCATCTTTCCAGGTACAGAGGTGAGACTGACTGGCCTGCGGTTCCCTGGGTCTTCCTTTTTTCCCTTTTTAAAAATGGGGGTGATGTTGCCCCTTCTCCAGTTGGTGGGGACCTCCCCAGACTAGACAGCTGTGCACTTTATGAAAAAAATATACTGGTACTGCCCAAAAACATATGCTATTATAATTAAGGCATTACAATTAGAAAAAAACACCTTTCAGGTTTGACACACTGCTGTTATAGGAACAGATGTGAATTTTCCATGAAGAGTAGGGTGTTGAGAGACTGCAACGATAAAAGAAACATTTCCTGAGTTAGTAATAATTACTCATTTAATCCAGGTCCCAAAACTGTTTACAGACACTGCTGAAGAAAATCGTGGCCAAGAAAGCCAGAAAACATCATCACATCTGCCAAGGTCCATATTTGTCTAGGGCTTTTTATATCTAACTACCAATTTGCTTAATACTAAAACAAGGAAGGAATTTGACCCAAAGCATTAATGGGCAAGTTTTTTTGTAAGGATGTAACTGTAGCTCTTTCTCTACCGCCATTTCAGTAATATCCTAGATCTTTGCACGAAGGAAGAAGTAGGAGCAGTCTCAACGTATTAGGTTTATTTTTACAAGTTAAAAAGTTTCAAACTTCTGTTGTCGATTCAAGTACTTCACCATATCACTTACAGATTAAATTGCTTTCCAGATATACATGCATCTATGAGTTCTAAATTCTGTGCCTCAGATATAGATAGCAGTGCATTTGGGTCAGGATGTACTTGGTGCCCTATTATTATTTTATCTGTATCCCTATCTGGGTTTTTAACAGCCTTCAACACACCACTTTAGATCACAAAGGCAAGGCTAATTAGACTTCACCGAGGACAGAGAAAAGAAAACATTACAGTCTTTTGAAAATAACTGTCTCAAAGGCTTGTAATTTCAAAGTGCCTTTCCCCCCTCTTAAGAGAAGCAATCCCCTGCTACGTTTCGTGTAATAACAGGGCAGTTTGACATATACCACAAAACACAGCAGATGGTAACGCAAGGTGTTCCACTATCACTGCACATTGGCAGTGGTACCAGTTGTTCTGTTACATATTTGGGGTTACTGGCCAAAGCCTCTAGTTGGGAATCAAGTGGCACTACAGTGGGTGCTGAAACACTGTGTAATGACTTTACAATAAGATCCACAACTGAGCGTTAGATCGAATTACAAGACAACTATTATGAAAAGTCTGGAAAATCTACAATAACAACAGCTGCCTTCCTAGCCGCAGCAATACACTACGGCTGAATTGAAATTCGTTACATCTAGCATATTCTTTCATTCAAGTTTTGTTCTTGTATACAGCACCTCAACAAATAAGAATGCTTTACAAATTAAAAAACAAAGCACTTATAAAGTAATATAGAATTTGGGTAGCTTGTTACACAGGAAGATGCTTCTCATCATGAAATAGAGTTAAATGGTAAGGTGGATATGTAATGAAAGCACAGAAACAAGAGGGCTGAGAAGCAACTAGTAAAGTTGAACGGACCTCAAGTTAATAAAAATTTTAATAGAAAAATAGAAAAAGAAAGAAGATTAAAATGTATCAAGATGCTGACAGGGAAAAAAGTGTTTTAGGTGGAAAATGAGAAAAAGTATGATAATACGATGATTTGACCAACTGGAATCCATGGTAAAAACCCCGAATACGGAGAGATCAGGAACACCAACTTGGATCACCCTGTTATTCAGAAATCAAAGTGTCTTTCTTTGCCTCAATCCCAATACTGAAGTCCCAAATGTTCAGGTAACGTTAACTAGCATAGCTCCACTGAATCTACATCTACTCCTGCCCTGAACTTAGGTTTCCTTTATATTTACTACACCTTATATCATACTGCCCTTCTCAGGAGTCAGAGCAGTCATCTATGATTAAAATTTCTGACACCTAACTTCACATTATCTGCCATTGCACCCTCATCACAGCCCTCAAGTTCAAATTTTCTAACTGTTCACACTGTCTAGCTAGTAGAAATCTTTGACTTGACTAAGGGAATGCTAAACTGGACTCAACTAAAACATGTCTGGTTAAAAGAAACTTTCTCAAAGACCACATGATTCTTACCTCCTCCCTCTGACACCCACTGTCAGGCAGGCTAGATGACCTCACATTAAAGAGCATCACTGCTGAAACTGTAGTGCATATCCTGAAAAGCAAGAAATACCGCAGCATCGCTATTCTAATCCCCACTTCTTTGTTTCCAAGTAGGCTGCGCCTCTTCAAGTGTCAGTCTCCCATTTAAGCAACTAAGTGCCTGTCCTGTGGTTTATGAAACAAGGCAATGCACATTTCTACAAAATCAACAAATAAATAGGGATTAGACCAGACTCAGATACACACTTAAGTAAAGCTCCAGACCCGTATGAACTGAAACATTTCTGACAGAACAACAATGGCATGCCAGATTACCTCAGACAGTTTTGAAACAAGTGGACATTACAATGATGTCTAGAAGAAAAATCTAGAGGTTCACAAGTGCTTTGCAAGATAACTAAATACTTTCAACGAAAGTAATACTATTTAACATACACTTTGGTAATGACACAACTTTTAGAATTTCTTTTAGACTAACAAAGCTTGAACGACCTACCAAAAACATACTGATCAGCAGATAGAGGGTACTACTGCAAAGTTAGCATTCACTGAAAAAATGAAGTATATGTGCAAAGCTTTCATTTAGTTTACCTATGAGTAAGTACTAAAGGAACAGAATAGACACACATAATTGATGTTCAGTTCCATTGCCAGTGACACCGTGTATCACTCAGCATTATCATTAATTCTTTGCTACTTTGCAACATTCTTAATGTAAATGAAGCATGACTTTACAGAATCAACAGTATCATGAAAACATCAGGGGGTGGCAGGGTGAGGGTGGGTGCAAAGAGGCAAATGGTGAAAGCAAGCCTTTTCTAAAATCTGGCACCAAAAAAACCCCTCCCAAAACCCTAGAGATACCAGAATCAAATACTACCACTCTACATCATCACACCTCTCCACCTAAAGCAGGGTTACAGACATACCATGTTTCTCTTCCTTCTTCACTGCCCTGAATTCACCAGTTATCCTTTCCTCATTTTACTGTCAGTATCATTGGCAGGAAGTAAAATCTTGTTACCAGCCAAGACACATTCAAAGTGTATCAGTATATGCCACATTAGTGTTCCTAACCCTGTGTGAAAGACCATACAGATAAATGCCTTAAAAACAAGCTAAAACTGGGGGGCAGGTGTGAGCACAAACCCCACTACAAAGGATATTGGGTACCTCTTCTACTTCTGAATAAAGTACAGCAACCACTACCACAGTAGTATCAGCTAGCTAACCTGCATCCCCCTTCCCCCAAATTGTCAATCAATTAAAAAATTACTCACCTAAGATAGCAAAGACGGTCTTATCTGTGGGTACCGTATAGTAAAGGCAAAGAAGGTATCGTTGCACATGATTTAGCAGTTCCTAACATGCAGGTAGTCAGTCCCAGGTTGTCATGACACAGGACCACCATAAATCCAATCCCGCAGTCTTCTGCCAGAACCTCTGCAGGGTGTGACAAGAAGGGAAGGGGAGAGGGCATCAGCTGCCTTTGTTCGGCCATGTTTGCATGTCTCCTGCATTACTACCAACCCCAGCTGCCAGACAGAAAAAAATGCCACCAAAATGTTTTGCACCTTGTGTGAAGCTTTGCACCTCCCTCCAGTTTCAAGTGCTGATGGTACATCACAAGCGATTGATTCTGGCACCGATCATCACCCTGTGCTGAATCTAGGCCTGAAATGAAAGCTACAGCAGGAATAAGAAATACGTAAACATGTAAGAACTTTAATTTGTCTTGGTGAATGAAGAAAAATTTGTAAAGGAAGAAAGCTTCTCTTGAATACAGATAATTCAAAGAATAAACTAGCTGACTGCAATGCTAAGCATTGAATTTCATGGTGCTATACTATATTTGCAAAAATCCATTTTCATTATTAATACAAGCACTGTGCTGGTACCCCCCACCCCAAAGGATATTTCTGCAGCATACTTTTTCCTTTTAAATTTTGTGACAATAGGTATTTTTACTTTTCACAAAAAAAAACCCACAACCCTATATACAAATAATTGATTATATACATCTTCATGACAAGATTTTAATAGTTATATTAAACATTAAAACAATGCAGAAACTCTTGAAATGCTTCTAACAGGAAACAGCATACTAGTCTCCTACTTCATTCCCCTCAAATCAGCCAGATGTGGAAAACTGTGTGAAGTTATTTAACACCAAAATAAATTCTCAGTGTCAACTTAAGAAGTATTCTTTCTTCAAAGGTCAAATTTATGCCCTGCACATTCTGAAATGTACTGAGTTCCAGTACCAGGAACATGCAATTGAAATATCATTTATTTTTCCTCACCTATATCCAGATCTCAGTTCACTGTACTTATACTGAACATACTTCTGCAGTTTAATCATTCCAAATCTGTTCCAAAATCCCAACCAATATAAAATACTAACATTTTATGGCAAAAATACTTTAAAACACTAACATTTTGAATCATAATTAATGCTGTGAAATGAAGCAAAGCAACTGCGCAAAGCTACCATGCATTCCAAAGCGTGGACAACAGTGATGTTAGCATTTTTACATCTCTGCTCTAAAAATGCAAAGTATTACACAAGAAACTAGACAGTAAAGAATGAATCCCATTTATTTCCAGTTTAAATGCGGCAAGCTTCCTCACGCAATGTTGCTTCCCTTCTCATTGATGGTTTGTTTTTCTTTTCTGGGTTTGTTGGGGGGGCTTGGGTTCCCTTTCTTTTGTCCTGAGTCTGGAATACTAGTAAGAATGCTGGCAGCTCATTTAGAAAGAAAACAGTATGTCATGTAATTTATGTTTAAGCTCAGATCAGCAATTTGAAGTATCAAACGAGCTTAGTTAAACATAGCCAGCACAACTGTTACACTCTACTAAAGTCCTTATAAGGATCTATACTTTTCTAGTGGGGAAGAAGTATATTTTGAACATGCTAAAAAGCTTTATCTTTGTTAAATTATACTAGCTGGTCAACAAAGAACCCTAGAAACTCCACTGATTTACACATGGCTCAAAACTTTCACTGCAAACACCAAAATATTAACCCTGCACCGCAATTTTAAATTGTGTTAGGTATCACCTTTCTATTACAAGCAGGAACAACAAGCTTCAATGATACATAATACTGTGGTGATTCTCTGCTCAAAACTGAATTTTGCTCTAGTAAATCTTTGACTTTCTAAATAAATATGTTCCATTGGCACTATTTTCACATGGAACAAACTTGCATCTAAACTTCTACTTTCTATGCCATTTTGGACAACTAGTCAATAAGTCCTTTTTCAGTTGTTGTTATACAGAGAAATTAAGAGAGTACACCATTATAAGCTTGTCCACATTCCAAACTAAGGAGATTTCACCACTAAAATTCTATCCAAGCAAATTATACTCTTCTTTCAGCTTACTTGAAAAGAGCTTCCAAGATAAGTTATTTTATCGACAAAAACTGTTGCCGTAAAACTGATTAAAATGTATTACATTATTTATAGTTCAAAGTTATCGTTTCTTCAGGGAAGGTATTTATACCTTTCATCAGGATTAACTGTTTTTACCAAGTATTTCTAAAAAGTGTGTCACAATTTTAATTCAATCCATTACACCTGTAAGTATGTTTTGGAGAGATTTCTGAGGATTTATTTCACAATAGATGAGCTTAATGTGTATTTCAAAGGGAGAGAGGATGGGTGGTTGGAGAGATACAGAGAGATGATCCGTGTATCAGTCTCCTAACAGAAGAATTTAGTATTAAAAGAGAGGGAGAAGAAGCTTACTCATTTGCTGTTTTTTAAGGCTTTTTTCAATCCATCTTCTCTTTCAGTATACCTCAGAAAAATGCTGAAGCAAATCATTAGGAGCACATTTTTACTGACTCTTAACACACAGACTTGTGTGCTTTGTCAACACTTAGAGAATTTCGCAGTGGTTTAGTTACTTCAAGAAAGCAACTACCATATTGTTTTCCTAATTTTAAACCAGTGGCGAGCACAAAGCACAGGACACCACACACTGCTCTATCTATTTTCTGTTACCTGGCAAGGTGATTTGCTATACCAAAACTAGCAGCCTTGAAGAACTTCATGAAAAATCTAAGTTTTGATGAAATACTGGTAAAGAATGTTACAAAAATTCTCAGTTTTTCAGATCATTCCTCGAACGTGTGAAATTCTACTCTTACAGCCAATATATCATTCATTCTATTTTTTACTCATATCAGTCAAAATGTACAGCTACATTATATTTCCCTGTGCTGCAACATTTGCATGTTGATTCTACTTTAAAAGGCTTAAGTATTTGTTCAATGAGATCCTATACACTGAGGGATATTTTTCCCCAAAAGGAAAAAAAAAACATCTTCCTCTCTCGAGCACAAATGGAAGTGCCTGATACTAAAAAATAGCCAGTCTAGTATCTCTCAGACACATTTCTAAAAATATCAACAGAAGAAATGCTTTTCACTCCAATTCTTCGGAAGTACTTTGATTTGGTTTAGCAAGCACTACCCAACTGCCTTGGTGTCATCTGCAATAAGCAGATATATTCTTTGCTTCGTAAGAGTCATGCTAAGAAATTTTTGTGCATCGTACCTGCCGCAAAATTTCTCTGAACAGCTAATGAGACAGTAGTTGACTTCAATCTTATATTAGGTGTAAACCAGAAGTTGCTCTTGAAAGTTTCTGGTGTTTGTTCAATGTTTGTTTATTTTGCACATAGTACACTTAGAGTTTTAGTTGAGAAATAAAAAGCAAGTGCTATGTTTTGCAAAACATTCTCAGGTCGTGTAAAAGGGAAGCAGGTTTTACATGGTATTTTTGCTTATTTTATTGCTTTAGGGGAGGTATTTTCCACCTCCTTGCCATACATTTTTGCTCTACACAGCAGCATTTGTTGTGCAGCAGCATATCAAATGCACTTAAAGCTCTTTGTCACGTTTATCAATGTTTTCCAGCTGATGTCCTGCTTCCATACTGACAAGCTCGACAAAGGAATTCTTGATGGACAGGGAATTAATTAAACTCACAAAATTTCATCAAATTTCTGCAGATTGTTTATATTCTGGATTACCCTTGAGGGACATAAAGCAACTGAAACTGTATTTTTCTCTCAAGAAACAACTAGAGCTGTTTTGCAGATAAGGAAAAAGCAGTATCTAGTGAGTATCGTTGAACCCTACCACTCAGAAAATACAGTGGTGAGGTTAAAGTAAAAAAAACTAGTTGCTCTCCTTTTTCGGTACATGACACTTGCTTGTCTTGGATAGCTGAAGAATACTAGCTCTTCCAAAAACACTGCTGTGGAAGACTGTTTTTTCAGGGAATAAGAATTAAATTTTTGTCCATCTGTCAGGAACAGCATCTAGGTAACTCACAGGAGATGCCATTCCATTGCTTATACTATTATCCCTCTTTCAAACACAGACTAACATACTGGATTTCATGCACCATACTACAGACTATATCATCTATATGAGATGTAACACATCCACCACTATGTAGGCCAAACTGCTGAAGGTACTATGAACTAATTTTTGGCATGAAATTCCTATTATATTCTAGAAAGCTGTTTTAATTTTCATATAATGTGGACTTTTTTTTTTCCAAGAATAATTACAGGTTCCTATGAAAACCAAAATCCCTTACCAAAACTCTACTATAAACTGCTGAATTAGAAACAGAATGTTCCATCAAAATTCCCTTAACAGATAAACTGATTGTGATTTTTTTTCCTATGCATTTGTGATCTTTACTTTAATATCTTATTATTTCCACACAAAACTCACTGGCAACAGTAGAGTTACTTCTTGGTATCTCATAAACTTTTCAAGCTGAGGATTTTGTCTTTAAAAGCATGGATTTCTTATAAATTACAGGATCGACAAAGCAAACACCACTGATTTTAGACTGGCCTTAGGTTCAAATAGTAGTTTGGCAGCGTTTCCTACAGGGTTTTGGATTTGTACACCCACCTTTCAAGACCCCCTTTCTCTAGCTCAAGCATTCTGCAAGTAACTTCTTAAAGCAATTCCACATATTCGATAGGCTAAATAGGACAAGGAATTTTTAAGACATATAATACAAAGTTTTAGGTCTTTAAAAAAAAAAAATAAGTCAAATTATCCATAACTCTATGTGAAAACATTATTCTAATAGCAATGACTGAGTACCCCTTTCTATATTCTTCAAAATACTGTCATTATTCAGTAATCACTCAGAAAGCGGGAACGCTAATCAGAACGTTCCTCCTTAGGCCACAGTCATGAGACACTGTTTAATTGAAGTTATAATGGTTTACCAATTATTAGGTTCTACCAGATAGTTTTCCATAGGTGATAGAGCTTCCTCCTCTAATCACAGAATCACAGAATAAACTGTCAGTTAACACTGTCAAGCTCATGGTAGGTAGTTCCCCAAAATGTTTATAAACGACAAGTCCCTATTTGCTGTTGCATGTAACTTTCATTTTTAGTTACTGTTTCTGGTGTAAAAGTCCACTCACCAGAGTAAAACTCCTCTATAGCACTGTAGAGAGTAGGGCGTCTTGTAGAAGCAATTCTAGCAGGATTTTTCTCCCAAGGTAAAAAAATCAAAGTCTGAGCCTTTGACAACAATGTCTTTCCCTCTGGCATGGCTGTTCAACTTAGGGAAGCAGCCCTGACACAGTATTCTAGTGAGGTATTATGAAACCTATAGTAATAACAGGTACTATCAGTCTGTAATTTTCCTGAGGCATAGTCTCTCAAGGGAAAAAAATAAAAACCAAACCAAAACAAAAAATCCACCTAAACATTTATTACTATGTCAAAGCAGTGGAGCTCTAAACTGTGATAGTGCATTATTTTGCTGCTGAGACAGTGTGAAGACCTTTTTTTGAAAGTGGAATAACTGAACTGTAAGACCTAGTATTCCTCCTGTTCTAATGCTGCTTATACAATGCCATAATGAAAGGGAAAAGTATCGGACTGAAGTGCTTTCAGGCTTGAGACAATTAAGTAGACAAGTATTCTTGTTCTTTTCTTTAAATGTCAGCTTCGGTTCTCATTATTTTAAGAACCTTAGTTAAAAAGTAATTGGTCAGGCATTACTTTCACCAGGCATTTCAGTCCATGTGCCTTAGCTTCTCAAATGCTAACCCCAGCTATATTTTATTATCATTCTTATTAATGCAAGAACTAATATGGTGGCACTTTTCTCTTATTTTTGCGATCAGTGAAAAGGTTACTGACAAAATATGTCTCTTCTTTCTTGCATTTTCTGACTGTTTTCAATTTTAACTTTCAGGATGCATTGTCAACATTGCTTAGAGCTAATGATTACTTTCTTACTGGAATAAACTGTCAAATACAACCAATTAAAATCCATTCATCTTCATGCTTTTTACAATATTTTTTAAATGTGTATTATTTGAAATTCATTACAGACCATTTAAAGAAGATCTGGATTACAGAATCACAGAATGGTAGGGGTTGGAAGAGACCTCTGGGGGTCATTTAGTCCAACCCCCCTGCCGAAGGAGGGTCACCTACAGCAGGCTGTATAGGACCTTGTCCAGGCGGGTCTTGAATATCTCCAGAGGAGGAGAATCCAGAACCCCTCGGGGCAGCCTGTTCCAGTGCTCCGTCACCCTCAGAGTGAGGAAGTTCTTCCTCATGTTCAGCTGGAATTTCCTACAGTTCAGTTTGTGCCTGTTGCACCTTGTCCTGTCGCTGGGCACCACTGAAAAGAGTCTGGCCCCATCCTCCTGACACCCACCCTTAAGACAGATGTAAGTATTCATAAGATCCCCTCTCAGCCTTCTCTTCTTCAGGCTGAACAAGCCCAGCTCCCTCAGCCTCTCCTCGTAGGAGAGGTGTGCCATCCTCATAGGCCTCCACTGGACTCTCTCCAGCAGCTCCTCATCCTTTTTGAACTGGGGAGCCCAGAACTGGACACAGTACTCCAGATGAGGCCTCACTAGGGCAGAGCAGAGGGGGAGGAGAACCTCCCTCGAGCTGCTGGCCACACTCTTCCTAATGCACCCCAGGATCACATTAGCCTTCTTGGCAACCAGGGCACACTGCTGGGTCATGGTTAACCTGTCGTCCACCAGCACACCCAGGTCCCTCTCCACAGAGCTGCTCTCCAGCAGGTCCGCCACAAGCCTGTACTGGTGCATGGGGTTGTTCCTCCCCAGGTGCAGGACCCTGCATTTGCCTTTGTTGAACCTCATCAGGTTCCTCTCTGCCCAACTTACGTTAGCTTACAGTTAGCTTCAAAAATGTACATGGGCTTGCCTCTTTTCAAAGCCTGATCAATTTTTAATTAAAAACGGAAGAAAAATAACCACATTTCATATATATCATTAGCATTACATCTCTTCTAGGTTTTCAGCTTTTCTATTCTTAGTTAAGGTATAGGATAATGAAAAGTATTGAAATGGGATTTCACAGCCGGCAGTAGCTAAGGCATGGGAAGGTATGTGTCATCTGATAACCCTCAGTATCAGTGGACAATTTGCTGAAGCTAAATTATTTCTTCCAAGAAAAATAACGACTTAGTGTCTTTATCTTCCCTGGTGTCTCTAGAGAGGGCACTACTAGCTACATAAGCATATATATTTAGCAAAGTTACTAGCTATATGAATATATACATTTAGCAAACTACATAATTTTTAGGACACTGTACCAAAGCAGTATTTTATTTTTTAAGTATTTTAACAAAAGACTTACATTTTTAAGGAAAAGCATTTCCAGTCACAATTCAGACCCCACTGTCCTTATTAAACAGCATTGCTTTCCTAGTGTATAGATAAAATTGTTAAACTGAATGTGGCACATGTTTATTGTTGTCATTACTAATTATAGATTCGCTATGATGCCAATTGTCAGAGTAAAAGTAGAATCAAAATATGCTGTTAAGAAAATTAACATTATTTCTCCTCGGCCTTCAAGTATCAAGTAGCACTGAAAGGGGCAGGAAAACTCACCTGATTAACAGATGGCTCAGAGACTGGTGCCATCGGTCAAATTTTGGCTTCTTTGATCACGGGGAGGTGTACACAGCACCGGGCCTGCTGGTGACAGAAGGAGTGCAGCTGTCTCAAAGGGGAAAAAGGATTCTTGGCCACGAGCTGGCGGGGCTCTTTGAGAGGGCTTTAAACTAGGTTCGAAGGGGGAGGGGGACATAAACCACCTCACTAGGGATGAGCCCAGGCTTGGCGTGCCAGGGTCAGGGGTGAGATTGACAGTCCAGCTCAGGTGCATCTATAGCAACACACGTAGCATGGGTGATAAACAGGAGGAGCTGGAAGCCATTATACAGCAGGACAGCTACAACTTGGTTGCCATCACAGAAACGTGATGGGACAACTCACATAACTGGCATGCTGTCATGGATGGCTACAGACTCTTTAGGAAAGACAGGCCAACAAGGAGAGATGGTGGAGTTGCTGTATATGTGACGGAGCAACTGGAATGCATTGAGCTTTGCCCTGGGGGCAGATGAAGCAGGAATTGAGAGCTTATGGGTTAGAATTAAGGGACAGGCTCGTACGGGTGACATTAGGGTGGGTGTGTACTACAGGCCACCTGACCAGGAGGAGGAAGTTGATGAGGCCTTCTACAGGCAGCTGCAAGCAGCCTCACAGTCACAGGCCCTGGTTCTCATGGGGGACTTCAACCACCCTGACATCAGC
>Ga0065711_1000918_pt1 | contig 52057 bp, 34 predicted proteins | sample Hoacrofraction12_FD_59098 | JGI IMG/M metagenome (GOLD analysis project Ga0065711, IMG submission 59098) | Hoatzin crop microbial communities from Cojedes, Venezuela - Epithelial fraction 12 v2 (version 2) | ecosystem: Host-associated > Birds > Digestive system > Esophagus > Crop | place... | reverse complement strand
GGAGATATTCAAGACCCGCCTGGACAAGATCCTGTGCAGCCTACTGTAGGTGACCCTGCTTCGGCAGGGGGGTTGGACTAGATGACCCACAGAGGTCCCTACCAACCCCTACTATTCTGTGATTCTGTGATTCTGTGATTCTGTGAATTAAGAAGGGTTTTTTTCAGGATACGTTTCAATACTCATTTTTAACCTTCAAGAGGGATTTTATTCCAGTAGATCACCAGGTAAACTTCAAACAGGTTTAGAAAGATATTTGAATAATTTCTGTGTTTTCTTTAGCAAGTCAATAGCAGTTTGTGGTTGTTAAGGCAAAATTCATCCTTGTGCAGAAGATCAGGGAAGGCTTCTGCATTACATTGGAGGGGTCTCTAATCTGCCACTTTTGAGGTTCTGAGAAGTGATGCATAATGCTCACAAAGGTTCTCCACAAACAGATGAGTTCCACTCCAGGGCTGTATTCTTTCCACTAAATACTGATTTTCTTACTTGTAGACATCCACAGGGCTTAAGAAGAGCATCTGTAGTGAGGTTTTGATATGCTGGTACTAGATCTGCCATACTTTTAGAAAGACACATTTTCACACCTTGTCTCCAAAAAGTAGAAATATTTGTTCAAAAGTGAGAATATTTAGAAAGTGACTTTGTGCCTCCAGCTGAAAGGAGCATTTCAGGAAAGAACTGGAGCAAAACTTATTCCAGGCTCTAACGGTACTAACAATGTTTACACATGCATTATTTTCAGTACCTTTCAGTTAAATAAGGGATTGAAATCACTCTGTTCAGGGATACACTGTGTATTTACATCAGTACGGGTCAGCTGGTCTGAACTCATAGACAGTTTACTCTTTCATACATTGGTTAAGTTTCCTCGTTTCCAGTGTTCAGATTTTTGTGTTACATCTTGGGTTCTTCAGCTGAAAGGCAGTTAAAGCAAGAGTCTGAACACCATCTTTTGCTGAGGCTTCCTAGACAAGCAGTTGGGGTGAAACCCTTCTCTCTACCTTTTTGTCCCATGTAGCAAAGATCTCATCTGGTTGCCTAGTACAGAGGACTAGGTTCAAGCTCAGGTACAGCCTTTCCCAAACTACTTGGTCATTTCACCATCCAGGAGCCCACGATACCTGTAAGTGACCTATCTCAGAGAAGGTAGGTCATGCTCAGGGCCAACATAACAAAAGATGTTTAAGCAAAGCTGGGGTGGGGGTCAGGTAGAAATGGAGGGGGAACACCATATCTGACAGTCCAGCCAATGAGGAATATCTTGTTGAGCTGTTGCGACTCCACAGCATTTGAGCAGGTGCCCATAACTCTTTAGACAGACTAGTAAATTGTAGTTTCATCTTACCCCCAACACTTGGCATCCTGGAAGACTCCTGATGACTACTGGATTTGTTGCGGTTCTGATTTTTCCTTTTATTGTTGGCTGCTCGGACAGAACGCAAAAGCACTTCACTTGCCTTGAAGAATGCAACCATGAATGGCTGCTTTGACTGAGGCCCATGTCTTCCAATCAGGCCAGCAGATTTAACATTGATACTTCGACCTATAAAGTAGTGGAAAGAGTAAGTTAAAAGGTGAACTTCTGCCAGTCTTGAAGCCACCGTGGGAGTTCAGCTGCTGACTGAAGCATGGCAAGGATTTTGCCCAGAATCCTGAATTTACGTGATTAAGAATCCTAACCGCGTTTTGTTGAACAGAACTTAACAGACAAAAAATTCAACAATTTACAAAAGATTCAACAGCTTTACAGGTAGTTTGTCATTGCATAAAATTGCAGTCTCTGTGCTCTATAAATCTTATTCATTACACAGGTATTTTAATTCAGTCTCATGTACACATGTATAGAACTGAAATATAAATGAGCCCCAGTAAATCTATAGGCTATCGAAAGGATAATGTAATGCTATCATCTAATTTTTGCATCACTTGAATGTGAGATGTGGAATCATATATCCCCAAAGCAAATTCCCGGTAGCAAAGAGAAGTGTATGTAATAAATATACTTCTGCTTTAAAAATAAATATTGTGCCATGTTACTCAAACTGATGTTCATTTGCTAGTAAAGGTAGTAAGGCATTTGGTCATTCAAGAGAACAGAGTTTGAAATATGTACATTATTGACTCTGGTTCTCTTCCCAGGGGATGTGCATATTTCTTTAAAATATTTGTTCAGTCAGGACTGTGTGGTAACCTCAGTATATTATAGGATCTAAACCTCACTAAGAGAAAAGAAAGCAAAACAAGTCACTGAAACGACATCAGTGACATTTTAGCAAATAAACCCTTGCTCTTAACAGAATTTATTTTGGCAGCATAAACACTTTTGTGTGTACGTGTATTATGCAGAGCCCTTCAACCATCAGAAAATGAGACAGTGTCATGTGAAGCTGTGCAGCTGTGCTGGGTGGGGGACACAGAGGTCCTTTAAATGGGAAGGTACGGGTGCAGGCACCGCGTCGGGGTGCCTGGGGATTCTTCTAAACCGCCTGGAAAAGTTTGCTACGCGGGCGATGAAGGAGCATCTGCCTCACAAACGTATAATGCTGTTAACTCAATCATCCCGAAAAAGAACTTACAAATAAGCATGGGAGTAAAGCTTATAGAAATAAGCATACAGGTTTCCTTTTCAAATACAAACTTATAGTGGCTGTATGCCAGAGTCTATATTTCTTACAAAAACTCTATCACTGGCGTAAATGAAAGAGGCAGTTTGATTTGTGGTTAAAGTAGTTTCCATTCTACTTCCACTGTAACAAATGTATTAATTCAGCTCAGACTTCCTCCTTCTGGCAGCCCTTTTGCAGTAAAAAGAGAAATTAGAAGTTCCAGCCAAATACCATACCTTGAACTGACCCACTTCAATACATAAACACTTTTACAACATGTTTATTCAGGTGTAGCACTTTAAATTGGTTTAAGATGTTTCCAGTGACAGAGAGCCCAGCAAAGGCAGGAGAAGAACTGAGAAAGTTTGCAGTTATGGAGCAGAGTAATTGGCAACATATTCTGAACAATTTTGATAATTACTTTTTTGACTGCAAGGGAAGACTGTATTTGTTGAAGCTCCTGATTTAATTTTAAATGGATTTTTAGTCTTGTGTTTCTTTAATTCTTTTATTTGAGTTACTATTAAATAATTCAGTAATATTAATTTCTCTATGTTCCAATCTTCTCTTGCAAGTCAGATATGAAAAACTGTGCAGACTATTCTCTATTCATTGCAGCATGGACAACCTAGCCTCTTACCACAAAGTTCCAAGTTTCCCCTCATTTCTAGAGGGAGTATTTTTCCTATTTTTCTTTATTTTTTTTGTCCAATGACTTTTAGAATTTTAATTTTATCTGTAAAAGATTAATACCTTGCTGGTGGACATTTTAAGAATACTATTAGATTTATATACTGAGGGCTGTAAAGATGTGTGGAGTTTTTCTGAATTTAAACCTAGGTTCTCTGAATTTACAATGGTGGATATTGTGTGCGAACCAAAATATCCTTCAAACCAATGTGAACTCCCTTTAAAATAACTTTTAATATTATTAAGTTTCCTCTGGGTTTCCTTTAGACTTCAGCAATGAGATGGCTATTAAGATTCCACAAGTTAAGGCTTACTTGGTTATTCAGGGTATAGAGATATACTATAAAAAATTAATCCTGTAACTCACAGCCTTTTTACGTACAGAAACAGCTTATGTGACTTTATTCCTTTATTCGTTTGGTCTTTTGAGCAACCAGCCTGAGTTTTTAGGACCCATTGGTTCAACTCATGAACGGTATACGCACCGAATCGGCTTCTAGTGCAGTCAACAGGAAAACTTTTATTGGCTTCTGTGGGTCCGTCATTAAACTTTTCTCTCTCAGTTTATCATATACCTTAGCTTAACTACAACTTTCAGAAGACGAAGCAATTAAAATATACACTGCCCTTGAGACGCTATATTTCTTCCACGGAGGATCTCTGAACTGTTTGGTTTGGAAATTCAAACCACATATGTTGTCTCCATTTTAGGTTGCTTCTGTGTAAAAGAAGGTTTGTATTTACAGATATTCTGTTATCCTTTATTTAAAAAGAAAAATTGTGTGTGGGGGGGAGATTTCCTTCAGTCGAAGTACACAAAGCTTTGCCCCTTCCTGAACAGGAGGTACGTCAAAGTATCCTGCCTCTCAAATGCATGAAGCTTTCTGCTACAGCAGTAGCTCCGTCTGTATGCTACGGCCTTGTTAAGTAGTCCTCACCTTTGTCTGTAGTCTGGATTTCAGAATACAGTGAGAAAAATCTTACCTGAACTGGCCTTTATAGCAAGAAGCAGTTTGGGCTTCATTTTTAGTAAGTGGTTTTGGTCTATTTTAAGAATACTATTAGATTTATATACTGAGGGCTGTAAAGATGTGTGGAGTTTTTTGTTTCTTGTAAGCATTTAGAAAACTCTGGGCTTCGATGACAGCTGAAAATCCAGGTCTCTCCATCACACAGTTGTTCCCTACTGTGGTATTAGAGCAGTATTTTCTGTAATCAGCTGAATGACTCAGGCTGACCTGCTTAACTGCACCTTCTCTCGGAGCTTCACTCACAAGTAACTGGTAAAACCAAGCCAGCAAGATGTGTCTCTCCGCTTGTCTTGAACATCTCTGAACAATAATTGAGCGTAGTCAAGCATTCTGAAAAATGGGTTTGGTTTTATACTTCCATCACATCTTCAGTTCTGAGGATTTCAAAGGCTTTTCTTCAGACTTTAGAAGAAAAGAAGAAATTGCAAGAAACCAGCAGTCAGCTAGCCCCTGCTCCACTGAACCTCACCACTGCAATTGCCCCCATACCTAGGAAAAACAAATAAGCATAACAGATGGACTTACTCTATGCAGGGACAGGCCAGAGCCTCTGTATTCCTCACATTCTGGCATGCGTTTCTCAATCGTGCTAAGATAATTTACTATCTCTTCTCCACATTGACAGGTATATTTGGAGACTAAGACTTCTTTAAAGCATTATGTTCCAAATCTGCTGAACTCCTTAGTCCTTATTCATATGATTTTGAGTCTTTGGCAAGACGTATGTGTTTGACTTGGCATTAAAACTTCTTTTTGGCTTTTATTCCATTTGATAGTAAAGTGCCCATAGCAGTTTGCATAAAAGGCTGTGTGGAAGTGCTGGTTTAACTGAGTGAACTGAAAGGATATTATTTGCCTTTTCACCTTCTTTCCCCTTACAATAAAGGCATTGCTGCTGCAGAAAGAACTGTGAAGTTCAGCTTACAAAAAGGTGCTACCTCGACAGTCCTGATGATTTTGTTCTTTTTTTTTATTTTTCCCACAGAATAGGAATAGCACTCAGGATCGTAACTGCAGAGCTTTTTGCTGTGTCACTACGTCCATTTTTCTACTGTGACATGCAGTGTTATCATAACAATTCTTTTCATGAACTGACCAAGTTCTATCTTAAAAGTTCATTTTCCCCCCCAGCTGCTCCAAATGGTAATGCAAGAGCCCTGCGAGCTTGCAATAATGATCTGTCTCACAGTCCTGACCTGGAGACATTGCCTCGTTTTTCCTGACCTTCAGAAAGCTGACTTCTGAGATCGCCCACGTGGATGCCAATGACACTGGTAAGATTTGTGACTTGGCTGTCTCTCCTCAGGCAGCATATATTTTATGTAAGGCATTGAGCAGACACTAATTTTGCAAGAGCTTTCAGCCATTATGTGTTTTGGCCAGATTTACACTGGCAACACAGGACAATGAGTGATTCCAAGATCCATTATTTTGTCCTGAGTCATCGAACTGAAGCAAACCACTCATTTTGTTATGAAAAACAAGCACTTATTTACTTTCAAAAGTGTTCAACAAGTCATAAAACACATTTTACAGATTAACCACTACTGCTAGGTCGCAGTAGTCATTTTGGTAATAATTTTATATATTTGTAGATAGAAATTAAAACTTTAGCGATGCAGAGAATTCATTCCTGGTTTGCTGAAAAAAAGATTTCCAGTGCCACACCTACGGTTTCCTCCTTGTGGGGAGTAATATCTGAAATGAGGATTGGGAAAAGCCTTTTGGACAAAGACCCTGAGTATACAAGGTCCAATAACATCTAATATTTGAGCAAAAACTGTCCTGAGGGTCTGAGTCTGAAAGTTCACAAAGTAGTTTTCACAATTATGTAAGAACTTGTGTGGTTTCTCATGCTCTTGAAAGCAATGGGACTTCAGAGAAAGAAAAGAATTGAGGTAAAGTTTGTCTACCAAAGCGTATATGAAGTCTTATTAAAAAAAAGAAGAGAAAACCTAACAACACAAATGTGATGGTCTGTATATAAGACATCCTCAACACTCCAAAGTATTTAGTACTGTCTCTATTATATCATCTACATTAACTGTTACGCAAGCTTTTCCTTTGGTGGATGCATTTATCTATATCAACATAAAGTATGCTTTTGAAACAAGATTCATGTGTTTTATTAACTCTTCTGCTCCCTGAAGGCTTTAAGGAATTCTGAAAAATGGGTGGTCTTAGAAGGTCTGCTTTGCATTTCCTAGGCTTCACCGCTTTTGTCAAAACTGAAGATTCAGCTTTTGTTTTTAAAATTTCACATTTTACTGTTTTTATTCAGTTCAATTGAAGGAATTTTGCCTATCTTTTTGTGTTGATATTGGTATTCATAAAGCTCTTGAAGAAAGCACTTGGGAACATGTTAGGAACCATGGTATACTGTATAATCTGCCAGTACCATGTACGCGTACACAGAAAATCAGATGTAATCATACACAAATATGCTTGCTAAGTACTTGATTTATCCTTGCAATTTAATCCACTTAATTGGGAATCGTTTGTAGGAGTTCTAGGGCTTTTCTGCATAGTCAAAAATGTGTTTAGGAAGACAATAAAAGAAGGAGAGATTAGATTAATTGGTCATCCACCAAAGAATAAAATGGATAAAAGCCTTCTGAATGAAATGAAACACAAATGTCGTTATCTCTAAAATAGTGGTGCTGAGAAGCAGATGTACCCTTCATCTGTCTGGGTAGCAGGGTGGAGGGGGAGCTGCATTGCTGTACAGCCACGACCAGTGTGCACCAGTATGCAGTGGTGGCAGGAGAAGGGGCAGGAGCCCATCTCACCTCCCTGGCACTCGTGCTTAAAGTAAGTGTGCCCTTACGAACCAAGGGTGTGTTCACATGGCTTGCTACAAGCAGGCACAAGAAAATGCTGACTGTACTTCTGACCCAGCTGGAAACAGGGGTTACACCTATCTGAGTAAATCAAAGAGCGCCCAGGAATGCTCCCAGGCGCTGGAGCTGGATCAGCTCAGGGTGGGAGGGCTCTCCTGGTGCGCTTAGGTCCTATGCCAGCTCCACCGCCAACTCCCCAGCATCCCAAGGCGGTGCTGCAGGGACTGCTTCGGGGGGGCAGCTGCCATGGGGTCACCCTGTTCTGGAGACTGAGAGAGTCATCCCTCCAGCTCGCTTCACACCACAGTATTCCTGAGCATGTTTAATTTACTAGTGTAACTTTGGCCAAAGTCAGCTCTGAACCAGAACTCATGTAGCTGTACTTAGGCAGTGCTTGAGCCCAAGCTAATAAAACCTGCTGAGGGGCAGGATATATTAGCTCAGGTTCAGTGCTGTGCTAACATGGCTATATGGCTTCCAGATGGCTCAGAATTTAGACAGAGCTATTGCCTGCCAAAGTCCATATATATATCAGTACAAATATATATATTCTAAACTTCCCCACTGTCAGGACACTGATGAAGGTGAACTCACTCGTGATACTTTGCCTTGTAAATACCAAATCCACCAAGAGACTTATCTGTAATAATCCAGCAGCATCCTCCAGAGCACCTGATGGCTACCATGGTCATGTAAGTTAGGTGTCAAGGTTGACTCTGGGCAACCTTAGGATGAGACCGATAATATTTACTGTTGTAAAGGTGAGGCCAAGGCCAATGTAAAGTACGCAGCCAACTGCCTGAAGAAGCCAGGGTGCTGCCACTGGTTGCTATGAGTTGAGAGCAAGTCAGCCACCCTCTGCGACAGAGACAGTGTGGCCATGCTGCCTCTCTGCAGGCATCGTAGGAGAAATGGCCCTTGGAAGGCCCAGGCTGAAAGCAGGAGAGGCTGAAAAAGAGGAAATTTGTCTCTTAGTGTCTCCCCCATCATCACTGGAGAAGGACCTAACCAATCCTTCCTGCAGCATGTAGGATTAGGAGCCAAATCCCCTTCCAGGGTACACATGTCGGAGTGTACCCAAATACATGTTGGAGAGAGAATTGACCTTCCCCAGGCTTCAATTGGATCAAGAAACCTATTTCTTTCAAGTTTTCCTTTGCTCTGAGAAAAAAAAATGCTTGAAGTTAGAGTCAGAGGCAGGCAGCTGAGGATTCCTGCTGCCTGCCCACCTCAAACAGCAAGAAAGCCCAAAGAAACCTTCCACAGGACAGTGTGAAAACAGCAATCACCTTATCAGCTTGGGCTTTTCAAGGTTACCACCAGTTTCTTGCCCTCTGATGTGCAGGTGAGTGGAAAATAACTGAGAGCTGCAGTAATCTGAGAAAAGGCACAGAACTACACGGCTGTGGGGGCTACCCGAGATCTCGTATTGAGAGTGGTGTATTTGGAACCTGCTCTGTTGTGTGGATCATCAAGAGTCATTGTTACATGTTATCTCCCTCTCCCATTTGCTGGTGACAACACTAGGTTCTCTTCAGCAATGATATAAACAGCAAAAGGGTTACTCTTAGAGCTATTTATACTCCTCCAGTGGAAGTGATGTTCAAACTGTTGCTAGCTTCCAATTATAAAAATGTTAAATGTTAATACAAAGGTGCTGATTCACTGGAACATGTTTTAAGGCTTAGGAAACATATGGTATATATACAGGAAAAGCGTCACGTGGAGCTTTTTGAATTGTTTCTGCATCTGCATTGATTTTATGCTGCAATTCATCTAACACCCGCATTTCCATCAGTGTGAAAATGATCACCTCTCGTTTTAAACACCATGGAGAGTTTTGGTGTCGAAAGGAGGGAATCAGCCAAAATGGGATGCTGCAGAATGTTGAGGAGACATTAAAAAAGAGAATCAAAAAAACCTGATCCTTAATTCACCACAGCCCCAGGGAAACAGTGCATTATATGTTGACAGCTTCCATATGCGTCATGCAAACCTTTATTCTTACTGTTCAAAATAAAACGTCCCATTAAGAGAAAAAGTCTACATTTCATGGTAAAATGAGGCATGTGATACCAAATACCGTCTTAAAGAAAAAAGAAAACACATTCCAATGTCATGTGGCTTTTTGTACTTTTTCAGCATTTTCAAAGGGGGAAAAATATCAATTACAACAACCAGACATTCTTCCAAAGTTGTTTTTATCACACTGTTATATTAAATAGTTGCAAATTTTTTTATTCCTCTTGTAGACATTATTATTTATGCACCATCTTCAGGGATCACCAAAGAAATATATCTACACAAGTAATTGCCTAAAAAGTCACTGAAAGACAACCGTAAGAAAGATTATTGTTAATGGTAACAATAATAATATAGTGGCGTACCGGAGTCTCAGTACCGCATTTTAAAGGTGCTGTATGAATCAATTTTAAAATTAGTATGTATGTCAGATTTGATTATCCAGGGCCCCAGTGCAGCACCTGAATACCTCACACAGAGATCCTCTGACTTCACAGAATCCCATTTAGTTTAATGGTCTGCTGCAATAGAAAGGTTAATGGATCAGGTCTTATCATAAATGTCTCTCCAGTTATGTGGCAGAACTCCTCTACCTCCCATAAACTCAATGGACAGCTGAAGGCATGAAGAAACGTGCTTCAGACCTGCGCAGCCTAAAGTTCACTTGAGCCAAGGGGAGTTTTTTTGGTTGATTTGAACCAGTCTCTGAGCTTTCATAGAAAGCTGGTTGGAGGGAAGGTGGGTGGGGTTCTCTGGGTTGCAAAATGAGACCACTACATACTGAGTCATGTATAAAAATTCATGTTCCATCTGTACACAAACATGTCATTCAACTGTTGGTGTTTCTAATAGCTTCCAGAAGTAACAGCAACCGAATAAAAATAATCAAAGCCTTAAGAGCAAAATTGTAAGAGCGTGAAAGGATGATTTTCCTTATGCTAAGCTGAAGTGGTATAGCACAGGTCTCCCCTATACTTTTGAAAACTTTAGTCCCTAGAAGGGCACTCTTCTTACATGAATAAACTGAAAAGGGAACAGCAAGTGAGGGAAGAGGGGAATTCCCATCTCACTCAAGCAGCTGTGTTGAGAAATTCAAAGAAGTGAGGCGCAGAAGGTAAAGCTGCCTGTGGCTTTGGAATTTAAAATAGAAAATTGTCTATCACCTTTCTGATCTTGGGAGTAGGACAGGGGAAATATTGACATAAACCGTTCTTTTACAATTTCTTCAGTGTATTAACCTAAATGTTTCCTTTTACCCATACAAACTTTTCTGCTGTTTACTGAATGGGTATAATTTTGAGACTAGAACCAACAAATTTCTGGTTCCAGGGTTTCTTAATGAATGCCTTTCATGGATATTTAATTTTCAAGAATTTCTGTATTTGAATCTCCTGGAAAAAAGTCAAGGATGAAGTTTATTCTGGAGCAGGAAAGCTGGCCAGAAGCCAGTCCACCTAATTTGGATGCCTGACGGAGGTGTCACCTCTCCAGAATTTCAAGGCCTTAAAAAAGGTCTCACAAAACCAGCCTGCCTGACAGAGCCGCTCCTCGTACAGCCCAAGCTCAGGTGCAGTGCCTTTGAAGGCAGGTTGAAAGCAGCAAGAACGTGGTCTACTTTGCATTGCTGTCTCCCTTTTCCACTGCCTGTACTCCCACTGTATATGCAATATTAGGTGTAATGGTCGTCCGCTCTGGTTCAAGCCTGCCAGCTCCCTTTTGAAGCACCATGCCTAAAGGAGGATGGTTTTTGCATAACTCTCGAGCAGGCAGAGCACTTGCCGAAAAACTATGAGAGGCTTTGTTCACAGCCCAGCTGAGCCTGAGGGAGAATTCAGATCAAAAACAATGAGAAAACGTAGCCAGAACAAAGAAAGAAGAAAAAAAAATTTAATCCTTACACTAGGGTTTCTTCTGCTACTCATTAACATTGTGTCAGCTAAGGTTTAGATTAACTGGCATCATAGATCCCTTGACCTCTGACATAAAAAGCTTTTTGACAAGAAAGAGCTAAATCTGAAGGTTTGCTTGTAAAGTAGTATGGATTAAGCGAACCATCACAGAAAAAACAGTATATAAGTCTCTTTTTATTAGTTTCTAAAGACATCTAAGTAAAGAACATTTCTTCTAAAAATATTATTTTTCACTGGGATGCATTTTCACTTTTTAATGAAGAGCATAATTGTGAATAATATAGTAGCTTAGTAAATTTGTACCAAAAAGCCCCACAGATCTGACTTCAGTTTTGCCAGTGTTCTTTCTAATTTTCAGCTAATCAAATTTTTCAAGATAACTCATTTCAAGGTAAAAAAGTTTTGAAATTAATTTTTTTTTTCAAATTATAGAAAAGCGATTCCCATGTTACCCTCTTGTTGACCTTTCTCCAACATCAGTACCAGCTGCTATGAGATACCTCCTGAATTGTACTGAGGGTTTTTTTATACCTTTCTCCATGCTTCAGCCCAGAAAATTCTTTAGAATCTTTCTAAAACAAAAATTCCACAAATCTGCTTGAGTTTCCTGAATGTAGTCATCACTGGAAGAACATTAAAATGGAACTTCATTTTTTGTGTAGGAGCTTTTATTTCAAGCTTCATTTCATTTAACTTGATTCAGTTAGCTTTATGATTGCCATATTCTACAGAATTAAGAATAATAGAAAGCTTGCAGACTATAGCTATGGCAGGACAAAACTTTTGTTCTTTTCTTGTAAACTCTTGGTGAGTTGTCCCCCAGTCAAGCTAAAAAACACCCACCCAGAAAAGGTTCCCAGCAAGAGATGACAGGAGTATATACAGCATTATGATCTTACCGTCCCCAGTTTCAACGCAGAGTTGCAAACCCAGGTTGTTCTGTGGATTAATCACCCAGTGATTGCTGGTCGCAGTGATGTCAAACACAAACCAGCCCACATCAGAAGCTTGAGCCTTTCTTGTGTCTAACAGGAACAAGTCTGCATCCCTAAGTTAAAAAAAATTGAGAGTTAAGGCATTCAAATATTATTATTTTTTGTCTTTAATTTCCTTGCTGACAAGAACTTCCTGGAGTCCAAATGAATAATCCTTTGACATATCCTCATCACAACACAGTACAGCATGTGCTGTAGCTAACATATAATTGTTAAGTATAACACAGGTATTTCTCCTGAGAGGCCTTTCTGAAATGAGTCTCAGCACGTGAAAACTACAGCTCTTGAAAAACTGAAAAAGCTTCCTGATATAAATACATGAAATATATAATTGAATCTGTGTATAAAGGATTCATCTTTCAGCACTAGAATGTCTCAGGAAGATCAAGTTTTATAAACCATTTGGTGTAAAAGACAAAAAAAAGTCAAAATCACGTTCCGATTTCAACTAAAATTCAAAAGCATAGCATTGCTAAAAAAAATCTGTTATTCATAACATATGACAGCAGCTATGTCATATGACAAAACATGAACAGATGACAGTTCAGACAGTTACATGTTAGTAGAAATGTTTCGAAAATATCAAAGTAGCAAATTTACATCTGTTCAATAATGTAATTATAGCATTTTAACCCTCAGTTCCCTGGTATATTCTTAAATTTGTTCCCATTAAATCTTCTGGTAATTCAGAAGGGCTGCTCAGGAGACGTAGCATAATCACATTACTAAATGTTTAGCATGAATTATTTTTTTGTTCTGTTTTCACATATCTCCTCACACAATTGGTTCCAGAACCAATTTAAACCTAAATCTATAGTTAAAGAAACCTATCTCTTTTCTGCCATAAATAGTAATCAAAACAATAATACACAAGAAAAAATATTTTATTCTAAATGTTGACTGTCCAAGTCAACTAAAGACAGAGCTGACTTACACAGAACTTGGAATCATATTGTTACCTGACAGACAGCATGAATATATGCTTAAAGAAGTAAGGTAGAAGAAATAATAGGCTTTGTGTATAAAAACTGGTTTTAAAATTATGATGGTCCTGTCACGGTATTCTTCTGTTGCTTAATCATAACAACATCGTAGGAAGTTACTGTCTTATCTAGACTAAACACTGTAAATGCACCTGGAAGGTGTGATACTGAAAAAAACATCTCATGTGGCTCTTGAAACTGTGGTTGTTCAACACTCAGGAAAATAAGACCATATGGGCTATGACAAGCATATGTTTACTTGTATGTGAGAAATATCTGCAGAATCAGGTTAAAGAGCTCTGAAACTATAGAAGAGGGATTTTTGAAAAAAAAGAATATTGAAAGGGTTTTCTTTCAAGTCATGTTTTTTTTCTTCTGTTAAGGGACAATCTTTTTCTGGGCTCCTATCACTTCCATTCCAGTAGAACTGTGCTAATGACCACACAGGGAGAAAACATACACTCTCCCTTTGGAGCTAACATGCAAACAATCTTACAATTCAAAAGAGCCTGACCTGCTATGCTTGCACTGAACAAATTAACAACGTACCACAAGCTCATAAATAGTACTCTCTGGAGTCTTAAATACCAACTTTTTTCTCTAACAAGATGTTTTATCGGAACTTTAAAGCTGAAAGGTTTAATACTGCGACAGTCTTTAAGATGCTTATTTATAAATATTCCTTGTATCATTCAGCAGATTTAATAGAAAACTGAAAAATTGTTTGGAATATAAAATATTACAATATTGTAGTGCTACGATTTCATATTTGCCTTGTCTCCTCCTAGAATACATAATTGCTTTCCCATATAGACTCAGCTCCAAGCTTTGCTGGAACTGATACGAAATATTCACAAGTCAGGATGCACAATGCCTTGTGTGCCAAACCAGAATAGGGCACTACTAATGGTACAGTCCAGCAATCCCTGTAAAGGACGAATTGTCCCTGTGGATCTCTCTTCAGTGGGATTTAATTATTTCATACTGCAGCAGAAACTCACACCAAAGTGTCTTTGGCATTGATATGCCAATCTTCTTGTCTGCCTTCCTACAATCATAGTGATCTAGCTAAGATTACAGACTCGAAGAGGCGGATTGTTCTTATCCATTAACTCAGCAAATGAACCAAAAATTACTTGTGGGTACTTAGAGAAAACTAGAATTGATTCTCGAGAACACATAGTAGAATAGAGAAAATGTCTACGGACCAATGCTAGTGACTTAGCCCATGTAACAGCAATTTACTACAGAAATGCAAAGTATTTGTCAGGAAAAAAACAGCTTTTTTCTCAATTGATATAAACATTGGGTGAAAACCTGATCCCTGAGAAGGCAGTGAGAGCTCTGGGATCAGGATTCCCCCATTAGCTCGTGTCACTCACTCAAACTTCTCATCACATTTTGTGACATTTTTTAAATTCTCCTTTATTTGTGAAAAGAAAAAAAATCATCACACTTAAAATGAAAAACAGCTGCAAATTTTGGCTCTAATTTTAAAAAATATTTCTCTTAAAAAAATAGCCCACAACACATAATAAAAAAGTAAGACATTATGTCGTAAATAACCTGAAATGCAACAGTGAACACATCCAGGCAGAGTACAGCTGATTTGCTTTACCTTTATGGGGGCTGTTTAAGTTTAGTGATCTCAGTCTGGTCCCAAATGGCCAGCTGTCTACAGCAGAAATGCTACCACAGTCAAGAATTTCAGCAACGAGGCTGCGGGCAGAACGTCTAAGAAGCTCCAGATCTCCTGGGTCACTTAAGGAAGTAGAGGTGGAATAAACCGTCTATATGTTCCTTGAAACCCAACAAAATTTTCAATCAGATCAAATCATGATTACTGTGTAACAGGCCATCCCCACAACGCTGCTTCACCTCTCGCCTCATTCCAGAAAGCTGCTTTAGTATCTTAATGCCACTTGAGGATTCCCTAATGCAGGAAGAACCCTTGGGGTTTAAGTTAAATGAGTGGCTAGCTGCCACCAGATCATGAACAAGGATTTGGCCTGTTGGACTACATTACTTTCGTCATGAGAAAAGATCTGGATAGGAGTACATTGGCAGGGCTATGTAAGGAAGTTTGCCTTGCCATGGGCTGTGCTTTGCACGCTTGCTCAGAACAAATAGAAAATTTCAATCCCAAAGACTGTCATTTCAGCAAACACCAAGCAAATTCAGTACACACACACTTCAGTGGCCATGCTGCCACAGAGGCAGAAAAATGTCTGAGGCTACAACATAATCCGTAGTCTGCAACTCAGAAACCCTAAACCCTGACCACTCCTTGCTTCAAAGCATGGCAGGACGCTGTTTGCGATTGCAGAGCCTTGTCAGACACTCACATCTCCTGTTCAGAGCAAAGCAGGGTGGCGGAGCAGCATCAAACCCAGCAGTTTTGCTGTGGTATGGCATGAATAAGGAGTGTGGGACATTACAGAATCATAGAATGATTTGGGTTGGAAGGGACCTTACAGATCATCTAGCTCCAACCCCCCCTGCCATGGGCAGGGACACCTTCCACTGGACCAGGCTGCTCAAAGCCCCATCCAGCCTGGCCTTGAACACTGCCAGGGAGGGGGAAGCCACACCTGCTCTGGGCAATCTGTTCCAGTGCCTCACCGCCCTCACAGTTCTCTCGTCCTCATGTTCTGCAGTTGCAGCTTCTGTAAATGTTGCACCTAAATTCTCATGTACATGTGTAGGACAAACCTGAGGTGACCAAGTCACGAATAACACTAATGAAGTCTGGGCCCCAAAACAAAAGCTGTGGTTTTATTTAAAAAAAAAAAAAATATTCTTGGGAGCTCATCTGTCTGGAGGTATCAAGAAGTGGGTGGTAAAAATTCCTGGTTTCTAATTGGAACAGTGGAGAGCTTGTGGTCTTCTCCCATCCTGGCCCACTGAGACGTATGCTTGTCTATACCCCTTATATGAGTAGAGACTGGCAAAATCAACAACAGGAGGGAAACACTTAGTCTACATCTGAGATTTCTGTAGTTATACTGGTGAAATCAAACAGGTGTGTATTGTTGCACATGCCCCTTTCCAGAATCATGCTTCCATTAGAAGACATGGGGCTTTTATGTTTATAAATAGAAGTATAAAGCTTTTATAAATTTGTGTTTATATATTGAAAGAAATCAAGAGCATTCTTTAATGGTTTCACAGAGAGAGTTGTCATTGTAACAAGTCAGGTAATACTGAAGTGTGATCTTGCTTCAGAGTAGTAAGCAGTTTTGCTTTGTCCAAAATAGAATAGAAACCACTTACTGGGAAAATATTAAAAAAAAATAAAAATCAAATTGATTAGAAAAACTAACTTTTCCCATTAGTTCTTAAGAAAAGTCTGTTGAGTTTTCAGGTGAAGACCTTGCATCACCCTAGCCTTGACCTCTGCTCTTTAAAAAGATACATTTTGTTCCTTCTCATTTCATTCCTTCCTCCAAGAAATTTCTTTTAGAACTTACATCAAAAGAATTTTTGCAAGCTGAAGATAGATGTAAAAAAAAAAATCCCGCACTGTTTCGTTCTCGCACAAATTTACTAAGAAGGCAGAAGGTATTCCGGAAGGATGGGTGCTTCTCTCCTGTTAGTTCTGCTCCATTGGTATAAAATAATTCCCTTTTTATAGCCAGAAAAATTTTATGACTTGATGTTCAGAGATCTCACCCGGGAGGTACAAGCTCAAGCTTCTTCGGGCAGACAAGAGATTTGAACTCTGGCCCAGCCCTCAAGTTAGCTGGTGATGGGGCACTTCTTTCCCTCTAGAATACTCTGCAAGTTTAGGCTGCCATTTTCTTTGCTCTTGCTAAATGTGCTCATGACAGAAATGTTTTATCCTTTTCCAGATGAGAGAGAGGATTTTTTCCACTTTTCTGAGAAAAGACATACACTAATTTAATTTCAAAACCTAAATTTTGGGCGTGTGTAGCTTTTTTCAGAAGCATCTTGGAATTGCTACTTGTTGTCAAAGGGAATTTTCAGGTGTTTGGATACTTTGCCTGGTGAAATCTGGTCATTTACTCAGGTCTTGCAGAGTCTTGGAAATATGTCGCACACAGAGCTCTGCAAACTCAAATTCAGAGATCTGGTCATCTGTAACATCATATTTGTTTTAATTTTCAGTTATGGTGAGCAACATGTGTTCAGTGTGCATATGTCATCTTAAAGTTAGTGCATGACTGTATCTTCTAGTGACATTCTGCAGAATATTAAAACACATGCAAAGAAGCTGTGCTCCTTCAAAAGCAAACAACGTTGAACCATCTATCTGCCTTTTAGGAGCTAAATGGATCTTGGCTGGTAGTACCTCAGTGTCAGCAAATGGTGCGTTTCCCAAATCCAGATGCTTAAACTGTGCATACGACTTCACCATTTGCTTACTGAGAACATGAACCCTCATCCCCTCTGTGCACGGGCAGAGTATTTGGTGTGATTGGACATTTATCTCTTCATAAACCTTGAATAAATTACCTTGAAGATAAGTTTAATTCTTGCTCAGTATTTGTTGTTGTTGCCTAGGAATTAATGCTGCACAAGCTGCAGCGATAGCAATGCTGCCTTGCCAAGGGTATGCTTATGATCAGTTATTGCCTCCCTACTTAAGACAGAAAGATGAGACGTTATTAAACACGTGATGTGTTCGTGCCAAGAGGGTACCTGTTTGGATACTCCTTGATGATCTGATATATGCTGATCTGAATGGTTTCGTTCCCAAAGCGGCTGTTGCTTCGGTCTTTGTATATCCGGAATTCAGCTGCTGTCACTGCCTCCCCGTGTGGGATTTCAGTAAGGTCAAAGCGAAACTCTTTGTAGTGCCTTCGCTGGTGGGAGAAGTCCTTGTCCCTTTCAACTGCGAGAAAAAGAGGTGAATGTAAATTAAAGATGTGAAACGAATGCCCATTTCCTATGATTAATGGAGCGTTCCCTGTGCTTGGGAGTAAACAAACAGGACAATATAAAACTGTGCAAATAATAAAACCACAAGCCCAGACATACTTCCAGTTAAAGGAAATTCCACCAGCCCAGCGTCTTCAGTTCAAAAGAAAAAAAAACCCTCAGTGGCTTTTATACAAATTCCAGAAGCTGGAGTGGAAAGAATATCAAAAAAAGCTGAAAGAGGTCATGTTGTAAAGTGACTAGAAATATGGACAAACTAAAAGCTGCAAAAGGACTTAGGACTTCAGTCTAGTCATAAGCACAGCAGTAGTAATGTCAGAGCCGTAGATGACTTTGGAAAACACAAATTGACGCTAATAACCAGATGGATGAGAGGAATGCTGCTCATTTCCACTTAATATAATAAATTCTGACATGGTACTAAAGTGCACTGTGACAACTATATATTAAAGAAGCAGTTACATCATACAAATTAACACTTGTTGCACTTTAATGGCATAAGCGTCATCTTGCTAGTGGTCAGAAGAAGGAGACATGAATCAGGGCTGAGTGGTTCTGGCACCCCAGCGGCAAAGGGACCACCACTCCTGGCGTGGCAAGTCCCTTCAGACCTACTGTGGGTGTGCAGGTACAGCTCCCACTGCTTCTGACACTGCCGCAATTTGAAATACAAAAGTTAACCTCCTCATTGCTTAATTCAGGATTGCACAGAATTATAAGGTGGAGTAAACAGACAATTTTATTTTGTTGGAGTTTACAACTGATTTGGGGCTAATTCCACTGTCTGTTGCAGTTTGGACCCTAAGTTAGGAGTCACTTTTGCAATGGAATACGTGTTTTCATGTGTCAAGGGAACCTACAGGCTACAGTACTGGCTGGTGATCATTTTATGGGATGAATACTTCAGATTTTATGGATGTGGAGAGGAAAATATCCATGGTTTCCACTGCCACAGAGTGCAAAGTATCATTCACCTGTGAAGCACCTGTGCTCTGTGAGAAGAGAGAACTTCTCACTTCTGGAGAAGTTCCACCTCCCTCGTGAGACAGGTGCTTTGCTTTACTGATGGCGGACAAAGCCTACAATGCTAAAAGCTGGGATTCAGTGTGGATACAGCTAAACATTCACAACTGCACTCAGCTCCACTAAATGCTCCTTCCTATAACCCCTGCTCTTTTATTACCTTTTAATATTAACAGTCCTCAGATGTGAGCAAGGAACAGGGTCAGTTCTGTCAAAGCGCATATTTAGATTACTAAATGTTACATGTATAAAGAATAAAAACTGTATGTCATTTCAATGTACATGTATCTGTATGTGTGTGTAAAGATATATATATTTGTATATAAACATGCATATGTGTATTATTATAATGTATATGTGGTCTTACAAAATAGAAATGCACCAAAAGAAAAAAAAATATGTTTTGGGCTTGCCATATAAGGGTAAAGACACAGACATGTTAAAGTCAAAGCATTTGAAGGAAAAGTACATTATTTTCAGAGCAGTAGTTACTAGTTAAGTCACCTGTGGCCATGTAGCTCGTCCCTTACAGTACACTTTCCTTTCAAGCTTTCAAAATGTAAACTGTTCTTGTTTTCATTAGCATATATTTTTTTAAAATGTACAAATCTACGTTGCCTTAAGAACCACCAAAAATAAAATATATAGGCTATAAGAACACTTTATCTTCGGTGAAAATGAACTTTCTCCTGGCTGACAAAAGGAAAATTGTCTGCTAACTGTGAGGTTTCCTTGGCTCAAGTGAGTATTTAGCTTACATGGATTTGCCATCGTACACTATGTAGAAAAAGTAAAGCAGAAAAGAGGCAGAAGCATGTAAACTGGCTGCTCTGTACCCAAAGATGAATGGGCTGCTACTGAAGAGAAACAGGATACAGGCTATTTAGCAGCTCCACTGCCCGGTTCTAAACTGTGAGATATATACAGAGATCTGACTTGAGGTTTGGGGTTTGTTTGCCCCTTTTTTTTTTTTTAATGTCTATGTAAAGCCTTTCATTTCAGAGGGAACTTGGCAGAGATTAGCATATGCAAATGCATTGAACCTGGGAGGATTCTTCTAATGCAACGAGTCTGCTGCAAGTTTCTAAGGTTATAACTGAGCATTTTGAAGCTAACATCAAACAGATATGTCAATAACCTTTAAATGAAAAATATATTAAAGGCAGACTTAAAGTAGCAACCTTTTCTGAAATCTCTGGTTAGTATTTTTCAACAAGTATTTACCAGCATGTGTGGGTAACTAAGCACTACTCACAGTGAGTAAGCACTGGAGAATTAGACGCTGAATAAAGGGTTTAAATGCCAGCACTCCTGGCGTGTTTCATTTTTATTTGGGTTTGAGGTTTCCTTTTGTCTAGTTTCTCACAAGTACTTTCTAATTAGTAATATTAGTTTGGAAACAGCAGTTCTCTCCCTATGTTATGGTTTGGACAGAAACCTCTACAATACCCTGCGATAGCATTGGTGGGGGTCTCTCAGGACCGTTCACAGCTGCTGAAAGAATACTGATAGCCGCTTCCCGATGAGCTCAAAATTAATTATTACAGCTCACACAGATAGTACTTATCTGTGTTTCCACATATACCCAAGGAAGCGACAGCACTGCCATGTGAAAGGGACACAAGTTAATAATTTCCTTGGGTCAAGGCAGCATTTACAGGCAGGCCAGGACCTGGGCGTAGCAACAGCCTGCAGAAGTGAAGGGCTGTAGGAAGCAGGCACTGAACGCTGTGGAAAACCGTGAGTCTAGGGAGGTCCCCCTCTCCACGGTGAAACCACAATCTCAAGCTGCCGATTTCCGACAGTCAACGTACAAAGGATAAAAACAACTTTTACAAATTTAGACAAGTTAAGATCTTGCATCATATAGTAGACTCTAAAAAAAAGCAGTGATGGTGATGTTGCAACAATGACTAATGGCTAGAATGATAGCCAAGTTATAAAAGTGAAATGTTATTTAAGGATAATAAGTGTTTTAATACTGAAAATAATACACAAGTCTTGATCCCTCCTGCATCTAATAAATGCCTTGGCAGGGAAGACAGTGAATCCTCAGCAGGGTATCTCTCAGGTCCTTTGTCCTGCTGATATGGCATGAAGTGCAGGGGGGCACCATGTCTCAAATATTTTTATTTCACATGCAAGAGCATTCCAACATTGGCAGTCTGAAAAATACAGGTTAAGATTTTTAAGTGTTCAGTTATTCCAGAGTGTTCACATGTCATTCCAGCTCTGCTCAGTTCATCTGCCAAAATGCATCTCTGTGGGACCGATCACAGCATCTAAAACATCTAAAAACCCATTGACCAGAAAATCAGGAAGTCCTTTTTCAACGATTAGAGGAATATAAATTTTTCTAAGTAAAAATAACTAGAATATTAGGGTCAATGCTGATTACAACAAAATCCTTCATTTGCTCTCATTGATCAGGATTATTAGCATCAACTTTTTAAAATGTTATTTTTATACTGCCTGAAACTAATATATTCAGCACTATGGTTACATCAGACAAATTATGGCTCAAGGGAATATTACAAACACCTGTGTGTAACATGGGAAAGAATGATATTTTCCACCCATGTGGCAAACTGATGAAATATTCATACTGTATTAGCACTGAGCCCAACTCTAATAAGAATGAATAAAAATTTACAGTAAAAAGATATTTTGGAAAAAGGGTCATCTTTTACACCAAGAGAAAATATTATGCACTAATTTCCATTAACAAAAGTATTTATCTCCTGGAAAAAAAAAAAAAAGCACATATATAGATGGACAGTATAATAAGTAATCGGTATTTTACCAATTCTGCTATAAATGTCTGATTAACTGTTGACTGAGCTTAAAAAATGTAAATAAGGGCTAGCAATGAGTTTAGGTCATAGTGCATGAGGGACTAATAGATGTGCTCTTTCATTAGTTATTAGCTCCCCACTGACATGAGCTTTGCTTTTCCTGAAGAGGCTGGTATGTGTTGACATGTAGGGAAAGTGAAAGCTGCTTTGGCAAACCAAAGAACAAACCAAAGATATATTGTAATAAGCTGATTTTACAATCTAAGATCCCAGGATCCCGACCAGATTCACAAATAATGAAGCCTCACTAATCAACTTAATGTCACTGTTTAACTACTAAATACACATGCCAAGGCAAAATGGAGGGTCTTACAGACCAGGCGTAACTATAAGGGGGCATTTACACTAATCTCACTGATTTTCACTGTTTGACTCTGAATTCTTTGTGTAAGCACTGAGTAAACCAGCCAGTTTTAATAACTTCAAGGTGATAAAGGTTACAGTAAGTTGATACACTACAAACGACACTCGTTTACATCTTGAATATAATGAAATGATAGTTTATCTACAGTGACCACTTGTGGTTATCTGACAAAAACAGGTCAAAGGTTCCAGGCGTTTTCTCCTGAAATTACTCAGTGCTGCCTCTAATGACTGATAATTGAAAGCAGAGGCTGGAAATATCAAATGTGGTAGGTGACAGATAAGCAACAGATTAATGCAAGTACTCTGTTACAGGACACTAAAAGGTCAGAGGCCCTAGGAATTAGCTATTGTGCTACTGTGAAAAGACAGACATCAAATAGCTGTTTACCTCATTCTTGCTCTTCTCTCCAACATTCAAATTCTGGAATCATGTTCTCTCTTCCATGATTAGAGTATTTAAAGTGACTCACTTCTTACAAAATAAGGCAACAAATGTTTTGTAGGACATGTGGATAGGAGAAAGGATGTGATGCTAGAGCAGAATGAAGGATTTAAAGAAAAATCCAACCAGCTATGCTAGGTGTAAATATTTAATGAAGCGCATAAGAGAGAAGTCAAGAAGCACATTCATCGGAACGTCATTCTTAGTTGAGGAGACCAGATAACAGATTTTTAAAAATATATTTGAAAATTTTGTAACTTTGTTTAGGCTTTTACATTGTAGAAAATGAACATTAGTTTTAGAAACTTAGATTATCTCAGCAGGTATATCTTTCATCTTTTACTCTGGAAGGCCTAAAAATGCAAACTTTAATTCAAAGTCTGTCAAAGTAAAAAGCAACCTTTTCATTCTGAAATAAGAACTTTGAATAAGAACTACAGTTTTCTAAAAAAGATTTTAAGTCAAGTGGATTTTTAAAGTCCAAACGTGATGAAAAATACTTTCCCAAAAATTTAAAAAAATACAACAAACAAAAAATGTAAATACTTGTCGAAGCACTACTGCTTTAAAAGGTTTAATCTGTTTTATAGAATGGTAAGAATCCTAATCTGGACTCAGGAATTCTATTTTGAGCTAGACATTGAAGTTGATAAAAATAGTCACCTCTCCTTAAAGCACTGTTTCGAACACCAGAGATGGCTGCCTGATACAGTCAGTGGAGAGACACTTCTGTTTGTTAAGGGTCAGCTGTCCTGCACCAGCCAGTAAGAAGAACAGAGCAGTTTATCTACATTTCCCCTTTAGTCATCTGCAGTTCCAGAGAACAGGACTAAGAGATAGCCCTTGCTCAGTCAAAGGACATTTCAATCCCTATCAGTTGCTTTCCATGACTGTATCCTAACTGCCAGGATGCTGAGTAGCCCAGCAGTGGGACAACCTGGGCCACTGCACAGAAGAAATGCAGGGGCTCGGGGTCAAATTGAGAATGAAATAAGTTTTTGTGTCCCCATCTGTTTTTTTATTCATTTGATATTAGGCATCTACTAGATAATCATTCAGTTGAGTGTTTCAACTACAAAGGTTCAGTCACACACCCCCTTGTTTGCTCTTTTAGTACCAAGTATTCTGAATTTCTTTTTACCCATTTTCATCAGCAAAGTAAGGGAGGGCTGGTCCACCCACGCATATTTTGTAGCCCATAGTTAGGGAAAGGTGGTGGTTTAGGCTTAATAACCCTTCATTTCCATCCCCATCTCCCTCCCCAGGCTGATGTGGGAAAATGCATTGTATGGGGTTCAGTCATGTCCACATGTCTTGGGGGTGTTCAGATTTTATCTTCTGAACTGAGATCTTTTGCGAACTCATATCCAATCAGAATGAATCAGCCCATACTCAAAGCCCAAGAGCAGGCATTAAAGAATCCCTTAAGTCAAAAATGTAGGCAGGGGTTGGAAATAGGTATCCCCAAAAATACATTCCACATATATCCTAGCTTAAACAGGAAACTCGTTCTCAGAATCATAATCCAAATTGTGATCCCTTTCCAACTGAGGTAAAACTGTTTCCGTAATCAGTAAGAATGTTTCTTAATTGGAGAGGGTAAGTCTCCTGCAACTTTGCTTTTCTTTCATTGCAACAGTCCTGTTTCTTAACAACTGCTTTATTGCAGTACTGTATATTTGAGTTTTTCTGTATTTATTATTATTAGACTGGTTGTATTTAAAGTAATTATAGATTTATAGATGTGGTTTTGAAAGAATGATGTAAATTGCTTTTACATAAAATATACTTTGTTATTAAAACACAGCAGAAATCTTGATAGGTCATATTCTGAAGCAAGTTACACTGCTGTAAATTTAAAGTTACTTCACTAAACTATTTTCAGTCAGTTACTGACATCAATGAGCAACATTTGGCAATTTTGCATTACTAAATTGGGGACAGTTTGAAAATTGTTTGATGAAATGCTGTGCAGTGAGTGGCAGTTTTTAATAAATGAAACATCATCTATTGTTTATTGAATACAGACTTTTAATGGTAGAATACCCCTTCCATGATTGTACAGAATTACTGAACTGTATGAATTGAAAAGTAATTCAAGTCAAGATAAAGTCAATGAAAAAACCTTCAGTGACTGCAACAGAATCTAGAGCAAGAATCAAAATGAAAACCATAATTAAAAAAAATAATAATAATGCATTGCCTGGATTTTTTTCAAGCACATATTGGTTTTCTTTCTTTATCCCTCATAGAAGAAATGTATTTCAATATCCCATATTTTATAGAACAATGTTAGAGTAATCAAAAATCTTACCCAAACATTTAGGGGTAAGATATTGCAATATCTTTTCAGAATGACCAGGAAAGCACTGTTCCATTATTAAAATTTAGAGTTTTTAATTTTTTTGTTTTAGTCAGTAAGATCTGATAGATTTTTACCAATTAATAAAATGCACATTTGAAAAAGCCAAAATGGTTTGAAACACTATATTGTTATTAAGGTGGATTTTGAAATAATGTGATTTCTACCTTCTAATCCCCTCAAAACGTACATGCAATGTATTCAACTTTAGTAAGAGATAGGCAGTAACTAGGCATATAATGGAAAAAGTTACAAAAAATATAGTAAAATATAAGTGAATATGTAAAAGAATAAATTTCATTTTTTCATTAATTATTTGAAGAGTTACAGCTCAGTTAGTAGTTAAAAGCTTTCAGCATTCACCCTCAGCAGGAAGGAGTTCCCAGGGAATGTGTAACATTGCCTGCCAGCAACTTTTGTAAGCACAGACCTAAAGAAATACCTCAACCAAAGAGGCACAATTGAGCTCAGCTTTCTCACGGGTAATCTCCCAGGTGTTCTGTAAACTGTGAGATTGCCTATGATGTCTTCTTGTTACTTCACACCAAAATATGGGATAAAATAGGTGTTTTAATGAAATTGCTGGTCTTCATTCAGTTGCCAATGTTTTGTTGAAAAATTCAATGGTAAACATGTGTTATTCATTCGATTTACTCTGTATCTTCCAAGTCAAATGCACTTGCTCAACAAGTCAAAACAAGTGCTACACTGCAGCTGCTCCAACAATAATTAAATGCTGGAAGGCTTTCAGTTGTTGATACAGAATAAGTGGAAAAGCAACACCCTGCTTTTCTTATGCTGGTTTGATTCTGGCCAGTGCAAGAGTAGGGGTGAGTAAGCAGAAGAAAGAGATTGAGTTTTAGAAGTGAACAGAATTCTGAGTGTCTAAGCCTGGATATTATCATGATCCTAACATAAAAGATAGTTGACAAAGTAATTCCTCAAAATCTAATTTTTCTTCTGGTTTTGACAGCATAATGCACTGCATCCTTCAACCTCCCGAATGCAAAACTTTCACTCCAGTTGTTCAGTTGTAGCACAAAGCACAACAAAAGATACACTGCACATACGTGTTTTTTAATTGTACTGAGTGGTAGAATGAATCTCATCTGAATATTCTTCCATAAATTTTAAAGTTGAAAGTCCAGCTGGTAATGGCTTCTAGGATTAATAGTAACAGATCATATTTGGACCTGTTTTGTGCTGTCAGGGGTAGTGTGTGCCAAAAGAGCGAAGTATCACAATCAAGAGTCTGGGAGGAGGCAATGAACTAAAAATCTCATGCAGTTTCCTATATTGAATGTAATAAGAAGGACTCTGTGATTTCTTAATTGCTTTAAGTCACACTGTATTACAAAGGCATTTCAATCACAAATACCTGTGTTAAAAAGACATATCCACTATATTTTTGATTGTTTTCATTTTCATCAGTGATAAAAAATTTTTGCTTGAAAAAATAGAACAGACCAGAGAAAAGATCACTGTGTTATGTAGTTCTGACCTAATGCATTAGATAAATTATCTAATCCCTACACCACCATGCCTGAGGTTGTTAATTTTGTCTGCATTTTCAATTATGTCTGTTTTGCCTGGGCTTTGGCAAAGCCAGTACATTTTGATACCATCTGTCAATAGACTGCCATTTTTTCTCATATTTAATTTTGTTGTTCTCTAATCAAAGATCGTCACAAAGAAAACTAACAATTATTCCCAGGTTTCTGACTGTGTGTGAAAGTCAGAATGTCAGATCAACACAACCTCAAGGTTAACAAATGACAGAAAAAAAGATCCCTCTTGGGTTCAGCTGCAACCGAATAGGAGCAAAAGTTATACCTCTGGGATCCAATGGTCAGAAAATAGGTGTAAGTTATAACTGTTTTGACACTGTAAAAGTATACAGATGGAACATAACTTCTGAGGAGGGTGAAAGGGCATTTATCATCACAGGGCAACTGGCAGGGGAGTAAAACTGAACATTAAAGCCCATTCTGTCTTCCCACATCTCCTTAGTTCCTGCCCACGTTAACCCTCTGCTCGCTTCCACCCGGAGGTGGGCAGTCACTCCAGTATTTACCATTCACACATCGTCTAATAAACTCCATCCATTTCCCATGGTGGAACCTGTCGGAAAAGCTTCCATGGAAGTTGTGTCTGCGTGCCAAACTGGATACAATGGGATAGGCACTGTTTCTGCCTTACCCTGTGCTCACATGTGAGTATTTTAATATTAACCATATCCATTAAAACTGATCAAACATTCCGTGAGAAGCAGTCCAGTTGTAACAATGATGAAGAAGAAAATGTTCAAGATAGTCTCATTTAGAGAGTGGAAAAATGCTGTAATCAAAAATTATTCTGATATGCTATATTATAGATAAGATACTAAATTAATTTGCAAAAAATAGCCGATCACAGGCCATGTGCTTAGCTAGTATCTCAGCACGGCTCAAATGAATTCAGAGTTCCTCAGATTTATGCTTTATGTGTACAAGTGTATACTGGGCTAATCACTGTACTGAGTCATCACCTTAAAAATAAAGAATGTAAAGAGATTGGAATTTCATTTTATATAATTTGTTAGCCCTCACTTTGAAGGTTTGCCCTGTGCCTGCTTGCTGTTGGCCAACACCAAGGACCCACCGACGAGAGCCTGAGCAGTGGTGCTGCGAAACTGAGTTATGGGGTCAGAAGCACAGCAGGAACAGACCTTTCCAGACACTGCACGTGGGGGCAAACAGGAGGAAGATGAGGAGGAAGAGCAGCCAGGAGACTGGGCAGCGCTGGTGAGGAGCGGCATTTTAGACAGCAGGTTTTAACAGCCAGTTTGGGAGCTGGCTGTGATTTTAACAACTTGTTATGCTTATTCAGACTGCACCCTCTCCTCTGCAGTTCTGCTAGTCTAACCTGATCGTGATTTATTCTTGCAAAGAGAGATTATTTTGCCCACATATAACCCCCCTTATGGGATAAATCCCCTCAACAAGAAGGAAAAAACACATGGACTTTTTTTTCCTGAAAGCAACTTAAATCTTGAACATTTCAACCCTCTTTCAGGACAGAAACTCACTGACTTAGTGAATTAAAAGATCTCTGGGTTGGCCATCCAGTGTTACGCCTGCACTGCCAGAGGAAAGGAAAAGCAGTCTTCACAAAAAATGTTTGTGCCATGAAAGAGCTCAGATGAGCTCCAGGTAACACAACAATAGGTGGGATCCCTCACAGCAGGTTACTTGAGAAAGACTTGAGAAGAGATACGGGAGTCTCAAAATGACATAGAAAGCAAGAAGATAATTTCCAAAGTAGGAAGAAAAAGCATGACGCTTTGAGCACACAGAACTGTTCATCCAGCAATTGTTCGAGCATCACTCCACTCAAACAAAAGATGTAGGAATGATTGACGCCAATGTGTAAGACAAGAGTCAGATCCCCCTTCTTTGTAACCACTCTGTCACCGAGTCGCAGAACAGCTGAGGTTGGAAGGGACCTCAGGCCATCTGCTCCAACCCACCTGCTCAGGGAGGGCCACCTAGAGCTGATTGCCTGGGACTATGGACATGCTTGTAGCATTTCTGCATTTTCACTGTTATTCCATCTGGGACAGCATTTCTCATATTCCTGTCCAAGTTACTTGCAAATACAGTATCCAAGCTGATTGTAGAAGTATCTAGATGTGTAACACATCTCTGGAACAGCAAAGAAGATCTCCTGAAGCTTGTATTATATGTTGTAACACTTGCTTCTCTCCACTCCTAATAGTTGAGCTGATGTGTCTCAGACAAAATCTGGGTGGCTTGCTGAGCAGAGGGTAACAACAAGCAGGGAGTGGGAACCTGACCACTAACATAGTGCTTTTATTTCAAATGCAGTCTTTTTGGTACAACATCATTAAGAATATTCAGCATGCATTTTGCAGTATCTGATCGGCCTTTGCCTTTGCAGGTGTTTGTGCTAAACTTTTGTTTCTACTAGGGCTAGAAGTTACTACTGCCTCAGTCTTTAGTAATAAGCCTAGTTTTCTTTTTCAAGTAATTTAGAACCACCTGTAGCCCATCCCCAAAACTGGAAGCATCACAGTCTCTTCTTTTGGGGGCTTGCTTTGATTCCTGTTTTGATAGGAACACACTCCCTGACTGAGCACAAGCCGAAGCAGCATGGTTTAATGGAATCCAAGGTAGATCTCATTAACCCAAGGTGATACAGTGTTAGCAAAAGAAGCTTCATTCCTTTACAGCAGCAGATGGCAATGTAAACACAGGATGGACAGGTCATAACTTACTTGGGAGCTGTGCCCATGGAGCCAAGCTTTCAGCTCAGGCGTGTGTTTGTTTCACTGATTTGAGTCGTGTGATGAATGCCTTTTACATTAGGTCTCTCCTTTATACACACACATAACATGCCAGTAAGCACATCTTTTGTATTTTGCTTTTCTAAGGAATACATACAAGTGTGGAGAAAGCAAAACACACTGCTGGGAAACAAAAATGGGGACAATATGTTGTTAATCTTAATGACATTACGCCTTCCATTCTGACCCAGTGACCTGCAACAGGAACTCGATCTACTTGGTATTCACTCTATAGCGTAAACTGTCTCTGGATTTTCCATTACCATATATGTATAAAAACAAAAAATATATATGTATGTACATTTTATAAAATATTATTATCTAAAATACATTTATTAAATTAAAAATTTATATATATATAAAATTAATCTCCTTGTGAATATGAGCTCATTACAATATACAGCCTCAATTAACACCATTATTAATTCAATAGTTTAAGAAGTGACGAAAAAAAATTACTTTTCAAAAACCCATGTGGTTAAAATAGATACTCATCATGATAACTATAAGATGTCATTAATAAAGGAGTACACCAAGGAATCAAATAAAAAAAAGAACTTTATTCTGACATAACACCTAATTTTAAACTACTTGGATAAACATGCCCTCTTGTGTCACATGACATATCTTTAAAAATTTAAAAAAAATAACCAGGCCTCCTTGACAGTCATCATATTTAATTGTATTATTTCAGTCATACTTAATATTGCTGAACACCAAAGAGTATTTAAACATTCTGATCTTTTGAATAACTCGATATTCAGCAAATTCTGTATTTTATTTTTAATCATATAAGCTTGCCACTTTAATCAACATGTAAAAAACATTTATACTATGTAAATGTAATTGTGTGTAGCTGAACTATACATTTAACTTTTGCTACCTGAAAGAGTACAGATTTTTAACTTTCACAAGAATACTGCACACTTTGCAGTGATAATCATGGGCAGTGCTGTGTCAGCCTAGTGTCTCACAGCACAGCACCAAGTATCTTGTCTTTTTTATCCAGAATATGACCCAGGCTGGATGTTAAAACTCCTACAATAATGCCATATTTATGTGTAATTTACTACTAACAGAAGATTAATTCTTCATGGCACTTCTCTCTCTAATAAGACCAATTATCAGTGTTTTAATAAAATAAAATTGAAGGTATATTCTTTTGCTTTGTGATCCTTGGGACTAGATTTACACTCAGTATTAATTGTTTTGTAGCTTCTATTCCTTTTCGTCTTCATTCATTTTAGGAAAAGTTTACTATAATCTTATAAATCAAGTTTATGGAAAGTGAGCTATGGAACAACAACAATAGAGGAAACATATATAAATATATGATCTTTGGTGAGAAGAGAAGCAATATGGTCAAACCGATGTGTTTCAAAAGCCATCAGCTATATGAAAAGCATTATAAAAAAAGAAGTGTTTGAAGTTGCTTTCTGAGCCTTTAGAGCGCCCATTTTCAAGAACTGCATCTGTTTCTGGAAGTTGATTTGTTTTCATTTTTGTTTTTCTGCAGCTACAGGGGATAACTGCTGCTCTTTAATGAAACCTTAGATGTGCTCATAAATCATAAACTCACAGAAAATCTCAGACCAAATATTACACAAATCTCAATAAGCTCATGGGAACTGGCAATTCTAGGGAAGCATAAGGAACTCTAAAGTTTTTGAAAGCCACGGGGAGACCACATGTGGCAACAAAGGCTTGTCTCTTTTCTATCATCTTATGTCAACTTCAACCCTTGCAATGCTGTTGATAGGCCTCTCAGTTTTTCCTTGACCTCTTCATAGAAAGCTCCAGGTTGAGAAGCAGAGAGGAGAAGCCCTTCTCAGAACAAAGAAAATTGTGTGATTTTGTTCTCAGAAGTACCAAGGATCATAAATGGAAAAGGAACAGTCTCAGGATCCAATTTTGTAATCAAATGGAAAAGGCACAGCTCTTCTTGACCTAACTACGAGATTACTCAGCACCTCATACCACGAAATTCTGCTGCTGTTTCAGTCTTCAGCTCTTTGGAGCAGATCCATAAACTTTCCTCCTTATTTCAAAATGTTACAACAGGATGTAATGAAGTACAATTAACAAGGAGGTCAAATGGTCATCTGATAAACACTGGCCCAAACAGGCAGCTTGAAAGGTCAGGGCTGCTAAAGCCACATAGTATTGATGGGAAAGAATATTATGATTTAAGGGGGAAAAAATCCCAATGACTTAAAGTGAAGAGTTTCACATGTTTCTATATTACATAGACAAAGCCACGCACACAGACTGATACGCATGCACACATGCCTCAAGAGGCACAAGCCTATATTCTGAGAACAAGAGCTAGACTAACCACGTCTCTCTGTTGCACCAGATCTCAAATCTCAGTCTTGGTTCTTTGATTCCAGAGTTTCTTCTTTTTCATTATTTTGTAAAACAGTCTGTTTTAAGAACAGTAAATAGATTTGTTGCCCTTAGAGAAGGGCTTTTATTAGCCTTTTCTAAACTAACACTTGAGGTCACCAGGAGGAAACACAAGGTGTTGCGAGGCTCTTAGGAGTGAGGTATTTGACAGAGCACAGAGGCAGAGTAAAAAGAGGCTTCACGAGAAGAAAACTATGCTAGTACTCTGCAAGGTGAAAGAACGAGAGTGTACAGAAGTGCAAAAGGACAGAAGTATTTGCCCATCCTCATTTTATGGATTGGAGAACAGAGGCACACTGTTTTCTTTCTCTGTCTGAGGCTTTTCCTATTCAGATGCTTAGACATTTCACTCTCTGAATTACAGGTTTAGGCTAGGCTGGGGCTGGGACAGACTCACGGCAAAACATTTGTACACATTTCATGTGCAAGGCAGTAAGGTAACCTGGTCAGGAGTAGCAGGTTAACCTTCTGGATCACTAGCATGTTATGACTTGTAGTTATTGACAGATACCCCAGCTGAGGTAACCTTGGGAATAACCTTCCGAAAGCTGTGCTGGTGCTGGATCTCGGCCATCATAAATCACCACAAAGACTACAGCTGTCATAGGGTTGTACGCTGGGCTTGCTCTTGCTCTGGTGGCTTTATCAACCACACTGCTGCTCACCCACTCTTTTGATTTCTCACTTAATGTTTTTGAAAACCACACCACTAGAATCCCATGGCTGCAGGCACCAGGTGCCATCAGGTGCCATCCACTCACTGCTCCAAAATCAGACTCATAAACCATTCAGTGTCCCTGCTCTTACCTCTGCTGTAGTCTAGATATGGTAGGACAGAATTTAACACCTCTACCTGCAAAACTGATGCTTTGCATATCATAAAATTCCAACACAGTATCATTTGGAAGTTAGTTTGCAGTACCTTATAATTTAATATTCCACCTATATTTTCCCCTCACTTTTAAAAAGGGGATATTTTACATGGATATGCCTAGAGAAATTATTGTTAATTTATAATAATAACTCTAGATTATGGATACAGTCTTTCCAGATAATATGGATATAGCTTCGTTAATTTAACTATAGTCAAATATATGAGAATTAGAACAATAATTTCCTTTGACAGACACAGTCTAGAAAGGGGTAGAATTACAGCAACATTGAGGTTGGAAAAGACCTTTAGGTTCTCATAGCTTCTGAATGGACATTGTTGCTAAGTCAGATAAAGATACACCTTAGAGATATTTCAGCCATTCAGATTCCAATCTCCTTCTGATTCTCCTCCAAAAGGAGAGTTAGGTGGAACTTTGCTTCTGCAAAGCCACTAGTTATCAGCTATGGATATATATCACGTACCATCACTAGATGTTCTGATTAGTTTTCTAGGCTCTGACTCATTAATAAGTGCTGTCTCAGTTTGCCCTGAATTACAGTGGGAAAAAAAGCAGAACTACGTTCTAGCAGGGTACCACACATGCCACTGTGTTGTATAACAGCAGTCCATAAACCCAAGTTCTTTATCGATTGCACCAGAGCAGTTGCTCAAAAAGGGTTGGGAACTAAAGGTTTAGATTCACCTTTTGGAACATCTCTCAATAATAATAGAATTTTCTGAGTGGAAAGCTGAGCTGTAAAACCTCTCCTTTTCTACTTGTTTTACAGTCATTTTTTGTATAGAAACAAATTCATAATTCAGTGCAAAACACAAACCAGCTCCTGCTTGGTGTACCCCACCCACAAACTTAAATAATGTAGTTGTCAGGGTTGACAAGTTCTGCCTGCTGTAGGATTTCTGTGTTTTATAGGAAACTTTAACCAGAGGTGTTATTTTAAGAGATGAGCAAATGGGGAAACCCCATGGCCTAGCCAATAAAATACAAACTTTAGGTGCAATGGAGCACTCATAAATATGACTCAGAACAAGGGGATTCATTGTTTCTTCCGACCCCTTTTAGCTGCTCCTCTGATCTCAACCTCTCTGTGTGCGTCATGGCAGCCCTCATCCTTTAACCTGCGGTTTTTAAAAGCTAGCTTCTATGTTATTTATGGCTGCAAATGTTAGTAGCCTGTCTGTGTACTCCCTCCACACACGTACTGAAGGGTGGGGGAAGCTGCGTTTTATTTTGCAAGGACAGAAAGTTTTGCCCAGGGAGCCAAGTGCCCGAGGAGGTTGAGGATGTTGCTCTGCCATGAGGGACTGAGAAGAAACTGCTCCCTCCGCTTGCAAGGCTGACTAGCAGAAGAAACCCACACCTAGACTAATTTTATCTTTCATTTGCACATTATCTATTTTTATTATGTTCTTTGCTATGTTCTTTGCCCTTTCTCTGCATGCACCTTCTTCTCCCTACCATGATGAACTTCCCTCTGCTTTTGTAACTCCACTGGCGTGGGAAATGCTGTCAGTGCTACAACATCACTCCCATGTGAGGCACAGAGGAGCAGAACTAACTCTCCCAGTAATACCAATTCCTGCAGAGGCTGTTTCTCTGTTGTGAGCCTTTCGCATGCCCAGCAGTTCTGTGTCCAGCCCCGCACGTTGGTCATTCCCTGCTGAGAAGAAGAGGGCTGTCCTCTCCGTAAAGCTTGATCTGCACTTTGCCATTTTTCTCTCATGCCTGCTCTCATTCCTTCCCTCTCTATCTCCCGTGCTGTCGCCTAGTCTCACCGCTTCTCGGCCTTTAATCCCTTCTGCAGCCAAATGCCACTGACATAAAATTAAAGTTCAGTGACCTTGCCTAGACGGCGGGGGTTAGAGACAAGGGAAAGGACAAGTAGAAGAGGATGGGGGAAAAGTGTGGGAAATAATTATAAAGTCTGGTAGCAGCCAGAGCTCTCCTGAAGCCCTGGGGAGCCTTTCTTTAGCTGGAGGCTGCAATTGGCACTTCATAAACTGTTCAGTCCCAGCTATGTGGAAACACCAGACGACACCTAGAATGATCAGACTGTAATCAATCAATTTTCTGCAAAACTCCATTAGCTTGTGGGCCTATGAAAGCAAGCTGAAAGGAACCACTGTGGCTAAAAAGAGAAGAAAAAAGATCTGCCCGTGTCGTAATTACCTGCATAACTCAGGCAGTAAGTAGGCAGGTAGCCATGGCAAAAATCTTTGCATAATTTAACATTCAGAGAAAGTAATAACAGAAACAATAAGTGTGGGAGATCATACATGTGCCAAAGTTGTGCTGTTATTTTAGCAAGTAAACTGGGCTTTAGGAAGGGAACCAAGAGGATCTCCATCCAGCCCACGGCAGGCGGATTCCTCCCCTAACACCCTCCGCACAGAGGCGTCTCCACAAGCCTCCCTCTTTGTCTTTCATGGCTAGCCAGAGTCACTCCGAGATTGTGTTTTCCTGGGAAAATATGTACTGCACAATAGATACAGTCCCCACAACCCCACCCAAAGTCTGTGTTTAGTCTGGAAAGGAGCACTTTCTAGAGAAGAAGCGGAACTGGGTCAGCCGTTCTTCCCAATGGGAAAAATATTATTAATAATATATATTTTTGTACATCCATACATATATATAGCTTTTCACCATGCACGTCTAACCATCTGCTAAATCAGTTTCTCTTCAGTTATCTGCAATTTCTTTCAAATCTGTCGGCAAGGAAAGTCAGACAGTTTTATACTCCGGTTAATGGAGAGCTTGACATTTTTTTGGCTGGGTAGATACAATAATTTACTTGGATTTAAAGTGTTAACTTTGGCAAAAAAATTAATTGACAGTTATAAAAACATTATTTTGTTAGATGATATTTATGGATCACACACAAACCTATTTTGAGGTAGAGCTATATAGTTCATAAGGTTCATGTAACATGAGAGATTTCAAAGGAAATATAAAATATTTCAATATAAAACAACAAATGTAGTGTAATTCCAGAAAGGAATATGGAGAATATTTCTTGCTCAAAATCAAAAACAATCCCTAACAACCTGCTCTGTCATCGCACAGAAATTGGTTAAAAGTGCCTAATGAATTGCAAAGATTGGGTGAGGATTTTTAGGGAACGTCATCCCATGGGTAAAGTTCTTTTGTTCTAGAAATAAATAAACATATTTTGCAAAAAGCTGTCTTTTTTTTCTTTTTTGACGATAGAAAATTATTTCATCTTTAATAGATTTTTCTGATGCTTGATTGTGTACCTAGGTCACAATAAATTCATTCACTGCCCTGACTGGGTGACTAAAATTTTATTAAGTGAAAAAAATCTTAGGATTTCAAGACATCAGTGAGGTCTGTATTGGCTGAAGATTAAAAGAGACCCACTTGATCTAATTTGCTTTAAATTTTATGTGAAAGAATGAAAAATATCATCTTATTGACTTTGGGTTGCCATTCAAAAAAAACTTCACAAATGTTTTCTCATTTTTTCTCAGTATTGATCCAAGTCCACAAATAAAGACATGGTGTCTATTTGTTATTTAACAAGTTTTATCTCTGTAATAGCACCCCTCTGTCCAAGGCAAGATAATAGAACTATTTCCGTCACTTCAGTTAAGGCTGTGTCAATATTTTCATTACAAGCCTGCATTTTACGGACTAAAACTGTACCACAGCCAAGGAAATTCACGTAAGGTTAAAATTAAGACAGCAACATCTGAAATCCTGTGGAAAAGAAAGAAAGAGAGTGTGCTCATTCCTAAGCTTTGAGGAGAGAAGTTAATGATCCTGAGGCCTTTTTTTGCACGTATCCTTCAAACCCAGCTCCCCTTCCATAGCTCCTGGCTTTTTATAGCTTAGCACTCCATATCCTTCGCTGGTGATATGCTAGCTGCGAGCAGTAGGTTGTAGAAACGGAATTAGTTTAATTTAAGAAACTAGCTACTATATACGCTCAAGGTCTGACTGCAGCTAGGAATCCTTTCTTTTTTGTGTGTAATAAAAACATATTTGTACAGGTCTTCAGTGTCGATTGATCTACTGTAGGTTTCTCAAAGTAGTTGTATGACAGTTCTCTGCCATGTTAGCATTCTTCAGTGAACACAATGGCCTGTAAATCTTGTGAATTTATGTATATGCTTGGTGATTCAGGTTTTAAAGAAGAATATAATCTTCAAGACAGTGTACAAACTTGGGGGAAAGAAGGTGGAGAAATATGAACAGTCTTCTGTGCCTCAGACAGGCAAAATTTCCTTTGATTTCAGTGTCTGATTTAAGAACGGATCACAGCATGTGTGGTTTGGGAATTATTGTAATTAAGATTGTGGAATCACATTGTGTGTGAAGAAGAAAATGTGTCTTTCTGGATTGCATTGGTTACTTTAAAAATATCCATAATATTGTATCCTTCTTTAAATTAGCATATGTAGGGTCATAAATTTTATAGTGATCTTCACGTTTCAGTTTTTCAAATTAGTTTTATATGCTAAGAAAGAAAACATAACAGAACACCACAAAACTCGTATATGTATGTCCCCTGTCTTATAGAGAGTTCATACCAATTCATAGGAAAACATGGAGAAAGAAAACAGAGTTGCTTAGCAAATGCAGCAATCTGTTTAGAGAAAAATTTACAGATGGGTAGTAAACAAATGAAAATACTGGCCATTTGAATTGTATGAGAAGGAACACTGAAGTGTAGGGGATTTAATGATCATTTTGATGCTAATGGAAAACTCAGTCCTTGAAATATTCAAACGTATTTTTTAAAAGCGCTGCTGTTTCTTCCAAGCCTCAGTTGTACTAAATTTTTTATTCAATCCCCCTATTTTGGTGAAAGGTGAAGAGTGGGAACACTAACATTTATCTTAACAAAGTCCTTCCCTAACTAAATTTTGAGTGAGCAGAGAAGTGAGTAGGACTACATGAGTATTATTTGCCTGTTCTCTGAGGAACAGGGTATCCTCTATATGTCATTTTGGGAGACCAGCCAAAAAGAAGATGCCAGAACTCTAAACAGTCAGGGCTTTGCAACAATATAATAAAATATAACAACAGGATAAAAAAGCACTCAGTGAGGAAAACAAAGTCCTGAACTTGTAGGTGATATAAACAGATCTTTGAAAACCCCAGTGTATTTAGTGGAGGATTTATCCTTTGACTGCTGGACCAACCCCAGTTAACTCTTCTGCTACAATCATTAATATTTATGGAGAGCTGCCAACACACACAGACTTATACAAAATGCAGGACAAGGCATAGTCTCTGTCTTGTCATATCTTTCAAGAAAGAAAGAGATGGAAATTCTGGTATAAATTCCAGTATAAAGAGCAGGTGTTTACAATTTTAACTTCAGGACAAGTAAATGCAGTCTTGTTTTCCTCACTGGTTACTTGACAGAATTATAATTGCAGTTCCCTTGATTATTTTTTTAAATTTGTTTTTGAAAGTGAGGTATTTGCAACTCTGACAGGTTGAGTTTTGTTTAAAGTAGCATATAAGTTTCAATTTTTATTCTTCAGTATAAAATTATTGTCAATTTTTTATTTTTAATCTTATTCAGCCTTTTCAATCTTATGCTTAATAATTCCTAGCAAACATCTCAGCTACATATTTCTTGTTTTAATATATACATCTTAAATTATTACAGCTGGCTACAACTATATAGAAAAGTTTCATTTTAAAATATCATGATGATTAATAAAGCTTCATAATTACACTTTATGTAATTAATGGTGTGCAAGTATGAACGGGGTGAATACTATTAATTTGATGCAAGTTGACAGAGGCTTCAAATCTCAAACCACTTGAGTTATTACTGTGCAGCATCAGCATTTATTGATTTTAAGGTACAGTGTTAGCATTCACTTATCACCGCATATTTTTCCCCATTATACATTAAAAGAGCTTGCCCTCGTCTGTCACGATCTTATACTGCATAAATCATATAAAATGGTTACCTGCTTCTGTGATTTATTTCATTTTTATGTTAATTATACTGAAACATAGGATTGTTTAATAAAAATGTTGAAGCTAATCTATATGGGTCATCAATATTTCTTAGACATGTTACACGGTGGAATGTGTAATAAACCACAATATCCAACATGTATGGAAGGGTATTTGAAATGAATTAGGACTGAGCCTCACTTAGAGCTGAGACACATTTTAATTTTACGGAGACCAAACAAAACCTGGTATTGACACAGTATTTTTTTGTAAGTTAATGGCTTCTATTAATCATAATCACTAGCAAAATAAAGCTTCTCACCCCCAGTTTTCCCAGTTTAGAGGGTAAGGTGAAAGATATGCTTTAACTTCTCAAAATGACTTTCTTAAGGCAACACTGTCTTCCCAACAAAATGGGACAAATATTAGAAACTTCCCAGTCAAGGTAAGACACTCAGTGGAAACCTGCACTGTTCCAGAGAGGGTTTTTGTCTGGGGAAGCGCAGCAGGATCAGGCTAGGACATATCTGACACGGAGCCTTCAAAGACTTCTACTCTTGCACTGCAAGAAGTCCTCTTGAAATCAAAGACGTTTTGTGGAATCAAAGGCTAGGTCCTGTGTAAGTAGTCCTCAGGGCCGCTGAAGAAATGATCTGCGACATATTTATTGAAGGTATTTCTCAGGACACACGAGGAAATTATTTGCAGCATCAGGGCCTTGACAAATGCTTAGGAGATCAGAGCATTTCCTATTTTCCTTTATAACATTCCCATTTTAAATTCAGCTGACTCCAGATTCTCTGGGTAAATTGAGGCATATAATGATAACTTAAATGTAATACACAGATAATATGTAACTCTTTTATAAGGATAAGAAAGGCATTTTCAGAAAATAGAATTCATTTTCTTCTAGTCTGCTATTTCATGAGCAAGAGCAACAAGCAAATGTATTTAGAGTTGTGGACATATGTTACTTTTAGGGAAAAAGATCTCAGAACTGAATGCCTCCTGATCTGCCATATAATTAATGAAAAGTTTATTATTATGACAACTAAACTCCAGGGTGTCACTTTCCTAGAAACTCGAGTGTTTTAGAATTTTAGTGTTCGGAAACATTTTTAATCTTGCAGAAAGGATTAAAGACCCAGTAGACATAAAAGGTAGAGCATGTGTGTGATAATCTGAAGGTATTTTGGAACATGTGCCATTGTTTAAAAAGTTTCTATATAAAGTACTATCCTGGAAAGCAAGAGTTTATCAGATTTTGTACCAGCTTATTGAGAAACTTTAAGTTTTCAACTAAACCTCTTGCTGTTCAGATCAAACAAGAAGGGGTTTTTTTGCTAGCTTTATGAGTCCTGCAGCATTTAAAATACTTGTAAAAATAGTAAATACATTTCATCAATTATTTGCAGCTTTCTTAATGAGATTTAAGTTGCCTTCTATTAAAGAAATTTGTAACGCTTTTTCAACCACAATGTAACTAGTAAGCATGTTTATTATACTCAGAAGCCAATATAATTTAGTTTTACCAGTTTTTGTGTCTGAATTGCTATCATTTTCAAAAGAATTCTTTGCTTGCATGTTTCTGGTCTTTAATACGCTACGTGTTATTTAATTTATTTATGACACAGAAAATAAGAATCATTGCAGACTCTGAGCACCATGGCAGTATAATAAAACACAGTCTGTGGTTATTAAATAGAAATAACAAAGAAACAGCAACAGATTATTTAAAATCTAGCCATCCAGCTGAAAAGATAATAAAACTGACTCTTACCAGCAGAAAAAAAGAAGCCTAAATAACCTTAGAAATTTTTTTTTTTTTCTTTCGGAAATGGCTTAACTTTTCCCTTTTCATAACATTCTAGGCTTTAAAATATTAACAACTGATGTTTGTTCATGTCTAAGCTTTAAGCAAAACAGTGAAGGAAATAACTGAGCAATAGGCATAAGTGTTTGATTTTTCGGGATTTTGAAAAAAAAGGAGTTAGCTGGCCTGAGGCTAGAATTTTCATTACATCAATGAAAGAAAGAAAACAGAAGCCAGCAGAGGGGAGTTATAGAAACTGACTTTATATAAACAGTGAGAAAAATCTTTTTCCACGGCCACCTACAACGTAGCTACTTTACCATCAGTACGACTTTTCTTTTACCAGTGGCACAGCAGCCCGGGCCCAATCCTGCTGTTTTAGAACAGGTAACAGTCCAGCCGAGAGGTTTGCCCCTCACAAGATCAGGCTAACAGTTTGTCAAAGAGAGCAGAAACAAAAAAAATTTTCCACGTACCTAAATTGACAAAGCTCATGACCATGTCAGCATCATTCAGAAAGCTGGTGTCGTGCAGGCTGGCTAAGGGAGGATTCTGTGTGGTCAGGGGGGTCATGCGAGATAATTGTATTCTCCGTGAATATCCATTTGGAGAGGCAGGGTATCCTTTCCGTATCCCTCTGCTCTCCCCTGCCGTTGATCCCTTTAGTGAATACTCCAGCTCCTCAGTGTCCTCTTCATTTGTCATGGCATTATACAGGTCCAGCATGAAGAGAGGTGCAGAAGAAGCCTGCTTTCCTGGTGAAAACGGTCTGGGTCTGTGAGGTAAACCCAGGATAGAGAGAATCTCTCTCTGAATCTCCCTTCTCTCATGGTTCCGCAGCCTCCTGTAAATAAAACTCGAATGGACATGATTGTCTCCTAAACCTCCCTGTGCGTGACCCACCAGAACCCAGCAATTCCAGAGCAAGCCCACGAAAGCTTTGAGCGCAGTTAGGTTCATCTCTGAAAAGAAAAAGAACAGGGAAAAAAAATATTAAAAAAAACTTTTCTCCTACTTGCTCTGAGTTCCTATGAGGTCTGCTTTCCCAGTGGCTGAAAAACAAAATTTACCTATTCTTCATGTCAATGTCATCTCTAAACGTAACATCTTTGGTGATTTCTCTCCCCCCACCCTGTTTAAATATCATGGAATGTGTCAGGTTGCAGTTATTTCTAAGAAAGCTGAAATTCAGACTTCCAATTTTCCACTGTTGTTATCGCTTTTTCTGCATTTATGGAGCAGAAGACCAGTATTTTGTCAGCTGACCTAGGCATTCCTATATAAACGTTAGATAACCAGGTCTTTGGTGGGGAGCTGTATTAGCAAGAGCTGTTCTTCTGACACATTGTAGTTCCCAGAGTTATCTTCCCTCGTTATTCTGAGTTCTTCGTACACCTTGCGCTCTTCCCAAGATAAAATCCTGAGTCACAGATTTGTCTTGATCTGTACCTTGGAGGTGTAACACATATTTGTCCAGCAGCCTGGTGATAAGTTTAACATCTTTTGAATCGCTTGAGTGTAAAGTAATTCTAAAGCATTTACTAATCAAATTAACGTGGTGCCATGAATTTACTCGCAAAAAAAACCCTTCTGTAAATCCATTCAACCCTGTTCAGCTTCTGAACTGTTATTTCCAACTCTAGCAGGCACAAATATAACAGCTCTCTTCAAGAGAGATCTAAAGACTAATGTAAGCACAACCCTGCTGGGAAAGAAGAGGCTTCTCATTGTAATTTGAAACGGGTATAGCAAAAAAGTCCTTAACCCTTCTCTTGCCAGACAGAGCTTTAAACCGCTCCCCCCCCAATTTACAGTAATACACCTACTTTTGGCTATCGGCTGTTTTTTTCCCAACAGCTTGCAGAATCAATTTTAACTTGAACAATTTTTGGATGTATAGATAGCTAAAGGCACGGCGTAATGTGGAAGTCCTTGTGAGTCTCCTTAGGAGTCTCTAGTTTGGTAAACTTGAATAGGAAACTCTCATAACAGACTAAAATAACATCCAATTAATTCAAGAAATGTATGTATTTTAAGTAAGTTTAACAAACAAAGGTGACCTTTTTAATAAACTTGGTAGGAAATTTTGTCGGTGAGGCTCGATTCACTCTTTTCTAAAAATGTCGGGAATGCAATCTGAATGAAAACAAATTTATTCAGCAAGCGAGATTTCAAGTTGTGCATAGCCAATGGTGTAATTATGGTTATAGTCACAACTTTCATAAACTGTAATTTGCAATGATAATTTATTCAAAGTACATTTTGAGTCATAAATCGCTATACTACATTTCCCAGTAAATATCAAAAGCTAAGATTTAATCCCACAACCTGTTATTAACTGGAGAAAGAAACAGTGTAACCAAAGAAATAAGAAATATTAAATAGATTTTAAAGCTGCTGCCCGTGAAGTTAAAGTTCAGCTTAGAACTGTATGACAGCCAGCAACTGGTGTTTTTCTCTCACTAAAACAAAATTGCAGGGTTAAATTTCATATTGCTCAGATTATTGGCGGTCATTTTCCCCACTCCTATAATTTGCCATCGGTCTTGAGTAGGCTTTCCTTTAGTGAAGGGCGGGGAAAAACAGGACAAAAAAGGTTAATACATGACTTTAAGGAAAAAAACAGGTATACAAAATGCATCCCGTCGGGTTTTCCCTTGCATGACTAGCACCTACTCAGCAAATCACACAGTTCTTGAGTAAACTTGGGAGTGTGACAGCAAGTATAGTCACACCCTAAGAAGCCAGGAACAATTTATCTAGTATATTAAGCACAAAAGAGCTTTTCTCATATATTGTGAGTCCGAGTGTATATTTACAGTCTAGTCCAGCTATCATTGTAATATAGCTGATTCTCTGTCATAAATCAGTACGCGTAATAGACAATGCTTCTACCAAGGAAGGATTTATCTCAGACTAGACCTGCTGAATTAACACTGAAACTAATTATGAAGCTATTTAGCAAAAGTCCTATTCCTGGCAGAAAAGCATTCAGAATCAGAATACGCTTTCTTTCCTCATTGAGATTTTCCCTCATAATCCATTTGTTAAAAGAAAAGTATTATTTCCTGGTTTTGTTTTGCTTTCACTTGTCCCTCTCAGGCAGTTGTAATGATACATGAGACTTTACCATACATATGTCTTTTCTTTTTTAATTTGGCCGTCACATATCCTGCAACAAGGTTTATTTCTCTTTTCCAGCAATATATTTCCTTTTTTTCCCTAAGCATTCATAAAAGCCAGTGGATTGATTGCTCAGAGGATTTCAGTCTTCAGCCCATCAGTACGTCCAGCAATAGAAACTTCCTATATTATCCCACTAGAGTGTCTGGAGTCTTTTCTCACTTAAAAAGCCAAAAATGCCCTCAAGTTTGAGGGTGCTTTTATGTTGTAAACATTTTTCCAGACAGAAACTGAGTAAGAAAACATATAAACTAGTAATTATAGGTTTGACGAAAACAGCTCCTGTTATTTTCAGATGGAGCCACAACCAAACATGTAACCTAAATACAAAGGATTTCTTTTACATTAACCTGCCCTACAATGAGGCACCAAGTTTCTTTGACCAGAACACAAAAATATAAATATAGTTTTTATTAATATGAACGCAATGTCCTTTTGTAATAAACCTATGTCCCATAAATAATCATTTTTAACATGGATATCTGATATATGGGAGATATAGTCAGCTCTCAAAAGGAAAACCTTTGCTAAAGAAATGAAAGGGATCTGTAATAGCTAATGGGTCCCATTTCATATTTCCACTATGAATCAATTTACTTCTAAAGAAAAAATACCACATACAATTTCAGCACGTCAAGATACTTTATTTGATAATATATAAAAATAGGTTGGAACAGATATCTGCATGTAGTTTAGGCTACAGTTCAGTTTCAACGTCACCTCAGATCTAGGTTTCAAGTTTTACAACAAAAAATTATTCTGAGTTGTTTACATAATATTTAAACTTAAAAGAGATGCCATTTTCACACCATTTTTAGATGCACTTAAATTCAAGTAACAGCTGAGGTCAGTGTAAAGTGTTGACCCAGAATCGAAACCATAGATTTGAACAAGATGCCCCAGAGATTCCAGTTTTATTCTGTGTCTAAAACTGAAATTTTGAAATATAAAACTTACACACAGATATACCTTCTTCCTTCCCCAGATGTTCAACCTGGATGCAACATAAGAAATCACCTGACCAGCCCTTAACCAGTCCTTTAAAAAAAAAAAAGAAAAACTAAAATGAGAGAGGAGGACGTAACCAGCGGGCACGTGGAGAGCAGGGTCTCAGAGGCAGGAGAGCAGCAGAGCACCACGCAGGCACCCCTGGCAGCGCGAGATAGGAAACAGTTGCATGAATTTCTAAATAATGTGGCATATATGTATATGATGAGTGAATTCAGAGCTCATTATATTTGTACTAACCTAAACAACCTTAAAGCAAATATCAGAAGGGAAGTAATGAAACCCGGGAATCCAGCTCTCACTAGTCTTGGATTCCAATGATCATAACACTGCAACAGTGAAAGAATTTACAACTACCCAGCAGGTCACTGCAGTCATTGAGGGTGCAACTCTTTTTATGGGCAGTGAGCAATACTTCAAAATATAAGAAATTAGTGGATGGCTACTGAATGCAAAATCCCTCTGGGTTCTCAATCTCACGTTAGCTGAGAGCGATTTCCCACAGCAATGGTTCTCTGTAAATGTTTGACAAAACACACTAAAATGCAAACCCTCTCCAAGATATTTGCAGTCTAAATTTGAAACCCATGCATGCATGCTGAATGATTGTGCTGGCTCTTTCCCTCTTAATGACCAGCTAAATTTGGTATTCACAGCAATGTTATGCATAAACAGATGATCCAGCATTAAAAATGTGGAAGCCTGTCCTTGTTATCTCTCTGCAAGGCTATTGCTGCAAAGGGTACATGGGAAAAGACTTTTATGAAAAGGTTTCATGAAAGCAGGAAAATCATTACAGATTCCCCAGCGAAAAGAAAACAAGTCTTCCTGGGTTAGAAAGGTTACACAGACACCATAGGTAGGCATACCTGGTATACTACCTGTATCTAAGTTGGATTTACAATGGTGTGGACTGCAAGAGGTGTACATACAAGCTTTCGCACAGAAGTATGCCTGTGTTCATTTGTTCCAAATGTCCAGTCAACAAAACGTGTATGACATCTTTCACTTAGTTTTGTTTTATTTTATTTTATTTTATTTTATTTTATTTTATTTTATTTTATTTTATTTTATTGAGTTGGATGTTCTATGAAGGTTGTATTCTTACCCTGCAAACAAATAAAATAAACACAAACATATTTTTCTGTATCAATGAAAGATACATCTATTAATACAAAGGGAATTCTATTTGTAATGGACACAGTGTGAAAATTAATAGAATTAGCTGCAGAAATTGGTAGTTCAGACATAAATTGACTAGGATATTTGTAAATGTTGCATATCTACATAAACCCCTTTTTTTCCCCATGATCTCACACCGTTTACCAATTGATAGACAGGAATCATTTCAGATGCAGAAACGCTACCATTTTCAGAACAGAAAATTTGTTCAATGTTACTACTTTATTTAACTTCATATCAGGACAGCAAGAGAGCTGTCCTGAGCCACAAAGACAGCTGCGCTCCTTAACCACAGGGGAATTTTAGGATAAACACTGGGGTTTTACCCGACTTCTATACTCTTCACATGTATTCCTGGAGATCAATAATCATTATGGAGAGGGAGTACTTCTATTTTGTGCTGCAGGCAGAGGAATGCATTGCAAAATAACACTTGCTATGTAGAAGTGTTCGATACTTATAGTGAAATTTATTCAGTTACCAATCAGTTTCCTGTAGCAAAACCGTTTTTCATCCAGGATTTCAAAAGCTCAGGCAAAATCACAAGTCAGCCTAGGGGGTAAGTCATCAAGCATTTTATAGATGGCATTTAATAGAACACTTTGTTTAAAATTTACGGAAAGACCTCCAGCTTTAAGTTATAATCATCTGTGAATTTTATTCTATTCATAGTACATGCACAGTGTTGTAAAGCTATCAGCACAGAGTAGTCTGTAGCATTAAAAATATACTCTTTAACACTAGGAAAATGGAAAAAAAATATTTTGTTATCCTCTTGAAGAGTTTCTTTTTTAACTTACTGTGTTCAGGGACTGGGGAAAAACAGAAAAACTTTTTTCACGCATACTCTTCAGAATAGGTGAAACTGCAAAATACACAATTAATAATACGATCCGACATCAGAGTGCTGTCTTTTGCATAAATTACAAACCCAAAAAGCTCCCAGAAATCCCCTTTGATTTACAATAAGCCTCTAATTAGTTAAAAAAAAAAAAGAAAGGAAAAAAAGGAACTGCACTGAGTCAAATACAAAACACTTGGACAAGAGCAACGTTTGTAAGTAGCAAAGCATAGCACTTATAAGGAAGATTATTCTTGGCTCAGCTTGTGGAAGGGTTTTATCATGCCCCAGCTGCAGACTGGTACCTGCTGGTCTCATTGTTTGCTGGCTGCAGCACGGCCAGAAGAGTTTTGTGGTGTTCCGGGGCTGGCCCCAGCACTTTTTCAGGGAATCTCTTCTGCCTCTTGCTGGCTGTCTTTCTGCTTTCAACTACAATTGTGCATAGAAATTCATTCCTAAACGGAGGCCTTGTAGGTAGCTTCATTGCGCTGTTTTTTATGTTGTGAAATACTCTACCTATCTAAATATAGGATTTATTTCCTCTCTTGAGTATTTTGCTACTAGTTCTATAGCCGTGGCTTTAGCACCTCTGCTGGCAACTGGATGATGCAGCAGTCTCTCGATCTCTGTAAATTAGTTTGGGGGTTTTATACCTTTTTCCTGTGCTTTGTTTTACACAATCTCTTTCTCTCTCTCTTCCCTATACTTCTTCCCATTACGTCTCTCTACATTTGGTCAACCATTTGGATGTTCTCCCTCTGATCCCACGTGGCCTTTGTTTTTCAGCTTTTTAAATTTTAAACCTTTTTTCCCCCACCGCCTCTGTTTTCACATTTCTTCTTTCCCTCCCCACATATCTGTAGACAGATGTTATTTTCTTCTTTTTGAATGACTTCCTTTGTTTAGCAATTCTTCCCCTTTTGTAAGCGATCAGCTGGCCTCTCGGGCAGTGAAAGAGGAGCTGCTGCTCCAGCGCTTTCAATTAAGCGAGTCCTACCACGAATCACGCAGTCCTTGAGAGACCAGTCATCTCTTGCTGTTGGAGGAGGATTGCAAAACAAAAAGACGTGCATGGGACCATTGCAAGACTGTGTGCACCCAAAAATCTTTGGGGTGTGCTTACTGATCTTTCTACATGGACTTTTGCAGGCATGGCGATCCATCAGGGAGGCAGCCCAGACCCACCTGAGGAACTGGCAGCAACCCAGCCACAAAATGCTGTGAAGTTTTCACCACGATGGCTTTTTCAGGAAAGCAGACAACATCAGAGTCAGTTAAGAAGCAGCAGTACAATACCAGGGATTTTGTGAATTCTCTGGTATTATTAGCAAATGGTGTTCTGCTGGCACTGTTTCCATACTAGAGCAGAAAGGGCATTATTTGTATCTTGTGCCTTTGTACTAAATTATCATCATAAGAACGCAAAAGAAGGTAGCAACCAAGTTGCATTGAGACAGGTTAGTATGTAAACACATCACAGAAACCATCCAGGGTCGGGTCTATTCAATTAGCCAACACACAGTAGCAGTGTGGTGGCAACGGCCATAACAGAAGTCAAGAAAAACTCTTAAAATACTGGTTTCCTGAATTTCTCTCATTAGACAGTACTCCCTTCTAGCATATAATGCCTTTATCTTGCAAAGTGATTATAACTGCCCACAGCTGGTGAAATTTATTTAATCAAAAATGGGCAATTGTTGCCAAAATATACTACAAGACTCTGTTCAAGCCAGAGTTAGTTAAGCCGGTGAAGCAAAGGAATAAAGTAAGAAGCCAGTTTATGTTGTTGGCCTAGAAACCCATTTGTTTCCCTCAGAGCTTTGTTACAGTGGTTGAGAAAAACTATAATATTGGAGAAGGTATTTACCTACTTTGCACTAAAACCTGTACATCAAAGTTGAAAGATCAGTTTAGCTGCTAAACTTTCCTTTATGTAGCCGAAGGTCTGACAAAAGGATCCGTATGATGTTAAACAGAATAATCCATGTCCCTCGGGAAACAGGCTTAGGCAAGAGGAGCATGATTAACATCACAACCTTTGCATCCGAAACTGCACTGTAGCCTAAACATGGCAGAGACACACAAGCAGTCCTTCATTTCTGCTTCTTTGGCTTTACTACCTTCAGTGCTCCTTCCTCAGCATTCAGACTTTTAATTTGGAACAAATGGTATTTCCTGGAGGAATTTTAGTTAAGCCATGTAAATTAGAAGACAGTTACAGATGCAGACCGGAACTGCAGAGTCTTTTCCTCTGGGAAGTGGATTCGTAATGATATTTGCATAGGGTTTACTATTTGTTTTTCAGTGCTGCTCATAAAAAAAATGTATCTGCCTTTCTAGAAACTCAGCATCACAAAAATAAACTGGATTTTGTTCATTCATAGGGTAGATTGGAGTGATACATGGTAAACCACTTTAGTTTACTCAGTTGTTGTACCAACAGTGCTCAATGGGTACGGCTTACTTCCATATAGCCCAAGAGCACAGGTGTACCCTCTCATGGCGACTTCTCAGAGCAGATAACTAGTATTTTCTGTGCTCATTTGCTCCTCTCTATCACCTTTTGATTATAAAATGTGTACAGGGACAAAGTAACAAGAAATTTCTATGACATTAGGACAGACACTTTCCTCATCCTCCTGTGAGCACTGCGAGATGAAGCAGATGCAATGGGCTGCTGGGAAAGCTTCAGGCTCAGCCTTGTTGTCCACCTTTGAGGTGTGATTGCCTCTGGCTCTGGCCACATCTTCCTCTGGCATGAGAAGGGGTCTGGAAAGCTGAGGTCAGTCTCATGGCAGAAACATTTTGCAGTGATTTATTCTGAAGCCCAAGGTCAGCTAATTTCTATTTGTTCTTATTTCTTCATTGTAATTCAAAGTTAATCAGTCTTCACTGTTTCTGTAAAGAATCATGAAGTTTGTTTTCCTGTATTTACAGACCTTTGAAGAACTAAAATCCATTCCTGTAATGAAGGATCCTCTTCTTGCAGATGAAAAAAGAAAATATGTTTATACTACAGGATGGCCAGAAAGCTTCAAAACCATAAAACTTCTGGCTTGTTTAGTGCTCTCCTAAAAAACATAAAGATGACCAAACAGATTATTTGTATTAAGAAAAAAAAGAAAAAAACTTTTTGGTCTAAGAATTACTTTGCCAAGTTTCAATCTAAAATTATTTTTTATGGCTACGTTATAAATTGCTTAAAAATGGGGTTTATAATGGAAATGGTGACAGACATAACTATGGCGGCATGAGCAGGCGCCAGCATAATTACAGTCTTCTCAAGACATAACTTATTACAGCCTACACAGCAGAGCCAGTATTTTGTATTTTAATTAAGAAACCTGGATTTTGTTTGCAATAATTGACTGTTATGCCGCCCCTCTTGCCAGGACACCCTTGTAAAAGAGACTCTTGCCTCTAGTAGTCTTTCTTGGTTAAATTTTTAAAATAAATTTTATATTGTTGACTGGAAGATTGCATGCATTTTATAGGTCATTATTAACTGTCTTTTGGTGACTTCGGTTGTTCTATATTTTTTAATTGAGAATTTTGTTCCTCTCATCTGTGACCAGGAAAGGTTTACAGATTAGGTCTCTGCAAAGTATAATTCTACAATATCTGTGCTATCTACCTGCTTTGATCTGTACCACGCAGGCCTTCCATAAGAAAGCAGGTTCTTTTGCTACGCTCCCTTAATCACCTAGGCAGGTACTACAGACTCTGTTACACAGCGACACGGAAACACTTAGACCTTCTCTGCACTGCACTGACAAGAGCATCGCTGCAGCTCTCGCCGTGTGGCATCTCTGCTGACACACTACAGAGAATTTCAGTTCCTGGACATCAAACCATATTTACTACCTGCGTAAAAGCTCCTTTTATTCCTTGCTGGAATAAAAACCATGGCAGGCAATAGCCTGAGAAATGTCAGCGTTTTGCCAACAGCAGTGCAATGCCACATGGGTTTCTGGCATCTCCCAGCACCGCTGGACCCCCGCGGCCACTGCAGCTGCAGTTCCCTCGCCCACCTCACCCTTGCCCTTTCCCTCCACAGCAGTTGCTGCTACAAACATCCTCCGACAGCTTTTGGGCTTTGCCTTTGTTTCTTTATTTCTTTTCACTTGTTCTGGAGGGTGTATCCTCCCATAGCCAACAGCAACAAATGGTATCAGCTCTTTACATGTACGGTCCACAGGCGTTATGTGTCTAATTTCGACTGGAAAATTGCGGTGGTAATTAGGTATTCAGAGAAAGACCTTGATACGCACAAAATTAAGTTGATCACACCAGCATGTGTCATTTAACATGCTGTAATAGTAGTACCACACAGGCACATACACAAACGAGATCGATACAAGTATTTAACATTTTTGGCTGAAAAATAAAATATGAATTGAAGCAGTCCAGGACTAAAAGAATATGTTTCTCAAATTATTAAGATTTTTTTTTCTACGCCTGACTGGCACTGAGTACAGCAAAGACTTGGCTAAAAGCATTGCTCGCAGCCCCTTTCTTTCTCTCTGCTTGGCCTCGGAATGATGCTGTTCTAACAAACACTATTCAGTCATTTTCCCCCAGGACTATCTACCAACCAGAGAGATTATCAAAGTCAATTATGTCACTTCCTTTCTTTTCTCCAGCACACCCCCAGGCTAAGAAAAGAGATAAAGGAGTCAGCCTTACTAACAGATCTCTCTTTGCTTCCTCCTACAGAAGTCTGCCTCCTGCCAAAAGGACCTTTGCTGCCTGCGGATCTTCCAAGTGGAGTACAGGGAAAAGAGCATCGAAGATAACCTACCGCTACATGGTTTGAAAAATAATGGCATTGTCTTGTGATTTTCTTTTCAGTCCTAAAACAGCTATTGGTATTACATTACCAAAGAGTTGTAATTATGGCCAAACAGCTGAATGAAAATAGAAACACAGTATTTGGTTTTATTTTGTGTCCTTGGAGAACAAATGCAAAGTGAAGAGAAATTTAAGGGAGAAATAAACCGCAAGAAAATTGATAGAAAATGCACAGAAATTATATCACAGGCTTTTCTCAAATACCTATGTTTCAGGTTTCAAATATGTCAGATATCACTCTTCGCTAGCTGTTTATGAGGTGTCATCGATTTCAACTGTGTGAGGAAAAAAGGCTGGAAAATATGCGTCAGAGATAATGCTCAGGCAGAAAAAAATGGTGAACAAACAATGATCTGCAGGATGACTGGAAAGACTGGGTTCTGAGCCTAGGATGACCATATCTAGCCAAAGTCCAGTGAGACCCTGAGGAACAGGGCTCACTGAGAGGGCTTTAAACTAGGTTCAAAGGGGGAAGGGGATATTGCCCAGCTCACTAGGGATGAGCCTAGGCTTGGTGTGCCAAGGCCAGGGGTGAGATTGACAGCCCAGCTCAAGTGTGTCTACA
>Ga0065711_1027242_pt1 | contig 52059 bp, 25 predicted proteins | sample Hoacrofraction12_FD_59098 | JGI IMG/M metagenome (GOLD analysis project Ga0065711, IMG submission 59098) | Hoatzin crop microbial communities from Cojedes, Venezuela - Epithelial fraction 12 v2 (version 2) | ecosystem: Host-associated > Birds > Digestive system > Esophagus > Crop | place... | reverse complement strand
CTTCCCTCTGAGGGTGACAGAGCACTGGAACAGGCTGCCCAGGGAGGTGGTGGAGTCTCCTTCTCTGGAGATATTCAAGACCCGCCTGGACAAGGTCTTCTGCGGCCTGATGTAGGTGACCCTACTTCAGCAAGGGATTGGACTAGATGACCACAGAGGTCCCTTCCAACCCCTAACATTCTGTGATTCTGTGATTCTGTGATTCTGTGACTTCTTGTGTATCTGATGTAATCTTTTGTGAAGTGCTATCTATAATTTTCTGTCTTTATGCTTAGGAAAACTCATTTAGGGAAGAAGTACAAGAGAAGCTGGACTGAATCCAGAGTCTGCCTATGCACCCTCGTTGCTTAATATAAACTGTTTATCCCTGTGATCCGAAAAACGCATTCCACTGATCCTAGCAATGCACGAAGTAAACCCAAAACTCACTTGTTTGAGGTATGCAGTAGGAAGGACTACTACAGACTTACTCATTTTCCCCTAAATACTGTCCACCTGTAACTGTCAGAGACAGCGTACCAGATTACACTGGTGGTTATTTTAACTGTTCACTTGTTCTTGAGATTCGATTTTATGATATTCTCAGAGATGTTCAAAACTTGACAGGACAAGGCCCTGAACAACCTTTCTGGGCAGGAGGGCTGCACGAGGAGAATTCCAGAGGCTCCAACAAAAATTCTGTCATTCTGATATCTGAAGCATTTTTGCATAAACTTCAGTTATGAAACATGATAGAATGCCATGTCAGGGCTAGAAAACAGGCTTCAGTGCAGACTTTTCCCACATCCTACATGGACACAGGATGGGTTTATACGCTGCAGCTTGTGCCTGATTAACCATTACTCGTACTTCTGAAACAAGTGATTTAGCCCAGTTCCAAAGCACCATCAGGGTAGGTACTGCAAGAGGGTGTTTAATATGAATCTTCAGTTTTTCCCAAAGGCAGATCCACATTCAGACAAGAGTCATGTCTGACAAAACTTCACCGTCAGGCTCAAATAAAGTCGCACACTGCCTACTCATTAATTGCTCTACAGACAGTACATGCGCTGACAGAAGGCGTAATAGAAAGCAATAGAATCATTAAGTGAGGGGCTAGGGAAAATTGAGGAGAAAGAGAGTACTTGCTGTCAGACTGTGGTGCCTATAAAGCCTGGTATAGATGAGCAGCTGTAACAAGGGAAGTACAGTGAAGGAAGGGATTGAACTGAAAAGGTGGAGACCTTCAGAGGCCTCAGGGGCTACACAGAATAAGGTTGCATCACAAGCCACATGAGTTTGCTGCACAGACACATTCAGAGGCAAGTGTGAGAAATGTAACTTCTCCCAGAGGTGGAGGGGAGTGCATTAGGCATGTGTCCATTGCACACTGGGTTAGGATCCCCAAACCAGATTTCAGCCCTCTGGGACACCTACACAACACAACCTAGTACCACAACCCCAGAGCCATCAGATTCAGTTCTACATAATATAAAGTCCCATCCTCCCATCTGCTGTTTCTTGTCTGCTTTGTCCACCTTGGCATAAGGCTACTCCGAATTCAGCACTCAACAGGCGGTTCTAGAGCTGGTGTTATTTCAATGACCTATACCATTCATACATAGAATCACAGGACAATTTATCTTGGAAGGGATTCTAGGTCTCTAGTCCAACTTCCTTCTCAAAGCAGGGACAACTCTGAGGTCAAACATGGCTCCCCAGGACTTTGTTCAGTCAGCTGTTGAAAACCTCAGAGGAACAAGAGACTGCATAACCTCTCAGGACAATCAGTTCCACTTCCTGACTGTTTTCGTTGGGAAAATCTTTCTCCTTATACCCAGTCTGAACTTCTCTTGTTTCAACTTGTGCCCATTTTCTCTTGTCCTCCCACCTCGTACTGCTCTGAAAAGCCCCACTCTGCCTCCTTGATGACACCTTATGGGCACTGTGGACGTTGTTAGGAGCCCCTGAGGCCACTCATTCTCCAGACTGACTCAGAGAAGCTCCCCAAGCCTTACCTCAAAGGGCAAGTGCTCCAACACTCCAGTTTGTCCCTGGATTTCCTGTATTGGGAGACCAAAACTGGACGCAATATCTAGATGTGGTCTAATGAATGCTGAGTGAAGGGAAACAATCTTCACAGTGTTTTGAAGAAGAGATTCTTGGCCTCCACATCAACCTATACATCCTGACCCAATTCCAGCTGCTCACAGAGAGCAGAGACCGAATTGGAAACAGCAAGATATCACATGTCTCAGACATGGAGAAGTTACACGAAGTACACGGTTCTCTTTCTGGTAATCTGGAGAGCACTGCGTAGTTCCCTCCCCATGGACCCTCAGAGGCTGTTTATTTTGTATTACACCTAAAAAAATAAGATAAGAACCTAGTCTATTCATAGTCAGCCTGGAGTTCTTGTGTGTGTCTCTGAGGTAGCACCTGTGTCTCTTGAGGTAGCACCTGTCAAGTATAGTCTTGACTGCCCTCTCAGTGCAAAAAGGACAGCAGTAGGTCTCTGCTTTGTGAAGTGCTCAGAGAAGTTTGAAATCACTCCTAAGAACTTGCTACTACTGCTGTTATCTCAGGACGCACCAAAAGGCTTTGGATAGAATTAGAGACCTGGAGAAGCAGAGAGATTTTACTTGTTGGTGTTGTTACAAATGCACATTAATCCATTTCAGTGCTATAAAATCAGTACAGGATTAGGCCCCTTGTATACACATTCCTTTTCTACAGCCCTTGCCCTGAAATCAGCTAAAGCAAACAAACAGAAATTCAAGACATTGATCACTCATCCGCCTACAACTCCTTTGTGACACTCCACATGGTTTTTCCTGTGTAAGTTGTTGCTTTCCATACAACTCATACTGACCTATTCCTGAAGGACAGCAAGAGAAAGATGTCAAGAAGGGTCAAAGCAATGGCTGCCCACAGCCATTTGCCATCCCCAGGAACTCCCATTCCTATTCCGTGGAAGGCAGTGCAACAAGAGCAATCCTGAAATGGCTAGGGAAAAACACAAGGTGTCAAAACTCCTGGTCGTATCTTTCCTCAGCTTTGAAAACTCTTCCAGCTTCTAGAACAGCCATCACAGAGCAACTGACTTTCATGCTGTGCACCCCAGTCACCCCCTCTGAGAATCCCCCTGCACGACATTTACTTTAATAGGTCTAATTATAAAGAAATACACTTTTCAATCAGAACCGAAGAACCAGTAGGTTTTCTTCTTTAACATGCCAACCAGCTGTTTTGAAAGGTACATCTCTAATCTCTTTCCTTCCACATGTTCAAACAGATGAAAGTAATTTTGTGCTCAACTGTCTATAAGTAATTAGACTGGGATGTAAAGGAGTCTTTATGTATCAGTTCAGAAAGAGCTACACTCTTAGCATACAGAATAATTATTAGCAATCTTCTTCATCTGTAAGGTATACCTTATGCATTTTACATGAGTCCCTATTATTAACATAACCTGACTATCAAAGCTCCATTGAAACTGGTGTCTTCTTTTTCATGTAACTGACTGAAATTCCCCAGAAATACAGTAATTTGAAAACAGCAATGCTGATGATTTGTTTCAGCTGTAATTTGTTATTTTTTTCTCTTCTTTGTTGTTTTTCTAGTAAAGACCTAAACCAGTGGGGCTCCAATATACACAAACAAGTGTTCTGCTTTTGCTACAAGATGGATATTAATATTCAGTGAGGGTCCTAGAATGCTGCCTTTTGTCAGATTCCCAGGCTAAATTCCCTTAATCTTATTAATTAGGAGGTCACAAAAAGAATACTTTATTGGGAAACAAAATGTGTGTTAGAAAGATACCTTAAATCAAATCTATGAATTTGCGAGGAGTCATGATGGCAGAATATTTCTTTAGAATCCGCCTCAGAACTGTGCTTGGCATTTCTGTAAATGAGCTACGGCAAATTACTGATAAGTCAGAGGGGCTGAGGCATCTTTTGAATTCTAGCTATTAAAAAAGTTGGATCATCTTTCATGAGAAAAGTGAGAGTTTTGGGACTGGGATTGTACCCAGTATAAGGAAAGCTGGAGAAGGAGCATACACCATTATTTGCGCCCTTGCACGTAGGTACAGGCAAAACTGGTCCGGGTGGAAGGCATGACACTTTCTTTTCACCTTGCATGACAGACTGTTTTTGAAAGCTAGTTGCTTCCTCAAAGCAAATCCCTCACTCTACATCTACGTATCATGGCCACTTCTTTTAAAGAAATGGAATCACAACGTTCTTGGAAATAAAGTGTCATTTTGGTTTCTCTAGAATCACAAGGCAACCTTGGGAAGTGAAGTCTGACTCTTAGTGTTTTTACCACCAAAGACGGAGGGGAGATGGTTATTTGCTAACAGGAAGGAGATCTGCATCATAAGAACAGCAGTATAGAGGCCAAAGCCATCCATTCTTTGTGTTACTAACAAAGAAGTAACATTTTGTCCAAGCACACATCACAGGGACTTGGCCTAACCTTCAAGGATTACATGGACTGCTTGTCAGTGCGAGTAACTCAGATACACTGTGTCTATCCCCAGAGTAAGGCATGCTCTGTGAGTACATTCAGAAGTGAGGCACTTTTGCTGTTTTGATGTATATAGCACTGACAGGAGCTGTACTCTACAAATGTGTAAGAACTGCAGGCTTCTGCTCTGAAGAGATGATTGTTTAAGCAGACCAAAAAGCAGCAAAAGACCAAAATGAAACTGAAAAGCGAAGTGAAGATATGGCTATTTATTGTCCAACTTGTTACAATCATGAGAAGTGGTCCAGAAGGACAAAGTCAGGGCATTTATCTGTCAAATCCACATCGGGATGAAGGTATATCAATGAAACACTGTCATACTGGATCAAAACATTATCCCACTGCAGCTCTGTTCAGCCTGGCCGGTCACATACTGAAGAGTAAGAATAGCAATACAGCAGACGTATACATCTTAAATGTGCTGGGAAAGACTCCAGAGAAGTCCAAAGGTGGACTTAGTCTACTTCTAAGTGGCCTTTTGAGGGAGGAAGGAGATGCACAGCCTCTGTGGCGTAAGCGGATGTCAGACCACGTGGCACACTGACTACCAACTCCCAAAACAGACACGCACTCTTCTCTAGCCAGTGTGTTTATGACAGACCTAAGATGTTCGTTCTGTTCACTAGCTAGAAGCACGCACCTTTGGTACATACCCTGACAGAAAATGCAGCACCACAGGAGCATGTCTGCAACAGAAACAGCTCTTCACAAGACTGGTTTTCAAAATTAGAAGTTGCGCACAGAAGGGATACACCGCAAACCAAACCAAAGGGGTTGGAAATATTACCCTATGATTCAGGTGAAAATAAAGCATTGTATTTGAATGGTTTATATCAATGAGGGTAAGCAATGCTTTAGATTTAATTTTCAGATAGATAAAATATTACTACTCGCTACACAGGAAAGGACATGTTGCAATGAAAATAGCATCAGGCATGCATTTTTCCATTAGAAATCCATTAATCTCTGTCTGTCCCAGAGTTCAAGTCATGTGACTTCATACATAACTCTTCATGCATTCAAGACTGCAGCGTAAGTATCCCATGGAGACACAAAAAGATGGAAACAGAACACGGCTGGAACTGTGAATATGTCATCTGTTCTTACCCTTCGCATTATTAGTTTTCTCAGAGACCAAAGGTGTGTGTGGTATATTACAAATGTTCCCTCTCTGCAAATATCCAAGCTAATAACTTCCATATTACATATTAGAGATGTTCTTGGATATTTGAAACACTTAGGAAAGAGTCCATTCCCAGTTTCTCTGGAACGTCCTTCTGAGGTAATTCCTATCCTCACATAGGCTCCTGAACATTACAGAGAGCATGATAGAAAAGACCACAGTGACTGAATATGTGAAAAATACTATGTTGTTAGGGGTTGAAATTACCCATCAACTTCACCTGATTACAATTTATTTGCTTCTGTAGGTTGTTCCCACTGATTCTAGGAAAAAATTTTATTGTTTGTGTTCATTATTATTTGCCTATTTTGCTAAAAGACTTGTTACGTGGTGAGCACTGAGCTATGCAGGGGTTTCCCATCATTGCTCACAATGGTATGACTAGAGATCTGGAGATTTTATGCCGCTGTACCTTGTCAAAGAGCAAATAAATACACTGGGGCTCATTCTCTGGACATGGGGAGGTGTCAGAGAGGCCCCCAGGAACCTGTTGATGGGGTCAGATGGCCACATCCTAGCATATGCTTGTCCTTACAGCAAGAACAGGGATGCAGGGTCTGCATCTATTTTGTCCCTAAAAAAATGCTGCTAAAAGGACAGTGAGAAAGGGTAAAGGAAAGTCAAGACCTAGCCAATCACTACTATCAGGGAGTGGCTAGCATAGCTATAAATAAATGCAAATATATAAAACATATAACCCCTTCCCCAGTAAAAGAATTGCCAAAGACACCTAGATGGGTGAGAAGAACTTCACTAGTTCTGGCTGATTTAGCACAAAGGTGCTCCATTGCTGTGTGGATGTCCTAGAACAGGCAGAAAAATGACAAAATACCCCACACGTACCATGACACCCTTGTGGCCATTCAACTGCTATGTAAGACTGGCTTCTATGTTGAGTGGTGCTCTAATGCTCATTCCAAATACTGGGAACTTACAGAGCTGAGTCAGTTGCAGCAAGTGAGATCATTAAACCGGGAAAGATGGAAACAGTAGGGTATGCAGAGCAAATGAAAGCTACAAGGGAAGTCTGATTTTTGCCTTGACACACACCTCTAGTACTAATTGTGCTATCTAGGTAAAGACTTAATAAGTCATGGGTGGTCTCTGGGGATATTTTTCATTATTTAAAAAAAAACATTTTTTTATTTTGAAAGCTAGGATCCTTGTTTGTTATATCCAAGCAGCAGAAGAGGCTCTGAGGACAGGTCCTACAGATATTAACTTTTCTTAAGATTACACTTTGACAAAAAATGAGTCATTCCTCTTCCTATTTTTTTTGTTCACATTGTGGCTTTTCCTTGTGTTTACCCATTCTGCATTATATGAATTAAGCTAAGAACGTACATTTTGGGAATACATCTCTCACTGGAGAGAAATTGTGATTTTTCTTTCTTTTTTCATTCTTTTAAATGAGAGTATGTGACTGTTAATTTTGTTTTCCTAAAATTCTGTGAACAGTCCTCATGATTTTCTGATGCATAGCAATCTTTCCATTTGTTACACTTTTAAATATATAAGTAGCATGTAAAACAATGAGCAAGATTCACCAGGAGGCTCTGGGTGCTTTGTGCTGCTGTAATGAAAGGATGCACCCCTAAGCCCCCTGCCTTGTATTGGCTCAAAACAAGGTGATGAGCTCTCTGACCTCAGTTCAGCAAAGCTCTTAATTTCTATGGATTTGTTCCCATGTTAAAAAAAAAAGTCCTTAAGTGGTCTCTTGGACTAGAGACTGTGGTCCCTGTGTGCCTCCATCTTAAGCACGTTACTCACAAGCATCCAAGCACGGAATGAGAGGGACCGTTGTCTCCTCTCAGTTTTAGGTCAGATGATGATGAATTTTCTGTAAACTGGACAAGGAAACAGAGCCAAGAATGTATTATCCCTGATCATTCCCAAGAAGCAAAATGATGCAGAATATATGAAATAGAAGCAAAACTTTCCATTACATCCTGTCTCCTGACAATAAAACTCACCTGTGTGACATAACTAAACTACCTCACCATTTCAAAGCTCTCAGCTGTAATTTTCTCCACTGGGATCACACAAACTGAGGTGCTGTCCTGTGACATCTCAGAGCAGAATTCCTGGTGCTCTTTCTGAGGGAGGTAGAGCATAGAGTCCTAGCTGGGAGCTGAGACACCTTGTGTGAGTGGGCAGTGCAGGCAAGCACCTCAGTGGGCTGGTGGGTTCCTCTCTTCCACAGGAAAGAGTAGGAGACAAAAAGAAAAAACTACACTGCAGTACTCCTGCTTTCAATTCATTTAGCTGTGGGCAGGTGGGCAAGCCCATTTTCTGTTTCTTTTGAGGAACTTGTCTCAGCTACTGATGGTGATAGCAGAGTTGTGGAAATAAAACAACCAGGTACCAGCACAGGTTCTTTGTTCTCAGTAGCGTAATAAATACAAGTACCTTCGCTAGTAAATAAACAGACTGTTCAAGCAATTCTTTTGATCCCTGTGAGACCCCCATGTTTAGAAACCATTTGCTCATGATTGCTTCATTATGAGTTCAAGCTCTTTCCAGGACACATAATTGATCTCCTTGCTGAGTTTTCATCAGCACTGTATTTGTGAGGAACGGTCTGAAAGTATTGCCAGTTCTTGCTAACCTCTGAGTTCAAAGGAGAGATATGTTTCTTCTCTGTTGTTTGAGTGTTCACTCTTCATTTCAGGTTCTCTTTGAAATTCACTTTGTTTCTTAGGGCTTATTTTGTTTTGGGCATTTTTCCGCTGCAGTACACAGCCATAAAGAATCCGGAAGAAACCAAATAGCAGTGAAGAGAATAACTAGAGCAAAAACATAGTATTTTATCCATATTGAATTCTTTGCTGTCTACTGTGTTCTTTCTCTGTCACCTGAAATATTGTTCCTCCCTGGGAAAAAATATTCAACACAGCTATTAAGCAGCTTGGTTTTATTGGGAAAGGTGGTGATGAGTTAGTGGCAATAGGAGTCAGACTGAATGCTTTCATGTGTCATGTCTCATCCAGAACTCTGGTTTCCTTTTTCCTCTGAGAATGTATTTACAAGGAATGCACTTTTCTCCTCTTCGTTTGTGCATACTACAAAAAACACCTCATTATTTGATAAGTTGGCAACTGTCTGTGCCCAGGACTGAAAAATAGATTGCTGGGGGGAAAGAGGGGTTTCTGGCAAAATTGCACAATACCTGCTCAATGAATGAGTAAAGATAAGTGCTACCAGCCTCCCTGCATTCAATTTACCTGTATCTCCCTAGAGCGGTTCTCTTTGATAATTACCACTAGCATGAATCATGACCCCATCAAGCTCTGCCAAACATCAAGACCTTGTCTCACTGCCAAGACAGTCAACTTACATGCATCCCATCCAACTTCAATCATCTAATGAAAACCCCTACACTGCGAGATCCCTACCCTAGACCCACCTCTAGTGAAAGGGAGACATCTTCACAGGTAAATCAAAACTTAGAAGGGCTGAATCATTTTCCAGATGTTTCTCCATTTGTTATGGAGGGGATCTCCAGGCACTAAGCTAACTAAGTTAGCTTCAGTTACATGCCTAGAATTAGGGATCGGGAACCTGGGACTTAGAATCTACCAAAACTACAGTCTTACAAACTGAGGGAAGATGCCAAGTACTGCCTATGTTGGCAAGTGGAAGAGAAGCACCAAAGAGCAGATATTAGAGAACATTAAGAAGACAAAAGTCACTTTCATCCTTTGTGTGTAGGTTAAGGATGCAAGCCTCTGATTTCTTACCCCATTACAGACTGGTTCTGAAATCTCTAGTTGTCTCTTTCTTGGGGCCTTACTTGTAAAATGAACAGTAAAGCCTCTCTTCCCTGAGAGTAAGTACATTACAGATCACAATATGGAATCCAGAGAAATCCCATGGCAAGAGGCTTGAATGGGAAGTGGTATCTACATTTGCTTAAAATAGACATAGACATGCTTAAAATAGAACCATAGTTCTGCAAAACTGGCTTATTGCGTCATTTCAGGAGTACATAAATCTTCTAAAAGCAGTAAAGGACAAATTACACCTCAAACAGCACCCACTTCTCAAAGAGGGTACCTGCAACAACATACTGTAATCAGAACTAAAGACAAAGGCATGAGATGTCCCTCAATGTATATAGGCCAATGTAAATTACATGTCATGGACTTTGTATAGTTAAAAAACACAAGTGGGGGATGGGAAAAGCAGAAGGAAGTTCCATCTTCATATTTATTTTGCTTCATAAATATGCATTCCCCCATGACCCTCTCATGTCCTGACAAAGAATTGTGCTGTTTTTCATTTTACCATTAAAGAATGTCACATCATAAACAACCATTTCCAACAGACATGCATAAAATCTCACACTCAGCTGAGCCCATAACTTTCCATGAATAATCAAATGCTCTATGCAATAATTTTTAAACTGATAATTATGCACTATTTGATCACCTTGTATGTTCATACTAGACACCTGATTAGCAAACACTACAGTGTTTACTCATTTTTCTTCCAAGGGCTATCTATCATTCATCCATCCATCCTTCCATCCATCTATCTGTCTGTCTATGTATCTATCTGTATGTCTGTCTGTCTATCTGTCTATCTCCTACTTATGTGGCTCACTACTACACTGGTGTCTAAGTAATTTATATATATTTAAAAACAGAAAAAACATTGTATTTGTTAATTTCTTTCTTTCTTTCCCCAGCTTGATTAATTTATAGGTTGATATATTACTTATATTATATTCATTTTGCTTTGAGAATAAACAGGTTTTTTACAGTAAGTGTCTGTGGAATTTGAAAGCTAAGGTTAAAAAAACTGACTTCTGCATTTGTTCCTGAAAAGTCAGGAACGATCACTGTCCTCTGGATGGGGACAGAAGGTTCTGTGGTGCTTCTGCTCTACCTCTTGAGGACACCATCTGCCTGAGAGCCTCCCTTGCCAACAAAAGTCTTGTTGGCCCTGTGGACCTTATTTGACACGACAGTTCCTGCTTAAAGACAGAGTCATCTCTTGGGAAAAGAAATGCCCTCCAGTCATCCTGGACATCTTCACACCACAGATACTGTAGCTTACTCTACATTTAATACCAGCAGATAATAATTCCGTAAGCAAAATGGGCATGGACCCTTTGGCCCCAGCATCTTGCTCTCCCAATAGCATTCTCTGCCCATAAAGGATCCAAAGACTTCACATCAGCTTAGCTATCTGAAGGTAAAAGCATTTAATACAGGGAGGGCATTGTGCAGGAGATGCCGTTGCCAAGCACCTCTTCCCATTACTGCTTTGGCATAATTTTAATCGGCTGGTTTTGGCTGAAGGCACAGAGGAAAAGTGGGTTGATGACTCAACACTATTCTGTGACTCACCAAAGTGCTATTGCTGAACTCATCTGGCCTTGACTATGCACAAGCACAAGGGAGAAAGAAAGAGCAGGGCTGCCTTGCTCGCATGATAGTGTCAGTCTAAAACCAAGCCATAACATCCACTTAGCGCCTCTTTAGGAGAGCTAAATGGATTTTGTAAATTCCATTGGTAAATTAGTGCTAGTGTTATTCATATAAATCTTGCCATTAAAATGATTTACCTCAGCAGTAACATTATTAATGTTCAGTAAACTAGGTCCATAAAATGACATTTGCCATGCCATTAACTGAAGATAATCCACAAAGCTCATTTCTAACCCCCCTTTATATTTCTATAATGTCCTTCACAAACACTACTGTAGCTCTCTTAGACGCATGCAGTCATCAGGATATTGATAGCTCTGACACAGTATGCGCTTCAGATCAATTACTAAATCAGGAGACTAATTTAGACAATCTTTACTTGTGGTCAGAAAAAGATTCATTATTTATGAGTGCAAATAAAATTGTATCATTGTTCTTCAATTCAAAACACATGTTCCCTGGAACATCAGCCATCTTCAGATTTTCTTTCCTCAAAGTAGATTATAGCCCTGGAAAATATTGGTAATTTCAGAAACTGAATGAACCGGCATCTTTCAGGAATGAAAATAGAGCCCTTGAAGCAACTAAGAAAACAAAATTATTTAAAAATACTTTACAGGTTGGCAAAAAGATAGATCTCACAAAGCGTTATAATCTTATTAATGTCTTTCTTCTTGTTTACATATACTAAACATTTCCATTAAAGCCCTGTGGTGGCTGAAGCCCATTCACAACACATACTTTTATTTGAGGAGAGAAGGTCTTAGAAGGTACAATTAATTGGTCCGATCTCTCAATTTCTTGACTTTGCAAATATAAAAAATTTCAAACCTAACACTAGCATTACTTTTCCATGAGATAATAAGCATCTTCTGCTCCTGTTAATGACATGAGGATGATGTCATTGAGCCTTGTCTCTCTTGATGGATTTGAAGAGCAGTTCACTTGTAGATGACCTCACTGCATTGGGATAGAAGAGCTCGCATCCACCTGAGAAAAGAACGAGATATATGGAGAAATATCCAATCAAGAACAGGACTCCTTTCCACAAAATAATCATTTCACTTATGAGAACTAAAATCTCCAACTTCATTAGGTCAGTAGTGTGGCTTTACAGCAAAATGATGAATTAATTTTACAGTGTCCATTCTGTGAAACCCAATGGATGCAAGCAATCTGCCCAGGGAATTTTGATTGTGATTAGCGTTACTTGAAGCTACCTCAAGACAGAATCAAAGTCAAGAGTATCATGCTCTGGCAGTTCAGGAAGTTACTGCCCTCCAGCTGATGGTAACTGGCCTCCACGTAAAATCCAGTATTTAGCCATGCTTGCATTCCTCTCCTGCTTCAGCAGAAAACACAAGTATTCGGCTTGAAGGAACCACGTAAGTGTTTTAGCTGTTCAAGCATAACTCAAAGAAGACATTTGATTGCATGCTATTAACCTATTGATCTCTGAGGCAGCTCCTGCCAGAAGACCACCATCTAACCCTTTCCTTCAACTGTGCATTGCCAAGTTTATGCACCTGTTCCTGCTAACAGAGGAAGCAGCAGTCTCACATTTACCTTTTCATAATCACTTTCAAAAAGGATGATCCAATCATTGGAAAGCATTGCAATGACAGCTTTTTTACCTACCTAGTTATCACTACCCCAAAAGAACATGATCTTCTTGATCATACTTAAAATCATTACATCTACAAGACAGAGTTAATTCATTCCCAAAACCAGGTCAATCTCTTTTGCTGCACTCAGACTATTCAAACAGTGCAAGCATGAAATGGCTGAAGAGTATTTCTGTAGTGAATGTCGGGAGCTGGCAGGAAATGTTAGAAGGGGTAGATTGCATACCAGCCAAAGTGCAGGTATGAGGATGGGCATGGGGTGCTGCCTCGCCTACACCAGAGGCACCAGCAGTCTTCAGAAATACAAAACAAAACAAAATATCCAGAGATTTTTTGGTGTTCTGGGTCATGAAAGCTGTCCCAGCTTCATCCTACCGAGTTAAAGGTGTCAGGAACCGACTGCTGCCTTCCATGGATGCTCTTTCCCAAGCAGAAGGGCTTTATGTTGCTACCATGCTCTTGCTGAACTTCTCTTCTTTAGAGGGGAGAATTTAAGCTTGCAGTTCCTCACAATATGTGTCTAATGTCCACCCAATCACATACAGAAATCACAAAACATTAAGTCAGGCATAGTATTTTTAGAACATGAAAGTAATAGAACATGAAAGTCATGATTGCCACAACAGAAGTCCAACTTCAGCTCTAATTAATAATGTATGCTGCCCCAGACACTTCTTGCTTTCTATATGTGACGGCAGGCTTCATGCGATGTGCAAGCTAGCTTGATCCAATTCTTAATGAGTACAAGATGCTGTTGTGGCTTTTGTTACCTGTTCTTCATTAGTTATTAGTAACAAAATACTAAAATTTATTGGGCAAGACTAGCAAATTGAAGCAACAAATAGGAAAAAAATAGCATATTCCTTTATGTACAAACTATACCAAAGGGTTATTTGCATTTTTATTTTGAAAACAGTATGAAATTTTTAAAACTCTTCTGTGGTAGAAGAGCTTAGAAGACAAAGGAATTATTAGAGGTTTCCATTTATCCAAATCCTCTTGAAACAGAGTATAAAGTTTCCTAGAAAAACATGCAATACTTCAACTTTGCCAAAAAAATTACAAATGGCCCAATAACCTAAGCTTTACACCTTTAAAGGTTAACCTTTGTTTTACTTATGGATTTTTACTATTAAAAAAAGAGAAAAAACAGATTTTTATTGGTATAAATCTCAGCCAGCTCTTGTAAAATTTTTAGACTCACTCAGTCAGCCTTAAGAGTAGGGCAATACCTGGCTCCTTGCAAAAACATTAGTGAAGGCTGTCTTTACTCCCTGAAAATAACTGGGCTCTTTGTGGACCTCTGCAGTGAGACATAATTATAAAACTGAAGTTTTATTAGCCCAGGGATGAAATGCCAGCCATGCAGAAGATATTACAGAACACATAATGAATATCAGAGGTTTGATCTCTTGAAGTCTTGCGTGTACAATGTTATTGTATTGACATTTCTCTAAGCTATTGTAAAATCATTTTTATATATGCCCCAGTCAAAGAATCTAACAGTACAACTAGTATCGTCATAACTCAGGATGATTACATGCAAAATGGACAGTCATTTGCACCTCCTGTTGTGCCTTACCTGTGCTACACTATCTGCACAACTTGTAGTATTTTACTGTTTGAAGTAAGATACATGTAGCCTTACTCTGCTGGCAGTTGCATCAGCACGAGCTCAGTGAAGCCAGCTGTGTCGCAACAATGAATGCAGAGCTTGGTTCAGTTTCTCCTCCTGTCCTACAACAAAAGGAATACAAGCTATTTTTAAAGCCTGCATTTTCACTTGTTCATGTATTGATAATCTCAAGGCAGATTTAGTACCTCACTTGTAGAGTTCAAGTCAGATATCTAAAGATAACACTGCAACAAGCTTCCATATCACTAATATTCTTCACATATTATTTTGCTGATCCCGAGAGGGAATCTATAATAATACAAAGGGAATCTGGAAGGGTGAAACTGCAAAAGAAATATACTGTACTTGTGGTCTTGAGAATGAAAAACAGCTTTAGAAGCATTTAGGCTTTGGCCAATACAAAACCTATGGCCCTGAGCAGCCTTTTACAGAAAAATTAGATGCATAAAGAAGAATCAGAGGAGTGATTAGTGCTGTTTGTATTTGGAGTTGCATCAGCTCAACTCAATCCAATTTTTATCATTCTTTTAATTAACCAGGTGCAAAGGTGTGTGTGAACGATTTTATACCCCCTGAGAATCTAGGTTTAGTGAACATCTGCTAGGAGATTTAAGCTAAACTGAAACAAACAGAACTTAGGACAAATCACCATCCATCCAATGCAGTATGCGTGTTAGGGACATTATGACAAAATAGGCTTCTCACCCTTACCTTGTGTAGGTCAGCCTGCAAATAAGAAACATATATGAGCTGGAAAGGTCCGCTCAGAGCCAAAGCTCATCATCCCAGTGCTCTGCCATTGGAGAGAGTCACACGGGGAGGTAGTGATGAGGTAAGTAACCTTCTGGAGATCCCTTTTTCTCGATTAAGTTCAGAAGGACCCCTTATAACTAGCTTGGCATAGATACTTTAACTTTAGATGATTGAAGGTGAATGAGATTAATCCAAACCAAAATTAAGGTACCTCTTAATGGATAGAAATCATCATTTTAAAAGTACAGTGTCAGAGGCAACCCAAGAAGGGTGACAATTGGCTGCTGGCTATGAAGATCCGTGTGTTTCCACGAAGCACTAAATAAACAACAGAAGATGGAAGAAGGGGCCTGCATTCCTTAAAAGGACAAGATGTATGAAAAGTAAACTCATGGTTTAAAAAAAAAATTAAAAAAGAAAAACAGCTAAGAACAGAAAACAAAGCAGGCTGTTTCTAAAAGTAAACTTGAATCACCAAATGTGTTTAATGTAAAGAACCCAGCATGTGGCTGCATCAGAAATATATATTAAGGAAAAAATCTTGTGTCTGGAATAAATTTCCAAACCGTTTTGTCTCCTTTATAAGAGAACATAGAATGGGGGTGGGAGGGTGGAGGGAACACAACTCTGACACCACAGCTCTGTCTTTTCTCAACTGTGCCAAAAAGATTTAAGGTCTGAAAACATTTTAGAGATTAGTCCTAGGTGGGGGAAGGGACATTGATTTACCCACATAACTTCAGGAATTTAACTGAAACACCTACTTGCGTGGACTCCTCTACTCAGGCTCCTTCTCACAAAGTAATCACCTCCAGGAGTCAAGTTTCTAGATGGACTACATGTCCCTTTGAAGGACTGTAACTCCTTCTGCTCATCATAGAGGATGCTCATGGTGAGGACAGTCCTAGCATTCACCAGAGATAAGTAATTTGTAAGTAGCGATGAATACCAAATGTAGAACCAAACCATCAAACTGGCCTTGAGAAAGGACAGAAAACCACTACTGGTTTCACTTACATGCTGATGAATGGCGTCTGTGAGTCCCTGTACCTTCGTCAATGACACCTGGCACACCGTTCCCTCCAAGTAAGGAAAAATGTCGGAGTAAATGCTGCAATCTGTTTAGGTCCTGGACAAGGAAAGTAAGTTGCTGCTTCCTGCAGGCCATACAGCAGCCCAAAATTATCATTTTCCAAACAACTCAAAGGAGAATCATCAACAGAAAGAGAGAAATATCTTATCTGGGGGACAGCTACAAAATATAGGATATGTCTTCTGCTCATCTATCTTACCTGTAATTTGCTATGCTCCTGGTAACATGTAACTTGCCATTCTTTGTGCTCGTTTACTATGCACTGAGGATTATTTTTCTGTGTGATAACTTAGACTTCCGTTCTAGACAAATTTCTGCTTGAAATACTATAGAGCATTGTGCATAATTGCTTGATTTGCTTATTTTTGAACACTATATTTTGTGTAAGGTAAAAAATATCAGTGCTTTGGCCAATATTTTTCAACAGCTTTGTCAAAAACATTGGTATTAGAGTTCTCAAATAATATAAAAATTAGTCGGATAATAAAACACTATTAGCATCAGTATATTACATGGGCTGACCAGAAATGCACTTCTGTACTATTCATATCAAATTAAAATACTACTGCAAATTTTACAAGCCACATTTTTCATCAAAATTCCTGAAAAAATAATAAAAATGAAACAGTAGTACTTGTCTCCCTACAAGTCTCATTTCTATATATTGGTATTTTACCTGATATTTTAGCCATTAAATGTCAGATTGGGTATGTGGAATTATAGTAACATTCGAAATTCTTTTCCCATGTAATATCTCTAAAAATATACACCCTTCAGTATAGTGTAGGATAACAACACATACGGTGTGCTTCAGAGGCAAGGACTTCGTTGGCTTGGTAGTACATAAGCAGACTTGCTGAAATTTTGAGCTTCTATCTTTTACTGAAAAAGATGGCTCTGTGACCAAGCTGTAAAAAGACACTATACGGGAAGACATGGCTTTCAATCCTAAAAGCCTAACCTTAAATTCACTGCTCTTTTTGAAACTAAAATGACACCTTGACAGTACAGTATGTGCAGCAGCATACTCTGTGTATATCACCGTCTTTGGCGTTAAATAAGAGCAGAAGGAGTGTTCGTCTAGCATGCATCTTCCTGGGCTTTTCAGAAAGCAACTGCAGCGAGCCAGGCTGTGATCACCAGGCCATAGACTGGAAACTTAAGCAGTGCTGCAGCCATGTGGCATTATAATCAACACTAGTTTGCAAGACTTTGTTCTTTCCACTGAAGTGCTATATCTACGGGACTGCTAGATGTAGATGATTGACTGATAAAAATAGATTTCCCAGGGCACCTTGCATGCTACCTTTCCTTCCAAAAAGACTGCTTTGAAGTGAGCTGTGGAGAGCTGTTTTGAGTGTTGGAGTCTTTGGTAGTCAGGTGCAGAAACTGTCCCACTTGCTGCCCTTATGGTTACACTTCAGGTGTCTCCACACCCACATTCAGAGAAACAACTTGTAAATTGTTTGTAAAGCAGGAGAGACACAATTTTGCGCTAGCGAAGAACGTGGTACTAGCAGTGCATGAAACTGCCACGTACTTTTAGCATGAGGTTCTGTATGTCATTTGTACTTCTTACTGACTGGGTTCAGGTCCAGCGTTTCTTTAAACGGTCTTAAGCGTGAAGTAATCTGTTCTGTGATCTGTTCCACATCTCATACATCTTATATTTTATTTGTGTTCCTAGCTGTACAGTTCAAAAATGTTGGCATATACTTCCTGCTGTTAGTGCTAATATTATGACTCGCCATTTCTCTTTTCAGTCGACCTAGGAGTGTTGTTACCAGTCCTGAGCATACTGAGCCTCTTTCAAATACTCTCTCAAAAGTTTTCTTTACATTTTTTGTATCTTCAACCAAAATACTTGAATCAGGACAATCCAAGAGAAACTGTGGGTTGACCTACTTACCCACATCCTTTCAAGCAGTGTTTTCTGTTTCTCTTTTTAAATTTGTATGCTGATACACAGCATAAAAAGCAATCCTAAATGTATATTAAATATTGCAGATGGGTAATGTGGCAGAACTAATTTCCTGAACTTTTGGCAAAAAACTTCAACATTTTACAAGCGTAAGATCCTATATTAATATCACAACTACTGTGAAGGTTCTTATTATGTTATTACGTGGGAATATTCCAGTAGATTTTTACAGCATATGAGCTACACTGGAGAAACAAACAAGAAAGCCTCTAACACCATAAATTGGGACCTTAAGGAAACATAAATCGTATTACTCAGATATATCATATTTTAGATAACAGACAATTAGCCAAAACATTATATAAAAAATTCTTTACAGTACATTATAAGATACTTTGTGCATGAGAAATGTTGAGAAAGCATTAAAGAGCTCAGCCTGTGTAAATTTTTTACCGGTTTTACAGGTATAAATGAAAATTTCAAGTGCTTCTAATAGGTTAGTTTATGGGACTGTGGTAAGTATTTATAGAGATTGGTCTGGATGCTTTTCCATTAGGTACAGTACTGTACAGTTTTTGGCTCATACTTGAAGGAAGTTATAAACCAAATTGGGTTCCTCATTCCTCAGTGTTTGACATATTCTGATTGCAAAACATTTGGGGTTTTACACGATTTATTGTAAATAATCTCTCCTATAATGTTCACAGCACAATAATTCGTAACCCTGAGGCAAGAGAGTTCTGCAGAAATGGCATTATATGGAAGATAACTTTTCAGAATTTACCATTTGCACATCATGTTCAGAATCTATAACACATGTAAAGTGGTCAAATCCTCATCTTTCAAATTTTTTTTCTATCATTTTGTGGTATTTTATTAAAAATAGTTACAGCCAGCCTAATAGCTTGACTGATAACTCAATATGTTACCACATCCCGCAGCAGCAGAAAATTGGAAGTGGGAAAACAAGACAGGTTCTTGGTTATAAGATGCCTGCCACTGGGTGCTGTGTAGTGAGAGCAGGTTTGACATGTCTGAACAGCAGATGAGACAAAAGGAGATGATAACACAAAAAAAAAGTATATGTCACTAAAACTACGTTGTTAAAATAACACATTTTCTTAGACAAGAAAAATTGGTTTGCTTTTACTAACCTTTAAGTCAAATCTGGAGTCAGCCATTTTCCCTTGTATTAACCTATTTTCGCCTGTCTTTTTGCACTGTTCCCTTTGAAGGTGAAATTATGATAGATTACTGTTATTAATATTTATAATGTTAAAAAGAACATTCCGTACAGTTGAATAACTGGAGTTAGACTCTGAACAGTTGGGTCCTGTTCCTAGTTTTATGACCAACTCAGGGTATAAAGGGGAATGTACACACTTAATTAAAAGACTTCTTGTTCTTTTCCCAAGCCTTTCCGCCCAAACCCCTATGCCCGGAATTTAAAAAAGCTGCTAAAGAAACAGATTCCTGAGCACAAATCCATTATAACTAGTCAGTAGCAACCATAATAAGATGCCTTTCAGGGGAGGAGAAGTGTGTCTATGAGAGGCAACCCACTCTTAAAGGGTTATAAACATAACCCTTTAAGGCTCTTTTAGCCCTGGAGGAGATGGGCACCTAGGAGAGAAACAGGGCTGATGCTAGAACAGATTCTGTGGTCCTCAGGAATGGCTACTGCTTGGGCAAAAAACCCAAACCAGTCTCTTTGAGACCCTACAGTTTCTGTAATCTTATGACTGTCTTTGGTGAGAATAATCTTTCCTCTTCTTGCTCCATGTTTTATAACTTTCTACCATCCTATGGGAGAAGTTGCAAGGGAAGGATCTCTCACTTACCCTTTTCTTCAGGAAAGGTCCAAGCTTCCCAGGAGGCAGCTGGGTACCCCAGTTTAAGGCTACAGATATTCTGACTCAACACTGCCCAAACAAGGAGGGCAAGGGCCCTCCTGAGCTAGGGGAAGCCTTCCTGAATCAGAACACTCCCATTAAGACAGGCTGAACACCTTTGTGCCACAGAGGGTGGTCTGCCTGGATTGGTGCATCTCCCACGAGGAGACATAAGACTGCAGAGGAGAACAAATCTGCACCTGGGAAAATAACAAACTCAGAGTGGTCTGACTGCAGTGATTTATGCTCATAAGACCTAGGACCAGAGCTCACAAAATCTTTACAGGCAAAGATCTGTGTTACCAAACAACAGCTGTCCATGATGATCAACATCCTGAGCACAACTTACCAACATTGTTTAGTGTGGCTCTAAAATAAGACATCATCAGCTTTCTTCCAAAGGAAAAATCTTTACAAATCTTTTTTTATTTGCTAGCTAATGAGACCAATTTCACCTCCTGGGATGACACTTTGCCTGTTCAAGCCTTTGCTCAAAAGCAGCTTCCCTTTATGTCCGTCTAGGAATGATGATGATATTCTCCCTGAGGCTTTACCTTTATACGGAGTTTAATTAATAACCTGGCTTTGCACTGAGTACTAATGCATCTTTTTATTCTCTAAAAGACAAGCATTTCTTTTACCTGTCATGGAATGCACTGATAACAGATCATGTCTCTCAGTGTAGGGTTCCCAAGTCATTTTGATAACTTTTAGGAAGTTCAGGGATATCAGTGAAATTAAATCCTAGTGATACCTTCTGTAAAATTGGGAAAGAGCTATCACCCGAAACACAAGAACATACACGTTTTAGTATTTCATATGAGGAGGAATACTTGCCTACCCCCAGAAAGAACAAAAAAGATATGTGAGACTTGGGTCTTTAAATGTTGCATCTAAATCCATATTTCACATAAATAAATAGCCTGTTTACAGAAGCATTGAGATACCAGATGTACAGTGCTTCCACTTACTACAATCGGGAACCTAATTCCCAAGGGGGAAAAAAGAAAAATGAAAAACCTTTCAAAGTAGATCCTGCTTGTATCCTGTTCATGGGATTTGACTGGTTTGGTGTTTTCATGATAGATGTTTTGCAGAACCTGAACTGTCGTTCTCTTTAAATGAGCCACAAAATTACAATAAAAATCTTCAAAAACTGAGCAAATTTTAAGCCCTATGGTGCTGAACATGCAGACAACTAAAGACAATGCTCTGCAAGCTGTGAGCTCCCAGGGCTCTGTTCCTCCCAAGAGATTAAGCCTAACCCCTAATGATGGCACTCAAAAGTGTCAACACTGATTATTCAAATTCTGATCATCTCAGCCTATGAGACAGAGAAGGTTTGGGGAGCTGCTGGAGAATGGGAAATGCTGAGGAAAAGTATTAGGAGGAAGACCAAAACAGCCAGAAGGGAATGAAACAGAGGGAAGAAGATGGGGACAGGAGAGAAACACAAGAGAATAAATAATGCTCCATAAATCTAAATTGTGAGCACACCCAAAATTCCAAAACAGGGCACGTAAATAAAGGTGAGGTCTATTTACTTCCTGTAAGTCATTTGCTATCCTTCATTGCTGTGTGCAATTTTCCAGTGACACCAATGGGAAAACCTCTGTGGATTGAAGTGGGCCAAAGTCCTGAATATAGATCCCTGCCCATAGGCCATAATTAAAAATAGAAATTGGCCTTCTCCTGTTGATGGCCTGACTTCCCTGAGCTGCAGTGAGTGACCAGGAGTAGTCATATAGGCTACTGAAGAGGTCACTTACAGACAGAGAGCTAGGTACACGTACTGAAGGTTACAGCAAGGATCCAAAACCTGAAAAAAACAGCACTGCTAAAAATAATGAAGGCTTTGGGTGACATTTTTCAAAGCATGCAGCAGGAGGTGAACAGATGGAGCCTGTGTGTATTTCCAGTGTTGTGTTTTGAACTTTTAGCTCAAAAGGCCTAGGGGTAAAATTAACACTTAATAAATATGAAGTTTTCAAATATTTATTGCTTTGAAAGAAAGTGCTCCTAAATAAAAGGAAGAGTTGACACCAGTCAAAATAATCCCAGAGAAACATCTTTGTCCGATCCTCAGGAAACCTTGCCATTTTCCTTATCCTTCTCTCCTGCCTTTCCTTGTCATTGCTTATTTGTCTGCATATTGATGCTCATTTATTGTCAGCACTTAATAATTCATCTCAAATTAACAAGGCTCCATCATCACAAAACATGCACTATCCCTCTGCAGATCAACTGTGTGGGCTCAGACAAAAAACACAATAACAAACATCACAGGTACTATATGATTTTTGTCTAAATTGCCTTGGCATTTCAGGTGAAATGCATCCTGCTTGGCTGTAATATAAGAATAGAATGGAAACCTAAAGGTCGGATGCTTGAATCTTGGTTCTGAACACCACCAAATGCCTAAGCACAAAGGAGATTGACTTTGGTCTTCATCAGCCACTGCAGTGACAGTTCTGAATCTTCCAAGCAGTGATCAGCAATGATCCTCGAAGACAGCAGAAGATTAAGGAGAGTTTGACCTCTCTGAATGTCAGGCACAGAGTTCATTGTCACAGGACTGTCTTGTCAATATAAATGTACAATATGCTTCTGTTATTATTCAGAGGAGAGTACTAGTGATCAGAAGGCTAAATCCGAAAATCTTCAGCATTATTACCAGCCACACAACATTAATCAGCCTAACAATATTAGTTAGTGAAACCTGGGGTACGACTTGAGGCATACCGCTGCACAGAAGAGACATGTCTAAGGTGAATCTATGCATGCCCTCGCACAGCCAACCGGGAGGGTGACACAAAAGCATGACTGCAGCACAGGTCAGCCTGACAAGGCTGCGCTCAACCCTGCCTGCACAGGCAGTCACAGGGCATGGGAGGGACTGAGGTGTGCAGGAGCTTTCTGCTGGCTCTCTGTCCTTACTGCAGGCAAGGCAAGTGAGAACCCACTGCTCTCTGTGTGGTCAGGAGAGGCCAGCGCAAGGCCTCACAGTTCAAACATTACCTAGGTCTGATGGAAGAACAATACAGGTATATTCCATGCCACCCTGAGCTTCAGCTCGAATGCTAAAAGGACAGTGCAAGACGTTCATCATAACACAAATGTTGGCTGCAAAGAAAATATGGATTTGAATCCTAAATGTTGTAGGCATGTTGACTCTACATTAACTTTGTGACTCGGATGTCATTAAAAAAAATTACATGCAACACCCCTCCCTAATGTTTAATTATCACAAGCGTTGAAGCAAGGCGCAGAAGACCACATCCCATACTACTTAATGGGAAGATAACATATTGTCGCTGTAGCTACTGCAGTCTACTTCAATTCCATAACATTTTTAAATCAGCGAGGAGGAGGAACATAAAAAGAACTGAATGATACTGTCAGACTTAAATGGATGCTTGCTGTTAGATTTGTAAGAGTAGTATACCTGAACACAGGACAGACGGCTGCTTTATAAATATATATAGTAATAATGCCAGAGAATGCATTGAGGAAAGGATACTTAAACTGGTCAGGTCACCTTTTCATTCCTTGATTAAAAACACAATAATGAGCTTTTGACTACAATTTTCATAGTGGGAAAACCACATTCACGCTGTGTCTTTGTGGATCTAAGTAAAACAGGCTTGACCCCTGAAGTCACTTTTTAATAATTAACTCTCTCTAAGTTCATTAAATACTAATTGAAGCTACAGCAGAAAAGATAGTGAAGTATATGCGGACAGACAGAAATACCAAATGTGATTAAAGACACTGAATGCAGTATATATATGCAGTACAGTACAAGTTTTATATAGATTTCAAACTCAATTCCATAGGGATTTTTAACTCCTTTATCCCATGACAAATTCTACCATGTTCAGTGCTACTGAAAGTTTAATTAATAAAGAGTTGCAAGCTAAAAGGCATGGACATCTTAACCAATAATCTTTGGAAAGATCTGGAGAAGTAGACTCCAAACTCTACACGGTGCACCCCCTGAAGCATCTTTCAGTGCTTTGAAATGAGATAAACATTGGATAAAGACACTCCACAATCTTTAAAGTCCAAATTTTCAAACTGAATATAATTTGTAGATTTATATAAAAGTAATAATATAAATGTATATATTTGACAGTTTTCAGTGTTCAAATTCAAGTTACTGAAGTTTCATTTTATTCACTCACGAGTCAAAAATGAGCGGTTCGTAGTAATACATAAAAAAGTGTATCTCATTACAATTAGATCAGATAAAATTAATATGAACGGAGGTAATATCACAGCTCACTGCTTTCCAACCTTTACCCCCTCCAGAACCAGAACATTTCAAGTGTGGGTTCAGACTCTGAAAAAGGTACCATACTTGCTCTTCCTAATTAATCTGCTCATGGACTTCTCCTACCCACCCTCAAAATATGAAAAATGCTGTTGGAACTGGCTCCCTGAGTGGCACAATGCTCAGACAGAGCATTTCCTCAGACAGACAGAAGAGGACTCAGAGTCTGAGTCTGGGTCTCAGGAGACCCAATCCTGCCTCATCCTGCTGCATGACTTAGGGCAAATCACTCAACTCCCCTGCTGTAGCATTAATGTTAGCAGTAATGAGCATTTATGCTACACTAGAATGTAAAGGCTCTGGATCTGAGCTTCCTGAGGCCAGGTGTTTTCTATCCAGTAAGATGTTTGCAGCAGAGATGGGTTCAGAGCCTCACTGCTCAGCCTTGGCATGACTCCCATCCATCCAGTGCTGCACAGACAACAGCTAACAGAGTGAGGCTCCAGTTTCATTAGGCTCCTCTAAAGATTACTGTAACACAAACAACAGAGAATGAAAGCATGAAAAGAGCCTGTGGTATTCCACCCTTTTGAAAAATTCACATTGATTTCAACGGACTTCAGCTCTGCTCTTTGATTCTGCTGCCACAAACTCGTCCTTGGTACTTTTCAGTCTTTCTACTTCTGGGGATGTTGTAGGGAAGAAGAAATTAATGGAGCTGAAAAAAAAATAGCAGAAAGTAATGGGCCCAGTCTGTTGTGACAATTCCAGAGGTTTTATAGTCTACGTCCAAAGAGGTCTACCTGGAGTGCTTTAGAGATCACTGGTCTAGGAGTCTATGCCTCTTGCATCCCAACTCAATACAGGGGCAAGACCTGGATCTGTATCAGCTCTTGCTCTCACACTGGTTTCTGATTGAAGAGGTGACGGGTGTACAGCCTGGATATAGGCAGAGCACAGACTGGAGGGTCAGTTCAGCAGCCTCCAGGAACTGTGACTTTATGTGCGCAGCTCTGTGTACTTAAAAATATGCTACTCTGCTTAAGTAAAGGTAGGTGGTGAAATGATTATGGCATGAGTCTTCACGGACCAGGAGACACTGAGTACATGCTTTGCCAAAAACTTGAGTAAGTCACTGAGATTATACCTATGCAGATTGCTATGTCACCCCCACACCCCTTCCCATTAGAACAAACTATACTGTCAGCCTTTACATTTTCCCCAACATCCAAACAGCCCAAATGTGGGAATTCTGCTGAAGTAGCAGGGGAGTTCTCATCCAAGTAGGAGGTATGACACTGTGTTCATGCCCACTCTCACCCCTCCGCTTCTGGAAATGCTCTTGGAAACCCTAGCTGGACTGAAAGTCCTGCAAGCAGGGGAGTGACAAGTGCTCTCCTCCTGGCCCACCACAGGTAGAGACAAGCCCAGGAGGTCCCAGATGGACAGCGAAGGACAGGCAATATACACACAAGGCTCTTCCCAAGTGTCACTATATTATGCACTACTTTATCGTAACAGGAATGCAGAGCTATTATTGGAAACATAGCTGTATCAGGAAAGTAACTTCTCATTTTCATTAGTAAATTGAATCAGCCATCTTCCTATTAAAGTTAATACATATCTTAAGAAATGTTTAAAAAACCACACCTGAGATCCAAGAGAACACAAAAATGTCCAAATTACAGTATTTTTACTTTTGTCTAGTTTTACATTCCTGCAGCTGTTAAACAACCAAACTTTTCTTAGTTTAAAAAAATACTTGATTTATTTCTGGATTTAGATTTGGTCTGCCACATTCGGTCAGTAAAATCGCTGCTAATAACAGCTAGGATCTCACTCTTTAAATAAAGAGTTTTACCATAGTTCATAATAATAACAAAGTAAAAGAAAAAAAAATTAAAAAGTGAGATGCAGTGAGTCCTTGGAGGTTATACATGCAAATTGCCTTCAGTCCAAGCAACTGTTCAACAAGAAAAGCAATATTTTGGGACAACAGTTCTGCTTTTGTAATGAGCCTGTAAGATTCATTCCACTGAAATAGCTACCGGTATATTATACCCCATGAACTATTACAAAATTAAACTTCATAAGCAATATGCCAGTGCTTTGTGTGATGCATTTGCTAAAAGAATCATTCAATTTATCATGTTTTCCTGAAGCGTTATGAGACAAGGTCTTTGAATAAAACTCATTTCATTAGGCTACCTTGTTACATGGGAAGATAAGATCTACACTTGACTAAAGACATCATTCCATCATGCCCATAATCACCTTACCTGGAGAAGTAAACATTCAGGACCTTAGAAAAATGGCTTTGCACTGCCTCACTAATGGTACTGAAGGAATACATTAAAAAAAAAAGGTCCAGAAGGACATGGTGAAAAATTATCTGAAAGCAAATTCAAGTACACAGAAAACTCTTCTGTATGCACTGGGGGCAAGTCGTTTAGGCCAGGCATTCACCCCAGTTTGGGCAAATAGCTTGCAGCAGTGTGAGATGGTTAAAAATCAGATCACAGGGGGGCTTACTGCACAGTGCCTGTCTTGCTTTCCTATGCCAGTTTAAAAGGTATACTTCTCGAACATTTACATCCACCCAGGCCTCACATGGATGCTGCTACACCACTAAGAAAGACACGTATATTTGCATAGCTGATTTTGTTAAATATCCGTTCAGGAGGTCTAAGTTCTAGTCCAAGCTGTGGCACAAATTCGCTGTGTGGTTTTGAGTTTATTTTTTCAGTGCTTCTGTTTCTCAGCCTATACAATAGTATACACCCAGAAGAGAGGTGTTGTAATGCTATTTTAGAAGGCCATGTGATGCGTTTTGATATATTTAAGCAAATATTCAGAAATTACAGAATTTGAAGACTGGAGCAATTTTTTCCAGTTTCCCTTTGTTAAAATGTTATGAAGCTCAACATGGAATATCTCTTTGCCTGCTGTGATGTGAGTAAGAAGTAGCTCCAGTGAAGTCAACACATTCAAAGCCAAGGCAGAAGCAGAGCTCTGGCTCAACAAACTGTATTGCAAGTTTCATATGAAAATGTTCTGTATCAGTTCCATGTCAGTTTGCATCATGTACAATCCGGAAAACCACATTCCCAAAATTTACCCAGGGCAAGTCATCATCCCAAAGATCATGACTGAAACATGGGGCAAGGCCTACACACAAAGCCGTGATGTTTCCAGGCAGAATATCTGGTTTGTCTCTTGTGCCAGGACTCACACTGATGGCCACACAATAGTCTGGTGACAAAACTGAAAACCTCTTTTTATTTTCAAGGTATAATTTTCAGCCAGATGGGTTCATCAATCCAGCTTGCTATGCAACTGCATGACTGCTCTGGCCAGTCGCAAATGGAGGAGAGAAGAACACATTATTGCGAAGGAAACTGGGGATGGGTTTATATGGTATTATAACAACTTGTTCTCTTGCAGCCTTAAACAAGATTCTAGGTATATAGTTAAATACGTTCAGAGAGATTTTTTTCTGTTATTTCACATCTAAGTTGTAAGTCTCCACCTTTTTCAAAAGCATTTTTAATTACATGGAATTGCTGAATCCCTTGTAGCTAAACATCACAAATAGGTCTAGCAAGGGAGATAGTCTTCTATCAAAAATATTTCTGGATAGAAAATTAAGAATATTTTCTTTTCATTCAAAATTCTTTTGTCTTGCAGTGAAAATAACAACATTTATTTTTGGTTATTACTATTTTTGCTTTCCACATTTTTTTTTCATGTTCTTCCCCTCTTCCTCCTGTATGCCTTTTTTTTCTGTTTTGTCAGCAGGGGAGAGAAAATGGAAAAGATAAAGCATCCTCCTTTTTGTGGAAAAAAAAAAGGTTCCGTGTGATATTACTTCTAATGTATACGGTGCCATTTTCCTGTTGAAAAATGGGCATTTTTTATTTACTCTTATGTCTCAGTAAACAAGCAATTAAAAACAGCACTCTATTTGATCAGCTATTCCTGACACCTTAGTTGTGGAATACTTTCAAATTCCTTGGAGGGTGAATACCCTGCTAATAAATGCATTTCACTTACAGAAGCTGTGGATGAAACCTCGGATGTATCTTCACACATATTCTTGCTCCAGACTGAAGAGTTCCTAGCAGCAAAGTTTCTCCCTTAGAACCAGTGTAAGAATAAGCTGCAATTCTGTTTATGATATGTGTATTTAATCCTCATTGCTACCCATCCTGGTGTTCATTATATGGATTTTGGATTCAATAGTGTATATGTCAACTGATGTGAGAATCTGTCCTGGAAATTCTAAATCAACTCCAATTTCAAAATAGCCAGCAAGAAGTGAGTTTTTATTTGAAGTCCTTGTTTGATGAGGTGTTTAAAGGAAATGCGTTCCCTCTGTCCTGGCTAAGCTATCTGCATCAAGAGGGAAGAAAAGGACAAAAAAGTAAGTGAGAAAGCTCCTTCAGAGAACTGCATGCTTTGCTGATGGTAGGATTTGGACACAGCACAAAGAAAGGGCACGGGGACAGAGAGTTTCCATTTACACAGGTCAGTAGTGTGTCAGGGAGCTGTTAAAGGCACTTTGTCTAGACTGTATGGTGTTTGATGAAGAAATTCTCTTTTTACTATAAATACCTGATCAGGATTTTGCTGTGGGATTCTGACAGGGATTTCAGCAGGATCACCACTCTCATATAAAGCACATATTCAGCTGAAAGACTGAGAACTATGATGTTTTATGGCAGGAACCAAAGTCAAAGCTCTAAGAAGCATAAGCACAACACAGCTAACTCAGAAAGCACTTGATTTGTCAGGATGGAAATAACACATCTGGGCAGATGGCTCTGATCTAAAACCCTGCTTCAGATGCCACCACTGATGGCCATTTCTAAAGCTCTGAAGATGGGGATAATATTTTAATGTTTACCGATGCCTTGGTGTAGGTTAGATACATACTTTTTAAAGACTGAAGATCCTGCCTTTTGAAAGGAAAGTAAAACATAAACGTAGCATCAGGAGGAGACTGAAAATGAAACGGGAACAGAACGTGAGGAAAAACGAGAAGAATAGAAAGAAATACAACCTCATTGAAAACATTTTCCAGCCGTTTACAAATTGCAGTCCCCAAAACATTATTCAGTGGTGCTGCACATCCTTGCATAATTAATTCAAGATTATTAACAATAGGTTTGATTTTCTCAGATACCTTTTGTGGTTCCCTTAGAAGTAGTCCACTGACCCTCAGGGTCTACTGGTAACCGCTGTGACAGTATAATTATGATTTACTAAGTATGAAGGAACAAATTTTCAAAGAACAGGGCTGGAATTTCACTTTGTAAATGGAAGTAATAATATTCAAAGTAACACAATTATATCCAAACATGGCATGCTTAGAAAATGTAGGGACACATAATTTCTTAATCATTTGCTATAAATGTCTTTATATAAGAACAAGACCTTCCTACAAAGAGTTCTTCTTTATTCTCACACTGAACCCTGCATCTGCCTGTCTTGTACTTGGCAGCATTATATACTTTTAAGTTTAAAAACAGACATATGATATGAGGCCATATCCTCAGCTGGAGTAAATCAGCTCTACTGAAGCAGCAGAGCTCTGTTGATGTACACCAGCTGAAGTTCTGGACAATCTTTCAAAATAAAAGTACTTTGAAGTGACCCTTACTACAGCTTCCTAATAACCCTGTACATAAGATGAATGTAAATCTCACAAGTCATTGCAAGAACCTGATCTCCCATTTTGACTGAAAATAGAACCGTCACAAAAGTGATGTATTACGTCTCTTTTTTTTGGTCCATGAGGAGGGTGGAGATAAAGAGAAGCAAAGGGCAGCAAGGGTATGAGGCTAGAGTCTGTTTCTGAAAAGCTGAGACAACAAGGCTGTAGGTGTCAACTTACCTCCAGTTCATGCTGTCTGGCACAATCCACCCGACCCAGGTGAAGGTCGCACCTCTATCACTTGGCACTTCAGAATCATTTACATTTATATGTAATTATTTTTTGAGCGTGCACGTGTTCAGAGGAGCTGGACGGCTTGGTAATTGGTGATAGGATATCAGAGCCTGTCACCAAAAGGCCACTAGTTCAAAACCAGAGCAGTTGTTCGAGAAGCCAAAAGGGGCTAAATTTCTGATAGCTGCTGAGTGGCTTAGATTAAATGAGTTGACGATTTCAGCCTGGATGTGTGTCCCCATCACAAAACCACTCTGTCGCTGCAGCTGTCTGAAAGTACACCTTGCAGATATTGTCTAACAGAAAGGTCAAGGAACGATGGCGTGCGTGTGCAGATGACCTCTTCCTCTTAGTCGAAGCAGTCAGTTTTCCAGGAGGAGTCAGAGTCAAGCTGCTGGAACAGTGTGGAAATGTCACCTAGATGCTGCCCTTGCTGGTTCTCTTCTGAAGGTTAAGGTATGACATTAGACCTGTGGATGTTAAACCTCAGGCCTTTCAGAATCATTTAAAAAGCCTGAATGAAGTGCTGTGAAGACAGTAATAAATAAACATGCAGAGAGACCGATAACAGGCTTTGAAAAAAAGCATTTGCAAAACCTATGGCTCAGTACACCTCTTTTACTAAATTTCACTGACAATGCCAGCAGGTGCCCGGTGGCAGAATTACTGATTTGTATTTTTTTTTCCATAGCATCTATTTTAGCTAGTAGGTTTTTTTTTTTTTCTCCTAGCTCTGTGAGATTTATGCCCTTCACTAAGCACCTGCTTCCCGACTAGGAAATAACAAGTGCTTCGGGTCTGTCTGCCCTGCAGAGGGATGGAGAAAGGGATCAAGGTCCAATGCACCTATTCAGCTACAAAGAACCCTAGTACCACAGAAAGCTGTAATTAGGCTGCTTGCCCTCGGCAGCACCAAGTGAGGAGTAAAACTTCCCTCTGTGCTGCAGCGAAAGCCTGGGCCCAAGTCATGTTGCACTGAGCAGCACCAGCAGAAGCCCAGAAGGGCGTGAAGAATGCAATTTGTTGAGGGGTTTCACTATACTCCTCTCCTCCCGACACAGTTCAGACTCTGCTGGGAGCAGGCTCACCTCCATCTGCCACCGGACAGCAGCGCACACGTTATTCACAAAGCACACAGGCATAGCTTTAAATCAGGTAGCCGAGGAGGCAAGACAGCCATCTAGCCATGACAACACAGAGTTCAAAGCTAGGTAGCTCGTGAAGTCTACACCTCATTACTTGTCGTGGTAGTTGTTACAGACAGCTTGGAGTTACCTGCCGCTCTGGCTCTGCAGTCATTGGTGCATGAGCCGAGTAGATAAAAGCTGATGTGCGTCTGTCTGCAGGAGCTGCAATCAGCTCTCTGGACTGAAGCGCACCTGTACTGGCAGAGATGGGGCTTTACGCTATTGAGGCACTGAAAGGGGCTCCAAGTCCTGCACTCCTCAGATGCCAAGAGAATTTGGGCATGAGTCAGAGCTTTGTATCTGATCTTGTTTCAAGTAAACAGTCATCTCAGAGAGTTTCCTGCAATCTCAAAAATATCTTCCCTGTGCCCACAACTGACCACTCTACCACACTTTGCATCTCAGAGCAAGTAAAAAGACAAAAATATCTTTCTTGTAACTGCCTTGGGAAATTTCCACTACTTCATTCTTCTGTGGTTGTTTGTACACCTGCACAGATGATCGAATACTTCAGATGTATTCAAAACACCAAAAGCTGAAACACATGTACTGTGGCAAAGCAGGTGGGTACTGTTATTAACCAAATCTGGTGTCTGGAAGGAGCTGGAAGGAACCTCCCCTGCTGAAAACAGAAATTAAAATGATTCCCTATTTACAGTTGCTAGTTGAGCCCAGATTTACACAGAATTAACCAAAAGACACTTAACAGAGCAAAAACAGCCACAGCAGCAGTAATTAGTATGAGCAGATGGATCCCATTCTTATTGGAAGTCCCAACATCAAAACTACCTACTTAGTTGCCAAATCACTTCCAGCAAACTCAGGGACAGATAGTTAAAGGCTGGTTTACTTTCAAGGGATTTCCTAATCACAGTTTTCTCCAGTTTCTGAAACTGGCATGATTTTCTTCCGCAGGACATATACAGTATTGTCTGGTCACCTGTCCATGGTCACTACATCTTCACTGGATAATTCTTTGGGGACTATTGCATATTGCACCTTCCATCATCTTGTTTCCTGTTTGTTTCCTGCACCACCCCCCAATATGTGTCTGGAGGAGATTTATTAGTTTACTTTGTGTTACAGTAGTATGTGCAGGCTGTTATTAAGCACTATCCAAACGTAGAGCAAGAGAAAGTCCTAGCTCTTAAGCTTCACATGCAAGATGGTTAGAGCAGCAACAAGCTGGGAGACTGGACAGTGGCAGAGGCAAGGAGAGGGCCAAGGGCTCCTGATACCTACTCAGTGTCCTCACTCCTGAAGCTTATCCGTGTAACTTAGTCTTCCTTTTGCCAGAGCCTCTTGTTGTGCTTGTACTTTATTATTTGGTGGTCATTGTAATGCCTAGAAAAGCTACAAGTGGGATGTGAATAGAAAGTTCTGACAGGGGGAAAATCCCTTTCTCTTTTCTCTGCAAGTGTTCAAATTGTTATGGGTTTTCACAGCAAGGTTTTTGTAGCAGGGGGGCTATAGGGGTGGCTTCTGTGAGAAGCTGAGAGAAGCTTCCCCCATGTCTGATAAAGCCAGTGCCAGCTGACTCCAAGACGGACCCACCGCTGGGCAAGGTCAAGCCAATCAGTGACAGTGGTAGTGCCTCTGGGATAACATATTTAAGAAGGGGAAGAAAAAAAAACTGCAGTGAGAAGGCAGTCAAGAGAGAGGAGTGAGACAATGTGAAAGAAACAACTCTGCAGACACCAAAGTCAGTGAATAAGGAGGGGGGAGGAGGTGCTCAAGACGCTGGAGCAGAGAGCCTTCCCTTGCAACTCTGATGAAGACCATGGTGAGGCAGGCTGTCCCCCTGAAGCCCATGGAGGTCCATGGTGGAGCAGATATCCACCTGTAGCCTGTGGAAGGGACCCCATGCCGGAGCAGGTGGATGCCTGAAGGAGGCTGTGACCCCATGGGGAGCCCCACGCTGGAGCAGGCTCCTGCCAGGACCTGCAGACCCATGGAGAGAGGAGCCCACGCCAGAGCAGGTTTGCTGGCAGGGCTTGTGATCCCGTGGGGGACCCACACTGGAGCAGCCTGTTCCTGAAGAACTGCACCCTGTGGGAAGGACCCATGCTGGGGCAGTTTGGGAAGAGCTGCAGCCCAGGGGAAGGACTCACGCTGGAGAAGTTTGTGGAGAACTGTCTCCCATGAGAGGGATCTCACGCTGAAGCAGGGGAAAAGTGTGAGGAGTCCTCCCCCTGAGGAGGAAGGAGCGGCAGAGACAACGTGTGATGAACTGACTGTAACCCCCATTCCCCGTCCCCCTGCGCCGCTTGTGGGGGAGGAGGGAGAGATACGGGAGTGAAGCTGAGCCCGGGAAGAAGGGAGGGGTGGGGGGAAGGTGTTTTAAGATCTAGTTTTATTTCTCACTATCCTACTCTGATTTGATTGCTGATGAATTAAACTCCCTTTTCTCCCCAAGTTCAGTCTGTTTTGTCCGTGACAGTAATTGGTGAGTGATCTCTCCCCGTCCTTATCTCGACCCTTGAGCCTTTCGTCATATTTCCTCTCCCTGTCCAGTTGAGGACAGGGAGTGATAGAGTGGTTTTGGTGGGCACCTGGCATTTATCCAGGCCAAACCAAAACACAAAAATTTGCAGTAACACAGAGAGCTGAATTACTCACCCTACTACCTTGTCTGGCTCTATCCCTGACGGAGTTGCAGCCACAAACAGAAAAACAACACTCCATATTCCTTTAGCTCACAACCTCCATTTGCAAATGGTGCGTGCAGGCAACTACTCTGTCTCCCCACATCTGAATAGTACTTTGTGTTGATCACCTCACTGGAAGCAGCTGTATTTAACTTCAGGTAGGCTTTGAAGGGGTAGGGCTCAAACATTTCTTTGCACATTTCTCAAGCTAGAACAAACTTTGAAAATCCACCAGTGGAAGGTCCTGTGAGATGCTTTGTACCTGAGCATGAAAGGTGTTTTCCAAGCTAGTTTCTGCAGTTACCTGCAGCTAAAGGCAGGTACCTGCTATGGGCATGAGTCTATTGTTGTAGTTATCTGCCTCTGTGAGACATGAAAACCTTAGAGCCTGCATGCATGCTTGAGCCTGTGGGCACTTACTTGCTTTGTTAGGAAGCAAGAAGCATCACTGGAAACAATGACATGCCTGTTAGTTGCTAATTGGCAAGTTAGAAAACTGCAACAAACTGCTTTCTTTCCTAATTCAAACTGACAGTTGTGTATTTTATTCCTCCTTTGTCTTTTACTTGATCTATCACACAGGTGGTGTGACAAATGTTTGAAGTAGCTGAATGGTGGGTTTGTCATATCTGACCGCTGACTCTACAATGAAGATGCCTGGTGTGTGGTTTAAAACAGTAGGCAAGAGTTAATGCAGCCAACCATTCACCCCTAGAAATGGGTGGTGAACGTTTGCTCAAATTTCATGAGTAAAATGGGGGTGTCACTTGTAGCAGATACTTGCCTATACATCCCAAACACGCGGCTGTCTAGTTATCCTGCTTTGAGGAATACATGGAGGAATGAAAAGAATGAATGTAGAGCAGGTTAAGGCTGAGGCATGAAAATGGATATAACTTTTCACCTAACTGTAAACTTCCCAGTACTAAATACTGTCCCAGCAGCTGCTCATTTTCTGGAGCCCTGAGCCAGGAGCCCAAATTAGTTCAGTGTTTCCTCCCTCATCCAGATTTCCCTCACAGTTCAAGCCCCAGATAGGTAGAAACTGGACAGATTTTCAAAGGCCTTATCACATTGCATATCAAAATATTTGGATGATCTTGGCCTCATTTATCCTGAAATACTGTAGAACAGTTGTGCACAGGTGGGATTTCCTCGTGTATAACCACGACCAGGACAATGCTTCCCAGAAGCTAATGCTGAAAACAAATTGACAATTTAGGTGTTAAAAAACATATTTTTCCTCACTCTGAGGCAGAGGAAAGCTACTTGGTTTAGGCTCTTTTCAAGTAATAAATATACGTTACACTTGTTCAAGTTGAGCGCGTGGCAATGACACTATACCAGATACTCTGCCTAGGTTGCTCACACACAGTTAAGGGAATTGCAAAGTTTTTGACAATCTATTATAAAAGACAGGTACAGGATGACAGAGTGAAATGGTCACAGAGCAGCTAAGCTGCTCAAGTACACTCAGATAGAAACCGGCAAAAGATTTAATTCAGGAGTGTATCAGTAATATTATCAGGAATTAGCAGTTTTAAATTAAGATCAGGATAACAATATCACACTATTCTGAAGGAAGCAAGCAACATACTGGGCTATATATAAAAAGAAACACTGCCCACAAGATGTATGAAGTTTTCCCAGTTCCCTTCACCTCAGTAAGCAAGCCACCATGGGAGTCCTGTATTCAGGTCAGGCACTGCAAGAAGGTATTACTTAAAGGAGAATAAAGATGAGTAAAGGTCTAGAGGACACAACCTGAAATGAAGGAAAGACTGAAGGAACTGAAAGTATTTAAGAATTAAATCTGAGAAGAAACTCAGTAATAGTCTTCAGGTGTGTAAAAGATCTGCAAAAAGAGGTTAATCTCTTCCTCATGCCTGTATTTGATAAGTTGTGAAATTGTGGGCTAAAATAATAGATGGAATGACTCAAGCTGTATCTAAGAGAAGCTTTATAACAGTAAGGATCATGGAGCACCAACACAGACTGCCTGGCAAGGTCGTGCTGTTAGCATCACTGCGGCTTAGATGAACCTCCTCCAGAATGAAATAACTACTAGGGACCCACCCTGGGGTAGGAGGTTGGACCAGATGACTTCCCAACATCCATTCCAGCTCTGTGGTCTCCTGGCATCTCACAGGATGTAGCTTATTACTAGTGTACTCCCCAGAATTACTCACATAATTCAGCAAACCTCTGGGTTGGTGCATGCCATGCTACTGCCCAAATACATTTCTGGAATGGTACTGCTGTCCCCTCCTGTTTCTGACTGGGCAGGCAGCTGTCTGATGGAGGTCTGTGAATACATAGGCAATCAAAATTCACATCTCAAAGTTTTTCTATTGTACTGCAATATCATATTTAGGGAAAATATTCTTCAAAGGACCCTGTCAAGGTGGGCAGTGAGCACAGGAGTGTTATATACATGGTACAGAGTGGAAGCATTCATATTAGTGTGGTGGAGGTTTCAAAAGGTTTGAAAGACAGGCACTGAACCTTTGAGACCTGACTACTTTTAATACAAGCATCTGAATTGGTTAGTTAATTGGTGATTAATAAAATTCATTTATGGGGTCTAAATCAACAGAAGTGTAAATGATATCGAACTGTTTATTGTTTGTTAGTCGAAAGCAATCACTTCTGGGGTTAGGAATAAAAGACTTTCTGTCATGCATATATTCACTAGCATTACCATTTGTTCTGCTCACTGTTGCTACTATAGTAATTTATGGCTGATACTGAGAAGATAATTTAACATAGTGTCTTGAGAACTAATTCCCTAGTTTCTCTCTGTCTGCTTTTACAATGTGGGATGTGCATAAAAACAAAACTGTTCTCCAGTACCAATAAGGAGCATATGCCGTAGAGCATGGAAGTGCTGTTACGAAAAAAATCACCTAAATAGTAAAATGGACTTCCGCACGTGGTCTTACTTCTGGACAAGAAGCAGCCAGTCAATATGAATGTCTGCAGTTTACTCACAAATGCAATAGGAAGTTCCTTGAGGTACTCCTGCAGAGAAGTGACTAACAGGCATAACAGAAACTCCTGAGATAAAACAAAACCAACCCAAACTTTCACATGCAAAACTAATCCAAAATAAACTGTTCTCTACGGCTTATAAATATTTAACTTTTCCTCTTTAAAATATTGCCTAGCCTTGGTGATGGCAGGGACCTAAGATTCCTTCCAGTCTTACATCTTACCTTTATTATATTCCATGTTTCTCTTTCTCTATAACTTTTCTACATGCAACATTAACCAGATGTAGGAGAAATAAAATGTCCACAAGAAAGGGGTTAACGTTTTCAGGACTTTCAATTTGATCAAAAGCATAAGGAAAGTCACTCCCTCGCTAATTCATAGACTAAAATCTGTGAATTTTTGAATCAACATTTGAATAACTATACAATTACCTGAGATTGCAGGGGACTGGGTTAGGTGAACTGGTGAGCTTGTTTGATACTATGGTTGTTTCTATCAATGATAGTTTAAACAAACCAAATAGAACCTACAAACAGATGAGATTTGCTCATCAGGACACCAAATGTACTTCTTCATAGGACAATACATGTTATTTTTCAACAGTCAATTCCATGAAAAGAGACGTTTTACGATCTATGAAACCAATAAAAACTAACTCAGCTTGAAAGATGAATTTCACTTTTCAAATAATCCCAGTGAAATGAGTGTGAAAGACCTACAGATCAAGAATTATTCACAGAAATTATTCAGACAATAGTCTCAAATAACCAACAAATGTGAGAAAACTGCAAGCTATTAACACGCAATTCACATGCCAGAAGAGAAGCAGTGTATGAAATAAATTATTCAAGACAAAGAGTTTTAGTGCCCAGTTTTTCTACAAACAGTGCTTTACTAGCAGCACCTTTTCCACAGACCAGGTCGCTGATTTGATGTCTTTGGTAGCACACCACGCAGAGAGGACATTCACCCACACTGGCCCTTAGAGGCACTAAAATTCAGCACCTGAGCTAAATAAAGTGTGACTTTTCCTAGAACCTCTCTGTAGCCAACAGAGAGTGAGAGAAAGGCTGCTCCGGAGGACAATTAGCAACATCAGGTTTGGGCTTATATTCTGTTTTGCCATCCGGAGGAGACTACAGAGGGAAACATGAGCCTAAGCTCCTAACATAGACTCTTATATTAGGGGCGTAAAATGAGGTATTGTGCATATTCATTACAGTGTCATGCAGCAAACACTGGATAGCAACCAAGAGGGACAACTCCCACATACATATGGGGGCAGAGAGAACCAGCCTGCAAGGACCAGCAATATGCCATCTGACTCTCCGGCAAGTAATCTCAACAGAAAACCTCTTAGCCCTTCCCTGAGGAGGACTGTTTTCCAGAATCAGTAATTCTGGAAAAATACTGTCAAGGCTTAGCCAAATAGCAGAGGGACAGAGATACACAAAAACAGCAGCAAAGTCCTTCATTTACTCATAGATAGAAATGTAGTGACTAGTAACAGCACCATTCTCCAAACTGTTGGACGTTTATACGATTGAAATGCAGGCATTTCCTTCCGAGGCCAGATATTCTGGGATAGACTGCCCAGGGAGGTGGTTGAGTCACCATCCCTGGAGGTGTTCAAAAAATATGTAGATCTGGCACTTCGGGATAAGGTTCAGTAGACGTAATGGTGTGCTGGGTTGATGGTTGGACTTGATGATCTTAGAGGTCTTTTCCAACCTGTGATTCTATGATTCTATGATTCTGACCTTCCATTTTCCATCTGATCCTCTACACTCCCAACACAGGCCTACTGTGATGTGTGATATGTGTGGAAAGGAAGACCTACTGGACTACTAGTTCTCACCTACTGTGCTGTGTTCCTCATCACTCAGACTTCCTTTGCTGCTCTGGTCATGACTGGAAACATGATGTGGGTAATTATGCAGAGTTCACTGGTGACAATCCAGTGACAATCCAAACTGGAGTTCATGCACCTATTGTTGTTGGCAAAAGTATTTTTCACCTTTGAGAACTTGTGGTCAATTAAAGATCTTGTGGTTCTTTGCCCAAGCAGAGCTGTACCAGTGACAGCATCTTGGCCAAATTTCATGAATGTTGTCTCACTAAGCACTTCCTGCAGAATCCCTTGAAGGGGCTGCTGTTCCTCCCTTCATGCCCTAAAATGGCATAGGAGGTTGCTCTGAAATGCTAAATAAATCTCCACATCCACCCATTCTCTGTTAAGCAGTGAGAAGCTTTCCCTTTTGTTTCAGTGTCAGGACAAATCGAGCATGACAAGGCTCCAAGAACTCCAGCTCTCTTTCCTACACAACCCAAGATAGTAGAAATCCCTCAAGGCTATCTGGCATCTTGAATTTATATCTGCTAGTGAGGAAATCTCACAAAACAGCTTGCTCTTTTTCAGTGATACCAAACTTGATTCTGCACCTCGGCTTCAAACCGACTTTAAAACAGACCTTAAACCTGACATGGAAATTGGTTCCAATTTCTCCTTCATGTGCAGGCTGTTTTTTATTTTCCCCAAACCAGTTTCCTCATCTTTGCTAGTGAGATCTGCAAACGTTTAAAGAGGCACCTAAAATTTGCTTGCCAGACTCAGCTTAGCTAGAAACAGATTAGGCACGAAGAAGAAAAATCAACCCTTACTTTCCAGAAACCCTTACTTTCTTGCTAAAGCTGTCCAGGAAAGGTGGGACGCCAGCTCCTACCCCTGCCACACGCAGCTGGGATTATGGCAAAGGAGATGTTCACAGTCTCCAGCAGAGAAACACTTTAAGGCATTTAAGGAACCCTGTGAGCACCAGCTGGAGTTTACAGTGGAGGCAGCTGTTCCGGTATGTGGGAAAGGGGATTGCAGAGTAAAACAGACAAGGCAGCTTAAAGCAGCATTTGGAGTGCAATCCCAGTGCAGACACCCCTTCTTCACTGACAGCTGCACCCAGGGAGGGAGAGTGCAGCACACACTTGCTCCAAAGCCCGGGAAGCACAAAAGGAAAGCAGAAGTGTCTCAAAATTGCCAGCAAGCGCTGCTGCTGTCCTCAGACCCTCACCAGACCGTCATTAGGGAGCACCACATGTGTATGGCAGACTTTGCACTAGACACAGCTGTTGGAAGCTCCTTGCAAGTAGAAGGCCCTTGTCGTTCCTCCAGCACTTAGATGGGAAGGGATAAAAAAGGAGGAAACTCCATTTAAATGCCAAATACAAACACACACACATCTTTCAGAAGGCACAAAGGGCAGGAGCTTACAAGAAGCCTCGTGTCTCCTCTTCCTCTGTCCCTTGGAGTAATACCTTGCTGTTGTGGGTTTATATGCTTCTTAAATACAAGAGGATGAACACAGCTTGGAAACTGTGCACAACAACTGTCCTTCACATATGCAGGGATGAACACTTGCTGGCAACAGTTTGTGTTCCCATACCTTGCTTTTGCAGCTAAGCAGAGGCAAAGGCTGGAATTAGGCTGGGGCTTCCCAGTGAGGTAGACAGCTGAGCTGCAGAGCATAAAGAAACCTGAGCACAGGCTCAAGCCCCAGGTCCCAGGGAGCTGTTTCATTCATCATCTAGGCTGGAGCCTGGCCATAGTTCAGATTCAAACTCGAAGCCTGGACTGGAGGAAATAGTTGAGCTCAGCCTGGGTGGGCACATGCTTGGGACATCCCCCCAACCCTCCCAGGGCTCTCAGCAGGAACATAGGCCACTTGGACAGGTCAAGCCGGAGGCGGGTTTCCTACTCCGCATGCCCCAGGCTGGCACCAGAACACCTTTTCGCATACTTTTAAGGGTTTAAAGAACAACTCCAGTCACAGTCGAGCTAAGCTGTGCAGACATACACAGCACCTCTGACCCCACGAGAGCATCCTTCACCTCTGTGTCTTCACAGAGACAGAAACTTGCCCTCTCCACAACTTTTCCCTTGGTGGGAACAACTCAGATCCTTGGAGCTCTTTACTTACCTTCCCCCCACTGCCAATTACTGTCTCAGGAAAGCTGGACACAGCCCTGCTTTGTGAGAACTCATTCACAAGTGCACAACACCAAGATCAGCGCCGTGTTCCTCTCACAAAGGCGGAGACTGTCATGTTTGCTGCAGCGTGCGAGACACAGCTTCCCACAGTTAAAACGATTTGGCAGAACTTGGCCTAGTAACACTGTCATCAACACAAAGAAATCTGTTTGATTTGATACCAAACTTTTCATCTACCATATTAACAGCACTTACATGCTCCTTTGTCTTAAAATTTGGCACGCCAATAGCACTGAGAAGCCGCGAAGTTCCTGTTGTGTTAGATGCTATGCAAACACATGGTAAACTTGCATGGCCTGACTTCAGGCCTGAAGTCGGCAATCAAAAATGCAGCCTTAACTCCTCAGTCTCAAAATTCTTCCCAAAATACTGCAGCTTGTCGTTGTTCTGTCCAAAACCACCTCAAAAGCATGTAGCAAAATTGCTAGGTGTTATGTTTCTCCACCTTTCTTGTAAAAAAACAGTGGTAATTTATGGGGAGGGAATCACATTTGGACATATTGCATGGTGGCAGTGCTCAGTCCCCCCTCTCCAAAGGCAACCGGTGCTGGTGATGGTACTCTCTCCATTGCCAGGTGAGTTATTGCTCCATTACCAGCCTGAACTTGGAACACCACTCAGACTGCAGCAATAACAAGACAGATAGGTCTTTATGAAATCTACACTATTAACACTATTTGTTTTGCCATGAGTTGACAACTTTTGTAAATTGCTCATAATTTGCTATCAAGGAAAAAACACGTCTCTGCTCACCTTTATTATGGTATTGATTTTCAATAATTGCTTTCTTTGGGGGTGGGGGCACTGCACGCGTTGCTTTTGTGTTGTCAGAGAGCCTAGAAAGACACTGGCAGTGTGGGTCTGCTCTGCATCTGGAACTTAACTGTGGCAAAAAACACATAAAATGTACACCAGAAGTAGCTGAAACAAAGATTTTTTTTTTTTTCCTCTGGCATTATATTTTAGCATTAAAAGAAAAGAATGGAATTAACCATGTAGCTAAACACGATGGTAGCCCTGTATGACGTTCGTGTTAGTCAAAGGCTGAAATACATTAACATTAAAAAACTCCATAGGGTTATTTTAAATATTCATTAGGAAATTTACAAGCTTTGGTGTAATGGCTGAGGACTCCAGTGTTTTTATAATTGGAAGCCAGGCCACTGGAAACTTTCTCAGCCATGGGAAAACAATGTGGCCCAGTTTCTGTTCCTGTGTTAGAGATTTTTGATTATGCTCTCTAAATATCAATCCCCTGAACACATCTACGCACACACATACCTGATACTACAGTATTGTTATGTGGCATCATTCATTACCAGCTCTTCTGCTTGATGTTCCTTTTTTCCTCCTTTTATTTTTTTTTTAATATGCAGTCATGCCCATGGCCCAAAATACATCATTCTCCTCTTCTTGTTTCAGATGAAAGGGACAACTTTGCTGGGAAGAATGTAAAGAGTGTCTAGTATCTCTCAACAGGTAAATGATTCAGAAAATTTGCTGACAAGCACAAGCACTTAACATAAAGCCCGGGAAATTGTCAACAATCTTCTTTAGAGATAAATTCAAAATTCAATTAGTACTCAAAATCTATTAGTACGAGATTACAAACTGATCCAGGAAAAGAAAGGGTTTCTCTAGTACATTTTTTTTTCTTTTTCTCTTTTTTTTTTTAATTTATAATTTTCAAGCTATAAGCTAGTCATAAAGTCAGCATTCCTTCAGTTTTCTGGCCTCCCATTTCTCTGGGCACAGGAGAACTGCCTGAATTCTCGCTTCCTCACTTTCTTGTTCTATAGATGTCAAATGATCACCATGAAAGACTGGGAAAGGAGAGTTCTGAAGATTTACCCCTCCCAGGAGACCTTTGCCCAGATTTGCTATAAAACTCAGTGTAATCTTTGATCTTCCAGTGACTTGTACTCTTCTCTGTTACTTGAAACCCAGCATTATTATTAAGCTTAAGTAGATTGCTTTAAACTTCTAAAATATTTACTCTCCTGCCTCCCAATGGGATGTTAACAATAAAAAATAGCAAGGGCTTCTACATTTGTTTTTACTTTACATAAACGAATTAAGCAGCCTCTACTACACTCGTTTAGACCCACAATAATGTAAACTGAAGCAACATAAAAGAGCCTCCACACCCATGTTTACAGAATAGAAATCCTACAGTTTTTGGAGTGAGAAGTTTAGAGAAGGTGCCTAACTCATCTTTACTCTCTCGATTGTAAGCAAACCTGGATAGGCCTCTGTTCATAAGGAAAACGTGTGACACTAACAGCTTGGTTGTTTGCTTTTGTATTTTTTCAAGCGAGTTCAAAGGGACTCACTTGATTGTACCCTTCCCCCTCCCCCACCCTTCATCCTTCATAACCATTGTTTAATGAATTTTTATTAGAAAAGTATGGCTGCACTTATGAAAAAAAAAATCCGTCTTTGAAACCAGGAGGAGAGTGTGTTTTCCCTGGCATTAGCCTGTTAGTTTTTAATATCAGGTTTGCACTGGAGTTGACTCCTGGTGCATTTTGGAACCATAAGCCAACAAAGTGAAGCTAATGGGAAAGGAAATAATACAGGAGAAGAGAGCTCCTTTTGAAGTGTGGGCAGGAAATCTGCACCACTCTCTCTCCTTCTCCTCCTTCTTCCTCCTTCTTCCCCTACCCCCATTCCATTCAGTGTCCTCCTCTCCTCATAAGGAGTGACTTTTGCTCATTTTTTTTGTTTAGAGGATGGGATCAAGCAAAAACACCAGCTTAATTTCAGCTTCTCAATTAACAAAACTTTGGGGAAAAACATTCCCTGGTATAAAAAAGACAAACAAATCAGTAAACATAAGGAATTAATAAACTGAAGATTCTACTCCATAATTTTGGACAAGGTAAGGTGTGTTGTCTTCCACTAAACTTTCCATTGCAATATGCCTCCCATAGAGCCTCTGAGAACCAGCAGCGTACACAGCGCTTCTCAGTTCAGTGAAGATACTGCAGCAAGTCACTCACCCTCCAGCATATCAAAAACATGAAGAAGCAATGACCAGGCAGAATGTCCTCCAGCTCTTAAATGGCATGCTGGTGATGCAAAGCATTGCCAGATTACAGTCATGGATTTGGTCGCAGCTATTTACTGTAGCTCATTCTCTGCTGGCATCTCTCATGAAGCTTAATTTGTTTTGTACCACTGTGAGAAGTCTGGGGTAAGCTTGGTTGTCCCTTCTCCTTTTCTCTTAGTTATAACTTCAGTGTTTTCTAGAGAAACAGATTGTGAATAGGAAAGACTCTGATTTAGTGTTTGGAGATTTGCCTACTTTGCCTACTCAGTTGCCTACTTTGTTACATATCTTTTTGTGACACTTGGGTAAGTTACTTTATCTCAGATTCTCAACTATTTAATGGAAATTGGGCTCTAAAACGTCTTTGTGATTTTGTTTGTAACACTGCAGCTTAGAAAACCATAATCACACTTTCCTATCGTACAGCAGTACCTGCGGATAAAACATGGGGAAAAAAACCCACATATTGCAGTACTGGGGATCATCAAGGTGTCAAGACACTTGAGAAAGAGATGCAATGGAAAGTGAAACAGATTGCAGATTTTAAATATAGAATACTGGAATCACTGAATTCTGCTTTTCCACCATCCTTCAACTCAAAGGCTATGATAATGAAAATGTAATTACAAGAACCATGAAAGTAGCTAAGAAGGGAATAGAAAATGCTAGAAATATAACATATGCCAATAATCAGGGTTAATTTTCTGCCACTGTGGTCCAAAGTGGCATACTAGAACCTGTTTTCATTGATGTTAGAAATCCAGGATCTTATTCTAACACAAGTCCGTATTTCCTTGAGCATATTAACTAGGACTGAGTTACTTGTAAGTTTTCTTGGCTGTCACAACAAAAGTATGGCTGGGACTTCACCTAGTCAGCTACTCCATGTGTGATGATCATGTGCAGGAAATTGGCTGTGAGCACAATGTATTTGTTGGTCACAGGATGCTGGCAGCAACTCTTCTGCCTTTCCCAGAGGTAACTGGACTCCTAGATGTAATAAGCACATGAGAAACTAATGTGATCAGAAGACAGAGGATAACTTCCTCCAAATGTCACGGTCTTTCTCAAAAACAGTTCCTTCATAGCATTAACATTATGGACTTCTTTATTAAGCTAGGTAAATACCTTTCTCTCCAGCAAGAGAGTGAGCATGAGCTGAGGAGATAAATCCCCCACTATTTCTTATTTGCTGGCTTTGCTGATGGCAAGAAAAAGTCAGTAGAACAGGACATGGCAGACTAGCTGAAATATTCCTCTATCCCTTGCGATAGGCTTGACAAATTATTAATACCATGATCCAGTTGTATGCTTCTGATCAAGGACCAAACATGCCTATACACTATAGAAATAACAGAAAAGTAGATAACAGCCCATCCAGAAAGTGTGGTAGGTATACAAAATGCTACAAAATTTAACTTGCCACGTGCTTTTACAATCCTTCACAAATAGCATCATTACGCAGTAGCTGTGTGGTATTTTTCACATTCAGGGTGCTGAAACACCATTGATCATCTTCTGAAGTAAGATATCGCTGTCAGTTAGCTACCTTGAATTCCTGTTAAAGCTGATGAAAAGAAAATCAGCGCTTATAAGACCCTACTCATTCTGTCCAATAGCAGAAGCCATAGGAACCACCTCCTAAAAGCACTTACTTGTTTCCACCACCTATGGAGAGAGTATTGAGTAACCAGCTCAGCTGTAGCTGTCCACAGGAGAAAAGACTGAGGCAGTGATTCCCACCCCTGGGGAACAGATCTAAGCAGGGGTTTGAGGATCAGTGCAGGAAGGACGCAAGGTGCTGGGAGACAGGTGGCCTGAAAGAGGCCGGAGTGTTGGTGGAGCTGTGACAGTGGAGTTTAATTCAGGCTGTAGGGGCTCCATATGCACTGGCAAATTTATAAAAATTACACAGCCAAACTCCTGCTGACTTCCACATATGTCCTCAGTGTCAAGTTCAGCTTTAACATACTGAGTGGTCTGACCCTACGTGCCTCTACAGTGGCACTGCCTCAGTCTGTGATCTTGGTGGCAGCCCCATGTGGCACTGATCAGCCCTTCTGCCTGCAGGGACTGCAGCCCGAGGGGTGTGTGCAGGTCTGGAGGGAAGAGGCGTGATTTGGAGATCACTGTGCCACCACGGACTTGATGAAGTCACTCCTTCAGCCAGGAGGTCTGAAATCCAGGAGGCAGAAAAACCTAACTGTGTGTCTGGCAGGTTCGTCTGTCGTGGTGGGCAATCACTCCTGCCAGACCCCAAGAGACAGCAGCCATCAATGCTAAAAGGATTGTTGGCTTCTTGCACATGAGGCATGGAGACACCAAACCCATCATTAGGGTCTAACTGAGCTTCCTTGTGGAGATGTTTGTCCCTCTCACTGACTATACTCAAAGCCTCCTCCCTCCACCAGATGACAAAGGTTATGCAGGAAATACGCAGTCTTGACATTCTGATGTAAACACAGCACACTGGAGTAAAAAGCTCACTCCCTAATGATTTCAGTAGGGTCTGGACTTCATCAAAGACAAGAATAATGACTTTGATATGATCTCCTGTCTAATACCGCCACCAGCATATCGACTAGATTGGAGCCAAGTCCGGCTTCAGATCAGAGGCAGTTGTGAGGTAGCTGCTGAGTGCTACCACAAGAGGTGGAGACCTTCGGCAGGGAGGACATGCAGTCCCAGGCACCAGCAGAGAGCTGGCTCTGCTCGTCTGGCCCACATTTGGGAAGATAAGCAACATTTTCATGCCTTCTGTAGGAGTCTGTGTGAAGACTGTAGCGTTATTGCTGGGTCCAAGGCTGCAACCGTATGTTCTTGATAGGACTGGTATCACTGCCCTGCAGAATTTAAAGCCTGTGTTCATGTTAAGAAGCATGAAAGACCACATGCCACTGTCCAAGGCAGTATGGTGGTTTGGGCACGGAGGCTGAAAGACCCACTACGAAGGCAGCAGGAATGTGTACCCGTGAGCACCCGCAGGGGAACGGCGCTCAGTGGCAGGAGGCATTTACACTCAGGAGGGATGTTGAGAGGACAGTTGTGCGCGGTACATAGATGTGGCTCCCACAAGCTCAGAGGCAAGCTGGACCAACTTCATCTGCTGACCACATCACAGTCTCCCTATGTTACAGAGCAATCTGAATTTACCTTACAGGACTTCACTATGCCTTAGTTTCCCTTTAGCAGAAAGGAAGTAAGAACTCTTCTCACCTCCCCATGATGCAGAGTCACTCATTTTTCTGGGCTGGTGGAGCCCTGGAAGTTCCTCAGCTGATAATGTTCAAGTGGTTGATGTAAAGTTAAATATAGGACTGAGATGGGGTCAACCTGCCTCAAAAGGCAGCTTCTCCACCTTTCCAAGAGAACCGACAAAACAGTGGATCAAGAAAATTATATAAAATCAGAGTGGGTCTGAAGGTCACCTTGGCTGAAACAGGGCCATCCTCTCAGAATACCAGTTCAACAAACAGTTTATTAAAAAATGGTGAGATAAAACCCACGTGCAGGAGCAAGGGGAACTGTTCCACATTTTTGGCTCCAGAAGGCTGGAGAAACACTCACCTGATGTCATTTTAAAATGCTCTACAAATACACTAAATAAGAGGGGGGTTTCTGCACAAAATGAAAACTTATACAATCCCTTAAAAAAAGCCAAACCTTAAACATGCGAAAGCTTATGAAAAATTAGGCGATGTGAAAAGCACTTTAAATCAAAGCAGCAGGTAAAGCTGGAAATAAAGTTATCTTCAGTAAAAATCTCTATGTACCACATTGACGGTAATGCTTCATTTCCTGTAGACTGTAAGTAAATCAAAGCCTACTTTGGGTTTCCATATCTGTCTAAGATCTCATCTCCAAGAGCGTATTATTTTGGCATTTCCCACATTGGAATTACCTCTGGTCCAAATTTGGGTAATAGAGTATGATAACATATTAACAAGTAATAAGCATGAAATTTTTATCCGTATTAAAATGTATTACTGAGAAAGAAAACAAACACATAAAAAAGCCAGCATTTCAAAAGTAATCAGTAACAGAACCGAGAAAACAAAAGACTTTGGTCACAAGAGAAAAATGAAAGGAAAGGAAAGTATAGCTAATTGGTGGCACTTTTGCAGAGAAAGAATGTAAGAAAAACTGCATACCTATTCAGGAAAAGTAAAACAGATGTGTGAAGTGTCTGACTGAGCTATTGTTTTAACTTTGTAATCTCAAATAGCTGACTTTTGATTTCATTTTAACAAGGGATTAGTTTAGCAGACAGTTTGGATTAGCAGCAACATATATAAATAAACATGCTACTTTTTAAACTTAAATACTCAGCTTATAGGATGCAGGACAACAAGAATCAGAAAAATGCTGGTCTTGAACTTTTGGATTATAGAGCCAAAGCACATACCCATTCCACAGAGACAAGGAATTAGCAAGAGTCCTCACACTGAACAATGTAATACAAGAAATATTTGTGATCATGAATTCACTGAGAAGCAACTCAAGCCCTGCTTTATGCCCTAATTGCAGAGGATTACAAAATATTTTACACCTATGCTATTTCAAGAAAAAGAAGGATAAACTCATACTTTACATTTTGTATGAGAAGGAACTTGACACAAGTCAGAAATCATGAGTCGGGTATTCTGTAATAGAAGATGTATGTTGCTTCAGCCACAGAACTGGGGAAAAAAACACTGTCTGTAAGTAAAGCAATCGTTTTGTAATACGCTTTTCACACAGCAACAGAGGTCAGGATTAACAGACCTGATGAAGGGAGGTCTCAGGGCTGGTAACCAGGAAGAGGATGAAACCAGGAGAGGACCACTCTTGCTCCCCTGTAGGCAGACAGCTGTCTTTCGGTGAGCAGTCTCAGAGCCTGCACTAGCTTTTAACTCATAAACATTCACAGACATTTGGGGATTTATGTAGGATCCTGTATGGTCCCTTCCAGCATTGCAAGCCGGCTGTGATTCAAATGTCATGGTGTTTTCTGTAGCAGTCATTTCACTACCGTTTGCTAGAGGTCAACACTAATACGGGTCGTCTATTTTTTTAGGCCCCTTAAGTCAGTAAAGGCTTAAACCTGCTACTGATTTCAGTGCACTTTGGGTCTTGCCATCAGGGTGAAGACCTGCACTTGGCTGTACAGAATCACAGAGATCATTCACCTACAGAGGATGAGCAGGGTGTTCCCGCAAGTAGTGACTGCCTCAGTTGTTACAGGAGAGTTCAGTTCAGTCCCTAAATTCCTGCATGGTCAGTCTGTAAGGATAGCCATACTGAAATAGTCTTTTGGAGAAGAGTACAGCAAGGAGGAACGGGATGCACTGTTCTCCACATCCATGACAAATAGGCTGAACCCAGCAGGCTTTAATTACAGCAAGAGAAGTTTAAGCTAGACGTTAAAATTTGGTTCGTAAATGGAGGTCTGTAAAATGTGTTAGGCATACATCTGTGGGGAATGGCTTAGGAAGGCAGAGCCTGGGCTATATCTGAAGTTCCTTCTGGTTTTGATGGAGTAACATTCATCTGATCAAATGATGACAAACACATTGGTTACTCACCTTGAAGTGTAAGGCAGGCAAAGCCCAATGTATATTAAATTCAAAGTATTTACAAGAAGAGTCCCACTTCAAACCAAGAATCTTTAGCAAGGAGTTGCATCTGTCTGGAAACATGGCTGCAAGAGGGTTCCTGAAAGAAAGATCTTGCAGGTGCAGGAAAGCAGGCCACTGAAGAAATCGAAGAATGTCAGACCAGGGGCACATACCTCCTAAAAAGATAACTTGCAGGTAAATGCATGAGGTAGCAAAGAAGAAAGCAAGCATGACAATTCAGCAGGAGCAACAACAAAGGTCATTTCAGGGGCCATCTCCCGTGAAAAAGGAAAAAAATAGTGACAGCAAAAAGGAATAAGCAGGAAAAAAAAAAAAAACAGAAAGAAAGACTCTGGTGATAGGTAGCAATATACAAAGATAATTTTTGAAAGGTCAGCTGGGAGTAACATATCTGACACACTTTTTTTCCTAGATCCGTCACCAGTCATGACAGTTGTGTCCTTCCCCAACACAGGCCACAGTTTTCATAGAGCCCCAAAGTTTTCTCAGGGGGTTGGTGCAGAGAGTATATAAAGCAGGGTAACAAGGTCCGGCCTCAGTGTTTCGGAAAAAGAAAATAGGGGAAATATGTTGGTAGCATCCAGAGGGAAGCCTTTGGCCTTAGTAGTACCTGCCCATCTCATATTATGCTGAATAAAAGGCAGTATCTGAATCCTCTTGCCTCAAAGAGAACTGACCTGGCAGAAAGAACAAAGTACAGAGAAATGTATCAAGAGCAGAGCTATTTCATAGCAAACCTAAGCTCAGACCACAATTGTGCCCTCCAGAAGATGTTCACAGGAGGTTGAGAAGTGGATTAATTTGGGAGCATCCTGCTTAGTACAGGAACTCATAAACGACGGGATGCTCCCTGGCAGAATGATGTACATTGATGAAGAGGGGGGAGCAGCTGATTCTCCATACAGAAGACCCTCTCCCCTCTTTGGGACCAAGGGGATCACAGAAAGGCTCATCAGAGAAGGAGCTGCTTCTGGTAACAGAGTGCGAGGAAACTCATTGTCTACCCATCAGTCCAGCCTCCCAAGGAAGAAGTCTGCCATCTACAGAGTGATTACAGGGAAAAGCTGGAAGTGGGTTGAGTTTTGAAGCCAGGCAGCATGTTGCCTGATAGCCCAGTAGATTGTTAGTAATAGGACACAAGATTCACACTACCTCTGTAAGGTCTCAAGACTCTTCAGACTTCGTCTGGGCTTGTCTTCATGTGCCTGAAGCGTCTTTTTAGCTTGCTTACTGTATCAGCAATTATCTGATGACCAGATGGCTATTACCCATTTTGTTCTTCTATTTGCTAAACTTAAGTTTAGGTTTTCATGGTTGTTTGAGGTAATCATATTTCTTACTCAGATAAAGTAACAGGTAGTTATTCTTGGTATAACAAAATATCTGTGAATCTAAGATAATGATACAAAGCAGAAAAATGCAGGCATGAGGTGATAACAGAAGGGATACAGGATGATACTGGAGACCCTTGAGCTATTGATTTATCAGTGGTCAATCACTGATGATTAACCATGGTTCTTAAACTGTGGCAGCTCAGGCAATCACATGGTCAGGACCCTTCTTTCCTCAGAGTCACAATGCTGAGGTGCTGACCAGAACAACTGGCCCTTCAGCAGCTACTCAGCTGTCCTCCTGCACCACAATATCCAGCAGAGTGAGAAAAGCGCATCTCTGTTATTGCATAAGAGCCAGCATCACCCAAACTCAGGTATCTCAAGTAAGTGCCACAAGTCAATGTGGCTCATAAGTGTCATAAGAGCATTTTTTTTACGGCTCTCAGGCCACTCACTTGTCTTGTCTGAGGCTATCCTGGGAAAAAGGCAATGGTTTGACCTCAGTGTTGTCCAAAATGACTGCTTCTTTGGGAACTTACCAGATGCCAGCTTGTCTCTCCATGAGGAAGTTTGGGCTTTTGAATCTTTTCTTCCTATAGTGACAATTCACAGAATCACAGAATCACAGAATGTTCGGGGTTGGAAGGGAACTCTGTGGGTCATCTAGTCCAAACCCCCTGCCGAAGCAGGGTCACCTACAGCAGGCTGCACAGGACCTTGTCCAGGCGGGTCTTGAATATCTCCAGAGAAGGAGACCTGTTCCAGTGCTCCATCATCCTCAGAGGGAAGAAGTTGTTCCTCATGTTCAGACAGAACTTCCTATGCTTCAGTTTGTGCCCATTGCCCCTTGTCCTGTCGCTGGGCACCACTGAAAAGAGTTTGGCCCCATCCTCCTGACACCCACCCTTCAG
>Ga0065711_1027241_pt1 | contig 52069 bp, 22 predicted proteins | sample Hoacrofraction12_FD_59098 | JGI IMG/M metagenome (GOLD analysis project Ga0065711, IMG submission 59098) | Hoatzin crop microbial communities from Cojedes, Venezuela - Epithelial fraction 12 v2 (version 2) | ecosystem: Host-associated > Birds > Digestive system > Esophagus > Crop | place... | reverse complement strand
CCGGCGGGCGGCCCCGGCTGGGCAGCATCCCTGAGCCGCCCTTTGCTTTGCTTAAGTGGGGCCCGAGCTGGGCTTTGCCAGCACAGCAGCAAAGACGGGTTCATCTGTGTTTAGTGGGAGGCGTTTGCTCTTCGATCCCAATATTTTTGTGACTTGCCAAAAACATAAAGAGGCAACCTTTTTTAGAATTAATTTGTTCTGTGGGTAGACGTTATATGAAAGATGACAAGTAGTGATGTGACTATGTTTTTAAAGAAAGAATTTCAGTGTTTGTATGATACTTAGGAGTTTCAGGGTGGCACCGAGTAATAAAACAGTTCTTTTGGTGGGGGTTTTTCCCTCCTCAGCTACTATGGAGAATAACAAAAGTAACGCTAAGGATGCGAAGAGCGCCTTGGATGAAGACGACAGTGGAGATGTAGTTCAGCAGAAAACTCAGGAAGAAATTCTCTTTCATGAGGAAACCATTGATCTTGGCGGAGATGAATTTGAGTCTGAAGGGAATGAAACTGTATCAGAAGATTCAAACAATTTTGTAGATAAACTTCATGAACAAATGATGGAGAGTGTCATTATTTCAGATTCTCCAAACAACAGTGAAGATGACACAGGTGAACTTGGTTGTCTCCAGGAGATTGTAGAACTAATGGAAGCTAAAGATAATCAAAAAACACAAGCAGAAGTGGATAAAGAAGAGTTTTTAAGTAATGAGAGTGAAACTGAACACGAAGAAACACCCAAAGACATTTCTGAGATTGGAACGGATGATCAGGCATCTTTAAAGGAAGAATCCATTCAGGAAGTGGTGAAGGAGGAACCAAAGTTGGGAAACAATGCTTCTGTTGAAACAAAACCAAATAATATTGCTGAAAGCAAACCTGAGGACCAGATATCGTCACCCAGTGCTAGCAAACCGTCTTCTGAGGCCGAGCCTATTCCTATGTGTACCATCTTCAGCCAAGGAAACAATGTTAATACCCAGCCACAGTTGTTCCCACCTGACGGTTTTGAGCCTCAGATGGTAAAGTCTCCCAGTTTTAGCAGTATAATTGAGACTCCAGTGAAGTGTAATCCACAGGTGGTTCAACCAAGTCCTAGTCTAAGCAAGTTTTTTGGCGATACAGTTAACACTAATACTTTAGCTTCTGATTTTTTTGATTCATTTACCACATCCAATTTTATTTCTGTTAGTAATCCCAATGCCAAGTCTTCTGTTCCAGAACAAATGTCCGCTCTTTCTAATGGTGGAGACAGTTCTTGTGCTTCATCTAAACCTACCTTCTCTGTGGGAAATGGGACATCTGAAGCAGGTGATCCTCCATCTTCTCTAGAAATATCTCAGTCCCCCAAGCCGTTCTCACAAATCCAAGCTGTTTTTGCTGGGAGCGATGACCCGTTTGCCACAGCCTTAAATATGAGTGAACTAGATAGAAGAAATGATGCTTGGCTTCCTAGTGAGGGAACCAGAAATGTTCTCATTTCAGTTGCCACACAACAGTACAGCACCGTGTTTATAGATAAAGAGAATCTCACCATGCCTGGATTAAAATTTGATAATATCCAGGTAAGAGTCTATTATTGTATCTTAGTGTATGATAATAGTTTAGACATACGGTATAAGAGCTGTCCAATAATCTGTGTATCATAGTGCTTCATATTGCTGGTGATGGTCACCTTCTGTGCATTACTTCGATCCTTACTAGAAAATTTAATGTTGCAGCCTACTCATACATGAAGGGGCTAAAACCAGGTTGACTTTATTCATAGTGAAAGTTGTTGGGTGCGTTGAAACCCAGTGTTGACAGTTTCCATAGAATCAAAAGCCAATTGTATTGTTAGGTGGTTTGTTTCTGGTCCTTCTAGGTACTAAGATAATGCTTGTGTTTGGAATATATAAAAAATCGGTATGCTGTGCTTCAAAGTCTGAAGCAGACAGCTTTGTTTGCTTGTGGAATTTGCTATTGCAACCAAGTGGGAAATAACATGTTTCACTGATGTTCACAGTGCTCTCAATGATGTTAACGCTGACTGAAATCACGTCACTTGTATCTTCCCTAAGCAGTGGAAAGGTATAACCTGTAAGAAAGATTGAGTGCTGGAGCAAGCTACCGGGAAGGGGTAACTCCACAATTAAAGGGGAAACTACAGATGAGATCATGGAGGAAAAAACGTACTAATGGAAACTCTTCTGCTGTCAGAATTCCCAACTGGTGAGAAGGCATAAAGTGTTTTTTCAGAATTTGAGAAATTTCACTCGGATCTGTTCCGTATATCTCACAAAGCATTTTTGTCCTGGCTGCTCAGCAAAGGCTAACTATCATAATAGATTTTTTTTTCTTGGAATAGGCTAATCCTACATTTTCATATCTATGTCTCTGAGTAATAGAGTTGTTGTCTAGAGAGATGGTGTTGAGATTTTGGATACATTAATCCTTAATTGTAGCATGACAAGGATCAGTCAGTAGTCAAAGACAAGCAGAGAGCAGTCTGCAGTAACTTCCCAATTTGCTGGAATCGTCAGAAAAGTTTCTGGAGTCAAGAAGGTCCAGATTTGTAGTTGAATTATCTGACAACTCTTAGGTTTCTGTCACAAGCATGAGGTGATACCAGTTTTAGACATATGTCATGCTGCTGCTACTTCTTGGGTTAGCTTTATCTTAAAACGTTTGTCATCACAGAGCCTAATAATTAGCAGGAAAGAAAATACTCTAATAGGAAGCTACTCCTTCTTCACTCTTTTCAAAGAAAATGTGAAGGTCCTTTCCGTCTTCCCCAAAAATCCCTTGGACCTTGATGAGTAATTCAAGAGTGTGTAGTATTTCTCTTCTGACAGCTAATGGGATGAACAGAAGGAGTGATCCCTTCCACAGGCCCCAAGGATGAGGGCCTCCTTATTGCAGGCCTCCTTCTTACGGTACTTCTCTCTCACCTTCCTCAGTCCAGTCAAGGATTAAAGGCTGGTTTGTGCTGGCGATTCCCTGAATCCAGGCACGTGTGTATATGCAGATCTGCCATTTAGTACATAATTGAAAAGAAGATATTATGGCAATGTCCATATGATGTATTTCTACAGTAAAACCTGATGTAAAATCATCAAAGGAATTAAAGGGGATTCCTGCTACTTTCTTCACTGATTATAATTTATAAGCAGTCACACGGGCATGTCAGCAGGAACAAGTTTAAGTGCTTTGTGTTTATACAACTTTCCTCACTTCCAGTTACTGCTTTACAGTGGCTTGAGTGCATGCCTTGACTGGCCTGACATCCCCTTGTTTGGTAGCATTGTTCCATACGCTTCTGGTACTGCAAATTGTATATTTAACTGAAAATCTAATTGTAGAGTACTTGAAGTGTCAACTGAAACATTGTGGGAGGCATGTTTTTGGTGTCAAATCAGCTTCCGACAATGGTCGTTAAGGCTTTGGTATGAATAGTTAGCTAATGCTAAATGTTAATGCAAGGTATTAAACCAGGCTGCAAGCAATTGACAAAGAAGTTAGTTGGAAAGTGCATTTACAGTGGGCTGTAAGTCTGCTGCAGGGAGGGACTGAAATTTTGTGTGATGTGTGTTGAAGAGCTTGGTACTTTTTTCCTCTCTCTCCCTGCTCACTCGGGCCGTGTTTGTTCTTATTGCAAGTGTGTTGTCTTAAAAGTTAAGCGGATAAATCACACCAAGAAAAATACTGGATGTTCTCGATTTCAGCTGCTTGCTACTTTTTGCTGATCATTCAAGAAACATTATTTTTAAAGCTGTCTTGGATTGCATATGGTACAGATAATCTGTACCTGTGCTCTCTGAGTGTGTGAACAAGCTGGAGTACTGCTTTTTATGTTCTTTCTATTACGCTTTTCTTCATCAGTTACTGTCTGCTGTCATGATGTCCTTTGTTTCATCCCATTCATTTGTAATGTTTCCTCCTCCAAAATACTGTTGGGGGGGATTAAAAATTCTTTTGTATTTATATTATTTTGCACACACTGTCTCCTCTTAATCCTTCAGACTCCTGTCGGAAAGATGAAAATCTTGTTTATTCATAGGATAGGTGACAGCATTAGAGGTAAAAATTTTCCATATAGTGAAACAGTAGTTGCAGTCTCATTCCTCAAGAAACTAGACAGAAACACAAGCGTATTACCCATCACTGTCTGTGGGGAAAGTGCAAACATTTAATGTCAATTATCTTTATCACAGCTAAGCTTTAATGTATTTTATGCAGCTCACCTTTTTTTTTCAGCAAAAGGCTTTGTGGCTTGCTTCCTGCTGTCTGTGCTAACAGCTTCCTACCTCAGTTCCTCCATTAAATGTTTTCATGTTCATTTAGAGGTAGTGTTACAAATATTCCTTTGTATGCTTACATTTTTGCATAGTCAGTTTCTGCTTTACCATCTTAAATATTGCATGCTGTTCTGGATACCACAGATCTGAAAAGATATGGAGGAATTAAAACAAATTGCAGAGAGAGGAGAGATGGTGAGGAGTGCAGAGGTTCTCTCTTATGAGTGATAGCTAGAAGGAAGGGGACCTTTTGGCTTACAAGAGCAATAATGATCTAAAATTCATAAAAGAATTAAGGTAAATAGAGGATTATGATTTGCTGGTTTTTATGGCAAAGGAACTGTCGAGTAATAAGCATAACAAAAGCAGTTACTGTCTGCAGCCCATGTAACTGCTGAAGTTGCAGAATTCATTGCCCTCATTATACAGAAAGACAGACTGAAAAACGAGCAAGTCACATGTCATGGGAGGTATGTCTATCAGTGGGTATTCAAAAATGGTAGGCAAATATGTCCTCTGGCACAGGTGGACCATAAAGTTCTGGCTGCTTTAAGTTGGGAAAGACCAGTATGAGCTTATACTGTTTCTTACACTGCTTCCATGAACTTCAGTTATTCACCAACAGGATGGTGAACCAGACAGATCTTTACTCTGGCTGAAAGTGGGTTATAAATTGCTTTCCGTTTAAAAACAAAAATATAAGCGTATTGTTAATATGTTGCTGATAATTTTCCTTATTTTCAGATGTTTGCTTTTCTAGATTAAAATGCATAAAAACATAAAATTGGCAAAAATCTTGCAGAAGTAATTTTTGTTACCTGCTTTTGTCACGTGGGGACTTCTGACACCATAGGGGATTCTTTTGTATGCAGTAATGTGTAGAGTCCCAGTGAGAGTAGGACCTACCGCTGCACCCTGTCCCACACTCTGTAGTGGCAGACATGGTACCTGGAGGATGTGCAGACAGTAGTAGCACAGTTTTCAACATCTGCCAGTGCATGGTCCACAGTTTTTCAATACCTGCTTGATGTTAAATTTTAATTTCTTGATTACCTGTAGATAATTCCTAGTACACAGAACCACAAGTATGTCAGCCAACAGACAGGAAGGCACAGAAATCGATAGTTGAACAAAGATTAGAAGGGGTGCCCTGCACAGAGATACTCCATTTATTGCTAGCAAAGCTGGAAATAGAGTCTGGATTTGGACACTCTTCCTCTTAGCTGCTCCATGTTGTAAAACGGAGAATTAATCTTGTCTGACTTTAGAAATCTGTTTCAAATGTCTGTGTCTGAACCAGTCTCAAGTCTTCAAATTACTGAGCTCGAATAACCCAATTTCTCTAATATTCCTGCAGTTAATTCTTTGCAAATGAAGAATACTTGTTGAAGGGTTGCTGTATACTTGGTTTTATGACCTCTCAAAGTTTATTTTCTGTGGATGCTTAAAGGCTAGCTAATCATGTGCATGTTTATTTTTGATCAGTAGATTGCACCTGTCAACATTAACATCCATTATGAAAACTCTGTGTTTTGTAAGATCTTTGCAGGGTAATAATATGAGAAGCAAATAATCTTGTATGTTTCTATGCTAACCGAAACCTAAACATTGAAAAAAAAATATAGCAAATAACATGGAGTAAATCTTGAAGTTTTCATTAAAATGCTGTAAATATGTATGCATTTATATTCATTTCACACAAAAAATACAGGAAAATAAGCATTTCTCAAGGGGAAAGAACTATGTTGCTAAGCTTTAATTCAACATTTTATTTTGCTAAAATAATGTGTAAAAGAATTTTGTCATTTTTCTTCTTTTTGTGTTCCATGAACACCAAGGGAGATGCAGTAAAAGACTTAATGCTTCGCTTCTTGGGGGAGCAAGCTGCAGTGAAGAGACAAGTTTTAAACACCAACTCTGTAGAACAGTCATTTGTAGGCTTGAAACAGCTAATTGTAAGTAACAATCTTCATAATTCAATATGTATTAAATACCATGCTTCCCTCGAGATAGTTGGGAGCTACTGACTGTGGGGAGAAACTAAAAAAAAAAAAAATTGTATGTACCAGTCTATTCATAATCCTGCAAAAGTGCTAGCCAAAGTACAGTAGTTTTTAGTGAAAATGACACTGGAGTTTTAAATATTTGGTTTTAAACGATGTAGTAAACATTTTTTTATGTGCAAAAGTTAGAAAAAAAAAGGTAATTTTAAGTTACTGCAAATTTTGTCAGCTGTTAATTTTTATGTAATGTGAACGGTTGCAAAACAGATTTTAGCTGCTTTTTTGTTTAGCTGCATAGGTACTATTGATATTTTCACCTTAGTGTTTTATGAGAGGTAAGACATACCAGTTGTTGAAAATGGTAAGCAAAGCTGATGTGATAATTTCAACTGCTTTCATTTTTTATTTCACTGCACAAAAATGAAACTAAATTACTTCCAAATGAAAGCTTAATTTTCTTTAAGTTGAAATAGTTTCCTTAATATAAATATTTCGGACCTCGAAATAGTTGTATCTGCCTTCTGAATCTTGCCTTGTTCTTTCAGCTGTTGCGTTCCTGTATGAAACTCATTACTATTATGTGACTGAGCCTTACTTAATTTGTTGAAATGTCAAAATATTTTAGGCTTATTTTATTTTTGAAAGAATGTATGAAAAAATACTGAGGGAAAGCAGTGGGGAATTATAATTGTTAGGACAGTCTGTATTTAGTATTTAACATAGTTTAATTTAATTGTGTTACATCACATGTGAAGCTCCAAAAGAGACTTTTTGTCATGTTAGGAAAACTCGTAAGTGATCTCCTCTAGCATTGTTAAAGGAATTCAGAGGTAATTTTTCAAACTAAACCTGAAAAAATGGATTGTGATCTCTGTCCGGGAGAAAGATAGTTTTGCTTAACTTGAGAGTTTGAGGGGCAGGGAGAATCTTACTAAGAAGTCTTGTCCCCGTCAGTCTTTAAGTAGGAAAAAACATTTTCCCGTAATTCCTTTCCCTCTTCCAGAAAACGAGTTTTGACGTATTGGAAGCCTTTTTCTATTTAGCCTGGTAGTTGTGTCCATGCAAAATGTTACCCTATGCTGCAGACCATCTTGTACCTTTAATATAGTGCTGCCACTAGTACTGTTTTACTTTGAGTGTGCTCTTAAGCTCCAGAAGAGCAGAGTTAAGGCTTTTAGGATCAAAGCAGAGAAGATAGGAGGCAATCTGCAGCAGTCAGATTTTTTGCCACCTGTAACAGATATTTTCTTAATACTTGTCTTATTAGAAGATTTTTTTTTTTAAAAAATGCAGCCATTCAGCCAGAAGCTAGGATGTTTTTCAGTTTTCAAGGCTTCCAATCATTAGCTGTTGGTTGTTCTTAAGTATGCAGTATAACTATTTTTCAGTTTAGTTTGCAGAACTCTGTTTCTTTTTATGATAAGAATTAGTTGTAGGGTTTTTTTCCTTGCAAACATTGCTGTTTTTTCTGAAATTCTTAGTGTGGAAAGTTTATTTCTGGTTGGCACCAGTCTTAAAGGTGAAAGGTATTTTAGATTTAGAAACATTAAAATCTCATGCTAGATGATATTGATTAAAAAGATGTGTGCTTTTTATATACACAGTAGGCCAGAATGACATATAGTGCTCCGTTACTAACGACCAATTTTACTTTCTTTATGTGCAAATTCCTGATCTGATGTTCAGTGAATATGTTTTTTCATGCAAAGAGCCACTTCATAGAATGGTTTGGCTTGGAAGGGACCTTTAGAGGTCACCTAGCCCAACCCCCCTGCAGTGAGCAGGGACATCTTCAAGCAGACCAGGTTGCTCAGAGCCCCGTCCAACTTGGCCTTCAATGTTTCCAGGGATGGGGCCTCCACTACCTCTCTGATCATGTCAGTCACCCAATTCAATCCCTTGCAGCAATGGACAGCCACTTAAAAGAGTCTATTCCAAAGGGGTCCGCAGTACAGCAGAGAAATGCGTAGAAGTAGGATAGACTTCACCATCAGACCGATACGTGTTATTTAGGTGTTTACATGTGAACTCTGAAGTCAAGAGAGATCTAATCAGTACAGTTATTGATCACTTCTAAATTTAGATGTGTAAATCTGGGATCCCATCTAAAAGTCTCAAGAGCTATCACATGCTGTAGGAAGGCATCAGTAGCAGCTGAAACCAAAGGTAAATGTTAAGTCCTGTTATGAAGAAATTTGTTAGGTTAAAATTCTCAGATGATCTTGGGTGAAATCCACCTTATTATAAGAAGGAAAGAAAAGAAAAAAAGAAAAGATAAAAGCAGTATTCCAAGCCTGTCTGCTCTAGAGGAGAATGCTTCATTTGTATCTGGTTACTGTTCTAATCCTGTGTGGATGGGAAAAGCATGCTAAATAGCTCATCGGTATCACAGATCTTCATACCACAGATCTTCAGCTGCAACTCTGGAGCTCTGCTATTCTACCATACATTGCTTCTATTAGCTTATTTGACTGTTTTAAGAAGTACAGATACTTCACTACTACTTTCAAAGGCTATTCCAGAACGTCATTCCTGTGGTGGTTAATCAAATGAATTCTAATCAATCCTCACTCGAAATCTTTTTTTCTAATCAAAGATAAAGTTGTGTACAACAATTTAAGTGTTTTGATCTCATGTTACTTTTTAAGTCATTTTCTCTTCTCAATATTTGCTTCCTCTCCCCTGCTACTTTGTATCAATAGACCATGGTGACATTTCCACTTCTCATATTTTCTATTTAAAGGCAAAAATAACTATTCTAGTCACCTCATCATGGATGTCTCTCTAATCATCCTAGGAACTTCTTGTGGTTTAGCCTGACTGGATGCCAAGTGCCCACCAAAGCTGCTCTATAGCTTCCCCTTCTCAACTGGACAGGGAAGGAAAAAATACAACGAAAGGCTCATGGGTCAAGATAAGGACAGGGAGAGATCACTCACCAGTTACCATCATGGACAAAACAGGCTTAATGTGGGGAAATTAATTGTATTGTCAATCAAAATCAGAGAAGGGTAATGAGAAATAAAACCAAATCTTAAAACACCTTCCCCCCACCCCTCCCCTTCTTCCCAGGCTCAACTTCACTCCTAATTTTCTCTGCCTCCTCTCCCCGAGTGGCGCAGGGGGATGGGGAACGGGGGTTGCGGTCAGTTCATCACACGTTGTCTCTGCCGCTCCTTGTCCCTCAGGGGGAGGGCTCCTCACACTCTGCCGCTGCTCCGGTATGGGGTCCCTTCCACAGGAGACAGTTCTCCATGAACTGCCCCAGCATGGGTCCCTTCCACGGGGTGCAGTCCTTCAGGAACAGGCTGCTCCAGCGTGGGTCCCTCAAAGGGTCACAAGCCCTGCCAGCAAACCTGCTCCAGCATGGGCTCCTCTCTCCATGAGTCCACAGGTCCTGCCAGGACAGGCTCTCCGTGGGGTCACAGCCTCCTTCAGGCATCCCCCTGCTCTGGCATGGGGTCCTCCCCGGGCTGCAGGTGGACGTCTGCTCCACCATGGACCACCATGGACCTCCATGGGCTGCAGAGTGACAGCCTGCCTCACCATGGTCTTCACCACAACCTTGCCACACAAACCCAGTACAGAGCTCTTCTCAGAATCCCTTCCAGTTGAATCTAACATCTTTTGATTTCACTGTCTAGAACTCAATACATTATATTGTAATTTACATAACTTTCCATATTAATGATTGTGTTTTACCTTTTCTATTATTCTGATATTATAAGACATCTGGTCCCTGTTTAGTGATGTGGTCCTTAGGTATATTGACAATACTTCCTAGATTACGTCTGCAAATGCAGATATCGGCTCTGTTCACCAAGGTCACAAAATAATGTCTTAAGTTGGATTGGTTCCAGTGTACATCCATGAGTAGTAACTTCTCACCTTCCTTACAAAGGTTGAATAAACACCATTTACTTGTACTAGTTGAAAGACATTTCTGTGGGTAAGAAGAAGTTAGTGCTCACAGCAAAGAATGTTGGAAACTGTAGTCCTTTTGGGACGATCATAGTGCAAACAGTCCGCTAAAGTTTCCTCAAGTACAATTAGTTATCAGAAAACAAATGTTGCCAAGAAGGTAGTGAGGCAAATGTGTTTTTTGATGAGACCACCAACAGCATCATCATTTTTAAGACAAATAGTTGTTCACCAGGAACTGAATTCAGATTGTTAAACTCAGCTAACAAAATTGGGGTTTTTTCAGCATGAATTTGGTCTGTAGTTGATATGAGTGAGATTTGTACCAGTAACTCAAAGATGGATAGTTGGTTTATTGAACAACTGTACTTTTTGCAGTTTAAATTTCTGCTATGCAATGGGTAACAGTGAATCGGAAATGCATTACTGGTAGGGTACTGGCGCGGAGTTTGTGCAGTTGAACTAATACTACAAATCTGAGGCTTCTAAGAGATACAGGAGTGCTGGAGCCATCCAGCAAAGTAATTCTATAAATCTATGTGCTTATCATTCAAATGATAACTTGTAAATAGAGCTGCGCATCTGTAGAGGCAAAGTGTTTATAGTTTTCAGCCAAAAACGGAAAATGTGAGTTTTCTGTTTTTGAAGACTTTTTTTAATCTGGTGTAGGAACATGCATTTACCTCTAGAGCAAATAAATGTAAGCAAGAGCTTGTCTTCACAGTGTTGCTTTGTTTTACAGCAGCAAATAAAAATTATACATACAAGGTGCAAGCTGCAATTATTTTAGTTCCTGTTATTTCGTATTTTATGTTAATTGTTTACCCTCATTTGAACAAAGAGCACAGCATTTCTTACTAGAGACGTTTCTTATATTTTGAGTTGTAAGGTCTTTGCAGCTGTAGGAAAATGATGTGTGATAGTTGTCATACCTAAAAAACGTCTACTGTGTCTTGCCACTATAAATACACAAAGTTTGCTCTAAGTGTGCAATCATTTCTTCCAGCTACTAGACAAGGAAAGGGTTACTAACTGCATTTTCTTAACTAATGTGAAAGTGCTCTACCAATGTAATTTACAGGGGAGGAGAATGTCATACCTACTGGAGGAGGACATTTTAATCACTTTAATGGTGTTACATGTAGAGTTAATGACTCCCTTTGAGTCTGTTTAAAAAAAAATTGTATACTGTTACTTTTGCAAATGATTAATGTTGTGCTTTTACATATATTTTCAAATATAACAAACTCCAATACAGTGGTATGGCATACATATTCACTTCAATAAGTTAGAAATTATCCTTAAAAGTAGGGGGGGCTATGTTCCTTTATTTCTAAATCAGTGAGCAATTTCCAACATTTTTGTAGCTGATTTAAGAGAAGACAGGTGACACGAGTAGCAAAAACAGTAATTGGATGCTTGTGAGGGAGGTTGCATTTCTACACTAAAAAGCCTCAATTTGGGGGGTAAAATTTCAGTGTCTTACCTCTGACTCAAAATTGTTTTCCCGAGGGACTGAATAATGTTATAAATTCTCTTCATGTATCAGGTGAGTTCCTTTTTCATGGAGCACGTTTTCTTTAGACGTTCAGTCTGCATGACTCTCCTTGCTTGACAGAAGAATTCTACCTGGGTATTAGTTGCATTTGTTGCATCACCTGAGCTTCGCTGCTTCAATTCAGAGAAACAATGTACAGTATTGTATACAAAGGAGAAGTATGAACACTTCTGCAATCATATGTCTAAGATCTTTGTTTAACTGTAATTTAAAAATCAAGCAAAAGTTACCTGTACAAGGAGACTTCCAAGGAACAGCTATGTGTGTGAGACAGTAGTACTCATCTGTTCGGTAGTATTTTTTTCAGTCCAAATCAGTGAATATCTTCATAATAGAATGAAAACACAATCTCTTCAGGTGTAGTGAAAACTCTGATAATTAGAGTTCTTATGACACTTTATTAGAAAGGGAATAAATGTAAAAAAATATTTTTCCAGGCAGATTGCATTTTTGGCTTGTGTTGGGTCATTTTACTCAATTGGAAGTTTTCTTCATTTCTGAATCTGACAAATATGACACCTTCAGTGCTATTCTTGTATTTGAACTAGTAACATTCTAGTTTTAGTCCCTGGAATTCTTTTCTACCCTACATCTCAGTCTTTCATCCTTCTTTGTAGAAAATAGGCTTATTGAAGGCATTGGAATGTACTGAATATCTCAGTTACTTTTAACTTTGACCACATGGACTCCCAGATCTTTAGATGTGGATTTATCAGAATTTATAACTCATATTTTTGACTCAATTTCAGATGGTTTTTAGGCTGTTGCCTTTTACTGCTGTTAATAAAAGGGGATCATGATAGCCTTAGTCGGGTTCTTATTTTAACAGTGGTGGAGTGTAAGTCACTAAAATGAGAAGTTGAGAGTTGATCGCCTTACACTCTCTTTTTTGTCTCCTAAAGCTGCGGATAGAGTATTTGGTGAGGTTAGAGGTGCGATCAAAAGAAGCGCTAAGATAATAAATACACTGCATTTGTTAAAAAAAAAACATGTCAGATTTGTGTGCAAGGTAAGCTTTCATTGAAGACAGAAGAAAAAAAAAATGATGTGCAGGTGGGCCTCTGTAACACAAAAGTCTATTACCTGAAGCTTTTAGTTCCTGGCTCAATGGGGTAATAGCCTGACAAAATCCTGGCACTGTTGTCTGCTGTTTTTATTTAAACCTAGAGTCATTATATTCAAATCTCAGTCAACGTAAGAATTTAAATGAAAAGTTAAAAAAACCTGCTTGGATTAGGTCTTTCTTAAAGAAAAAAAAATAAATCTTTTCTATGTGAAACCTGTTTTACTATGCAGTTTCCCCATCTGTATGTAAACCTCCCCCAGGACCTCTTCTGATTTGGCGTAGAAGAGAGAAGTTCTGCAAGGAATAATGCAAGCGTATTGTCTATTGCGGGGATAATCTGCTCGCCCTAGCTCTGGTGTGTGTACAGCAGTCAGTACTGAAATGGTTCGGTTTGGTTTTCTGTTTTGAATTATTGCTTATGTTATATGGACCCAAAAAGATCCCTTGACAAGTTCAACATCTGGACTAGTAGCGTTTAAAAAGCACAGAAATCATACAAGCTGATGGCTTTCATTAAAAGAAGAACAGCTCCATACTTTTTTTGTGAAAAAGAGATTTGCTAATGTCGTGTGGAGGGAAGTTCTCTTCTGCCAGGATGGTGCTATATTAGTGAACTATTTGGCAGTAATATTCAGTTGACAGTATTTTCTCTAGGAAATAATATTTTCCCACAATTGCTGCTGGATGACCATGTCCTGATCATCGTAGAATAATTATTTTATTCTTTGAAAATATTCTTCAGTATTTTTTATACTATATCTGAAGCTGTAGTATCCGTGTTTGCTCTGAGCCTCTACTTATGACTTACAAACAAAATTCATCCCTGTTACTTTTGGGAACAAGGTACTCGGGTTGTTAGAGCTGTGTGATTGTAGACCATGGGAAATGTGAAAGCGGCTGACCTGCAAGGTTTCGAGGAGTGTTTGAAGTAACTGGATAAAGACATCTGGTGGATTGGCAACTCTGGCAACTGTAAGTCTGGTACAAATTGCCAGAGAAAATAACGTGTCCTGCTAATTTCAAATCAAGTTATACTGCCAGCCGCCTTCTATTAAGCTTCCACAGAAGATTATGCTCCGTGACCAGCAGGCAGCTCTAATTTTTAAATCATGATGAATATTATGTTTCATTTTCCAGCAAAGACTGTTTGTAAGATGATTGTCAGACTTGCTTCTCCTGGCTGTCTTGTTCTATAAAGAAAAGGTATTTTTTTTATCCATGCCTGAAATAAATTTTTTAAAATTGTAGCACCTAAGTTTGTTATAAATGTTCCATTATTATTTTTGGATCCTCACTCTCACTTGGGAAGAAAAGTTGAGCAGTTTTAGAGTCTGTGTCCGTTTCTGTTCTGAGTATAATAAATTGATTTGTCTCTGCAGTAGAGGAATAAATTTCAGGTAATCCATGCTAGTGTCTGTCTGCTTCTCTAAGTTTATACAGGTATATGTTAAAGGATGTTATAAATGCATTATCAATTCCTGCTCTTCCATAAAATTGTAGACATGTCAAAAGCTGCTGTGCTGCTTTGTGGCCTTGCTGTCAGCTGACTTCTGCATTTCCAGTGGAACTCAAATTTTTGGAGAGATGAGGTGATCAGTGCACGGTGACCTTCATAGTGGGCTCTCAAAATGTATGGCTGCAAAATGGGGGCCAGAGAGTATGAAAATTCTTCAGCTGTTGCTACTGGTTTTTCTGTGTAACTGTTTGCTGTACTGATGTGTTTTCTAAACTCTAAGCGTTGGAGAGAATTTAATAAAATACCAATTCAAGGTGAGTACCCGAACTTTGCAAGCACCAATATGAGTATGTTCTATTCCTTTACATTTCATCAGACAACATGACAGTTTTCTATTACATTTATCATTATTTTTTGATATATTTAAGAAAGTATTTGAAAAAATATTGCTTTCAGGAACGAGGTGGATTTGTTTTATAATGACCTGCTGGGTACGTGTCTGTTGGAAAAATCTTCTGTGTGATAGAAAAGTGTGATAGCTTAAAACCTGTTAATCATTAGTCGGTGTTGAAGTTTTTGGTAATGTTAGCTGTTTACATGGATATGTTAGCATATACAAGGCAGAAACATTGATAGGATGACAGTGTGACAAGACAGTTTGACTTGTCTAACTAAGAATGATTTTGTTTTATGAATAAAAAAAATATATTTAAGAATAATTTGAAGTTAGCCATGCAACGGAAATTCAGATGTTCACATTTTATAGGTGAAACAGTTATTATTGTTCTGAGTTTATAATTTTATGCATTGTATTGTTTCTTGTCCTTAGTTCTTAATTGATAGGAATTCTGTGTCCTAGGCAATGGTGGGAAAGTCTCTTTTCATTAAATGAATTGCACTAGGGATTATAATCTGAAATACTGAAGTCAGTGACGTAGCAATAGTCATTAAATACTTCTTAACAGTAGAGTAGCTTGGATGTGATTATTGAAATATGGCTGGCAATTTTTTTCTCCTTTTGAGGAGAAAATAAAATCATGAATATTATATTCAAGTATATTAGCAAACGTGATATAGCTTTAAGTTTAGAATCCCATATGGTGTTGTATATTCTTTTGTTTAAGTGATCTGATAATATTAATGCTTGATTTCACTTTTTGCCTAATTAGACGTGCAGCTTTGACAAATGACATTCTGCTTCTCACCGGCCAGCTCTCCTGACCTTGTCATCATTACTGATGGGTACATGTAGCTGCTTCAGGCAAGATAAGCAGTTGTGCATTTTAGGGACTGTAATTTTGCTACTTACTCTTTTCTTCTTCCCAGAGCAGTAAAAACTGGAGGGCAGCAGTTGACCTGTGTGGGCGGCTTCTAACTGCGCATGGTCAAGGCTATAAAAAAAGTGGACTACCTACTAACCATACAACAGATTCTTTACAGGTATGTTTAAAGATACACCCTTGCCACTTTTTTCCAACAACATTCACAGTGGCAAGTGCAAGTGTTTTACTGAACAAATGGTGACCAGATGACAGCGCATGCTTCTGGCCCTAGTAACTATAAAGCTCATGAAATCTCACCAAAATCATAACAGATTTTAAGAATTGCATAACATTGGAGTAACAATTAAAAATCAGATTGCGAATTCTTACATGTTAACTCAATTTAAAGAGAAATGTTCTAATTTCAAAGCAGGCTAGTTTTTAAAACTCATCTTCAAAATCTCAGTACCTTTACAGACAATTAAAGCATCAGTCCTCTGTGTTTTGTTTTAATGACCTTATGAAAAGTTCTGTTAAAAAGCATGTAATATAAATCCTGATTCTTATCAGTAAATAACATAGAAACTCTTTACTCAGCTTTATCAGAAAAACTGAGAAAGTTGAAATGGTGTTTGGATGTGGCTTGTGATTGAAGCTAAGTAACAGACCTTGTCTTTTCCTTTTTTTTATATGTATTAATTTTTAGCTGTGGTTTGTGAGACTAGCACTGCTGGTAAAACTGAATCTATTCCAAAATGCAGAAATGGAATTTGAGCCATTTGGAAATTTAGACCAGCCTGATCTTTACTACGAATATTACCCTCATGTATACCCCGGGCGAAAAGGTAAGATACTTGATTGTCCTGGTTTCAGCTGGGATAGAGTTGGTTTTCCTCCCAGTAGCTGCTGTGTTTTGTATTTAGTACAAGAAGAATGTCGGTAACACTGATATTTTTAGTTGTTGCTAAGAAATCAGCAACGTTTAGTGCCATGTTCAGCTAATAAGCAGGTGTGTGGGAGCTGGGAGGGAGCACAAACAGGCAGATAGCCCAGCTGGCCAGTGGAAATATTCCATACCATACACTTCATGCTCAGTTTATGAATGGGGGTTTGTTGGGGGGCAGGAATCATTCTACTCTTTGGTTTCGATGAGTTCGAATCCTCTCTTGTCCGGGGGTTTGAACTTTTTGGGGACTTTAGCAAAATTCACAATTTCCAGGTTCTGTGATTGCTACTCAGGGACTGACTGTGAATCGGTCAGGTGGTGAGAAAAATTGTATTGTATGTAGTTTGTTTTGCATATTTGTTATTATAATTATTGTTAGTAGTATTAGTATTTCCTTTGTTGTCTTATTAAACTGTGTTTATCTCAACCCATGAGTTTCCCTTTTGTCCATTTCTCCTCCCCATCCCACTGAGGGGCATGGGGAGGGGTGAGCGAGTGGCTGTCTGGTGCTTAGTTGCTGGCTGCCAGGTTAAACTACGACATTGATTTATAAAATGCCTTTTAGTTTTGCCATTTTTATGAGTCATTATAAAATAATGGATTTTCTTTTTTTTCTAATGCTAAAGCATTGGTGAACTTTGGATTATTTTTTTTTTTCCCTCAGAAGAACATGATTAACCAATATGTTCAAATATTGTTTGCGTTATGGAGGTAGTGATAAGGAGTAACAGTAAGGGGTAAAACTGTTCCATCACAATATAGGTAGGCAAGGTATTTCATGATGCTGCTACAACATAGAGTTGAAAGAGGAATGTTTTTAACAAGTAAATATAGTAAAGTAGTTTACTTCTAGGATATTGAACTTAAAAAACCCCAAACTTTAATGCTTTATTTTAGCCAGAAACAGGCTGTGAAAGGTGGTGGGAGGGTTTTTGGAAACGGAATCTATAAGCTTTTCCTCATAAATTCATCCAGGTACTATCACTGTGCTATTTTTAAGACTCGCATGTCCATGCACACATACTGCTGTAGGTGTTATTTTGTTAGGTTTCCTGGTTTCTAGGATTTAAAAAAAAAAATTAAAGTTGGAGCTAATTTGATAGTTTTCCTTAATAAAGAAGAATACTAGTTAAATGTAATATTATTTGCTTAGTACTTGAAACTAAATAAAAATCAATAATCTACTATGTATCCCATTGTTCAAGAGGAAAAAAGACACCACCGGCCTCAACTCTTTAAAAGCGGTTTATCTCAAGTTACAAATCCACTACTTCCTACTGCCCTCAATAGCCCATAGGTTAACCAAATAGTTCCACTGCCGAGGGTATTTTAGTCCTCCAGGAGTCTGGATTTTAAAAACTGCTATTTTTAAGAACAATTTCACTCCTGTTCAGGCTGTTTTGAAAATTTGTTTTTTCTAAATCTGTATTTAGAAATAAATAAAACTCTGATACAACTACACTGTTGAGTGATCTTACTGTTCTTTGGCATGCATATTTGAACCACAGTGTGTAATAAAACGCTTGTAACGAACAGCTCTAATATGCAGTGCCACTGCCTGAAAAAATACAGTCCATTTTACAGAAAATGCTGGTAGTCTCGACGGGGTAACTTAGAAGGATGCTGAGACTTTGAGGTTGCTGAGGAAGAGAAGTTGGTGTTGAAAAAGTTCAGGATCTTTTGCAGAAGGTTGTTTCATCTGTTTAGGGATGCAAAGGATGAGTAGCCTAGCAAGGCCAATGTGGACTGCATAAAACGAGTCCCTCTGACCTTACTTATCATCTTTCAGGCAATCACAGGCAAAAATATCCTGTTTTGCAGTGAATATATTCAATCCACTGATAAGAAACTGCGTTATTTTTAAGAGCGAGAGAGGTTTTTCATCATCAGGTTGAACAGCTCTTTGGATCTGGTCGTATTTTGGCAGCTTTGCACATGATGCAGTGCTGCACAGAAGTAGTCTTCCCCAGGCTGTATGTAAGTTGTTTTGCCTAAGAAAAGAATCCTTACAGGTCATGTCAGTATTTGAGGTATTTTGGTCCTCGTGCCACAGAGCACACAAGTAGCAACAGTTCTGAGCTGTCTGGCCAGCTGTTGCAGGCACCCGTCCTGGCACTGAATTTTGGATCCAAACTGTCTTTGCAGCAGCCACTCAATCACTGCAGTTATTTCACACGAATTATGAGGGTGTCTGTGATAAAAAGGTGAGCATAAGGAAAATACTGTATTTCATGTTTATATGCCTCAGTTCATTTTTAACAGTTGAACATACCAGCTGGGACCATTATCTGGTCATCACTAAGAAAAAGAAGATCAAGGTTGGATGGAGCTGACCTGCTGCTTGTAGATGTCTCCTATAAATACAGAGTGATTAAGATGTGGGAACAGCTGTCAAACCTTCCTTATGTAGTTTTGAGGAGAGAGAGAGATGCTACTTGCAGTGATGTAGGAGAGAACAAGCGGTTCTCTTCTGACTGGCACTAAACTATGCAGTGTTGGATTATGGATAAAGAAATTTAGTATACATGCATCGTTAACCAGCTAATTTAAATAATAAAATAGATATGTCATTCATGTATTTTGGTTGAAATGTATTGGTATGAATCCACAATCCTCTACTGTTTGATAATTTTGTGTAATATTTTGTGGTGTAACAAGCATAGAAGGAAGAGATTTGTTTCAACATTTTAATTTTGATTCATGGTATATAAATGGAGTAAGCACTTAAAAATCAATATAAGAAATGAGTCTCTGTATATAAGTAACATACACATTAATTGTAATACATATAATATTTTGCATAATTTCTTTGTATTCAAAATATTCATGATAAGAGATATAATAAATTAGGAAGTTTTCTGTGTTTTCTATGCTTGAAGTAAGGAAAGTTTATATACCTGAGCTTCTTACAGCAGTGAGGATAGTCCCTCGTCCATTAATCTCTGAGAAAAATACCTCAAAGAATTTAAATTCCAAGTAGATATGTGAGGAGTGGAAGATGGTTTTTTCCATTAATTTAACTTAACATAGCCAGGACAGTCCTCTTAATTTTCCTCTGAAGGTCTCCCAAGGCCCTTTTCCTTTCAGCAAAGCTACTAGTCTTTGTTTCGTCCTGAGATTTTTGTATGGCATTTGCAGCCATGCTGTGAATGGATCCCATTACTGTTGTTTTCATCATGGCTGTAAGATCTGATTTTTCTGAAATCTTCCTTCCCTCACTCCTACAGTCTTTTTCTTCGATCATTTCCATTGTCTGTAGGTGTGCACCATCTGGGGGGTGGAATCTGCTGGGATCCTTGTGTCAGCCAGTGAAATTAGTTAAGTCACTCTTTGATCATTCCTGTTTTATATGGTGCAGAGAGCAAGCCGTTCTCATTTTCCAGTAAAACCTTAAAATTACTCTGTTGTAGATGTATTTCTTCTAAATTCATCTGCGGAGAGAAGCTGACAAGTCCAATTTTATATATATTTTTTTTTGTTTTGTAATAGGTAGGTACTTAGGTCAGGAACTCTGTTCCAGGTTGCTTTCTGCACATCTCCATTGTACCTGTGGCATATATAAGGCTGAATTTTTGTTATCATTCTGGTCACTAGTGGATTTCAGGATTTTTTTCTTCTAAGTTTTTCTCTTTATATTTACACAGACTGACCCACTTCTATTCATATCATTTATCACTTTGTTCCTCATGATACTTCATAAACTCTCTCATATGATAGATGGGCTAACCTGAGATATCCTTTCCATTGGTGATGCCTATATGTTTCTGAGAGGGAGAACCAACAATTAAAATGGAACATTAAAATGCTGTTTCATTTTTTGTGAGATAATTTGGTCTTGTTTCTGGTTAATAGACTAGTAAGTTACAGAAAAGTTAATGCTACCAAAATCAGTGTTCTAAAGCTACAAGAATTGAGAATAATTTCTTTTGAATTATGAATGGAAAAAAAACACCTGTGCACAAGTAAAAGTAGGACTTTTATTCCCCTGACGAAAGATTTATATAGATAGAGGTGTTTTATCTCCTTTCCCCCTTTCATTCTCCTTGTGATGATGCAGCATCATCTTTATTCCTCTAACATGAAATCGGTCTTCTGTTGTCTGGTGGAAAAGAACGTAAGGAAATAAGGAACATATTGTTAAATACGTAGTTATGTGAGCTCTAGAAACTGATTCCGTACTGTACACCTTCCCATGAACTCTGTTACTTTTGTTACTGTACAATTTTTTTTTAAAGTGTACCGGTGTTGCAACCATAGGGATGCACTAGTGTGTACAGCAATAGGCTGACACTTTCAGATGGATAGTGGCAGTTTTTTAAAAAAAAATTATATTTTATATATAAAATATATCTATTTCTCTCAAAGTAGTATAAGTGTAGACATCACAGCTATTGTTTTAGCATATTTCACTAGGTCTATTACTTTTAAGACTTCACTAGTATCCACTGTATTTAGTTCTAGAAGAAATACATGAAAAAATCGATACAAAAAATAGTTGGCTGCGTGAGATTTCATTTTTTATGTGTCCTTATTTACTCAAGCAGTGCTCTTAATTTGCTTCTTTCATTCAGTTTTGAAATTCAGATCACCCTAAAGGAATCCTAGCATAGGTGGTCTAGAACTGTCATTCAAACCCATGTTGTAAACAAGTTTTCAGTGCTGATGTCTAAGGTGAAATGTAATAATTATTATTACTACTTTTAGTAAGCTTATAAAATAGCAAAGGAAGCAATGGGAAACTTATAATATGTCTGTTGATGCAGAGACACTGCGTTTACTGTGAAAATTCTCCTCCAGAATTTTTCTCTAGTAGCCGCAGAAAGCATTTTACAGGCATCTGGCCTGTGTGTAGTGCAGAGGACTGTACCAGCTCCAAGGCCTGCCTGCTCTCTGAAGCTTGGTCCTGCTTCTGAATGTCAGCCTGTGCTGTAAGGAAAGACAGGCATGGACTGGCGAAATTATCTCCTAGATGTTTTCACAGAAAGCATAGGAATGCCTCTACAGTGACATTTGACCATTCTGAGTTTACTATCTTGCCTTCTTCTTCTCTTCTTTCCTACTTGTCTATGCTAGTAGGAGGCAGCCTTTCTGAAGCTTCCTTTCCTTTTTTCTCAGGTTAGTTTTGGGTTATGCTATAAACTGAATGCCCTTTTTTTTTTTTCATTTTCATCAGCTTTAATTAATGGGAAAAATGTAGCAGAATGGGAAGCAGTGTGGGGGGAAAAAAGAAAAATAATTGTGGTGGGTAGGGAGGCAAAATGGAGTGATCGAGGTGGAAACAGAGATAAGAGAAGAAATGCACAGACTGAAGAAACTGTAGCATATAGAGTGCTCCTATCTGTTAATAAATATTACGGGAAAACAGAAGAAAAAAAAAAAAGACTCCAGTCAATGTTATGTGTGTTATTGGTTTTCTCGTATGTTCCCACAAATAGTGCTGTGCCTGAACATAAACTTCCATGTCAGACTGCTTCAGTCTTGGCAGTTGCTTGGAAGTGTTCTTCATTCAAGCTCTTGTTGATAGTAAAAAACATATTAAAGCCTCTAGAGGAACTGGTTTGCCAATTATTTTATATACAGTACTGTGTACATCTCTGTTGCCTCTTTAAATTTGCTGTCTGTTCTGTTGCTTCAGAGCTACCTTCTACCTTTGAAATCAGCTTGAATAAATACCACTCAAGTATTGTGTTTCCAGTTGGCTCTTCAGAGTAGTCAGACTTGCAAATACAATTTTTTCTGAAAAAAGAAAGAAATTTTAATTAAAAAATGTATGTATAATTTTAAGGGGTAGAGTGCTGCTAAGATATTTAATTGTGGTTTCTATCCCAAGGCTATATAGTCTCATTGTAGACAGTACCAGCTTTATATAGTATTTCTTATAAGTGAGCAAGTAAGACATTTCTATATTCTGCCTTACTACAGTTATCAGTAAGTAAGATTTATGGTGATCTGTTTGTGGTAGGGCTTTTTGTTGCAAGGTTTTTCTGCATTCTTTCTCTTCTGTTTTCCTTGCTTCAGTGCAAATAAGTACAGATTACTGAAAAAGTATTTTTTAAACCTTTCAAAACCAGATCTTAATTCAGAACGTATGTGTTCTTAGGTCACGTGCAATTAACTTGTGAAGTATATACAAAAATGCAATTTCAGATAAAATTTTCACATAATAAATAAACATAGTCTTTCAGTGGCTACAAACATTTAGGCTTCTATCTCCTTCTCAGTCTCTCTGAAATGAAAGTAATAAACAAAAGCTTGGAAACTACTTAGCTGAATCTGGATTTTTACACGTACTTTTAATTGACAGTGAGACTAGGATACAAAGTTACTACATCACTCTTAAAAATCTTATAAGTTATACAAATATGCAGTTGTAGAAGTATGTAAAAGTGTGTGCGTGCACATAAATGCAAGGATATCCATCTCTGTGTGAATATGTGTGTATAAAGCAGAATATCTTTCTGAAACTGCATTTTCTGTATTTCTCTTTTACCCAGTAAAGAAGGGTTTGTTTCTTTGTCTAGTTTTTTTTTTTTTACTGTCATAAGCTCCCACTTTATACTTTCAGCAAATGATAATGTGCCCTACTGCTGCTTTTTGATATTTAAGATTTGTTGAACAAGTGGTAGAAGGCAGATCAGAAAGCACTTCTGGTTACTGATTTTGCAAAAAAAAAAAAAATACAAAGATAAAATGGCTAGCCATTGCAATCTGCTTCTTTCTGCTCTGAAAGGGCTGCAGATGAGGGCTGCACTTTGAATTTGGTTGGCATAAGGTGAATGTTTATGTTATGACAGTTATGAAAATGTGCAGCTGTTCATAAAGAAATAGATATTGAAATCTGTGGCCTTAGAAAATTGTACCTGATCTTACTATGTGTTCCATCTGTTCCCCTGCTTTTGGAGTATCCGTTTTCCTTTCAGTAGACCTTTTTTCACTTAATAGTTTTGCCTTTTGTATGCTGATAATATGTATATGAATGAGATTAATTCATGCCAAAGTGCCAATCAAAAAATCATATTCTCCACTGTATTTAGAAGTGATAGCTAAGAAAAGAATTGTCTTAAACCATTTTTCCATTAAGAATTTTTTTATAGATACAGTAATTATTGAAGAGGAGCAACACAGATCAACTGTTAAACATCAAGCTAGAATAACACTTACTGAAATTAAAAATAAAATTTCAATACATAGCAGTAATTGTAGGGTATTGCCTTTTGTTGAAATCATCTAAGCTTAGTTGACGTGGTTTTGCTGTGTAAGAGGGCATTACTTCTTTAGAAATCTAAAACATGCAGTAGAGACCAAAATCCATTCTCCTGTGCTCTTAAGTAAACATTTTAATTACAGGATATGCTGCTTGTTTGAAATATTTCCGTGACATACTGCCTTGTTAAATTCAGTACTGAATGAACTATAATAGAAGACATGGGTTTGATTCCAAATAGTTTTGCAAAACGCAGTACATGCCAAAATCCAGTGTTTTTATGAAATTATGTTATCCCTAGGGGGATATCGTAGGAATACGTATACCCACTTGTACAGGAACTTATTACAAAGAAATAGGTGTTATGCTGTGTGCCTTGGATTTGTGGCCTAACGGTAAGTAAGTAGGTGAAACCTTTCAGACAGTGGAATGTCATTCTTAATTTAATAAGCACATGTATTTCTGTTACATCCTAGCATTAGTGTAGTCAATCTTACTTTCTTGTTTTGTTTTTTCCCCAACGTAAGTGTATGTATTGAGGCAAGTATAGGTTTTTTTCTCGGCTGTTAATCTGCTTTTTAATTAAATTTTATACTTTGAATTCTAGAACCTGCTTTTCAGACCTTCGTTAACACTATTATTATCGATCTACTAAAGTCATCAACAAAGGACAAGGAGAGGAAATTAGAAAGCAAAAGCCCAGCTAGAACTTAGGCTGGCCACTGTTGTAAGGGACAACAAAAAATGTTTTTACAAATACATCAACAACAAAAAGAGGGCCAAGGAGAATCTCCATCCCTTATTCGGTGCGAGGGGGAAAATTGCCACCAAGGATGAGGAAAAGGCTGAGGTACTTAATGCCTTCTTTGCTTCAGTCTTTAATAGTCAGACTGGTTATTGCCAGGGTAGTCAGCCCCCAGTGCTGGAAGATAGGGAAAGAATGTGGAACAAACCTCCCATAATCCAGGAGGAAGCAGTTAACAACCTGCTATGCCACCTGGACACTTACAAGTCTGTGGGGCCGGATGGGATCCACCCAAGAGTGCTGAGGGAACTGGCAGAGGAGCTGGCCAGGCCACTCTCCATCATCTATCAGCAGTCCCGGCTAACAGGGGAGGTCCCAGATGACTGGAGGATCTCCAGTGTAACACCCATCTACAAGAAGGGTCAGAAGGAGGATCCTGGGAACTACAGGCTTGTCAGCCTGACCTTGGTACCAGGCAAGGTTATGGAGCGGTTCATCCTGAGCGCGTTCACCAGGCATGTGAAGGACAACAGGGGATCAGGCCCAGCCAGCATGTGTTCATGAAAGGCAGGTCCTGCTTGACCAACCTGATCTTCTGTGACCAGGTGACCCACTTAGTGGATGAAGGAAAGGCTGTGGACGTCATCTACCTGAACTTTAGTAGGGCCTTTGACACTGTTCCCCACAGTGTTTCCTGGAGAAACTAGCTGCCCATGGTTTGGATGGGTGTACTCTCTGCTGGATAAGGAACTGGCTGAATGGCCAAGCGCAGGGAGTGGTGGTGAGTGGAGTTAAATCCAGCTGGCAGCCAGTCACATGTGGTGTTCCCCAGGGCTCAGTTTTGGGTCTGGTCTTGTTTAACATCTTTATCAATGATCTGGACGAGGGGATTGAGTGCTCCATCAGTAAGTTTGCAGATGACACCAAGCTGGGCAGGAGTGTCGATCTGCTTAAGGGTAGGAAGGCTCTGCAGAGGGATCTGGACAGACTGGATCGATGGGCCAAGGCCAACTGTGTGAGGTTCAACAAGGCCAAATACCGGGTCCTGCATTTGGTTCACAACAACCCCATGCAATGCTACAGGCTTGGGGAGGAGTGGCTGGAAAGCTGCCCGGTGGAAAAGGACCTTGGGGTGTTGGTTGACAGCCGGCTGAACATGAGCCGGCAGTGTTCCCAGGTGGCCAAGAAGGCCAACAGCATCCTGCCTTGGATCAGGAATAATGTGGCCAGCAGGAGTAGGGAGGTGATCGTGCCCCTGTACTCAGCACTGGTGAGGCCGCACCTGGAGTTCTGTGTTCGGTTTTGGGCCCCTCACTACAAGAAGGACACTGAGGTGCTGGAGTGTGTCCATAACAGGGCAACGAGGCTGGTGAGGGGTCTAGGGAACAAGTCTTAGGAGGAGCGGCGGAGGGAGCTGGGGCTGTTTAGTCTGGAGAAGAGGAGGCTGAGGGGAGACCTTATTGCTCTCTACAACTACCTGAGGGGAGGTTGTAGTGAGGCAGGTGTTGGTCTCTTCTGCCAGGTAACTAGTGATAGGATGAGAAGCAATGGCCTCAAGTTGCATCAGGGGAGGTTTAGATTAGATATTAGGAAAAATTTCTTTACTGAAAGAGTGGTCAGACATTGGAACAGGCGCTCAGGGAAGTGGTGGAGTCCCCATCCCTGGAGGTGTTTAAAAAACGTGTAGATGTGGCACTTCGGGGTGTGGTTTAGTAGGCGTGGTGGTGTTAGATGGTTGGTTGGACTCAATGATCTTAGAGGTCTTTTCCAACGTATGATTCTATGAAATGCCATTTACCTCTTCCCAATTGTTTTCTTGTTAATCTAGACAATGTAAAATGAAAATTACAGTGTTTTCTAAAATCTCAGGCACACCCTGTTTAGGGCTCGACTCTTTCACGTTTGTCACCCTATCATGCAAGACAGAGTGAAAGCAGTGTTTTTGTAGATTTATGTGCAGTTTCTTTTTCTGTCATGTATTTTCTAACAACAGGATTGGGCTCATCCGCACTGTTGTTCTTTCAGCAGAAAAAGGCTGAATGACGAGCCTTTGATGCAACATGCTGTGGTGATGTCACAGAACAACAAATCCGTGTCCTGTTGTTTAGACCAAAATTCTTGGTGAGCTCAGAGTTAACTATTCCAAGTCAGCACTTTCTGTGATTCTCTTATTTTTTTGCTTTTTACCATTTTATCAGTGAACTGATGTGGCTTTGATGAAGATTCACAAGAGTCACATTGTGGTTTGCCTTTGCCCTTTCTATCACCTATTCACCCCATGAAGCTCTGCTGGGCTGTATTTCAAACCCATTATGCTCATGATGTTCTCTTCCACCATGGTGCGCACACACGTCACCTTGCTGAGTCCTGTGAGAACAAAGGTTCATAACCATCCACCCTGGGAAAAGATGTTTAGTAACTTACTGTTACTTCTCTCTGGCTCTTGACATTTTTGTTTCAGACAAGTTCAAAGATGATTGTTTCATTTTCTGAGATTGAGAAAATTACAGGTTCAGATTTTAGATGCTGGAGACAAAACAGTAATAAGAGAACTCCCTGGTGAGGGATGTAGGTTGTTATCAGCCTTTACACAACTGTTAACCAGGAGTTACAGAATTAGTCTGGTGAACAGATCTCTTCACATGTGTTTTCTATTACTGCTGTGTATTTCTTCCTGAGAAGTGTATGCAAATTATGTTAGCGCTTTATGTAAGTGATACTCATTGAAAGCTTTACCAAACAAAAGTAAATTTAAGGTCATGTTTTTTTAACCGTAAAATCAGTTTATTAATGTAGGAACTGAATTAGATATATTATCCATACCTCATATCATTTAACTGAAAAGAAGCTTACTTGAGACAGGAACGTATCTGCACTTAACCAAAAATCTTAGAGTTTCTTTTTTATAAAGAGAATATTTAGGAGTATGTTTGGATGAGCGGCTTGGATAAGTGCTGCGGGTTTTTATGAGCAATTTACTGATCTGATTCTACTTGAAGTTACAAAATACTGTTTACATGGAATGGTAAGACATCCTTACCAGTGGTAAAAGCTCATTTCTTTTCTCTACTGTTCTCCCTGGTTGCCAAATTTGTGTGAGAGCACGCATACAGTTTTGTGCTTTTTTCTAAAAAAAAAAAAATCTTCTGCTATTCAGAAGGATTATGAGAAAACTGAGTAAGAGGGCTGAAATGTTTGGTGTCTCTGAGTTTTTAAATAAAGTTAGCAGCCTGTTTAATAAGCAAGAAGTAGCAAATTCACTGGATGGATTTGCTGGATACTTACAGTAGAATTTCTTACAGAATACTAATTATGTCATGAGTTTCAAAAAGAAAGAGAAGAAATAGATGATAGAGTTTTATATCCTCCTGTGTGAAATAGTAATACACATTCTGGTTTGAAAAGCCATTACAGTGACTACCGCTACACCGTGGGCCAGCTTCCTTCTGGTTTTGTTTGAAAGATCTGTCATCACACTTGATATACCTACTGAGGATCACACTGGAATACTTTTTGGTCACATGCTATGAAGGAAATACTAAGTGGTTGAGAAATAATACAATAATGAAGTACATGTGGAAGTATTATAGTTCTGAATGCCTGTTACAACTGAGGTCTTAGTTGTAATAGGAAATAAATCAGATTCTTATGGAGTCTGAGTTGGCCTGGAGTCACATTCATCATTCTGACGTCCTCTGACCCCACTTCTGATGATGTGGATGGTAATGGGTTATTCCTTCCCCTCGCATGCATCATAATAGTCTGGGTTCATGCAGTAATCTAGAAGATCAATACTTTACAAAACATACAATCCCAAGAAGTGTTTTACAAAACATTATATAAATTTTTAAAAAAATAATAACATGAGACAGTTCATCTATGCTCCAGTAAATACGCGTCTGTGTGTATGTTGAGCTGTTCTGTTACCAATTCTGATTTTCTGTATGAGTATTTATTGAGTTGACCTTTTGCTGCACTTCACAAGAGAATGTAATGATACAAACTTGTTCAGAGTTGAAAATGCTAGAACACAGTCATTAACCAAAAATATTGCTAAAACTTTAGCTTGCTTTTGTTTTATATCTCAGTTTTTCCAAAGCTTTATTAATGGACAAAACTTTTCCTTTTTTTATCTTTACCTCAAAGATATTTCACATCTTTTGTTACTGGTTGAATTACCTTTTACACTTCTCTTCATAGAATTTCAAAGGCAGTTGTGTTTTCTTAATCTCTGTTGCACATATGATGATGCATGAAACTCGGGTGTACAACCATTTTGGGAACTCAGCAGTCACAGAAGCTATGGGGAATAGTTAGCATTGGCAAAAGAGAATTTATGTAGATGTAAGTGGCTTAATCTATAGGCCATAATTAGTGAGTTTTGTTATTAAAATTTTGTCAACCTTTGAAAAAATGTCTAGAGGCAGTGACTCGTTGTATATAGCATTTACCTCTTTGATATACAAGCCTGCTAGGAATAGGTGCAGAAATCTTTGTAAAAAGCTCCTTTGTCCTATTCTTGAAAAAAGATGAGGCAAGAGGTGGCTTCAGAGGGAGATCCCCTTAGAACATGTCTAAAGTAAGCGAATGTATTCTACTAAAATATTAGAACTGTAGCACCGTATTTTGCAAGGCCTATTTCCCAATTATACTAGCTCTGATTTGTTTTTGATAGTAGCATTTAGTTTATGTTCAGTACTGCTGTCTGTGTATCAGGACATGCAGTTATCTGAAAGTGAGGTGTTGCACACACTAGGATTCCCTGAAGCTCCTGGAACTGCCCTTGAAGTCAGACAGGATGCTCATAAACTTAGAGGATTGGGTCTTTAGTTATAGTAACAATAAAGAAAAAAGTAAACTAATGTGAAAATGAAGAAATTCCTTTTTCTCCCCAAATATTGCCTAGAATTCTTTCCCTGTTCTTTTATGTTTTCAATGAACCAGAAATAAACAGGAAATACACCTTCTTTATGAAGAGTCAGTCTTGCAGTATAGAGTCGTTTAGTAACTCTTTGTGGAAGAGCTAACATTAATGAAGTAAAACTCAGACTAAAAGTCTTCTTTAGAGCAATGGAATGGTCTTTGCTCAGCATAAAGGACTCAGGCCTTTACACAAACCTATGGATATTAATAAAGAAACAAAATACTTTGTAATAGATTTTAATTTCCCAGAGGATTTGATATATAATGTGCCTGTTATAGTAGTATTATTTTTCTTCTTCATTGTGCAATTTTTCTTTTTATTTCTTTTGACAAATGTCGGGTTTCTGTTCTTAATTTTTTTTCAGTAATATAGAGGCCCTTCATATCAGCTTCATTTGGAAAAAGGATTACACAGAAGTAGTTTTGCATGCCCTTGTTGTATAACTTTTTTGCAAGATGCCTTTAAGGCCCTAAATTTCATCTTATTTCTTCTGCATTGATTGTAAAATGTACGTAATTATTAAATGTTAGGAGTAATGTTACAGCTGCAATTTGAATAAACTTTCCATTTTTTTAATCCTTCATTTTAATTGGTTTGTAAAAATATTCAGTGAAACATACTTCCATGAACAACTTGTTTTTGAAAATTTGAATTAGGTGAACCTTTTTCTTGCCTTCTTGATTATGGTTACATATGTGTTCACCTGTTTAGAACATTTTACAATTTGGCATGTTACTAGCTGAGAAAAAGCTTGCTGTTCTGTGATCTTTCACATCTTTCATCAGGAGAAGAAAAAGATACGAAGGTAAAATAGACTTTGTGTCATATATACTAATGACAAATACCTTGTGTAATGTAGGCAAATCACAAACTGATTATTATAGCAAGCACATTTAATGATATTAATTATGTTTCTAGGTTCCATGGTTCCTTTCTCCATGCGGATTTTACATGCCGAACTTCCTCAGTACCTAGGTAATCCTCAGGAATCTCTTGACAGACTGCATTGTATGAAGATAATCTGCACCAAGGTAACAGCTTCTCTATGCACTAACATTTCTTAATGTTTAAGAAGTATATTTTATTCTCCTTATAAAGAACGTTAAGTTTCAATGCTGACATTTTTTACTCCATCTTGATACAAATAAGTAACTCACTAGTAGAAGTAATTAGATGCCTCTTCCATTTTAGGATGCATCCTTCACTCCTCTGTGATAGCTCTGGCTAAAATGAGTACAGCAGTGGACAACATAGTGCTCTTGCTTTCGTGCTTTTGCCAGACAAGACACAGAGGACAGTAAGCAGATGTGTTTAAGGGCACATAGGAGAGCGTTCTTCTCTCACTCAGCTCATCCAGCTGTCTCAAAAAACAGTTGTTAATGATCTTGATCCTTCAAAAATAGTCTTGATCCTTCAGAAATAGTCCGAATAGCTGGTTTTGGAAACAGCAGTCATTTGGGAATATAAATACAACCTGCTGAGTTTGTTTGGGGATTTTTGCTTTGTTTTGTCAAGTGCTATAATACATAATTATGGTCTAAATTATAACATGGTATTTGTTGGTGCTGAAATTGGAGTGATGGTGTTGTGAGCACTAACTTTATTGACTATACCCAACACCTTACTCATCCTTAATCCTGACTGCATTCATTCTTAAATGTTTCTTCCAGAGACCTTTCCCAAGTAGTCTTAATGCAACAGTGACTATGAATGTTAGTATGGTAAACTCTAGAAGTGCAGCATTTTTGTTTTATCTGTGACACTTGAAAGTTCAAAACTGTATAGAAGATAAATATATGAGATGATTTTTTATTTTCAATGTTCCTTGGAAGTTTCCTATATTTACTCCTGAAAATAACTTGGGTAATGGAAGTGAAGGGATTTGATAATTGCGAATTGTGTAGCTATAATGGCCTTACGTGTATAAAGTCAGCTTGCGTCTAACAGTAGTGACTAGGATAACTAAATGCTTACAGTAAAAAAAATGTGTGGCATTTGTTATAGAGTTGGAAAGAATGGATTTGGAAACAGTTGAGAAGTATATCTAATTTGGACACCAAGTGCTACTTTTTAGCGCTTCACGAATGCTGTTACCTGTTCTGATCATCTCCTCTAATAATGTTGCTGGCAGGCTGTTTTCTCCAGCCTTTTTCTTCATTAAGAGTTCTCCTCAATTCGAAGTAATGTTTTTCTTGTAGGAAATGCCATACTCCTCTGTTGCAGGATTTCACACTGCTTCTGCTGACATTTGTCTACCCCAGTCTGCAGCAGATCGGCTGTTTCTTATCTTGTTTTTATGTGATCTGGTATCAAGTGCTGTGTTGTCTCCCCTCAGTCATGAAAGTGCCACTAGATTCCAAGAACTTAACTGGTTTGTAAGTTGCTTTATCTTGTCATGGGGAAAGAAAATTGTATGAATGTGAACGAGGAAGTGACTGCTGAGCAGGGCATTCATCAGCCATCTGGCTAACTTTATTGAAATGGCCATATCTCAGTTACAGTGCGATCAGCCATGATTCTCCACAGATTAGAGATTATTGGTCAATAGAGGAATGAAAGAAAAGGAAATAAACTCCCCTCCCCCCGCTTCTTCACAAGACCTTTAAGTCCTCTACAATCTTCAGGTGGCTCTGCCTGTGCTCTTTTCCTTGAAGTGGGTATCCATAGAGCATACCCAGTGTGACAAGAAAGCTTTTAAGCGATATGTGAACTAGGCTGATTATTTGTTTAAATAAGGGAAACTGGATGTGCTGGAGAAGATGAAATAGAAATAAAGGATATTTATAAATTAATATATACATATTTCCCTGACCACTAAGTTCTTGAAGAACAGGTCTGCTCATGTTCTCCCTCCATCAACTGCTAGTGGCCTAGGTCACTACCAGTTCTGTGTGATCCCTTGTGCCCTTGGAGAAGGCTTCTTTAAGGCTGGCCGTGCATCTTCCACTAGCTCTCCTGAGGAGTCCCCTGTTCTCTGCACTTGCTGCAGGTTCATGGATTGCCATCTCTTTCTTCCTGCCTTCCTGTGTCTTAATTTGCAAGTTTCTCCCAGGTGTTTAATTGTGGTCAGAAAGACAATGATCTCCCTTTGCTTCGGACAGCTTCCACTAGACCCAGGATACAGTAGCCAGGACATGCCATTGTCTGTGCTGATGGGTGCTTGCTTTTAAAGTACAGTGCACAGAAAACTACAAAAGAACAAATAAAACGTACCATGTTGCTCAAGGGAATATTTCTGATCAGTTATTCTAGACACCTCATTGCAGATTACTTCATTTATTTGCATTCAATTACATACCCTGTCTTTTGGAGCAATGAAGAGACAACTGTAGAAACACAAATGTGAAAAAGGACAGCTTGTAAAGATAAATATGTTTTTGAAAGACAGTTGTAAATTGGTGATAACGTAACCATTTGAAGTCAGGATTGGCAAAAAACATTGCTTAGATATGTGTTTTGATTTTTGTGTATAATGCTATCTAATAATCTCACCTGGAATGTTCAAGATTAAAGTGCATAATACGTATGAAAACCCATGGCATAACCAAGAAAATAACATAAAGAATGTACAGTCATTAGTCTTGATATTTGTATATGACACTTGGGAGCCATTTGGGTTATAACAGAATTAATTGGGGAGCTTTCAACCAAAAGTCTCTTGTGTTTTACTTCCCTATTTTATAAAGTGGAAAAATAATCTTTGGTCATCCGTATTTACAGAAGGGCGTACGAATAGTCATTATGTAAATGAGATGATCTTGGAGTCATAAAAGCTAGAAGAGAGAAAGGACCTATTAGCTCACCCAGTCTGTCTCTCTGCAACAGGAGGTTGTTTTCTAGTTCTTAATGAGCCAGCCTATGGAGCTGAGGCCACATCCCCTGGGAGGCTATTCCAGACTAATGCTAATGCATTCTTCTCATAAAAAAAAATTCTTTCTATTTTGTTTCTCTGCCTTAGTGTAATTGTGGGTTTTTTTCCTATCTGATACTTCCTTTTTACCTGCTAAATTCCCTCTTGCTTTTTGTTATGCACATTCTACAGACATTTGTCAGCTTGGGATTAGCCATTTGACTTAAAGATCTAACCATATTTATTTTGTCACTATTTTTGTAACTCTATCTCTTCAGCCCCCATCTACTTAGATATTTCTGGTACCTGAAGCAAGATTGGAGGTGGAGTGCAAAAATACAACTTTCATTTTCCCTGTAAGGCAATAATGTTTTTACCTTTTCCAGTATTCCTGAAAATTTGTAATCAAAATCTGGTTGGATATTTTACATCACTGTCTATAGGTACAACATTTGGGAAAGACATAATCTGAGGTTCCAAATGCCTATTACAGCTTGGGGGAGGAATCCAGTGAAATTGTTACTGTCTCTGTGTTATTACTGGTCTTCCCAACATGAATTGCCTCAATGAATTGTTGCCGTTATAAGTCTGCCTTGAAATAAATGGTCTCCAAATAGCCAAGCAGTAACAACAGTAATTTAAATCACAAAAGGGTTTGTTCTGTTCAAATACTCATTTAAAAAATGTAGGCGTGATCACTTTAGTGCTAAGAATGCTGAGGACATGCTAATAAATGCTTACCTGGAGACCAAAATGTGAAAAGAACAACAGTCAGGCTTAAACTGTATTCCTCCCTTGTTTGTGCCTAAGCTTCCTAGCTGGTTGAGGGAGAGCTCCTGGAAACTCACGTAGCTCATAGTGCAGCGTATTTCACTGTTTCACCTTAACTCTTGAAGTGGCAGAGCTGTACTGGGCTCTTCTGCCAGGTGGGTGGAGCAGCGGCAGTGGGTTAACAGTCTTGCTTCCTGAAAAAGCCTCTGCAAGTGTCACCTCTACAAATTTTTTCAGAAATGCTTTGTGCTGTTTGTCTATCAGCCACTCTCTCTGTAGTTACACCACTCTCCTTCATGAGTAGTTATGTTCCTCCCTGACGCTTCCAGCCACACTCTTTGTATCTCCCAGGCTTATCTTCCAAATTAATGAACTTTTCAGTCTCTTAGCTACTGATTGATAGGGTTATACTTTCATTCAGCTTCCATTTCTGGCTCAGTTACTAAGGTCACATAAGTATTCTGTTTCTCATACGTTACTTAAGTCTATGCGGTATTTGTCTTGACACCTTGTTTGATGAGTTTGTAGAAGTCATGATGATCCCGCACCAGTCTGAGTACCCAAAAAGCCAAAATTCCAGAAGCACCATCAAAGGCTGAGTAAGAAGCTAATGCTGGTGAAAAGTTGTGGAAGATGAAATGAAGTATTAAAGAGAGATACATAAGGATAAGAAACAAGGAATGCAAATAGAGGTGTGCATAGGTTAGTAATTACACTATACAGACAATTGATAGGGAATGAAACAGAAGACCGAGTGAAGTAATACTAGCCAGTGAAACTAAGGAGTGTGCATTTATAAATATTCAAAACAAGAAAAAGCATACATCATATGTAAAACTAGTGTTTAAAGTCAATGGTAGAAGTGTTCAGTCATATTTCCCTATATAACAGAAACAAGGATTTTTAGAGCTATCCCATGTCGTATTGCTAGGATAAACATTTTGCCATCTGTAGAAAAGTGGGATGAGGGGATTGGCAAAAATAAAACAGTTCATGTCAATTAACCGAGATAGCTTACACTGAGGAACTACCTGAATCTTTAATGTTATTATTAAACAATTTTTGGAAATCTGGCAAAATGCCCAAATACTGAAAAACTGCAGATGATATTCCTAGACTTAAGAAGGGCAAAAGGAGATAAGCCTAGGGAATAAAACAATTAGCCTCAAATCAGCACCAAGTTCTGTTTTAATTACATTGAGCTTGAGGTGACGGCTAGATATCCCCAAGTAATGTCACAGAATGGTTAATGTAATACTCTAATTGTATGCTAATATCTATTTCTTTCTTTTTTCATGATGTCGGTGAGCGTGTTTTCAGAGAAAACCATTGTCTTTTTGAACAAGACAGCATGTCTTGTTGATGAAAGCACCTCATTATGTTTAGACCACTTTGAGAGTAAGAACTTCGAGCCTTCTTGAGAATGAGAAGTGATCACTAGATGTTTTCCAGGGGAAGAGCAAGATCATGTTTTTTAGACTGGACAGAAAATAGATGATAAGGTGTTTTTGGTTTGTGGAAGAGTGATTTTTTTCTCTGAGAAGGTGCCTCATTATACACTAGGCATGTAGCACTGAGATGTGCTTTGGTTCCTAGGTGATTTCTAAGTGGCTACACTGCTTTTGAAGTGGGACTGAGATTCAGTCTCGCAGGCGTGCCACTGCGATCTCATAAATTGCCACCTATCAACTAAGCTGCGATATCTACTGGTGTATGCTTATAGCCTCTCAAAATCTGAGGTAAGGCAGCTTAGCCTAGCCCTCTGTGAATGAGGTTTACACTAAATCATATTACCGTGTATTTGTCATGGGCTAACAGTTCCTACCGGGGAAAATTACCCTGGCTCAGCTGGCATGTGGTAACTGCTGTTATTTCATCGTATGTCTCCACTTGCCCTTATGTTCCTTGTAGCTGTATTTGTGGCACCTAACTTCAAGCTTTCACTGTAGCCTGTGAAAAGAGCTCGGTATCTCATAGGGCAATTCCTTCCACCTTAAGATGTCTAAAATAGGTGACATGAACTGGCTTCCTGGAGGTACCCATTGCTCTTCGTTGGCTGTCGAAGGCACCAACACGCTGTCTGCGGCCAGATTAATTCTACCTGTCTTTGCACTGGAGGATTTCCTGCGTTGTTTTTAAGTGTTTTCTCACAAAGCACTGAGCACAATTGGAATGCTTTGCTGGTGGAGGAAAAAGCAATTACTTCTCACACTGACAGAAGCTGAGAGCTCTGTGTTCGGAAGCGCACTCAGTCCCCGGAAGAGGCAGCGCCTCATATTTCCCTAATGGGCTAACCATGGCGGATGATAAAAGAGCAAGTGGCCCTAATGGTTTTTTGAAGGAAATCTCAAGCATTATTCTACAACCAAACTTAGAAATCTGTAACAGGAAAAATGGGGTGATCTGTGGGAATCAGAAAACATATTTGAATTAGAAAAAGGAAAGTTGACTTGCATTTCAGATGGAACTTTCAATACATATTTTAAAAGTGCTTGAGACACAAGCTTCATGAATTATATGTTCTCATTCTTCCAATAATACAACAAATGTTTCATTCATTCAACAATTTGCATGATTTGAAATCTATAATAAGCAGTAAACCCCAAACTTTGAGAAGGAAATTGCAGTAAGAGCTAAGAGGAGTACTGCATTAAGGACAAAAGGATAAAACCAGAGCCTGTACTTGGGGTGGGGGAGTCAAGAGACAGTGGCTTTATGTGAAAAATCGCTTTGACTTTCTTTGTGGTCATTAACATTCATTCTCTGGTGAAGAATATTTCATGTTTTGCTTAACCAAATGTGTATGTCCCTGGAGTGTGCTGACATTTAATGTTCTGTAAGTATCATAAACCTGAACTCTTAACATCCTTGTACCGTACAATGGGTTTCTTACTTTGTGCAATTGATCTAGCTATGGTGGTAGTCATTAATTTTGAACTGTACCTAGGTGTAGCATTCCTGCCTGAATTGGTTTACATATAGACTGTCAGTTGTGGATAATTTGTATTAAATATATAGTGCTGTTTAAACTCATGTTGGTTACTTTAAAAAAATTTACTACAGATACTGGAAAATTTGGAACAAGGCTTAGCTGAAGATGGAAGTATGACTAACATTACACAGGAGAACAGACAAGGTAGGTATTCTTTAAATTTCTTTTTCACAGGCACTATGTTTTTATCACTTGCCTAAGTGTGCCAGAAGTTTTCACAAGACTGCCCCAGAGTTGTTAAAATAGTGTTTTTGTAATCTTATAGCCTACTCAGCCTCTGAAATGATACACCTTGTACTTTTATTTGCTGGAATTAATTTCACCGTTTTTCCCTTGATCAAACTGAAGTACTAAATCAATTTTTTTTCCTACTTAGAAGAAACAAAGAACATGGCTGCTGTTCTTTACTGATGAATATATAAGTGTAGTGCTGTCATAGCTAGATGAATGTTTCATCTTAAGCCTCGGCTGACTGCCTCCTCTCGGTCCTCATGTCTGAAATCCACTAAATTTGTTTAGATCAAACTGCTGTCATACAAGGGCTACACGGGCCTAGGATGCTGCTACATAGGTGGCCGAGTCTCACTGTAGCTGCATGGTACTTAGACTCCTGAAATACCTAAGTCACTTTTTAGAATAAAACTTAAATTATATTTATCTATATCGTTATTTTCATGATTTTATGTGCCGTTATGTTTTTTTCCTGTTCCTTCTATCTTAGTTGTTTAACTTCAATAGTATAGGATACATTGCTGCATAAAGAAGGGTCATCAGGACAAATTAGTTGTCCGAGTATCTTTTTTTTTTTAATGGAATTTATACTAATGAGTTTGATTGAGTACACTTATGAATTGGACAAGAGGTGACATTTGAGACATTGTTATGGATTATATGAACCGCTCATGGTGCCTAGCAAGTTAAAAACATTATCCCAAGAAAACAAAAACCTTTCAGCCTCAGCTGACAGTCTGAGGAATCTAACCAGCTTCTTCCTAGGATAACATTCACCCAGAGCCTGTGGGAAGTAAAAGTCTGCCTCTAAGGCAGGAAGAGGCTGAATAGAGTTGTTATCAGTTAAAAAATTATTACAGACAATTCCCCAAAACAGTGTCTATGGAAGGGTACAGACCTGTCTGAACTATTCTGCTTGGTGTTCAAATTGACAGGGTGCAAAGCAGCTTCGACGTGTTGTTGTACTTAATACATTGTCTAGGAATGTCCTAAACAAGTGAATGCACATGTGAGCAGCATATATCATAAAGGCATTTTCAAATATAGTCAAATAAATATGTTTACTACTCTTCTCAAAGGGGTTAGGAAAAGGGAATTACTCTGATATCAAAGATTTATCCACAGCACTCTGGGAGTTTCTGTTCTTCTTTCCTTGTATCTACTATTCTTCTTGCCCCTGTTCTCCAACTTACTTTTCCCTGTTACCGCCTTTCTACCATTATTTTTGTACTTATTATGCCCACATTCTTTTTACACCTTTGAAATCAAGACACTGATCCCCCTTTAAGGTACAAGGATTTTTTCCTAACTGTGTCATAATCCTGTGCCCTGCAGTCTGCCTTGCTCGTGAGTTTCTGGTTCCTTGCTTTTCCTCTCTGCTGCTGCTTTAGAGCTGCGATGAGCTCAGGAGGAGGCATAGTTAGAAAAGCAGCAGCTAGTAGTTACCAAGGGACAAGGCTGCTGAAAATTTGGAGAGATCTTCGTATGTCTACTGTACAGCTGCCTGTAGGTTTAAGAGTACCAAAAAGCCCATGGGACCTTTGCAGAGACTGTTGACTGCTGTTGGCTGTGGAGGTCAGCCAGGTCTGCTCCCTGTCTGCTTCTTCGCTGCGTTTAGAGCTCCAGGAGGCTGATAATGGGTTTGGTTTTTTTCATGTGAGACTAGCTGAAGGAAACCTTATTAACTTTATGTGAAGACAGCCTTAATTCATTATGGGGATTATGCTTAGCCTCTAATTCCCTTATTGCTGGTGTAAGAAGAGGCCACACCAATCGACTTACTATGCACATCTCCTCTAGTCTGGAATAGAGCACCTCATTTACCAGTTTTTCAACAGGCAGAGAGATTTAGCATTGCACCACTTGCTTGGTAATGTATTCTATCAGATGCCGATTTTGCAGCTTCTCAGTGCACAGAGCTCCTGTTAAAATGAATGGCAGTGTGGAGTACAGAGACCTTCATAAATATCAAGTCAAACCAAATGCTTTGAGTGGAAGCATGGCTGCGTGGACTTGGAGAGTGGGTTTTGGGCATCTTGGTAACATACAATGATCTGCTGTTGGGTTTTGTTTTTGTTTATTTGCTTTACAGGTTTTATTTAACCCCTTTCTGCCAGTGCTAAGAAGCCTTATCCCACAGGGCTACAGAATTTCCAGATCAGGTTCCTGTTCAGTTTCTGGCACAGACAGAAGACATCTCGTCTGTCTGCTTTGCAGTCTGTTCTGAGAACCATAGCTGGTGCTATTTGGTTGTTAACAGGAAACCTAGATGTCTCCACTGCAGGAATCAACATCTAATCTGTTGTCACCTAGGTCCTAAAGAGCTGAAAGTGGTTACCAAACTATGAGGACATGCACAAAGGAGAGATTAACATAAGTGAAATAATAAAGGAAAGTTATTATGTCCAGGTTTTACAGACACCCACAAGGAAAGAAAAACAGAAATGTGTCATAAAATATTTGCTCGTGGCTTACAGCATCCTCTCCATTAATAGCAGTAAAGATGTGTGGTCAGGGAGGAATTTCTAAATCAAAAGCTAGGAGTAATGCATTATTTTAAGGTACGGTGGGTGAAATACTGGGTTCAGCCTTGAGCCTCACATTATAGCCTTCTTTTGACAAAGGTAATTTGGGAATATTCATGGGATGTTTTTTTTTGTTTTGTTGTTGGAGAGGATTGAAGGAGGGTTTTTTTTAGGAAGGGGAGTAGACATTCCACTAAACTCTCTTCTTATTTGTAATGCCATTTATGTGTACTGAAAGAATTATCTATGTGACCTGCCATGCTTTCATCGGAGACTACATTATTGATACAAATGAATCATCTCAGTTATCACAATCTCACTGAAATAGCCTCTTCTCCCTTTCCTCTCCCCCTTTCAAATCATTACAGTGACCTTGACAGCTGATTGACTGAGATACCTTTATTTTCCAAATGTACTGAATTAATACTCCTAATGCTTATTTTTGATGATTAGAGGAATATTTCTAGCATTGATCTATGTTACTGTAACACTAGAGAAAATAAGGGTCTATGTGAACCATTTTCTTACAACATCAGGAGTCTGTCTGCAAAGCAAGAGAGAGAAATCTGCTGCTGCGGCTTTTAATGCCTGCAAGCTCCAGGAGCATGGGGGAAGCAGACAGGCTTGGCAGATTTTTTTCCAGCGTATCTCTAAGCCAGAGGCAAGCACAAACAGTCCCAGACTCAGACAGTTCTCACCCTGCATGTTTTGGCTCTGAAATGACATTTTAGCTGTGTTTCATTTTTGCATTTATCACATTTAATGCTGTAGATTACATGTTTTTAAATGGATGTTCATTATCACTTGAATCTTTTAATGCACCTTTTGTTCTGATATTGGAAAATGCATGGCTTCTTTTGGTGTTTAATATTTGGCCTGAGCTCAAAGCTGAGCGGCTGTCTATTGCTCTGCGTTGTTGCATCGCGTATGGTACCCAGAGCTGCTTGAGCAATTCCCTTGGAGACATGCAGAATTTTCTGACTGATGGTGCAGCATGGCCAAGAATTAAAAATTCTAGGCTAAAACACAGTGGTGTTAACGAGGGGAATCTTTCAAAATCGTAATTCATAGGGCAAATAATTGATGGCAAGAAAGAACCTCTAATTTATTTGTGCAAATTCACAAGCTGCTCTTATTTTGCAGCCTCTGTTCAGCTGTGGAGGTCACGTCTGGGCCGGGTGATGTACTCCATGGCAAACTGTCTGCTAATGATGAAGGTACGTGGGTGGCAGCAACTGCAGAGGTACCGTATATTCCAGAATAGAATGTCAGAGACAGTGCAAGAGAATTAGTGCTGCATAGATAAGGGAAGACTACCTGAATGTACATGGAGGTTTTGCTTAGTGAAGAATTAATTAGACTTAATAATGTCTTATTTAATAGATAACCATTTGCAGTAATGTTCTTTGGGAACACATCTGTAGTTATTTCTCCCCAAATCATCCTGGAGAACATGCAATAACAATACAGAATTTGCATTTTTAAATTGAATTTTTCAAACACTTGACTAAATGCTGTAATTAAAGGCAATTACGTGCTCTGTCTCTTTCAAACTTTGCGCTAGGAATGTTGCTCTGTTTCTGAGGATTAATAATACTGTAGCCTTTGTATATGATGAAGATCCAGAACATCTACATACATCCTCGACAACTTATCTCAATCGTAAGATACTTTCTTTCAAGTTTAAATCCTCACTAGTGGGTGAGGGGGGAAGAGAAAGGAATCAAAGCAAAAGTAACTAGCTTCCACCGTTGTTTTTTTTTCCCTTTGTTTCCTCCTTCCTTTTTTAAGCAATCCTGCTCCATTTGGTGCAACACTCAGCTTCTCCTTGTGCTCGGGATGTAGAAATAAAACTTCTGCTGCTCACCTCATGGTCAGGGAAACAGGGATATCGCCATTGTGCGCTTGCAGCAAACTGCTGTTTGTCCTGAGCTTAACTGTACTTCACAAATCAATTAGCAGCAACAGCCTCGGAGCAGAGCTGTCAGTGGTATAATCTTCACAGGCCGGAGCAGATCTGCGCTCCTTGCTCTTTCATTGTGCAAGGTCATGCCAAACCTGACCCTCGGGTGTTTACTAAGCTACTTCCCAAACCGGGCTCCATTCTTATGTTACAATACCTCAAAAAGCATGCATTTGTAAGAGAAGATCCGGTTGTCTAAATACTGCTTTACATGAAGGGCAATATCCTTTTTATGAGAATGAGGGAAAACAAAAATTTGTATTTGTGATACTGCAGTCAGAACATTTCTGTCTTGAATAGAAATAATTGTCCATTAAACCGTGAGGTATTTTCAAGAATTAGTAAGCATTTGTGTTTTGAAGTAGGTACTTGACATAGGTTCAGTTTTTAAGGAGCTTTCTTTTTCATGGAGAAAAATGGAGAAAAGCGTGGGTTGCCACCCCAAACGAAGTAGAATATATAGACAAGAAAATGCTGGTAATGTATTTTTTCAAGAAGTTCGTTTTCCTTTTAACTGTTAATTGGTTTTAACACTGTCAGTGTTTTTCTTCTTTTGTACACACAAATCCATGTGCACACACAGTTCTCGACTTTCTTCTGATTTGGTCCTGTTAGTGCTGTTTTATTCTGGTAATAGAAATATATTTGTGAATACTGATTATCACCGTTTTGGAAATGGTACTTCAGAAATACTGCAGCTCAGATACTTCTTAAGTCCAGTTGTATTTAAGGCCTGTCTCACAGCTGTTAAGTTACAAATTATAGTTCCACAGTAACTTTGAGATAACCCACAACTGCGTGTTAATGCATAATTACTTCTGCCTGAAATCTGCATTTCAGTGCATAGGCTATGGAGTAGTTATGAGTCTCTCAGTTTTCAGAAATACCCCTGTATGGAGTAGTAGAGAGTTTTTAAGAAAGATTTTTCAAACATAGTCATGTTGCAGTTAAAATCAGAGTAGTACATGAAGTTAATTTTTCTGCTTATGTGACTGATCCTTTGTGAGAGAATTATATTGGTTATTTATAAATTTAGTATTTTTAAGACCATTCTAACATGCAGCAATGCTATAAGCATCATCTCCATCTTCTATTCAGTATGAAACTTTCTTCAAATAATTTTTAAACACACTTTTTTAATTCTTCCATGAACAATTATTAATTGAACAGTTCCACATTTTTTTTGCTGTTGTGTAATACACTTTAAAAACTGCATTTGTTTTTATTCAAGTATTTCAAGTGTATGTAGTTTAAAAAAAAACCCCACAGCTGATTTCATTCTCCACGTTAGTGCCATCTATTGCCATCTAGTGGCCATTTATAATATTGCAACATGGTTATAGTTCATCGACAAGTACCATTGGGTGAATGGAATAGCTTATGCTATTAGACTTATAAAAATAATTTATTAAATTAAAACTGTGTGTTATCGGTATATATAAAAAAAACTGTTTATCTTACTTTTACTAACCTCTTTCTTTGGCCAAAAAAACTTCAGTAGTACTTAATAGGGAACAATCATGTCAGAATTAATTCTTGAAAATAAAAAGAGGACTTTGATTAGATGTTGGGCCTATAACTATTTAAATCTATTTCAGTTATCCTCAGCTATAATTAGGTTTATTTCATGTCATACCTCTTCAGCATTACTTACCTGTCTCAGGGAGTTCTGTTTAAGCAGCGTAATGATTTTTGTCTTTTTAAATATGACATTATTAGTTTCATAGCTAAACATCTCATTAAATTCTTGAGATTAAGGAGTATATTGTTTTGGAGGTAGCGAGTGAGGTGCAAAGAAGTGATTCACCCAGACATGTGCAGGAAACCTGTGGTGGAACGGGAAATTAATCACAAGTCTCCTTTACCCTGGGACCATCTTTCCTAGGTACTGGATTCTGCCTGCGGTGTCCCTCTATCCGTGTGACCGATGATACAGTTTGGTAGCAGTTTAAGGCAGTCTTACGACATGTTTTTTGCCTGTTCATCCCCTTTTCTTTGTATGACCTTTCTTAAGTGTATTCTAGCTTCCTTCCGTGCACCACTATTAGACTTAACCAAGTGACAAAAACAAAGGAACAGTAGATCTCAGTCGTATCAACGGAGTCGGCTTTTCCAATTTCATGTGAACAAGGGGCAACTTGAGGGAGAAGATGGAAATACAAGAGACAGGGAAGGGGAGACCATGTAACGTGTCGCTGTAGACTTCTGTTTACAAGGACTGTGGGCTTACGTCTCTATGAAAGTGTACCCTGAATATAGCAGCATGAAGGAATATTCACTTAAAATGCAACTGATGATGTGCGTTGCTTCATTTCAACAATCTAATTGCAAAATGTCTGTCATTTTGCTAAATCACTGTGGAAGTGTTTTGAAAACTTTTTAAGCTCTTTTCATCTGAGCTAAAATCGCTTTTGACGTTACCTTACCAGACTTTTACCTCTCTGAAGAATAAACACTTAAATACTTTCCACATATATTATAAATTCACTGTAATTAAAGGCACATTTTGCACTTTTTAGTTTTCTTTCAGTGTTTTCTTAGCTTTTGTAGAACTTGCCCTTCGTAAAAACAAAAGCATTAGAATTGATATTGATTTTAATTTAGGTTTAATAAAATTAAAACTGTGCAAAGAAGGAGGTGACAGCTTGTACTAATGACACGAGGGACAGATGCCTAAGAACTTTCGTTCCTCTGTGATTTAAAGGAGAAAGACTGCATGATTCATCGTGTCTTTTTGCATAACTGTGCTGCAGTACTGCTGCTTGGATTCATAACACTGTGAATCTCTGCTTTCATAACCCTTCCACAAGTGCACTAGATAGAGAGGAAGGATAAGTTATCCCTGTCCTTTCTTCCCAATAGTCAGTATGTTTGAACTATACACTTTGTATAACTAAACCGTTCTACATATCGTGGTCATTTATGCTTATTTCTAAATAGCTCATAATTAATATTTTATGTACTTAAGGTGGTGGTGAGGGAAACATGAAAATGTATTAATGCAGTGACCATGAAGGGAAATACAGTTATACTGCAGCACATCAAAGAAAAAACAAATCTCACTTGCCATTTTTGTGCAAATAGATCCAATAGCTTATTAGAACTATTCTGGATGAGTATATTTAATGTTACCTCCAAATTTTCATAATAAAAGAGATATTGGATTATAAGATAATAGGCCAACTCTCATTCATATCCTGGATTGTGTAACTTCAGGCCTTTTTTTGGATATTTTATGAAGATGTAGAAAATCTGAAGGCTCGCAATCTTTAGAAATTAAAGACCATCACAATATATCAGCCCTACCTCTAAGTCTTGAGATCACAAGCTGTAGTCATTGGGGTTTTTTTTCCGGCAGTACCTAATATGTCTTATTCCTCACAACCACAGCATGTATCAACCAAGACTTCGCTCCTCTGGGACGTGTCTATTTATCATTCTCTCATACTATTTTTCTTATACCATGTCACATTAGCAAAGTTGGGAATGACAACAAAGTCTTCAGTAAAGGAGAGCAAATCTCGTCTACTTTACAGTATGCTCCTTCAGAAGGAACTGTCAAAGAAGATGCTTTTATAACTTACCATGGAAGAGTATCATTCTGTGTCACATGTAGGATACTCTAGAAATCTACTGCTGCTTCCATGATAGTGTGAGGGGAAGAGTAAATGCATATAAAACTCACTGTGGGGTCCTGGAGTAATTACAAAGTGAGGTTGTATTTAGAAGTGAGCCTGGATGTTGTGATAACTTTATAGTTTTATCTGGGGCCATCCTTGCCTATGCTTAGAGGTGGCTTTTGACCTGTGTAATTTAGTCTCTTGTCGTCTCCTGGAAGAAATGTGTCCCATTCCTGTGACAGGAACTGCAAGGCATGGGGAAGATGAGCACGGATGCTGTGTGCTGTGCTGTCCTCTGGATACAGGGTGCCGTATCCACGAACACAGTGCATAGACTCTTAATGATTCACCTCTACTCTCACGTTTTAGGAGCTGCGAATGTTCACGTACTCCTAGTTAATAATGCATGTGGTGATGTATAGTCACTTGATAGGGAATGCAAAAGGGGAGGACGGTTTGTTTGCCTGACTAGGCCAAGTCCATGAAGCGCCCATGGCGTGGGCCTGCAAGATGTTACTTGGTTGCTTGTTCCTACCAAGGCTGTCTGCTACTTACACTAGGGAGCCTGGGGTGCTGTAACTGCACAAACAGTGCCCTCTCGCGCAGCTGCTTCTGGCCAGGACTTTCCTGCTAAAGTAAACTGAGCTGACAGAAGCACTTTTCTGTCAGCTTATCTGTGTGATCTCCTGGGAGTGGTTTCCACATCAGTTTGGGGGTGTGACTGTAAAGCCCTCATCCCTCATGGTTGTGCTACACCTCTTTGTAGTATAGCCTAAGCCTCAGAGCGTGCATGAGACTGAGCACTGGGTAAGGGGCAGCTTTAGACCACAGAGTGGAAGACAATGAGCACAAAAGCTAGAATATGACATAATAAAATTCTTTTTCCAGTGAATGCATTTTATGCTTACAGGGATAAAATTCACAGTCGTAGACAATCCTTCAGATTTTATAAATTACACTCTTGGAGGTATTAATAGCTAATAGAAATGTCACTGGCGTTCCTCTAAGGAGCCAGTTCAGAGGGTCCCTATTCCAAGTTTTTAAAGCCTGCCTAACACAGTGGGATTCCATGATCAATGAAGTCTTTTAGTGAGAGTTGTTACAGTGAAAAATTAGTTTTTCCAAAGTCATAAATTTATGAAAAATCTGGTAGCATAATTTTCATCACATTTGAGTTCTGAATGCTAAATAAATCAGAATTTAATAAATATATTTTGGGGTATATGGCCTGTTGTCTTTGCTCTGAACTCTTTCTGTGTCCGATACTAAGCATGAACATGGAATGGCTCACTAGAATTGGAATAAACTCTAAATTTTTATCATTAACTGTTCAGAATTAATCATTATACCCACAGTATGCAAGTTGTTTGCAAAAGAAAGGTGCTGCAGAGGTCCTACTGGGCTGTTTAAGTCAGGCTCTGCTATTATAGGACAGGTAATTTGTCTCATATACTGGTCAGACTCCAAAGACTTCTAGTGATTTTTTTGTGTGTATGAAACAATTAGTATGTTCTAAATGGTGACCCGGTGCGCAGGTCAAGTAGGGTTCAATCCTTTTAAAAGTGACCTTGGGAAAAGAAATTCATTACACCTGCGGCACATTGCCTCCTCAGACTAAGCAGCAGATGAAGAAAAAGTACCTTTCCCAGTAGCTGTGATCACATGAGGGACAAGTTAAATCAGCACTGTAATCTGACCAGGAAAAATGGTAGGGTAGAGAGTATCCCAAGATGTCTGTGCAGTTTTGAAAGATTATTCTTTGATGTCTTTTGCTTCCTAATATCCACCACAAATTCTTGTATTAAGTTGAAGGGCAGGATTGTCAGGAAGGACCAAATAAGTACAGCATAGAGAGTCTTCTGTCTTTGCGTGTGCCTGGCTTTTTTAAGTAAATGCAGGCTTTCTCTGCCTCTGCTCTGGATTGCTCCAAGATGCTATAGCTGAGGCTGGTGCAGCCCTGTGCCCTGTGAATGTACGAGCTACGTCTCTTCCAGTCAGCTTAGGGCACATGCAGTTTCTCATGTGTAACTGCCAGTGACCATGAAGCCAGGCTCTGAAAGTCATTTGCTGCCCAGATTATTGAATTACTGCAGTTTAACCATGAGTCGGCTGGACTGCAGCAACCAGCCACATGGGCATTTCTTTCCTGTGGGAAATGGGACCGCAATTTTGCTTAAACCTCTGTCGCTGGTCGTTATGTGGATATGGTTGTACTGTGTCTTGAGCAAATGTGAGAGCTGCCACTTGCCAGCACGACTCCACAGTCTGTGTGCAGGCGTATGTGTGCGGGGCCATTTGCAAAGCTTGCTGGAGTTCAGAACCAGCCCACCCCTCAGTCAGTTTTAGCCCAAATGAGTTTTGTCTTTGGATTACCTACTTATTTTGCTTTTACGTGGTGGGAGAAGGGAACAAGGGTTTGGGTGGACGGATAGAAAAGGTCTTGTTTCCTTTGGCAGTAGTGCAAGTTTACAAACATAAAATCATAGGTTTGGGTTGGAAAGGACCTTTAAAGGTCATCTAGTCCAACGCCCCTGCAATGAGCAGGGACATCTTCCACTAGATCAGCTTGGTCAGAGCTCCATCCAGCCTGGCCTTGATGCCACAGGGATGGGGCATCTGCCACCTCTCTGGGCAACCTGTTCCAGTGTTTCACCATCCTCATTGTAAAAAATTTCTTCCTTGTATCTAGTCTAAATCTACTCTAGTTTAAAACCATTATCCCTTGTCCTATCACAACAAGCCTTGCTAAAAAGATTGCCCCTATCTTTCCTATAAGCCTGCTTTAAGTACTGAAAGGCTGCTATAAGGTCTCCCTGCAGCCTTCTCCTGGCTGAAAAACCCCAACTATCTCAGCTTTTCCTCAGAGGAGAGTTGCTCCAGCCCTCTGGTCATCTTTGTGGCCCTCCTCTGGACCCGCTCCAACAGCTCTATGTCCTTCTTGTGCTGGGGGCTCCAGAGCTCGGTGCAGGACTTCAGGTGGTGTCTCACCAGGGTGGAGTAGAGGGGCAGAATCACCTCCCTTGACCTGCTGGCCACGCTTCTCTTGCTGCAGCCCAGGAAATGGTTGGCTTTCTGGGCTGCGAACGCACACTGGGTGGCTCATGTCAGGCTTTTCATCCACAGGTACCGCCAAGTCCTTCTCCTCAGAGCTGCTCTCAATCCCTTCATCCCCCAGCCTGTACTGATACTGGGGGTTGCGCCGATGCAGGTGCAGGACCTTGCACTTGGCCTTGCTGAGCCTCATGAGGTTCACACGGGCCCACTTCTTGAGCTTGTCCCAGTCCCTCTGGATGGCATTCTGACTCTCAGGAGTGTCGACTGCACCACACAGCCTGGTGTCATTTGCAAACTTGCTGAGGCTGCACTCGACCCTGCAGTCTATGTCATTGATGAAGATATTAAACAGTCGTGGTCCCAATATGGACCCCTGAGGGACACCACTTGTCACCGATCTCCAACTGGACATTGAGCTGTTGACCACTACCCTGTGGATGCAACCTTCCAACCAATTCCTCATCCACTGAACAGTCCAGCTGTCACATCCGTATCTCTCCAATTTAGAGAGGATGTTGGGGGGGTATTGTAATCTGAAAACATACATGAAATTGCTTCTGTCACATATTTTTCACAGGTTAAGAACATGTGCATGAGCAGTTCCCAAAGCTTCAACACAGTTTGCTAAACCATGTCAATTATGCACATATTTGAAATACGAGACAGTTCTCAAGTATGTATATCCCAGTCACACAGAAGGTTTTTGACTTTCATCCTAAATCATAATCTGAGGTGAAGAGTACACGTTCAGATTACTTGTTCTTGTTATTTAACTACAAAAAGAAGATGATCCAGTTGAAAAAATAAAAAGTAAGATCCCATGTGTATGCAGTTCCAGTATAACTGAGAAAAGACCAATATAGTCAGCTACTAGTGCCTACAGTGACAGGTAGAAATTCTGTCCCATTGACAGGCTGCAATTACTTTCATTCTGTTTGAATATGTCTTTAAAGAGGTGACATAAAGGCTGGAGAATGCTGAACTTAAATATCTGGTGGTCTCCTTTTCACCCCTTAGGACTACGTGCTTGCTGTAGATGCTTATCGCACTGTCATCAGATACTACCCACAGCAAGAACCTCAGCTGTTGAGTGGAATTGGAAGGATTTTCCTTCAGGTATGCCTTGTATTCTAAATCTGCTAGGTTATATTGCTGTTGACAGCTATGTAGTGCATAATTGTTGCAGTTATAGCTATAGTGATTTTTATAGGGCATGTACCAAATTGTAGAGGCAGTGGTCAAAACAAACTTCTACTATGTGGTATTAGATCAAGTTAGGAAATATAAAGCACCTTTAATATTAAAAATACATGCAGGTACATTAGTGAACAACGACCATGCTGTAGAAAGTTCAACTAAGAATTTAACCAAAGAGCAACATTCTTTTTTCCCTAAAACTAATGTCAAAGCTCCCGTTGACTTAAGTGAGCTAGAATTTCACTAAAAATCTCATTTCTCACGGCTTCAAACTGCATGCAGCTCCAAATCACTCTGTATAACTGCCATCGTCATCTAGAAAAAAATTGAGTTTCCTTCTTTTGTCCAAGTAGTATCCCTAAGAAGACATGGGAGGGTACGTTAAAAGAAAAAACTGGACTGCACAAGCATAATAAATTTCTATGTAGCTATGTATTTACCATAGCAAGTAAAGAAATATGTAAGTGCAGTAGTACTGTTTTATCAGAAAATGATGCATCTAAATAATTAATACCTGACTGGTTTTTTTGGTATCTCATAAGTTCTTTGCAGTTCTTTCAGTTCTTTTTTTATTTCTGATGCTGATATTTCAAACTTTTCCTTTTTTATCTACTTCTTTTTATTATTTATAATAAGCCAAATTTTGAGTTTCAGGTATTTACAAACAATCTTATTTGTGGTATGCATGTTATAAAATGCTATTGGAATGGAATAATTTAGTCTTGATAGATAATTAAATCATTAATATTGTTTGCTTGAAATCATAGGATGTCATTCAAACTCAGTTATGGATTTTCAGTTCTCAGCAGGAACATGTTCTCACAGTGTGGTAGACGTGTTTGTCTTCAAAAGTCTCTGATTTAAAGTGGATCCTCCATCACTGTAGAGCAATTTTATGATCTTGGCTGTGTGCGTTAATTATTACCTAAATAGGCAACCTAGTAATTATTCATATTAAAGAATGGTACTGTAACTGCACATAATGCTATTGGAAATAGAAGTTACTAATAGTTCTGATCTACTGGGAAAACAACTGAGTACGTTACTGGTGCGGCCTCGCTGACAAGAGTGTCTGCCCTAGGGTCACACTCTCCAGTCTGTCAGTAGCTCAGTTTGCTGTAGAAAAATTTGCACACTCAGGAGGAAAGCGTCTCCTAACTTTGGAAAGAATTGTGTCCACCCAATTGCAAAAGTGGTGCTCGCAGGCTGTGTACCGAATCAGTTGAAGTCATTGACCTCTGCGGTGTTGGCTGTGACAAGAGGCCGTTAGTGTTTAGTGGTTTTACTGTCAGAACTGGACATAGCAAAAGGGAGTATGAGGAGCCCTTGATATTTTCATGTGATTCTAGAAAGCATCACTTCTAAACTCAAATGTTTTCCTTTCTTCTAGCACCTCAAGGAGATAAATTGTTATTGTTTGACTCATTCTCTTTTCTGGTGACAAAATCTTCAGCTCTGTTGCAATAGATGCAAGATTTTGATGTGTAAGAGAAATAATTAGTGTGCAGTTGAACAAAACAAATAAGTTCAAATTAAAGAAAGAGAAATGTGTTGCCAGGCTGGGCACCATCAGTGTGGTAAGACCACTGTGCAGTATGTGTGCGCTGTTGATGAGGCACTTTGTGGAAAAAAATAAACCTTTTGCAGGTAAAATGAGAAAGAAATTGTCTCATATTCAACTGTATCAGCTTCTGAAAAACAGGTAGTGATTCCCAGGTAACCTCACACTGTTCTCTTAACTTTGAACATTATCCAAGAGAGGCACAAGGGAGACGGATTTTAGCTGCTTATCAGTCACAGGTACTATTTGACAATAGACATCACACATGTGAAACAAAGAGATAATGTAGAATGAAGTGTAAGTTCAGGAGTTAAATACCAAAAAAGTAACCTTTTTCAACATATAAAAACCTTACTTTGTGTGTGGTTATTTTTTCTTGATTAAATTGAGCTTACTAGTTTAAGACACCATGTCTTCTTTATCTTCACATGTAGTGGGGCATAAAGAGGCCTAGATCTGATGTATGGCCTTTAGCTGTTGCCTTAACACAAGTGGTAAATGGGGATGAGAGAAATGGAGAATTCAGGAAAAGACAGAGGCTGTTGCAGAGAAATTTTCAGAAGCACGGTAATTGGCAGCAGTCACCTGACCTGTAAAAGAGAAATTCACATGAAATGGGGAGACAGTGAATAGATTTTAGCTTCTGGGGTATTATAGTGTATTGCTAATAGACTTTACTTGCTGGCTGACCTATCCAGAATTGCTATTTAAATAACTACGTTTGTCGTGGTTTAACCCCAGCAGGCAACTAAGCACCAGACAGCTGCTCGCTCACTCCCCCCCGGTGGGATGGAGGAGAGAATCAGGCGAGTAAAAGTAAGAAAATTCATGGGCTGTGTTTTGGTTTCGGCTGCCGCCGGCAACAAAAGCGCCACGCGGCCGCCCCTCCCCCCGCCGGCGTGCGGAGGAGAATGGAAAGAAAGAGGCAGAAACTGGGGGGTCGG
>Ga0065711_1027240_pt1 | contig 52075 bp, 54 predicted proteins | sample Hoacrofraction12_FD_59098 | JGI IMG/M metagenome (GOLD analysis project Ga0065711, IMG submission 59098) | Hoatzin crop microbial communities from Cojedes, Venezuela - Epithelial fraction 12 v2 (version 2) | ecosystem: Host-associated > Birds > Digestive system > Esophagus > Crop | place... | reverse complement strand
CCCTCCCGCGGGGCTTGGCGCTGCGCGGGGGCGGCGGCCGCGCTGGCTGCCCCGGCCCGGCCTCCCCCCTTGTTTCTTTGTTCTCCGGGCCTGGGGCCGGAGCTGACGCGGCTCGGGGCCGATGCGCGGCGGGGCGGTGGGCTGGGCGTGGGCGCGGGGCTTTGTGGGCTGCAGCTGTAGCCCGTCCTGCGTGGAAAGGCACGGGAAGCGCTTCGTCAGCGGGCTGCGGGCGCTTCCTGCTGCGGCCTCCGCTCGGCCGGGGGAGCGACCTCCTCCCTGGCAAGGCAGATAACCGGTCTAGAACAGAACAGAACAAAAAAGACGACCCCAAAACCCTGGAGGAAAAAAAACCCAGACCTGAATAGGCCTGTAAAAAGCGCTATTCCGTGGTTAATTGAGCAAGATTCCCAAGTTCATAAATCAAGATGCAGAGTTTGTGGTGTCTTTATGTAGTTACCAGAGCCTGGTGGCCATTCATGCTGCTTGAAACGGTTTTTGGAAACCTCATGAAGTGCGGCATTAAGTACTACAGCTAAGTTGACTCTGTGACTTGAGAAACAGCTTTGTCATTTACATGTTGCTGTTACCGACTCCATTTATTTCAAAAATGACTTTTTAATCGTCAGAAAATCGGTTGTTAAATAGGTACTTATTGTCACAAAATCCAGACTAATGAACAATAATCAAATATAACTAGGCTTTATTAATAACACAGACTTTTACTATTAAACAAGACCTGCAGTCTGTATATGGCTACATGCCTGCCAGTCTGAGCTTGCAGAACTTTAATGTTAATGTTCTGGTTCTCTGGTCCTAGTGTCCTCTTGGTTCAGTCCCTACAGATGTATATCAAATCTTCATATAGTTGTACTTGCTATTGCATTAACATGTCAGCCACCGCAGTGCTGAGTTATGGGTCTGTGCCCTGCAGCTCCTGTGCACCAAGGGACACTTACACAAGGTTCTTCCAGTCGCGATTCACTGTGAACTTAAGATGTTGCTTAAAACATCCTGTCTTTGTATATCTTACGCCTATTTCTGCTGATTATCCTTCTTCCCCTTCCAAAGTTTGAGACTTCTTTTTCAGCAGGGATAACAGTAGAATTTTCTAGAGAGGAAAAAAACAAGTCATTATGAGTTCATGATACAGCGTTTAACAAGGCTTAAAGAAAATCCATTGGCTGCTGATAGGCTGTGCAGATGATTTCTAAATTTCTCGTATGTCTGGCTCATGAGGTTGGTTATCCTTAGTTTGGGTTGGAACTAATGAAAGATAGTGGTAATCAGTTAGCTCCAGGCTTGTCACTCAGATATTGTTATATATGTATAGTTAAAAACAAGTTGAGACAATTATTGCATGTTTTGGAAGCTGAGTACTAATTTACTATGGGCAGAAGGCATTTTCATCAATGTCTTCTGGTTTAATAACAATTACTTGGGGAGAGTGGATTTTCTGATTGGCAGCCAGTCTTCAGACTTAACAGATTCGGAACCTCTGGCAGCGTATGAAGATCTTGTTTTCTCTGACACTGTTAAAAACAATATTATTATTGGTACTTATGCATGGACTAGATAGTATGAAGTAAATTATTGATTACAAATACAATAAAACAGAAACCATATTTCTGAGTAATGGAAGCTGCTATGCGGTATCGCTAGCTGCGCAGCCTGCCAGCAGCTTTCGTAGGGGTTCCTGTGGTGTCTAGTGCGGTGTTGTTCTGTGTCTGGGGTTCTGGTGCTCGGGATCACAAATGTGACATTCTGATGCTGTATCTCCAGCGAAGGGCCAAATTAAATCAGAGCAGGACAAGAGTCTGCAGTATTGTGCCCAGTCAGAGTGTGTCCCCTGACAGGGAGTAACCTTCTGCACCGAAATCACTGCATTGCAGCACTGCATCCCCAGCAATTACGTCATCTGTGATAACATTGGCTGTGGTAATGCCCAAGTACTTCCCATGGCTTGGGTTTTTGTTTTGCTGGGAGGTTTCTTTGTTCAGAGGCTTAATTTCTAAATCACTTTTAAATAAAATTCTGAAAATACAGAGCAACCTATAAAAGAAAAAAAGCAGCTGTTTAATGTTCTCACTAAATGTAGTTACCGTGGTAGTGTATCTCTACAACTAAATTCACATTCTGTATCACAGAAGATTTCTGTCTGCTTCACGAGCAGAATGTGGGTTATAATTTGCTTATTGGAATGTTTTATCGAGTTTTTTTATAGCAACCTACAGAGCTGTGTTAAAAAACAATGAGCCCACTCTGAACTTGAGGGATATTGCAAAGCTAAATTCAATTTAAGCTATTTTGCATAACAAGTTGATGTAGAAATTAAAGGTTAGAAAATAGTCTGATAATAGCAGAAGATGGTTGAGAGAGAGTGGCAGATGCCTTAGAAATAAAATACTTCTTACATAGCATATGTTTTGCAGAGGACGTGGGAGATGAAGGAGAAGAGGAAAAAGAATTCATTTCTTACAGTATCAGCACGGACATTCATTATGGAATAAAATCGAACAGGTGAGTTAGTAAAATAGATCTTGACATTTCTAACCTATGAAGGCAAAACCTACACAAGTAGATTTACCTAATTTACCTGTAAATTTACCTCCAGTTTACCTAGTGCTTCATGCGGTGTTTTTATTCAGGTGGGGCAATGGCTTTTCAAGGTGGAGGCTCTGATAAAACAAGGGTGTGTTGTGAGGCTGAAAGCAATAGACTTAGGACTTATGGCTTCTTGCGGTTTAATCCCGGCCAGCAGCTAAGCGCCAGGCAGCCACTCACTCACTCTCCCTGCAGTGGGAGGAGGGACAGAATTGGAAGGTTAAAAGTGAAAAAACCTGTGGGTCGAGATAAAAACAGTTGAACAGGTAAAGCCAAAAGTCACACACATGAGCAAAGCAAAATGAGGGATTCACTTACTACTTCCCATCAACAGGCACTTGTTCAGCTATCCCCAGGAAGTCAGGGCTCCATGACGCGTAACGGTTACTTGGGAAGACAAACGCCATAACTCTGAACGTCACCCTGCACTTCCTCCTTCTTCCCCCTGCTTTATATGCTGAGCTTGATATCATATGGCATGGAATATCTCTTAGGTCAGTTGGGGTAAGCTGTCCTGGCTGTGTCCTGTCCCAGCATCTTGTGCACACCCAGCCTACTCATTGGTAGGGTGGGATGAGGAGCAGAAAACGTCTTGACTTTGTGTAAGCACTGCTCAGCAACAACTAAAACATCCCTGTAGTATCAACACTGTTTCCAGCACAGATCCAAAGCATAGTCCCATACTAGCTACTATGAAGAAAATTAGCTCTATCCCAGTGAAAAACAGCACATAACTCTGAGGTTAAAGAAACATTTATTAATTTGGCATACATGCAAACATAACATACACAACTTGGGTTTGGTGGTCTTTGGTTATGTTTGATGCTTACGTATTTGTCAGTTACCTTAATGTGTGTTTGACGGTGAAGCTTCATAAGATGTGTGTCTATTTAGCATGCCCATACTGCAGTCCTTACTGATAGCAAAGTCTGGCTAATTACTGAAGTGTAGAGATGTATTTATTGGAAGACTTGTGTTCAAGTCTCTTGGAAGAAATATTATGAAGTATGATGATGCAGGTTAGCGTTTGATTCCTGTGACCTAAACTTGCAGTCAGATTAAAGCTATTCTAACTGTTAAGTTTCAAATGTTGTTGGTAACTCTCTGCTCTGTTCTGCAGCCTGGCGTTCATTAAGCGCACACCAGTGATTGATGCCGACAAACCAGTGTCTTCCCAGCTGAGGGTGCTCACTCTCAGTGAAGATTCTCCGTATGAAACATTGCACTCTTTCATTAGCAATGCTGTTTCTCCCTTTTTCAAGTCCTATATCAGAGAATCTGGCAAAGCAGACAGGTAATTCAGTATAAATACTGCACTTCTCTGCTAATGAATTGAAGTAGGTGTTTAACGAAAAAAATATCAGTGACTGTTTAAGGCAAAGTCGTGTGGAATTGTTTAAACACACAGTTGCATATGATGCTGTTGTTGACTCTGGGGAGGTAGTTCAGCTGGCTTAAATGTGTTGTGTATGGTTTTTGTTCTGGCTTCCTATAAGGAAACATCTGTGCTTTTTCAGGGATGGAGATAAGATGGCGCCTTCAGTTGAGAAAAAGATTGCAGAACTTGAAATGGGCCTCTTGCATCTGCAGCAGAATATTGAAATTCCAGAAATCAGTCTGCCAATTCATGCAACCATTACCAATGTTGCCAAGCAATGTTATGAACGTGGAGAAAAACCAAAGGTTACAGATTTTGGCGAGAAGGCTGAGGATCCATTATTTCTCAATCAGCTACAATCTGGAGTCAACCGCTGGATTAGAGAGATACAAAAGGTAAAAAAAAAAAACCAACCAAGTGCTAGACTATGTGGTAAGAACTTCTGTGTAGCTCTCTGTATCTTCCTACCAGTTTAACTGGTAAAACACTGCTCCACGCACAATACTCTGAAGATCTGAGGCTAGTTTTCTGAGTGATCAGAGATGCTAGTCTAAATTAGATGAAGTTTAGACTAGACTAAGTCTTGTCTAAATCTGGAGTCTAGTATAAATTGTTCTGCAAGTAGCTGAGAGCGTTACTGTTTTATCTCTATTGTAATAGACTCAAGTAACTGGCAGTAACCTTGTGAATTTTGTAACCATTCTTCAAGTCTTTACAGCAGATTGAGAGAAACAGGTCATGTTTCATTTTGTTATTTCCCCAGGTGGATCCACAGCCACTTCAGAACAGTTGCTCCAGTCCTATCTTGTAATCTCTTGTACTCCTGACTGTTAATTTTCAAAACAACTCACTGTTCTTCTGCTGTCACTCAGAAATAGCACCTCAGATACTACTCTGGGTTTTTTTTCCCCCTTCATGGGCCCAGTAAACACCTGTTGCTCATAGAAGAGCAGTGCCTTATCTTAGTCCAGAGCATGAGACATTTGTTCTCTTGCCTGGCTTGTCTGTCATTATCCAGAATACAGGCATTGATTAGGAAGGTGGACAGGTGACCTTTTTGGGCTATGCTGAAGATGTTACATGAAGGTCCTAAAAACAACTTTTAGGGCCCCTGTAATTAAACCTTGACTCTTGTTGCACTGCAGCTTCTACAATTCTTGCAGAATGAGTGCCAAAACCATCTAATGTTGGATCATGAAAACCTAGTAGATGTTATGTGTTTCAACTGTATTTAGTAACAGAACAACTTTATACAGTTGAAGCATGTAAATTAATGCTTTTCTCCCTCGCTTGTCTTTATTACTTTTAAGGTGACCAAACTAGATCGAGATCCTGCGTCGGGCACTGCCTTACAGGAAATAAGCTTCTGGTTAAATTTGGAACGGGCTCTGTACCGCATTCAGGAAAAACGTGAAAGTCCAGAAGTTCTTCTGACTCTGGATATTCTAAAACATGGCAAACGTTTTCATGCAACTGTCAGCTTTGATACAGACACAGGTAAATGTCTTTTCAATAGAATTTTTCACAAATGTCCTATGGAATTTAACCTGTTATGAAACTTCAGCATTGTGGTACAGAGAACAATGCTGTTTAGAGTAACCTTGGTCTAGTTAAAGCTACTGTCTTACAGATTTGATTAATGAAATAAAAAGTTGCATTCGAACTCTCTTCTCTTATATTTAGGTCTAAAACAGGCTCTGGAAACTGTGAATGACTATAATCCCCTGATGAAAGACTTTCCACTGAATGACTTGCTGTCTGCTACTGAGCTGGACAAAATAAGGCAGGCCCTTGTTGCAATATTTACCCATTTGAGAAAAATCAGAAACACAAAATACCCAATCCAAAGGGCATTGCGTTTAGTGGAGGCTATTTCAAGAGACCTGAGCTCTCAGCTACTGAAAGTATTGGGAACCAGAAAACTAATGCATGTTGCCTATGAAGAGTTTGAAAAGGTATGTTCAGGGTTTTGCGGCGCTGGCAGCTGTATTTTCGCATTGTGGCACTGGCGGCTGTATTTTTGCATTGAGTAGTGACTTTAAGGAAGCATTTTTGTTTGGGAGCTAAAGTTCCTATTCTGAAATTCTCTTCAGGTAATGATTGCATGCTTTGAAGTTTTCCAAACCTGGGATGATGAATATGAGAAGCTACAAGTTCTGCTGAGAGATATTGTGAAAAGAAAAAGGGAAGAGAACCTGAAGATGGTGTGGCGTATCAATCCTGCTCACAGGAAACTCCAAGGTCGTCTTGACCAAATGAGGAAATTCAGGCGTCAGCATGAGCAGCTGAGGGCAGTTATTGTGAGAGTCTTGCGACCCCAGGTAATGTTCTTGGTTGTTACCAGACAGAAAATCTGTTCGGCTTCTTGAAGAGTGTTCAACTTCAGAGGTGTTCCTTTTTGCTTTAAAAAGTTACCAACGCAAAACTAATGTAACATTCAATTTCACTGTCTGCTTCCAGAAACAGTCTAGTTTTGAAGCCTTGCTAATAGGCTTAGCTGTAATTCTGACCTACTTCACACGCTACATGATTGTACTCATGTTAGTAGACACAGCAAGTCCAGACTTAACATAGAGGAGATTAATAAGTGTGTAAATACTTGATCTTGGCTAAACCACAGTGGAAAATGAGATTATGCTGCACAGTAGTGAAAGTTTGTAAAGTAACTGTGTTGCCCCATTCCTAGTGGAACTTCAATCTGAAACATGACTGAAAGATTGTTACATGTTTGATACTAATTTGTAGGGTTTTGCAATTCTTGTTAGAACAAATTGTGCTTAGCTATTTGTAGATAAATTTTGCAGCATCCAACTCACAAAACTGTGACTTTAATACAGGTAACTGCTGTTGCCCAGCAAAATCAAGGAGAGGTACCTGAACCACAGGATATGAAAGTGGCAGAAGTCCTGTTTGATGCCGCAGATGCCAATGCAATTGAAGAAGTCAATCTTGCTTATGAGAATGTTAAGGAAGTAGATGGATTAGATGTTTCCAAAGAAGGTACAGAAGCCTGGGAGGCAGCAATGAAGCGATATGATGAAAGAATTGATAGAGTTGAAACAAGAATAACTGCCCGTCTGAGAGACCAGCTTGGTACAGCAAAGAATGCCAATGAAATGTTCAGAATTTTCTCTCGGTTTAATGCCTTGTTTGTCAGACCTCACATTCGCGGTGCCATTCGTGAATATCAAACACAGTTGATCCAGCGTGTAAAGGATGATATTGAGTCTCTTCATGACAAATTTAAAGTACAATACCCACAGAGTCAAGCTTGTAAAATGAGTCATGTTCGTGACTTGCCTCCTGTGTCTGGGTCTATAATTTGGGCAAAACAGATTGACAGACAGCTCACCGCTTATATGAAACGTGTTGAGGATGTCCTTGGCAAAGGCTGGGAGAACCATGTAGAAGGCCAGAAGCTAAAGCAGGATGGAGATAGCTTTCGCATGAAGCTCAACACTCAGGAGATCTTTGATGACTGGGCAAGAAAAGTTCAGCAACGCAATCTTGGTGTGTCTGGTCGTATTTTCACCATTGAAAGCACTCGCGTTAGAGGTCGAAGTGGAAACGTCCTGAAACTGAAAGTCAACTTCCTCCCAGAAATAATTACGCTCTCAAAAGAAGTCCGAAACCTGAAATGGCTTGGTTTCCGTGTTCCACTAGCAATTGTCAACAAAGCTCACCAAGCAAACCAGCTCTATCCATTTGCTATTTCTCTCATTGAAAGTGTCCGTACATATGAACGAACATGTGAGAAAGTGGAAGAGCGTAATACTATCTCACTTCTGGTTGCTGGCTTGAAGAAAGAGGTGCAGGCTTTGATTGCAGAAGGAATTGCACTCGTGTGGGAATCATACAAACTTGATCCGTATGTACAGCGCTTAGCTGAGACTGTCTTCAGTTTCCAGGAGAAGGTTTGTTTTATTTTTCAAATTTTGCAAAATTTTTACGTCTGTACTTCAGTAATATGTGGTTAACCAAAAGTGGAAATGGATAGCTGATGACATATTCTGTAGCTCTTTGGCCAGCTGAGTGGATCTTTGAGTACTACTAAAATTGATAGACTTGCTGCATCCAAATAAAGAGAAGTGACTAACCATTACTGCGTAGTTATTGTCAAACTAAACATCCCATTTTTCCTAAACCATTTTAGGTGGATGATTTGCTCATTATTGAAGAGAAAATAGACCTGGAAGTGAGATCGTTGGAAACGTGCATGTATGATCACAAGACTTTCTCTGAAATCTTGAACAGGGTTCAGAAAGCTGTGGATGACTTAAATCTTCATTCATACTCAAATTTGCCAATCTGGGTCAATAAGTTGGATATGGAGGTAGGTTTCAGATCAATGAGTAGTATATATTTAGAGGAAGCATTTTAATCAGGTGCAAAACATTTTTTGATTATGCTCTTTTAGTTACCAGGAGAAAGTTCTTTCTCCCCATTCTCTGAAAATTTTGGTGCATTTTTTGGTAACCAGAAGTTTCAAGACCTGTTTGGTTTTAGCTGTTGACGTTTGGGATCAATGAATTCAAGGGAGGTTTTGTCCTTTGAAGAAAAGAAGCTCAATACAGCTTGACTGCCTGGGAGGTGCTGGGGAGTGAGGTAGATAAAGGGTGGTGAAAATTTGCTATGCCGGTAGCACTCTTTGCCTTTGTATTGTTTGTTTCTGCCTGTTGAGGTAAGTTTCAGGTTATTGGACAGTAGGCCAACTGCAAAGCAGTTAAAATTCTCCATTAGGACGGGAGAAGCTTTGAGTTGATATTTGGTGAAAGTCTACCAAAACTCTTAAACCACTACAATGACTTAGTAAAGGAGCACCTGGTTCTTTGAGGTGCCATAGTGTAGAATATATCTGACACTGGTGTCAGAATATATCAATGGCCGGGATCTTTATGCAGTGAATATGCAGCTTTTTCCTCCACTGTGGCTTATTTTCTTTAGATTGAAAGAATCCTGGGTGTTCGTTTGCAAGCTGGACTGAGAGCCTGGACCCAAGTTCTTCTTGGACAAGCAGATGACAAAGCAGAAGTTGACATGGATACAGATGCTCCTCAAGTGAGCCATAAGCCTGGTGGAGAACCCAAGATCAAAGTAAGTTTTGTTGCGGGGTTTTTTGTTTGTTACTTTTTTCCCTCATTGTCAATTACTTAATTTCTTCTGCCTTTGGTTTTGGAGGAATACTGGTCTCCTCCTATTTCAGTGCAAGCTGATTTTTCAGAAGTGTGTGCTACTTTTTTAAGTCCAAAATTCTTGTCTACATGTAGTATCTGCCAATGAAACTTGAGTGTGTTTACTGTTTCCACAGAACATTGTACATGAGCTAAGAATAACCAACCAGGTGATATACTTGAATCCACCAATTGAAGAGTGTAGATACAAACTTTATCAAGAAATGTTTTCTTGGAAAATGGTAATCCTGTCACTACCAAGAATTCAAAGTCAGAGATATCAGGTGAGTGTAATAAAGCTGTATCTAAGTCCGAGTGATTACTTTCACTTTGCAGTTAATTGTGCTTGATACCTTAGTGTGTTGCTCTGGGACTGAATCTGAGTGCCCTAGAAATTCAGGTATATCACATGTATAATCGCGGTTCTTAGGTTGGAGTGCATTACGAGCTGTCTGAGGAAGAGAAATTCTATCGTAATGCTTTGACAAGGATGCCTGATGGCCCTGCAGCTCTGGAAGAGTCGTACTCTGCTGTCGTGGGAATTGTGACTGAAGTGGAGCAGTATGTCAAGGTAGGAGTCTGCTGCAGCATTAGGTGGTGTCAAAAATGAAAGTGGACTTTTCTCTCGGTTTTCATAAGGGGTAGGGGGTGGACACATGTCTTTTGGAGTATACTGAACGTTGTTTATGAAACGCCTCAATTAGGTTTGGCTGCAGTACCAGTGTCTGTGGGATATGCAGGCTGAAAATATATACAACCGTCTTGGAGAAGACCTGAATAAGTGGCAAGCCCTTCTAGTTCAGATAAGAAAGGCAAGAGGAACATTTGACAATGCAGAAACCAGAAAGGAATTTGGACCTGTTGTCATAGACTATGGCAAGGTAAGAAATTATGATTATTATTTGTGATAAATGCATTAGATTTCAGAATGGGTGTATAACAGAAAATAGCAAGGCCAACAAATTATTATTGTGTAACTTTGTTCAATTGTAGGTACAATCAAAGGTGAACTTGAAGTATGACTCCTGGCACAAGGAAGTGCTCAGCAAATTTGGCCAAATGCTTGGTCAGAATATGACAGAGTTTCATTCACAAATTTCTAAGGTAAGGCAAGTCTGAACTTCAGTTTTTCACGTTCAGATCAACTGTTCTAGACTTCTAAAACACTGATTTATGCCCCAAACAGTCCCGTCAAGAACTGGAGCAGCATTCAGTGGACACTGCCAGCACATCAGATGCAGTGACTTTCATCACTTACGTGCAGTCCCTGAAACGTAAAATCAAGCAGTTTGAAAAGCAAGTTGAGGTATGTTGTCTTGCTAATGGTTCTTACTTCTGGAAATGTCAGGCTTAGCTCTTAAGATGCAGCTTCATGATATTCAGTTTCTCTTGAAAACAGACCTGAACTTCATATCCTGAGGAATCCTGTGAACTCTGTAGTGAGCACTTGTTAACATGTGTGGAGTATTTAGCCTTGCGACTTAAGTCAGTTTTGTGTCTTTAACTTACAATCACTGTCTCTTGTAGCTTTATCGCAATGGTCAGCGCTTGCTTGAGAAACAAAGGTTCCAGTTTCCATCCTCTTGGCTGTACATTGACAACATTGAAGGAGAATGGGGTGCCTTTAATGACATCATGCGTAGAAAAGATTCTGCCATTCAACAACAAGTAGCAAATTTGCAGATGAAGATAGTTCAAGAGGATCGTGCAGTGGAGAGCCGAACAACCGACTTGCTAACAGACTGGGAGAAAACAAAGCCTGTAACAGTAAGTAGTGATGATTAATACTCATTCAGCAAATGAGGTAGTTTCTCTGCGTTCAGTAAAAAGTAGGTAGTTAATTTTTTTTGGAGCTTTTAATTTTAGATGATGGTATTAGTCATTTTGACGGTTCTGTAGAAACTTGCCAGTGTGTTGATTTTTTAGGGGAGTGGCAGAGGGAAATTTACCCTTAAAAAATAGGCCTCTGTTAGATGCAAAAAGCAAGATGACTTCAGTTACAAACAAAGCTTTGGCTGAAACAAGGGTTGTGTCAAGAGGCATGCGTGTAGGAGGATTCAGAAGCACGCTGCTTTTTTGCCCTTTTTTTTTTTTTTTCCTTCCCCTCAAGTGATGTTTAGTAAAGCCAAAAAGTGCATGGAAAAGTGGGATGAGACTTATTCTAGATTAGTGTGTAGCCTTATTGTCAGCAAAAATAATGAAACAGACCAACATTTAATATTTAGTCCTTGCTTTTAACTTCACTTCCACTAGGTTGTAGGGCTTTTTGATTAATGTATTCAATGCCCACTTTAGGGAAACCTGCGTCCAGAAGAGGCTCTTCAAGCTCTTACCATTTACGAAGGAAAATTCGGTAGGCTGAAGGATGATCGCGAGAAGTGTGCGAAGGCCAAGGAAGCTCTGGAACTAACAGATACAGGACTACTCAGTGGCAGTGAAGAGCGTGTCCAGGTACAGCCTGCTCACACAACTTCTGGTCAGTTTTGGAAAAAAATGTTTCTGTTCCATCTCTCTCTCTCTTAAGAGAGTGACTTGTAGCCTGTGGTGTACTAGTGTCAAGACACAGTCTCTACACTTGTTCAGTTCTAGCTTGAAGAGATTGTCACTTGCTATTTCAGTTCTGTTGAATTGGCAAGCTATCAGAAAGTTTATGGTATGTTAAAGGTATTCTGTTTAACTCTCCCACATGAAAGACTTTGACAGAATTAAGAATAACTGCTGATGTGTAATATATTCTTTACTATAGGTAGCCCTTGAAGAGTTGCAGGATCTCAAAGGCGTCTGGTCTGAACTCTCTAAGGTCTGGGAACAGATTGATCAAATGAAAGAACAACCCTGGGTTTCAGTACAGCCTCGCAAGGTACTTAACTTCTGTATACATAAGCAATGTAACTACTGCAAGTATATGCAAATTAAGAATTAGACTTCCTGAGATAGACATGCTCAGTTGTTGTGTTTTACATTGTTTTCAGTGTTTAGGTACCTTTTTAAGTATCTGGTGAGAATGTTTCTTCTAATGCTACACTAAAAATTTTAAGTCACTGGGTTTGTCACAACTTAAATAATTTTGCAGGGGACTTAATGCAATTCTAGTAGTTATGAAATTGAGGTTGGACTGACTGCATCTACAGAGAAGGAACTGTACTGTGTTTAAATAGGCTATTTGGACCTCAGTAGGGAAACTTCATTATATGGCTGGAGGAACAGTTTAGTGCTCAGGAGGTAGAGCGCAATAGCAACACTAAGCCGTAAACTGCCTATGACAATACCATTTCATCTACCTTAATCAGACCAATAAAATTACATTCCCAGCTATAGCGTAACCATATCTTCTGCAAATACACAGAAAGAGCTGTACTGTTGGTAACATCTCATTAGAGAGGTTTCTGTAAAAATATGTAGACAACTGCGAACTTGTACAGCTATGCGCACATCACTTGCCAAGAAAGATTTCATTGCTTTTATGTTGTTGACAGCTTCGACAAAACTTAGATGGTCTGCTGAACCAACTGAAAAACTTCCCTGCCCGCTTGCGACAGTATGCCTCCTATGAGTATGTTCAGAGACTTCTGAAGGGCTACATGAAGGTAAGATATACTCGTTTATAAATTGCGTGTATTTTATAGTTCAAGTTCAAGAATGTAACATGTCTTCTTGTCTTCTGTAGATAAACATGTTAGTTATTGAACTGAAATCGGAGGCTCTTAAAGATCGTCACTGGAAACAGCTGATGAAAAGGCTTCATGTTAACTGGGTTGTCTCAGAATTGACGCTGGGTCAGATCTGGGATGTGGATTTACAGAGAAATGAAGCAATCGTCAAGGATGTACTGCTTGTGGCTCAGGGAGAGATGGCTTTGGAGGAGTTCTTGAAACAGGCTAGTATCAGCTCTTGTATGTATGCACGTAATAGCAAATCAAAGCCTTGTTGTCAAGTGGCTGGCACTTGTGGAGTAAACTTGTCCATCTAAGCTTTTGATACAGGTGCTGGGACTCCGTGGAACACTATTTTGGGGAACAGCTTAAAGCTATGTAAGCTTACTCTGATAATACTTGCATTATTTGGGAAAAGCAGTCCTTGATGATGACTGCAAAGACCACTAACTGCATCATATTCTCGATATTTTTAACAAAAGCTTGAGCAGAAACACAGAATCTTTGGGTAAAAAAGGTAAAATCTGATTACTGTAATACATTTCTACTTGAACTATGTTGGAGCAGAAATGATTGATGTCATGTCTTAAACTTTTTTTTCATCAGATAAGAGAAGTGTGGAACACTTACGAACTGGACTTGGTCAATTACCAGAACAAATGTCGTTTGATTCGTGGATGGGATGACCTTTTCAACAAAGTAAAAGAGCACATTAACAGTGTGTCTGCTATGAAGCTATCACCGTACTACAAGGTAAAACGGAGAACAAAGCTAAGGAATGTTCATTTAATCCTACCTTCCTTTCTTGTTTGGTTTATATATTTGCCAGCAGGGACTAGATTTACTGTTTCAGGTGATGAACAATTAATTGCATATGCACACTTTGTAACTCTCAAACAGCTGTTTCCATTAAGGATTATTAGTGGTCAAACTCTTGACACTATTAAAATGAATACTAATGCAGCATTTGAACTTTAGGTGTTTGAGGAAGATGCCCTTAGCTGGGAAGATAAGCTGAACCGTATCATGGCACTGTTTGATGTCTGGATAGATGTCCAAAGGCGATGGGTCTACCTCGAGGGTATCTTTACTGGCAGTGCAGACATCAAGCACTTGCTGCCTGTGGAGACCCAGCGGTTCCAGAGGTAACTTTATAATTGCTTTGTTCTTTTTGTGCATCCCTTGGGGCACCATGTGGACAGGCCTGCAACTTCATGACTTCAGCGTAGCACTCTCTAAATTGAAATGCTAATTGTATTCTTACCCGGTCCAGCTGGATTACAGCCCTGCTGTAGATGTAAGTTTGTCAAGCAAACAAATATGGCAAGAGGTGCGTGTAGACAACTGTGACAGAATAAGTTTTGTAATAAACAGGCTGATGTGCAAGTTTTAGAAGATGATTTGTATTCAGGTGGTTTTTCTTGCCAGTTCCAGTCAGCTACCTTAAAGATTTTTCTGGAATTATGGCTGCAACAAGCAGCCTGATTTCTGTGGCTGTAGCCTTTAGTCTCACCCTTCAAATGTCATTTTGTTCCTCCACTTTAAGTTGCTGTGGCCATCCTTACTCATCCCACACACTTGCAGTCAGATCAAAGAATCAGATCTATGCATCTCTTCAGGAAATGAAGAAGAGTAGACCTACAGCAGTGGAACTGATAGATTGAACGTAGCAGCAAAGTTAGATATTGTTGTTGTTGTGGACTTGAGGTAGGTGAAGAGCTATTTTGTGGATTTATCCTTGTGTTCCCTAGGGCAGCCGCAGCAATTAGAGAGGCAGTGGTCCTTTAGAGACAAACAGCTTTGGTGTTCTGCAGGCCTGCGGTTACTGAGTTTGCACTAATGTACTGTGTTATTTTACTTGCAGCATCAGCACTGAATTTTTGGCACTCATGAAGAAGGTGTCCAAATCTCCACTTGTGATGGATGTTCTTAACATTCAAGGTGTGCAAAGGTCGTTAGAGAGACTGGCAGACTTGCTTGGGAAGATACAGAAGGCACTGGGAGAATACTTGGAAAGGGAGAGGTCCTCTTTCCCTCGGTAAGAAGTTAACTTTGATTGACTCTTGAAGTAAAGTAATTTGATGCTTCTGTGCAGGAATTGGTGTACTGTTCTGTAAAGCCTCTGCCATTTTTTATTTATTGCATATATGTAAGATGTTGTGACCATTTAAATCTGTGGTGTGTAAATACAGAAATTAGTTGTAGCTACGTCTCAGGAAGTGGGACTAAAACTTCCCTTACTTGCTCATCCGTGGCTGGTTGTAGGATTCAGATATTGCTAAAGGAACCATTGCAGTTGATTTCTGTAAATTTAACGGTTCTGTTTTGAACTGCTTAATTCTGGCATTTGATTGAAGGACAGTAGCTAAACTGTCACAATCCAGTATTTAAGTCATTGGTTCTGACTTACCTGGTAGTCTTCAACTAGTCTGTCACTTAGTATGAGAGAGTAAGGGTGATGGAGGTACCAAGTGGGAGTTCTCCTTGCCTAATAGACTTAATTCAGTCCCAGGCTCTACTGTGGGTATTTCAGGGGTGGACAGGTAAAGAAGATGATCTGCAGTACGGAGCATGTGTACACTTTTGTATGCTATAGACCACATGAACTGAGACTTAATCTTAGAACTGAAATGTAACCTAGCAAATGAGTATCAGTTACTCCTGTATAGTGAGCCTTCTGTGAAGCATAAATAAAGGTGATAGTTGGAGTTCTGATACAGGTCTAATTTTATGTAATTATTAGGTTTTATTTTGTTGGTGATGAAGACTTGCTTGAAATCATTGGAAACAGCAAAAATGTTGCTAAGCTGCAGAAACACTTCAAGAAGATGTTTGCTGGTGTTTCTAGCATTATTCTCAATGAAGACAATTCTGTGGTTCTTGGGATATCCTCACGTGAAGGAGAGGAGGTATGGCTGCAGTGTTTCTTTTTAAATAAAATACTGAAAACAAGTGAATGTGGGCTGACTTAAACCTAATTCTTGCAGGTGCTGTTCAAAACACCTGTTTCCATCACAGAACATCCCAAGATCAATGAGTGGCTCACTCTCGTTGAGAAAGAAATGAGAGTGACCCTTGCTAAATTGCTCGCAGAATCGGTTACTGAAGTAGAAATCTTTGGAAAAGCAACTTCGATTGATCCAGCAGTCTACATTTCTTGGATTGACAAATACCAGGTATCAATATGGAACACTTAAGCATACTGCAGCTTCATTACTTCAGTGAGGAAAACTATCTGATGAGGAATTTTGTTACACAGGCTCAGCTTGTTGTCCTGTCAGCCCAGATTGCATGGTCTGAGAATGTCGAGTCAGCCCTCAGTGGTGTGGGTGGAGCTGGAGACAGCAGTTCTATCCACGCAGTGCTAGCTAATGTTGAGGTCACACTCAATGTCCTGGCAGACTCTGTGCTGATGGAGCAGCCACCTCTTCGCAGAAGGAAACTGGAGCACTTGGTAAGTAAAAACCTCCTTTCCTCTTCCGGATTCACAGGTGAGGATTTTTAGAAGTTTAATGAAAAAACTGATTAGTCTAAGACTTATTTTTCCTCTATGAAAAAGTTTCATGCAATTTAAGCAACTGCATCAAGCCGTGATCCTGTAGATGGTGGTAGTTTTTCGCTCTAGTCAGCGTACTGCATGATAGCATATTATAGACTCGCTCACTGAATTGATCTTCAAACTAGTTCTTCCAAATATGGAAATTACCAATTTCTTCATTCAAAAGAAAAATATCTTATTAAGCTGCTGCTTATCATAATTATTGTATGCTTTTGTTTGTAGGTAAGGATTGGGGGGGGGGTGTAGGGGTGAGTTAAAACATCCTGGGTGATTTTTACAGGGAAGTATCTGGTCTGTTTTACGAGTACTTGTCTTCCTAGTTTCTGGCAAGTAAAATATCTGGTTCAGTAGTGTAATGGATTAACAGACTAACTGGACCAGAGTGCTTTGCTGAAAGCTAGGGAAGTCCTTAGCAAGAGCAGTCAACATTACAGAATGACAGAATGGTAGGGGTTGGAAGGGACCTCTGTGGGTCATCTAGTCCAACGCCCCCGCTGAAGCAGGGTCACCTACAGCAGGCTGCACAGGACCTTGTCCAGCCAGGTCTTGAATATCTCCAGAGAAGGAGACTCCACAGCCTCTATGGGCAGCCTGTTCCAGTGCTCCGTCACCCTCAGAGTGAAGAAGTTCTTCCTCATGTTCAGACGGAACTTCCTCTGCTTCAGTTTGTGCCCATTGCCCCTTGTCCTGTCAGTTTTGTCTTTGTTAGTTTTGTCTTTGTAGCAACAGATTCTAAGGCAGAGACTGTTGGTAGGTTGTGATTTCTAACTGATGGCAATTTACGATGCTAGTCTGAAAAGCTATAGGATTCCTGGCTTTATTAGCAATGGCCTGTATTGCTGTGATCTAAGGAGTTACTTCATTCTCCAGATCACGGAGTTGGTGCACCAGAGAGATGTTACAAGATCACTGATCAAAAGCAAGATCGACAACTCCAAATCCTTTGAATGGCTCAGCCAAATGCGATTCTACTTCGACCCAAAGCAGACAGATGTGTTGCAGCAGCTCTCCATTCAGATGGCAAATGCCAAATTCAACTATGGTTTTGAGTACCTTGGTGTTCAGGATAAACTGGTACAGACTCCTCTTACTGACCGCTGTTACTTGACGATGACGCAAGCCCTGGAGGCAAGACTTGGAGGATCACCGTTTGGTAAGTTTGTACTGAAGTACAATAAAAACCTGAGACAAGTATATAAACTCTTATCCTCTCTAATATATAACTTCAGTGTAAACATGCAGAACAGTTACAACTAAGATACTGAAGAACAAAACAGTCTTTTGAGGGAAGTTGCAACAGTTTTAGGTTTCACTGAACCCTCTTGTCAGAGCCCATCAGAATCAGCATGCTACGCAGTGGTACCTCAGATGATAAACACTAAAAGGTGTCTGTCCCACTTGAAAAATAGGTCCTGCTGGTACTGGGAAAACAGAGTCTGTTAAGGCTCTCGGACATCAGCTTGGCCGCTTTGTGTTGGTTTTCAACTGTGATGAAACATTTGACTTCCAGGTAAGCTGTTTGATTAAAAAATGTAGTCTTTGCTAACAAGCAGTATGAATCTCTTCAGAAATCTGAAACAGCCAGCAGTGTTTATTTTCAAGATGGTTATCTGTAAGTCTTAACTGAGCTAGTATCTGTGGGTCATATAGCTGCTTTGTAACAAAAGATGCCTAAAGCAGAAGTGGGACAGAAAACATTTCTGGAGGAGGGGTTCTGGTTTATTAGAACAGGTAGTTCTGGAGCAGCAGATGGAGGGAAAGGAAGTATGGGGTGGGGGCTCAAGACTGGCTTTAGGAAAGTAACTTAAACTGTTTAGTTTGCATTGATAGTACTGGTTGAATGGAGAACGCATGAGTGTGTGAGACTGCCAGAGTAGCTGTACTATTACGGGATTACCCTTTGCGACATGATGCCCTGAAATGTGAAAAAATCTTCAAAACTAAGAAAATTACACAGGTGGTTCAATATTGATGACATTGTCAAACATGAGACCAGATGAAATGCCTCTGTAAACTGTAACACAGCAAATGTCTCAAAATAAAATCCTTGGTCAGGTGTATATATAAAAAAACAGTATAAAACACGGGCAAGGAATCACGATGCTGCATGGGCTCTGCCAGGTTGCCCATCTGGGGGTTTTTTTTCCTGTACAACTGTATTTCGATCAGACCAGGGGTCCATTTAGTCAGCATTTGGCCAGAAGTGGTGACTGTAAGAAAATACCTAGGGAGTAGTAAGATCACAGATTGTGCGTGGTAATCCTTCCTTGCCCCCAGTCCTGTTCCTGCCTCTAACAGTTCTGAGGATTAGTAGGTCTCAAGCAGAAATGGGTTACTCTATTCGCTCCAGTGAACCTTTCTTCAGGTACTCATTTCTCCCCTTAAATCCACAGGCACGCTTGCTTCTACAGCATTCTCTACTGAAGATTTCCACTGCATTACTATGCACTTTATGAAGGAGCACCTTCTTTTGTCTTTTTTATGATTCCTTAGTTCATGTAGTGGAGAAAGACAGTGAAAAGTTGATTCCTGTTTGTCCTAAACCAATGGCTATTAGACCTCCATCGTATTTCCTCATACTGACTTCTGTGGAATCCTGCCTTAAAGGTTGTTCTTTAGGTGGATGCCTTACCATACTCTGGCCATCCAATTTGCTCGTCTGAAATGTTTCGTAATTCTAGTATCCTCCTTGCGATAAAGCACTAAAACTGCACCTGGTATTAATGGGATCAGCAAACAAAACATTATGCAGTGGACTTATCTTGACTGTTTTGTGAATACACTGGAGTATAGTACGTAGTAATAGGAAGTCAGAACCCTTTTACAACTCTTACAGTACTACAAAGATGGTAACTTACGTACAAATACATCTCCTTCCTGCCTTGGGTGCATTGTATAAAGTGCTGTTCTCTACTCCCTTTGCCTGTGCACAGACAAGAATGATCATGCAACTTCAGTGAATTTTCCCCTCTACGTGCAGGCAATGGGACGCATCTTTGTGGGACTTTGCCAAGTGGGTGCGTGGGGCTGCTTTGATGAGTTCAACAGACTGGAGGAGCGTATGCTCTCTGCTGTTTCACAGCAAGTTCAGTGCATTCAGGAAGCCTTGCGAGAGCATTCCAACCCCAACTATGACAAGAGTACGTAATTGTTTATTCCTAAAAGTGTTGTACAGCATCTCTAACATACTTCATGCTGTTTTATTGCTCAGTTACATTTCTCCCAAACAATCTTAAGGATTAAGCCACTTTCTGTCAAAACTTAAAAACATGAATAACTTTCAGCTGGTAGATACTTGTATTTCAGTATTTGAGTTGCATTGCTAGAGGACCTGCTATCTGTTACTGTAGGAAACTAAAACAGAATAAAGTATGACTTCTCAGGGTGATTGATCACTGACTCAGATGTAACTAAATGCACTCTCTTTTCAGCTGCAACACCTATTACTTGTGAGCTGCTGAACAAACAAGTCAAAGTGAGCCCTGACATGGCTATCTTCATCACCATGAATCCTGGCTATGCAGGCAGATCAAATCTGCCTGACAATTTGAAGAAGTTGTTCCGTAGCTTGGCAATGACAAAACCAGACCGTCAGTTGATTGCCCAGGTCATGTTGTACTCCCAAGGTTTCCGTACGGCTGAAGTGCTTGCCAATAAGATAGTACCGTTCTTCAAGTGAGTAACAAGTTTGGCTCTAATCAGTAAAAGTAGAGCTTATTGTTCAAAGTTGTAACGTTCTTTGCCACTCACTAACCACGTTGTGCAGCAATAATTTCAAGCAGTGATATTACTGAGTGTTGTGTTGGTCCATATTGAGAATCAAATTGTATTTTATCTCTTTTTCTTCTTAGGCTTTGTGATGAACAGCTGTCCTCCCAAAGTCACTATGATTTTGGCTTGAGAGCACTGAAAAGTGTGCTGGTTAGTGCAGGTAATGTGAAGAGGGAGAGGATTCAGAAGATAAAGCGGGAGAAAGAAGAGCGTGGTGAAGTTGTGGATGAGGGAGAAATCGCTGAGAATTTGCCAGAACAAGAGGTAATGTGTGTGCGAACTCTTTACTTCTGTGATAAAGTACAGAATGCACACTAAACAAAGCAAATAGTCCTGCAGTGTTTACCATTTAGTGTTAAGCCATGCAAGCAAAGTAGTGTTAGTTACAGAAGCTGGTAACTGGATAGCTTAGAAGCACCAAGTTAAACATGTCTTAGGAGTCCCTGAATCATAGTGAAAGACTTGTTCTTACGAGGTGGTGCATTCGTAACACTTACTGCTGCTTAGTTCCTCAGCAGTGAATACCAAAAGCATAATAAAGAGGCGTAAGAAACTACAACTGTATAAGCTGAAAATCAATAGGAATTCATTGTGTAGTTTCAAAGTTGAGACCCCCATCAATGGTTGTTTTTACTAAAATCACCATGGTCTGATGCTTTATGAAGAAAGTATTTAGTGAAGTATTCCTTGTCAAACACATTTGGTAAAGCAAACTTCACAAAAAATCTTAACCAAACCATGACTCTCTGCAGATCCTGATCCAAAGTGTATGTGAAACTATGGTACCAAAACTGGTTGCAGAAGACATTCCTTTGCTGTTCAGTCTGCTTTCTGATGTATTCCCTGGAGTACAGTATCATCGCGGGGAGATGACAGCCTTGAGAGAGGAGCTTAAGAAAGTGTGTCAGGAAATGTACCTTACTTACGGTGATGGAGAAGAAGTTGGTGGCATGTGGGTTGAAAAGGTAAAATATTAAAACCGAAAATGTGGGATTGAGGTTAATGAATGTAGAAGACTAAACTTCCTTTTTAATATGAAAGGTGGAAAGCTTTTTCCTTTTTCTTGTCTGAAGTGAGCAATATATAGAAGCTTAGATTGACTACTGAAGTTAAGACTTAATTGGTACATAATTTTTTTGTCACAGGTTCTTCAGCTGTATCAGATTACACAAATAAATCATGGATTGATGATGGTCGGTCCCTCTGGAAGTGGAAAGAGCATGGCCTGGAGAGTACTTCTGAAAGCCCTCGAGCGGCTGGAGGGCGTGGAAGGTGTTGCTCATATTATAGATCCAAAAGCAATCAGCAAAGATCACCTCTATGGTACTTTGGATCCAAACACCAGAGAATGGACAGATGGCTTGTTTACACATGTCCTGAGAAAGTGAGTCTTTAATAGCACAACTCAAAAATGGCCAGTGCGTTTGTGCCGTGGATATTCTGGCCTTACTGAGTCTTTGTTCTCTACTGCAATAAATATTTCCTTTAATGCAGAATCATAGACAACGTGAGAGGTGAATTACAGAAACGTCAGTGGATTATCTTTGATGGTGATGTAGACCCTGAATGGGTTGAGAATCTAAACTCTGTTTTGGATGACAACAAACTACTGACTCTGCCAAATGGAGAACGTCTCAGCCTCCCACCAAATGTAATGTTACTTTTTTGCTACATGATATTTATGTGCTGTCGTATAAACTTGTTGCTTTTACCTTAGTCCATACTGGTGCTGTCCCTCTTTCTCATCACAAGCAGAGAAATACTGATCTCGGGTAGTGGTTTGCTGGAGTTAGGAACTTGTGAGGAATCAAACATCTCATGTTATGCTTACTCGGACCCTGTGAGACAAACTTTGTGGAATATATAAAAGTCTAGGGTAACAATCAATAATGATGAACTTACCTTAGGGTAGTTTACTGCTGCTGTTGATTACTAATAGACCAAATACAAATTAACTTATTTTTAAAGTTTTCTGGGTTTTGGAGGGGAGTTTTTTGTTTTGTTTTGCTTTTGTTTGTTAGTTTTTACTTCAAACTCTTGTTTTCGATTTCTACTCTTCAGGTGCGTATCATGTTTGAGGTACAGGATCTGAAATATGCCACTTTGGCTACTGTGTCAAGGTGTGGCATGGTCTGGTTCAGTGAGGATGTTCTCAGTACAGACATGATATTCAATAACTTCCTGGCCAGACTAAGAAGCATTCCTCTGGATGAAGGTGAGGAGGAAGCTCAGCGAAGGCGGAAGGGCAAAGAAGATGAAGGAGAAGAAGCAGCATCACCAATGTTGCAGGTATAACTTAGATTACATTATGGGATAATGTAGTAAGAACAATTCTATCACAAGTTGTACGGTGTACTTCGAATTTATGAGAGCCTGTTACAGAAAAGCTGACTTTTCGCTTTACATTTTTTTCTTGTTTTTGAAGAATATTAAAATACAAAGCATTTCAAACCTTAAATAAAATTATTTCCTTCTGCCTGGTAGTCAAATGAGAAGCAAGTGCTTTGAGCAGTGTTTGTCTCCCCCCAACAGATTCAGAGAGATGCTGCAACAATAATGCAGCCATATTTCACATCTAATGGCCTGGTAACTAAAGCACTTGAACATGCTTTCAAGCTGGAGCATATTATGGATCTCACCCGCTTGCGCTGCCTTGGTTCTCTGTTCTCCATGTTGCATCAAGCTTGCCGCAACGTAGCCCAGTACAATGCCAATCATCCAGACTTTCCCATGCAGATAGATCAACTCGAGCGTTACATCCAGGTAAATATGATAGGCTGGTAAGTGACTGCTGTGTTTGACATGTCAGTATAGCAGCTAGATTTGATTTATTGTTCATTAAGTTCTGTGCCATTACTCTAAAGCCAATAGCTGCTTTTGCTGCTTCTTACAGAGGTACCTGGTCTATGCAATACTCTGGTCTCTTTCTGGAGACAGTCGTTTGAAAATGAGAGCAGAGCTGGGAGAATACATTAGGAGAATCACCACTGTGCCACTGCCAACTGCACCCAACATACCTATAATTGATTATGAGGTAAATCTTTCTTATGCTAGAAGTGTTGCTCTTTTGTGTTCTTAGAAGCTTGCATTAGATTTTGGAGATGAAACTGGAAAATGAAATGCTAGACTATCTTAAATTTTACAGTTTCACAGTTCCATGAACAAACTGCCTGCTTAAATAAATCCAATTTGATGCTACAAACTATTCTGTGGTTTAAAAAAAAATACTCTCTTTTAACTGAGGCTGCGCTATATTCCTGTCCTAAATTGTCTGATCATGTTTTTGTGCTCCTAGGTGTCCATTACAGGTGAATGGGTGCCATGGCAATCCAAGGTTCCTCAAATTGAGGTTGAAACACACAAAGTTGCAGCTCCTGATGTTGTAGTACCAACCCTAGATACAGTTCGCCACGAAGCATTGCTGTATACTTGGCTGGCAGAACACAAACCTCTAGTACTGTGTGGCCCACCAGGTTCTGGAAAGACCATGACGCTTTTTAGTGCTCTCAGAGCTCTGCCTGACATGGAGGTACACAAGAGAGAGAGTGTGTGTGCGCGCGCACGTATGAATTACAGAGTAGTAACAAGTCTCTAATCTCCTTGAAGGTTAAAGCGGTCTTGGTTTAGCATGGGAATTATTTGCTAGCCGGAATTCAGTGATACCGCCACCTCAGTCAGTCATGTGTATACATAGTAGAAATAAAAATTATATTGAGCAGAATCTAAGTTAATGTCTCAAGATCCTTAACCTATAAACTACTTTCTTCCTCTGTCACTTCAATAATACAGGAGCATTCCTCCGTTTAGTATCTAAAAACCATGCCAATGTTTAAGAACAGCTCTCATCCTTCAGTGTATTTAGGTGGAGAAACAGTTGTATGAAGCTGTGGTGCTCTGAAGTACGAGGTTGGGCAGGAGGTATTGCCGCACGGTAAATGGAAAACCTGCAGTAGGAAGCAAACAGTATACAGTCAGAATACAGGCAGTAACCCAAAATATACTATAAAGTATGTGTATTTAGTGTATTTTAACGGTTTCTTTTCACTGTTCTATTTTTAAGGTGGTTGGACTCAACTTTTCTAGTGCTACTACTCCAGAACTGCTTTTGAAGACTTTTGATCACTACTGCGAGTACAGGCGTACACCTAATGGAGTGGTGCTTGCTCCTGTGCAGTTAGGAAAGTGGCTGGTGCTGTTCTGTGATGAAATTAACTTGCCAGATATGGATAAGTATGGCACACAGAGAGTTATATCCTTCATTAGACAGGTTTGTTTTTGTTTGTAATGAACTATATCATAACAGTTATTTTCCGGGAACTACAATGTTCCACTGATTTTATTTTACCTTTTTTTTTTTTTCGCAGATGGTGGAACATGGAGGTTTCTATCGTACATCAGACCAGACATGGGTGAAACTGGAGCGAATTCAGTTTGTTGGTGCATGTAATCCACCTACCGATCCTGGAAGAAAACCTCTCTCACATAGGTAGTGTATCCAGTAAACTCTATATAGCAACAGAACGGGTCAAAATTGAAGCATTGACTATGTAATCTGTTCTTAATACACTTGTTTAACACCAGCTGTGCTGAAATTGTGTTCCTTGCTTTTGAACTAACTGCTAGTTGGTTCTTACCCTGACAGCCAATGGACTCAGTGTAACACTTCTTGAATAACCTGTCTGAAATGCTGTGGATATCTCAGAATGCTTTTTGGTCTGAATCTCTAAGGAGCAGTCAAATCCACTGCAGTTGCTGCTGATAGTTTTTAATCAAGCTGTTATTTAGTTCTGGCAAAAGATAATGAAAATAAAATAGACTGTAATTTGACTTTCTGGATTGTCTAATATGCTAATCTTTCAGATTTTTACGACACGTTCCTGTGGTTTATGTGGACTATCCTGGACCAGCTTCACTGACTCAGATATATGGAACATTCAATCGTGCAATGCTAAGGCTGATCCCGTCACTTCGCACATATGCAGAGCCTCTCACTGCTGCTATGGTAGAATTCTACACAATGTCTCAGGTAACTTCTTAAATACCACCCCAGACTCTAATTAGAAGTCTTCCTTTTCTGCTGAATCGTATAACATGCACTGTTTGCCTTTCAAATGGATAATATGTGTACAAGAACTCAACTAATTACTTGAGTTCTGGTGAACGGCACTGAATGATGCTAGCAAAGTAATATCTTGCAATGCCAAGACCTGTAAAAAATATGGTGCAACTTTGGGATGAAGTAACTAATGAAGTTTAAATTTTTAGGAGAGATTCACTCAAGACACACAGCCACACTACATCTATTCACCTCGTGAAATGACTCGATGGGTGAGAGGTATATTCGAAGCATTAAGGCCACTAGAAACCTTACCAGTTGAAGGCCTTATCAGGATTTGGGCCCATGAAGCCTTACGTCTCTTCCAAGACAGGTAAAATAAACATGAGATGGGGAAGCCAAAAAAAAAAGAAGTTTAAAATTTAGTTTTCCCCACTCCTTGCCAACTTTCGTTAAAGACCAAACTGAAGTGTGCTTCATGTTAAATAGCTGGAATACAAATGAGAATATTTCCCTTCACTCTGACACTCTTGGGAGTGGTATCTGCAAAGCAGAAACGTACTTTGGTCGTAGTACTACCATGTGATGCGATTGTATCCTCCCACTGCAGAGGATTTGCAGTCACTGACTTGTTTCATTATCCAGACTTGTAGAAGATGAGGAGAGACGCTGGACTGATGAGAACATTGATATGGTTGCTCTGAAACACTTCCCCAATATCGACAAAGAGAAAGCTATGAGCAGACCTATCTTATACAGCAACTGGCTGTCAAAGGTGAGTAAAAATTTAAAAAAAAAAATAAAAAACCTAAGTCGTTTGGGAGCAACTGGGTGATGCAGCTCTCATGACTGTATTAACACGATAATCAGTGCCCATCATTTTGTTAAACTGATTTCCAAGAAGTTCTTACTGTGATTATCTGAAGTGAACTCTACCACAAAATTAACAGCTGTTATGCCAGGGATGCTATTGTAAGATCTGCCACAGTATGTAAAGGCAATGTTAAATAATATTTCTCAAGAGCAGTATAATGCTCCCAGAAAACTACTGACAGTTATTGCTCTTGGATAAGGCAGTGACCCTTGAACAATACTAATACTACAGATATTTATGGTGGACTATTTCTTGCCATCTGAAATGATCCAGCTGGGCAGTCTGTAGAAATCCTGCTGGGTGAAGGCAAAAGTCCATCTAGCCTGCTACCCATCTTTGTGACTAACAGCAAGTGGCTAGGCAAGGCTATTTAAAATGAACTAGGGGAGCGAGGGAGTGGAAGTAAGTCTGTCATGCTATTTCCCAGTCTCTTTAGTGACTAGCAGTGCAGGCTCAACCTATGGTAGGTTCAGTAGAGACAGTGTTTAAACACCATGCCACTATCTGTGGCCTTCCAGTGTGTGGACATGTTCCTGTGCAAGTTAAATGAGTGCAGCATTCCTAAGCTTTTTTAGGGGATTGCTGCTTTAAGTATTCTGATAGTTCTGCTTTCACCTACTCATAAATTGATCCCTAAGCAAAATTCCCTTAAATTCCAATCTGTGTTGACTGGTTCTTCTAGGATTATATTCCAGTGGATCAAGAGGAATTAAGAGACTACGTGAAAGCTAGGCTTAAAGTCTTTTATGAAGAAGAACTTGATGTACCACTTGTTCTGTTCAATGAAGTCTTGGATCATGTGTTAAGAATTGACCGGTAAGTTGAGACTTCAGTTCCTGCTTGTATAAATAATATTCAAACACTTTTTCTAAAACAGAGTAGCCTAAGTGAGAATAGAGCGTGATCCCATTGTTGTCCATAGACAATACACTGCTGGCCTCCAGATAGCAGGATGCTGTCTGGAAAGGTGTGTAGGTTTTGGTACTAACTTGAAGTTTAGGTGTTCAAGGAAAAGCTTTGATAAGTTGATAACACTTATCAAATGTACTTGGTTATGTTCTTTTTCAGAATCTTCCGTCAGCCACAGGGCCACTTGCTGCTTATTGGAGTCAGTGGAGCAGGAAAAACAACCCTCTCAAGATTTGTTGCCTGGATGAACGGTTTGAGCGTCTACCAAATTAAGGTTGGCGTGCTAGTTTAATTTAAAAAAAACCCGTAGTCAAAATTCACACTTCTTAAATACCAACCCCTAAAAAGTCCCAGTAAAATCTAAACCAAAATGTTAATAAACAATGTTAAATCTTACTAGGTTCACAGAAAATACACAGGTGAAGATTTTGATGAAGACCTTAGGACAGTGTTGAGACGTTCTGGCTGTAAAAATGAAAAAATAGCTTTTATAATGGATGAGTCAAATGTGTTGGATTCTGGATTCCTGGAGAGAATGAACACACTCCTAGCCAATGGAGAGGTAAGAGGATTTTAAGTAAATACTTCAAAAACCTTTTTGCTACTATAAGATACAACAAAATTATTTTTTTGAATTAGGTTCCTGGTCTCTTTGAAGGAGATGAATATGCCACCCTCATGACTCAGTGTAAAGAAGGAGCACAGAAAGAAGGTTTAATGTTAGATTCACATGAAGAACTCTACAAATGGTTCACCAGCCAAGTTATTCGCAATCTCCATGTTGTGTTCACTATGAATCCATCTTCTGAGGGCCTGAAGGACAGGGCAGCTACCTCTCCTGCGCTCTTCAACAGGTATTGCTGTATATTCCAACATGCATTACAAATACTGTAAAACAGTATTTTTTGAGAAGACTTCACAAATGCTTTGTATTTCAGGTGTGTCTTGAACTGGTTTGGAGACTGGTCAACTGAGGCACTGTACCAAGTTGGCAAAGAGTTCACAAGCAAAATGGATCTTGAGAAACCAAATTATATTGTGCCCGATTACATGCCAGTTGTGTATGACAAGCTACCACAGCCACCATCGCACAGGGAAGCTATTGTTAACAGTTGTGTGTTTGTTCATCAGACTCTCCACCAGGTGTGTTTTTATTGTCTTGCTCAACTTGTGTTGATCTCTAGGCCACAGCACCATGCATCAGTTTCCTAAAAAGTATGGTCTTTGGCAGTTGAATATGTTTAAAACCAATGCGTAATCTACAATTCCTTCTTCCCGAAAGGCTAATGCTCGACTGGCAAAACGAGGAGGCAGAACAATGGCAATCACACCACGCCACTATTTGGACTTCATCAACCATTATGCAAACTTGTTCAATGAGAAACGAAGTGAGCTGGAGGAACAGCAAATGCATTTGAATGTTGGCCTTAGAAAAATCAAGGAAACAGTTGATCAGGTACGTATCTTTAAAATTTTGCCCTGTATAAGGCTGGAGTGAGTAGATCCCTGTATTTAATCTGATTTCTCCCATCTTACAATCCATCTCAGGTGGAAGAATTGCGGCGTGACCTAAGAATAAAGAGTCAGGAACTGGAAGTGAAGAATGCAGCAGCCAATGACAAGTTGAAAAAGATGGTGAAAGATCAGCAGGAAGCTGAGAAGAAAAAGGTAAAAATTTTTGTTAAATTTATGTGCATAGTAAATATTTTTATTTACAAAACAGACCCTGCAGAGCAAGTACTAGAAGAAGTTCAGCTTCTAAAAAGCAGTATTTTATCTGTGCGACTTCCTCCTAGGTCATGAGCCAGGAGATTCAGGAACAGCTGCACAAGCAGCAGGAGGTCATTGCAGACAAGCAGATGAGCGTGAAGGAAGATCTCGACAAGGTGGAGCCTGCTGTCATTGAAGCTCAGAACGGTATGTTAGCACCTGAAGAGATCACACTGTGAGACTGGATCTAAAACAGAAGTCTATGGGAATGCATGTTGGTGTGGTCTGAGTTGGTCCTGCCTAATAAAAGTGTAGACTCTTACAGTGTTGAAGAAATTCGTAATCTTTGAGCTCTGATTTTGTGCTGTTTGTAGTGTTGATCTGATACTTGATAACTCTTTAATGGCTTGTGGCTTTGCTTCTGGCAGACCAGCTGTAGTTATTTATTCAGTCTATTTATCTATAAAGAAACCTCATAAGCGGAAAGACCACTGGTGCCTTATTTACCATACAGGCGGCATACAATCAAGCTGTCCATTCATTAAACTGGATAGAGGAGTCATTGCTTATAATAAAGCTTAAAGTGATTCATTTGTAGGCAGCAGAAAAAGTTGCCTTTGGCCAGTTGGCAGATTGATATTCACAAAAGTTTATCATGTGATCCAGTAGTTTGAATGTTATCCACCAGTATCTGCTTCTCTAATAATATCAAATATCTCTTGAGACTCTTGAAGCATTTTTACTAATCCAAGGTACTTTAATAGCATGGATTTTGCTAACTGCTCATTTTTTTCCCAATCAATATTCATTGTCTTTCTGGCACGGGTTAGCTGTGAAGTCAATAAAGAAACAGCATCTGGTAGAGGTCCGTTCTATGGCTAATCCGCCTGCAGCAGTGAAGCTGGCGCTGGAGTCCATCTGCCTACTGCTAGGTGAAAGTACAACTGACTGGAAACAAATACGTTCCATTATCATGAGAGAGAACTTCATTCCAACCATTGTTAACTTCTCTGCTGAGGAAATCAGGTAAAGCACAAGTGCGAATGATTTATGTGAATAAACTATTCACAAAGATACAGAAGGTGTTAACTGGACTTTTCTCTGTGTTAATCGCTTTAGTAGCTCTTGACTTCTTTTGAGATTAATTTGCTCCTGCAAGTAATGAATGTGTAGGAGGTACAGGAAACAGACTAGTGAAGCAAAGATGTGTTGTGCAAACTGTAACAAAAGAGTTGCCATTGAGTAATGTCAAGGCATGGTTGCAAAGCAGTGTGTTGCTATCCAAAGCCTCATTATTAGTTGAAAGTGGTTACGCAGCAAGAACAGACCAGGTTGCCAAGGGCTTTATCCGGGCTGGCTCTAAATCTAAGCAGGAGGTCAGGCTGGAGACCTCTTGATTTCCCTTTCAACCCCAAATTTTTCTGAGCGTAGTTATGCAGTTTGTGAGCAACTAATTCTAAAATGTTGTTAAATGCCTTTTATCATCTGTAACCTGTAATTTCTGAAGCAACATCTTGAACTAATTAAAACATCGCAGCTGCCAGTCAGCAAAACTGCTAGGAAATGTTCATGTCAGCTGTAGAAGGCAGGCCAGATAAAGGGATATTGAACACCTGTGTGCTGACATACAGGGTACTCATGCTATCCCTAAAAACTTTTCCCTTGCAGTGATGCTATCCGGGAGAAGATGAAGAAAAACTACCTGTCAAATCCAAGTTACAACTACGAAATTGTAAACAGAGCATCATTGGCCTGTGGGCCTATGGTGAAATGGGCAATTGCACAGGTAAAGTTGCTGTGGGAAAGCAAACATAAGGTGAAAAGACTGAGCCTGAAGGCATATAACGGTGTCTAAAGGCTCTGAATTTGCTTCTGTGGAACTAAATGTTGCAAACTACTTTGCATCAAAGAAATTGGTAGAAGGTTCAGGTGAATGCTTTTGGGCTCTATAGTACTGTGCCAGAGAACTAACAGCCGGTTGTGATGCAGCTTTCGCACCAAGAAACTCCAGGTAAACAATAGCTGATCCTTTCTGTATGTAGTGTCACTCTACAGGACAAGACAGTTCTCAGCTGGAAAATGCAATGCAATCCTCTTAATCAGACGTTGTCTTGCTTCAGAGTGGGGCATGCAGCTCTGTTAAGATCTGTTAGGCAGACTTTTAAATACCTGACTGGTTTCCTAAAGGAATAGTCTTTTGGGAAGGTGCCCCCAGGCTGAGATATCCCAGGATGGTTTCACTTACCTGTTGGTGTTCAAAAAAGTTGTTAAAACTGTGCCTGCTATGAGTGGCATAATGTCTAGAGACTCTGTTTAGCTTGAATCTTGCCATTATATCCTATCCTAATTGTTCTGTGGCTTGGCTGTACTAAATTCTTTACTAAGAAAGGCAGATTAGCTCAGTACTGGTGTGGACGCCCAATCCAGTATTTATGCAGAACAGTGCTGTACACTATTGAGTGCGGTCTCAGCCTTTCACATGACTTCCTGTAAGTCTACAGAGCAGTAAAAGGCTCTTGCAAAAAGCAGTTACTTTTGTGTCTGTGCTTGGTTTAAAGTAGAGTCTTAGGGACTGATAAACATCCTAAGTTTCTGTTAAGTAGCTATTAATTCTTACACAGGTTGTAAGTACCTAAGCTTGAAAAGATGCAGTTGATACTATACACCTGAATGCTGCTGTTCTTGTTGACATATGTCATTTTAGAAAGTATAAAGGGCCATTTACTGTTTACAGCTTAACTATGCTGATATGTTGAAAAGAGTGGAACCTCTACGCAATGAACTGCAGAAGCTGGAGGATGATGCCAAAGACAACCAGCAGAAAGCAAATGAAGTGGAGCAGATGATTCGTGATCTTGAGGCCAGTATTGCCCGTTACAAAGAAGAATATGCAGTACTGATTTCGGAGGCTCAAGCTATTAAGGCAGATTTGGCTGCTGTAGAAGCAAAAGTAAGACTTTGATATATTGGTACCTTTTCGTTCTTTAATTTGTGACAGTCAGAAACTGAACCATTCTTCAGACTTGTGAGCAGACTTGGTTGCTTTCTTTGTGCAGTGCTTCTCAACAGTCCATTTCATCCCTGGATCTCACAAAGCTTCTTAAGCTACTGAAACCTGGCTGGAGTTAGAAGTATCAACTCGTGTTGCTAGCTGATTAATGACACAGTTCACATAAATAAGTGGAAAGCTTTTGGAAACAGGCATGGATGTAGTGTAATTGTAATGTCTTAACTGGACTTCTCTTTTTTTCGGGTGAAGAATTTCTTGATGTATTTGATCTAATTGTTAGCATGTCACCACTATGCTAGTACTTAACACTGTTGAGTTCGTCAAGATAACGGTTAAACCCCACATTAACTCTGAAGAAACACAAATTTAATTTCATTCTGAGCTTTTAAATTTAACTTGGGCCTTGAGTCAACATTTAAATGTCCTGAGAGACTTGCAACACTATAAAAATTCATCATCTAAAGAGACCACTTGTTTCTAGGTAAACCGTAGCACAGCTCTTCTGAAGAGTCTTTCTGCTGAACGTGAAAGATGGGAGAAGACAAGTGAAACTTTCAAGAACCAGATGTCCACTATTGCAGGAGACTGCTTACTTTCAGGAGCTTTTATTGCCTATGCTGGCTACTTTGATCAGCAGATGCGTCAGAATCTATTCACTACGTGGTCTCACCATTTGCAGCAAGCAAATATCCAGGTAAAGATATGGACATGAGAAGTTAACCATAGATCAATTCACTGCAACAGTTAAGGAAGCTTTAAGATTGCGAAGTAAAGAATGGAGCTATTGATGAGAATACCTTGTAGGGCTGCATTTACTCAAAACATCTTCACCAGCTGGTTGGAGAATATCTAGTCAATTACTAACTGTATGTACTTGCAGTTCCGTACAGACATTGCAAGGACAGAGTACCTGTCCAACGCAGATGAGCGGCTTCGCTGGCAAGCAAGTTCTCTCCCTGCAGACGACCTGTGCACTGAGAATGCAATCATGCTTAAGCGGTTTAATAGGTATTTCATTCCTATGAAAGCTTCTCAAACATGTGTAAATATAAAAACTTCCATTCATCTTTGCTTGCCTTTTTTGTTATGCTTAGCTGTTAAGTTGGCTTGAACTGAAGCTATTTTGTTGTCCAAACACAGACTAAAGTTTTGAAACTCTAAACTGAAATAAGTCATTGAACCGGGCCAACTTATTCCTTCAATATACAAGCTTTTAGAGTTGAGATTAATAATGCAACCTAAATTCAGAAAACTGCTTAGAGGCTGTGTGCAGTCAAAACCCAAATAGTGAAAGTGTTTTATTACTAACTTAGGTATCCGTTGATCATCGATCCCTCCGGGCAAGCTACAGAGTTTATTATGAATGAATATAAAGACCGTAAGATAACTCGTACTAGTTTCTTGGATGATGCTTTCAGGAAGAACTTGGAAAGTGCCTTGAGATTTGGTAACCCACTTCTGGTCCAGGTTAGTTGCATGATCATGTAGAAACTATTTAAAATTCTAGAATGCTGCCCTGTGTACTAGAAAAGTTTGCAGTTGTTCTGTTAGTAAAATGCAAACAACCTTATTTTCAAACTGTAATTTCACAAGTAAACTAGTACTGAGTGCTACGTGAGGTGTTAGTCCTGAAAAAAATACGATTAGTGAGATACACAGTCAAAAGAAGATACTTCTTTTTTCCACCATTTTAAGATCAAATGCTTTTATTTTCAAATTATCTTTCTTTACTTCCACTCTATAAAATCGTTTACAACCTGGTTTTCTGTTCCTTTGTTCCCATATGCTTTCTCTAGTCATAGATAATAGAACCTAATATGGCTAGGTACCTAGAATTAAATCTACTCTGAGTAGCAGGACGAAGTTTCAGTAATACAAAGAAAAAGGCAACTGTAGGAATAGTTGACTTCGCTTGAAATGGAGGTTTTTTTGTCCCATTACTATGGCAATGGGAAAATAAAGGATTAGCTCACAGGTTAGATCAGTAACTGTTGCTTGTGCTGCTTATAATAGGGCTTATTATGCATTAGTACTAACAATTACAACCATTAATAATACTCTGCTAGTGAGGTTTTGTATAAGAATAGCCTAAACTCAGTAGCTCAACTACAAATCAAAAGTGGAAATACCTTCTGAATGTGATCCGTATTCAAAACCAACTGCAAATTGATTGCTGTTGGAGCTTTAAGCCCTAGTTGGATCCGGATTTTTAGCTGGATACACTTGCAAGAAACAGAATCTCTTAACACTTCTCTGCTTCTAGGATGTGGAGAGCTATGATCCAGTTCTGAATCCTGTTCTGAATCGTGAAGTCCGGAGAACTGGAGGCAGAGTTCTGATTACTCTGGGAGACCAAGATATTGATTTGTCACCATCCTTCGTTATCTTCCTCTCCACCAGAGATCCAACAGTAAGTAGAACAAAAGGCTGTCCTGTTTGTAGAAATTGTATGTCAGAGAGCTGAGAAAGTTTTTCTTGTTTCCTGTGATAGGTTGAATTCCCACCAGACCTCTGCTCTCGTGTTACGTTTGTGAACTTTACAGTAACTCGCAGCAGCTTACAGAGCCAATGTCTGAATGAAGTCCTGAAAGCTGAAAGACCAGATGTTGATGAAAAACGCTCTGACCTCCTCAAGCTTCAGGGTATGCTTATCAAAATTCAAGTAACTTTCTCCTGTTCTGCAAGAATACAGTGGTCTTAATGTAGCTGTAGAAACACACAGCTAAATATCTTTATAGCTGACACTCTTGCTTTTGCAGGATGTCCAATGGCAAAGTATACATAATGAATATAATTCTTAAAAACTAACACATCTATACAATATGTAACCTAATCTTTCTTCTAATTAAGGTGAATTTCAGCTGCGCTTGCGTCAGTTAGAAAAATCCCTACTGCAAGCGCTTAATGAAGTAAAGGGACGTATCCTGGATGATGACACCATCATTACTACTCTTGAGAACCTGAAGAGGGAAGCAGCAGAGGTCACTAGAAAAGTAGAAGAGACTGATATTGTCATGCAAGAAGTGGAGACTGTTTCTCAGCAGTACTTGCCACTTTCTACAGCATGCAGCAGTATCTACTTTACTATGGAGTCGCTGAAACAGGTAGGATGAGCTCTGCTTCGTAGCAGAAGCTTAATGTATTTACTCATCAAAGCTTGAATAGACACTGCCTAATTCCAGCCATGGCTGTCACGTTGCAGTGCCGTAGGCATAAGCCATTGGCTGTCAAACAGCTGGACTCGAGAGAAAACCATACTCTTCTGTCTTTCAGATACATTTCCTGTACCAGTACTCTCTCCAGTTTTTCTTGGACATCTACCACAATGTCTTATATGAGAACCCAAATCTGAAGGGAATTACAGACCATACTCAGCGTCTCTCAATCATCACAAAGGATCTCTTTCAGGTTCAATTTTGTAATTAGTACATGTACTTTAATTATTTTTGAAGGGTCGGAGTTCAAGGCTTCTTATGCTACCAACTTCACTGTTTTATTGGTAGGTGGCTTTCAACAGAGTCGCACGTGGCATGCTGCATCAAGATCATATAACATTTGCTATGTTGCTGGCCCGGATTAAACTGAAAGGCACTATTGGGTAAACATTTGTTTTCTCATCACTGTAGTTGAAAAGGGGAGGGGTGTATTGAACACACCTAGCGGAAGTCCTCTTTTTGCCTTAACATTAGGGAGCCTACATATGATGCAGAATTCCAGCATTTCTTGAGAGGGAAGGAGATTGTACTAAACACTGCATCTCTCCCAAAAATCAATGGTTTGACTGTAGAGCAAACAGAAGCAATGATGAGGCTGAGCTGCCTTCCTGCATTTAAGGACCTTGTTTCAAAAGTTCAGGCTGATGAGGTAAGTGTTGGCTTGGGTTTGTTTCTGCACTAAACTACCTAGTAAAGCTTTTTAGGTGTCTGCTTTAAGAGCTTCATGCTTGCAAGTAGGCTCTCCTAGTGTGAGAAGGGAAGCCTTACAGATTAACTAGTTGTAGGTGTTGTGGAAATGAATGTTTTTACTTCATTTGCAATAAAGCTGTGAAACTCTAGTTGTAAATACTGGCATTGTTTATCACTCAGCCTTAGAAGCAGCTTCACCATTTATCTAACTTTGCAGTCAGCTTTGGTTCCTGTGGTATCAGAAAGTGTGATAACTGTGTGTCTTTCACTGCATCACTGTTGTGTGATAATTCTGGAGCAGAAAGGAGCAGCCCTAGCCATACATAACATCATTATGGTGGGCTTTTGGACGTTACTGTTTGGAATAAATTTGGATAGTGCTCAGCTGCTGAACACTTTGCTCCTTCTGATGACCTAAGTGTTCTAAGAATATGTCTGTGTCCTGACTGTGAAACTGTATGTTCCAAAACACGTCCATATCTCAAATAGTACCTCTTTGGTTGCCCTGCCTAGTTTTTATATTAAAAGTGGAATTCTCTTTGCTGCATCTAATTTTCCTCAAACTTTTCAGCCTGGGGTAAAATACTGAGTCGCTTGGGCAGGGACTTGGTAGAGATCTGTAGAATCAGGGACGCTGGAGGCAATGCAGAATTAGGGGATATCAGTGAAATGATTGGACACATCTCAAGGAAGCGTAATAGACAAAGCATGGTTTGAGTTTTACACGTGCATCTTTGTTTAAAAAAAGCAACAGAACTTTCAGAAATTCATTGAAGAAAAATTAGTCAAGAACTTAATAAATGTGCTGGTCAAATTGCAGTCTTACTCAGGGAAACATTCAAACCATTTATACTTAGAAACCTTGGAAAAGACCAAACTGCAAGATGTTGGACAAAATTTGGGGCAAAGTTTAATGTTTGATTTAATGTCATTATTATAATAGTGCTTCTGTTTATCAGTGTTAGCCCTGTGTTATTTCTCATAACTTAGTCATAGATGGAAGCTCAAATGCTTAATCTGGTACTCAATCTAAATTTTTGTTCTGAAGACGGATAAGTTACAAGCATTCAATGGGAAAGATTTTATAAAATGGTGCATTTCATTGTTTACACATTTAGCTACTTATTAGAGTTTTTAAAGATCTGTTTGCAAATCCAAAGCTAGTGGAGCTTGGACTGTACCAAGTTCAACCCTTCCCTAGAAAGTACAGTCCAACCCTTCCCTAGAAATCTTTGTCTGCTACTGAAAGTTGGTATGTAGCTGAACACTTCTGCGTACAATAAATTCTAGATTTTAAGGCTGGCAGTGAACATCTCTGTTGCACCATGAGCAGGATCTGCACCTTGCAGCAGATTTTTGATACCATAAAACTCCATTTCAAGTCTTTTGCATCTTCTTTCAATGTAGCAATTCTGTATCTGGCTGGATAGCAGTTCACCAGAGCAGACTGTACCATACCTTTGGACTGAAGAAAAACCTGCAAGTAAGTTAAGTTGCACTATTGTCCACACCAATCCTACTGTACTGACTTAAAGCTAAGTAGAATTACTATGATTTTAAAGCAATTCTAAAATAGAACTTTAGTTTGGACCTTAATGCCTGGGAAAATCATAAAGTTGGGATTGTGGAAGAAACGTCTTTTTGTGGGCGTTTGGTTCAGCTTTTTTCCTCCTTAAAAAACCAAACTTTTGTAAGCAATAGTTATTATACTTGGTTCCTGCACCTTAACCTGTGATCTGGTCTTCCACTGAGGGTGAAATGTACTTCCACAATCTTATTAGGTTGCATAATGGTTTGGATTGACCTTAGTCATTGCAAATCTGGAGGCAGCTCAATACTCAGAAAGCTCCAAGACACAGATTTTCTCAGGACAGGGTTGATCTTTAGAATGTTTCCTCCTGCAGTTGTATCTAAAGTTGAAGTCTTAATTCTTGCTGTGTTTGTGCCAATTTAGTAAGAGTTAGAACTCAAGGGTAACCGTTACCGTTCAGTTCCTCCCCTATCTGAAAGGTAAAGTTAGGAAGTGTTTGCCATCTGTGATCATTCAGGGCTTATTCCTGTAGGTGGCTTTCTAAATTAAGGATTCTAAGCTTGTATTTATTAGCTGCCATAAAGCTGCTTGACCATTAACTGAAGCAACTCTAGGTTATCTATACTATCCATACTTAGACAAGTATGTAGTACTTCAACATCTAGGAGAATGGCAGATTATGGAAAGAGTGAGAAGATGTGAAGAAATCTGTTGTCCATGAAAGTTAAAATCACTTCATGGCAGTACTTGCATACCGTAGATTTTATAAATCAGTAGCATTTCAATAGAGTGCAATAGCATCTTGCCAAGGTGGGCTTTTAAAGGCCTCACAGCATGAGCAGGTAATTAAAATGTTGCAGAAGACAAATCAGCTAAAGATGGTAAGTTTCTTTCAATAGAATATAAGCATTCCATTATTATGTTGCAACAGATCTTTCAAAGGGATAATTAACTCTCTAAATACCTAGTCTTCAGAACAAGATGGAAAAAAAATGAATGGAGAATTGAGGAGAGGAAGGCGTCGAGGATGGTTTTCTTTCCTGTCCATCTAATCCTGTCTTCCCTTTTCAGCTCCTATCGGACAGGCCATTCATCGCTTGCTTCTGATCCAGGCCTTCCGTCCAGATCGTTTGTTGGCAATGGCACATGCCTTTGTTTCAACAAATCTTGGAGAGTCTTTCATGTCCATTATGGAGCAGCCTTTAGATCTGACGCACATCGTAGACACAGAGGTAAACCACTTGGATTTGAAAGTCTTAAAATCCTGGGGTAACACTTAGTGCCACTTTGCATGAGTTCCATGGTGAGTAAAGCTATCCACTGGAACATTTATTCCACTTATCCTTCTCCCTGTGATATGAGTGGATTGTTTTGCTGTTTGTTACTATAAAACTAAGAGTAGCGTGATGTCTTTAGCTGGCCGGAGGGAAGAAAGGCTGAGCTTACTGCATTGTTGTGTTCATGTATTGACTGATTCCTACCCTTTTAAACTTCTTGGACAACAGCTGAAGCCTAATACCCCTGTGCTGATGTGTTCAGTGCCTGGTTATGATGCCAGTGGTCATGTTGAAGACCTTGCAGCAGAGCAGAATACACAGATTACTTCTATTGCTATTGGTAAGAACATTGCTTATTTCATCATCTAAGCATAAATTAAGTTGTTAGCAGTAAGAGCTTTAGCAATTCTTCTGTCTTTTAGGTTCTGCTGAAGGGTTTAACCAAGCAGATAAAGCAATAAACACAGCAGTGAAATCTGGAAGGTAAGCTCTATCTCCTATTTCACTGCAGTACTGTCTAGCAGAAGGGTAAATGGGAGGTAAGGGGGAAGTAATCTGTTGGCTAAATAGATAAAAAAACGCTGTTGGGTAAAAAAAGGAGCAGGGGAAGGGACTCTGTCTTCTGAACTGAAATTTGTAATAATTTAAGCATAGCTGTTCACAACTTCTATTTGACTTACAACATATTTCTCTTGAAAATATTTATCTGCAAAACAGGGAAGTTAGCCCATTTACAGTACACAGTAACTGTTTCTATGTAGAAGACAGGTTTAAAAGAGGGAGAAGAACCTGTAGCGTGATGATGCTGGTTATAGCCAGGATCCATGAGCTGTACACTGAAAAGCGCTTGTTCCGTTTCAAAACTTCACAGATGGGTAATGCTGAAGAATGTTCACCTGGCTCCTGGGTGGCTCATGCAACTGGAAAAGAAGCTACATTCCTTACAACCCCATGCTTGCTTCAGACTCTTCCTTACCATGGAGATTAATCCAAAGGTAGCAATGATTTGCAGTTTGATCCTCTGCTAGACTAACAGGCTTGCAGAGCCAAGAGTGCTACCCAGGGAAGGCTTTCTCATGATGGCCTTTCTGCATTAAAGAAAAAGGAGAATACATGCTTTTCAGGGTAGTTACTAGCCTTGGTTTCTGATAACTTAATTGTAGCTGTAAACTTCTTACCATTCCTTTTACTGCTTCCCCTACCCTCCAAAAAGGAAGGCAGGACTTCACTGTGTGTGCTCACAATGAGGTTTTGAAGCTAATGCAAACTGTGCTGTTAGAGGGGTTTAATTTAGGGAAGGCTAAAGGAGTTGCATGTGAGTTTATTCATCTTTTCTAGGTGCCAGTGAATTTGTTACGTGCTGGCCGAATCTTCGTGTTTGAACCTCCTCCTGGTGTAAAGGCAAACATGCTGAGGACTTTCAGTAGCATTCCAGTTTCTAGAATGTGTAAGGTAGGTCTGTGGCTTGTGTAGGTGACAGAAAATGTCAGAACGAGTTTGCTAAAATCTTACCGTGAGTAATAAAACCTCCGCTTCTAAGATGTGCGTAGAATGTTTTGTTCTCACAGAAGTAAAGTAGTAGTTGCTTCTTCTGTTGTCAGAATGTATTCAATTTTGATAGCAATCTAGCATGAAATCTGGTATTTTCTAGCCATTTACCAGGCTTTTGATTTTTATCAGTTCAGTTGACTAATAGCTGTACGTATTTTTTTTTCTCTCCACTTCCTAGTCACCAAACGAGCGTGCTCGATTGTATTTCCTCCTTGCCTGGTTCCATGCCATTATCCAAGAGCGCTTGCGCTATGCTCCATTGGGTTGGTCCAAGAAGTATGAATTCGGAGAATCTGATCTGAGATCTGCCTGTGACACGGTGGATACATGGTTGGATGATACAGCGAAGGCAAGTAGTCTTGTGTACTTAGGCATACGTAATACTTAGATTACTTAAGAACTTCAGTAAGGCAGTCTGTTCTGGAAACATTTACTGAGTTAAATGAGTAGGCACAAATAACCTGATGGCAATTCAACTTAGTTCTTGAATTTGATTCCTTGATCAGAAGAGAGGTGAAAAGGACTGTTTCCTGCTAATTACATTGCATTGTACTTACAGGGTCGCCAAAACATTTCACCTGATAAAATCCCCTGGTCTGCATTAAAGACACTGATGGCACAGTCTATCTATGGAGGTCGCATCGATAATGAATTTGATCAACGCTTGTTAAACACTTTCTTGGAACGTCTGTTCACTACTTTAAGTTTTGATAGTGAATTCAAACTGGCTTGCAAAGTTGATGGACACAAAGATATTCAGATGCCAGATGGAATCAGGTACGCCTTTTCCTTATCCTGATCTCTGTGTACAACTTCTCTTTTTTTAAATCAAAACAAAACAAAACAAAAAAACCCTAACCTGTGTCTCTGTGCTGGAATTCAGCTGTGTAGACATTTTCCTCAGACAAAGAATTATTCATCATTCTAATGAGTATTAAAATTCTGACATGTAGGCGTGAAGAATTTGTCCAGTGGGTTGAGATGCTGCCAGATACACAGACGCCGTCCTGGCTGGGCCTGCCAAATAATGCAGAGAAAGTTCTTCTCACCACACAAGGTAAATCCAGTACTTTAACAACGTCTTGCATAAATTACCAGGCCACCATTTTAATTAAAAAGCAGAAGAGAAATATAAATCCTGCTGAAGGGTTGATAGCTTTCCCGTCCTCCCTCAACATAGTTGGCTTAACTTCTGCAAGGTAAAACACTCGAGCAGTCCAAACACTGACCAGAAGCTTGTGGTTTAAAAGAACAGTTACATTCAACCTTCCAGGTGTCAGGCTCCCATCTTGATTCTGGAAAGCTTTTTTGTCAGCTCTGGAGCCACCTACAGCTAGGCGGTTCAGAATCTTAGGTTTAGACTAGGGAAAAAGCAAAGTCCTAGTTCTTGCATGTAGTAGGGTGTTTTCATCCTGATGCCACTGCTACTCTGACTAACAGCATACCTTCTGCTTTAGGCATAGATATGATCAGTAAAATGCTGAAAATGCAGATGCTAGAGGATGAGGATGATCTAGCTTATGCAGAAACTGAGAAGAAGACAAGAACTGATTCTACATCCGATGGTCGCCCAGCCTGGATGAGGACGCTGCATACCACAGCCTCTAACTGGCTTCACCTTATCCCACAGACTCTAAACCATCTGAAGCGGACTGTGGAAAACATTAAGGTAAGAACTAGATTTTGTCTGATGCGAGCATAGGAACTGCACAAGTTCTGGTGCATTGGAACAAGTGCGTTGTGATTTGCAAGTACCAATTAAACTGATGGGGGGGGGCAGTGGAACCTATATCAATGCTGATTCTGACTACCATAGCTATGTAATGCCCTGCTGGGTTTCTTGAAACGCTCTGAAAAGTTGTTTTATGCCTTCTGGGGATTATTTGAAGAAATACAATGGTAAATTGTCTATCAAGGTTACCACTTCTGAAGCTTCTCTGTGATCAGGTAGCAAGAAGCAAGTGCTTCCTGTTGTGCTTGTAGCACACTGACTGCTACTTATGATACTGTCTTAGCAGCCAGTGCACATTAATTACTGCCAAAATTTAGTGATGGTTACTGAGAGAAGATAGGGCAGCAGCTGCTGCTAATTGGGAACAGAAATTGCAAGGGCTGGAGGAAACCTTTGAGATCCGGACAGTAGTAGCATAAGCTCTAACTTGGGAATAAGCTCCCTAGTTGAATACGCCCATGATTGCCTAACTGCTTCTAAAGACTTTGGGATAGTAGGTGAGAACCTTTTGTTGCTGATAAAAAGAAACTCAGAGTTGATTGGAAGGACCTGCAGCAGGCAGCCTGCATTAATTGTTCAACTAAGACTTTTACTTTCTTGCTCCTCCAGAGGAGAGGAGATTGTTGGCTGTAAAACAGTCTCTACAATCACTTTCTGCACCACAGGCTGCATCTTCATGTTGTGTGCTTGTAGTCACAGTGTCACTGGTCAGTCTGTCCAGCATTTTGGGGTTGCTTTTTGTAGCAGTTTTCCAGAAAGGACCTTGAACTTTGATCTGCAGCTTACTTTCAATGTTTTGGCGATCAGGATCCTTTGTTCCGGTTCTTTGAGAGAGAGGTGAAAATGGGAGCTAAGCTGCTTCAGGATGTTCGTCAGGACCTCGCAGATGTGGTTCAAGTGTGTGAAGGAAAAAAGAAACAAACCAACTACTTGCGTACACTTATAAATGAGCTGGTGAAAGGTATGGTAATTCAAATTAGTATCTCGCAGTGTTCTGTTTTCCTCTTGCGCTCTTCAAGTTAGAGGCTGTTATGATCACAGCTTAAAAAAAAAATTTCAGGAAAATTAGGATTGACTTTTACCCATTTCACATAAGCAATACTTTTGAGCCGAGCATAAAAATCCAGTTAGTTTGGTTTGGGATTTCAAGTTGAGGTAGCTAATATTAGGCTTTTTTGCATAGTTTATATCAGCAGCTTAATTTCTAAGCTGAAATCTTACTACGTTTTTTCAGTCTCTGAATTGCGATGGAACAAAGTTATTTATACCACAAAGTGGGTAATATTGCTCCTGTAAAATCTCATAGAAAATACTCAAGATCTCTAAACTTCTGTTTCCATATTGTACACAAACGGGGAATTTTCAGACATCCTACAGCTAGTAATACATCAAGGTTTGCTGTCTGCTTTGAACAAAAGCCTTTCCTGAAACAGACACTCAAGCTCTTCTTCAGTTTTTTATAAAGAACTCAAATCTTCACAAAAACTTGAAGATGGGTTACTGCAGTATATAGCTGTGTGTAACTGAAGTTTTGGTTGAAGGGTTTCTGTAACTGGATGGCATTTTAAATGAATACTAGACCAGGAGGCGGTTTGCTTTGTAATATTGGAAAGTGCTTTCACATACTGAGGAGCCTTTTAAGATGGAGGCTGATGTCCTGGTCCAAATCTTAGATGGCTATTGGGAGGAAAAGTGTGAAAATAGTGTGTAATTCCAACTGGTATGCAAACAAACAAATTAATTCTAATCACATTTTTCATAGGTATTTTGCCTCGTAGCTGGTCCCATTACACAGTGCCAGCTGGTATGACTGTTATTCAGTGGGTGTCTGACTTCAGTGAACGCATTAAACAACTGCAGAACATTTCCCAGGCAGCTGCTTCTGGTGGAGCAAAAGAACTAAAGGTATCTTGTGCTGACTTCTTCTAGAGGTTATATCTAATTCAGGTGGAGCTGCATAACTGCTTTATGGAGTCTTCACATCAAGACTTCTAAGTAGTTCCTCAGGCAAAACAACTTCAGCCTGCGTTCTCTGAAATGTGCTTGTAATACTGTTCAGTATCTTCTGGTCTCAAAATGGCGAGGAAACTTAGTATTTTAGAATGACAAAACATAGCCTTAGAGCAAAAATAAGTTTAGCAGTTACATAGTGTTCCAGTAACAGCAGGAAGATTTTAATGTTAATAGATTGCTAAAGTGATAATGATAATAATACTGCAGCTGATATCCTTTTTTTATTATTTTTTCCCCTCAAATAGAACATCCATGTGTGCCTTGGTGGCCTGTTTGTGCCAGAGGCATATATTACTGCTACAAGACAATATGTTGCCCAAGCAAACAGCTGGTCCCTTGAAGAACTCTGTCTTGAGGTCAATGTTACAACTACACAGAATGCAGTACTGGATGCCTGCAGTTTTGGAGTCACAGGTAAACTTACCAGAAAGGATGAGGTTCTTGCTCTAAAATACTTTCAGAAGCTTCTGGTATTAAATGGGCTGTATCAAATGAAAAAGATCATATCATTGCAAAAATGACAACACACTTTCTGAAGTTGTTTAAAATTAGTTTGATAGTAGTTAGCAGGGAAGTACTTATAATGCTTATAAATCTCAAGACTCCAGTCAGTATATATTTAAGCAGTATTGGATAGTGTATCTGCTACAACCTCTTTATTTTGAGGTATGAAATATTTGCCTCTCATTTAGTGGACATAGACAGCCCTTAAATGATACATGGGGAAGACCGTCGTTGTCTGGAGGTGTGAAAGCTCTTAGAACTCAAAAGTGTATTTCAATCTACAGGCCTGAAGCTTCAGGGAGCTACATGCAGTAACAACAAGCTGTCGCTGTCGAATGCTATTTCAACTGTATTGCCCATTACACAGCTTCGCTGGATCAAGCAGACAAATGCTGATAAAAAAGCAAATGTTGTAAGTATTGATAAAAATAGTTTTAAAAAGAACTCAGATCTACCTAGTAGTTTTTTTCCCTGAAGCTTTATGGATACTTTTATCAGGCAACACAAATCAAATTGTTCTTTACTAATATTCTCAGTGTCAGCTGGTACCTAAATTCTGGGCTAGCAGCAAACAGACCTAGTGTTGACTAGGTCTTTCTGTTGTAGTTAGATAAGAAGAAGGAGACATCCAAAAATACTAGTGCTGTTCAGGCAAAAACTTGAATTTATAGCTATAAAGGCTGTGCTTTAGGTGAATTTATTAGGCCTGTTGTTTTTCTCATATTTTGAGTATGGAGTTATCTGAGACTAAATTCCTATCTCATAAGTACTGGTATTCTAGAAACTTCTTAGCTCTTCAGCTGCCTTACGTAACTCTTCTTCTATATTCATGTTTTTCCCCAGGTTACTTTACCGGTTTATCTGAACTTCACTCGTGCTGATCTGATTTTCACAGTTGACTTCGAAATAGCTACCAAGGAAGACCCTCGTAGCTTCTATGAACGTGGCGTTGCGGTTCTCTGCACTGAGTGAAAAGATTCGTTTTGACTAGTTAAAGCTGTAGTAATTGTCAGTCTTCTATGTGTAGTATTCACCTGTACTTTTGTAACCTGGTTGGTGAGGTAGTCAGATGGATTTGTGTTAAGCAGAAAGAAATGGGGCAGGGCTTTGGACAGCTGATAGGCTAGATGTCTTCGAAGGAAAAGTGGATGAGATTTTTAGACGGTTATTGATAGATGTGATATTTGATGGAACATGTTATATGAAATAAAATCCATAGCAAAACTTTTGACTCTACTTCTGGAAATAAAATTCTTACCGTGTTGTGGGTTTTTTTCCCTGGAAATGATCCTTTTTGGATAATAACAAGTAATAAGTCGGTATTGAAGCATATTGTTGACCTTCACACAGCTTGCTCAGCAGCTGGTTCAGCTAACCTCCAGTAACAAGAACTTGAAATGTGCAAGTCTTCAGTGCAGTAGGACACAGAGCCTAACATTATCTACTGTGACATCTGATGACATCGCATGAATTATTTGCAATGAGCTGGCTCTCGCTTGAAATAACACATGTTTACACAGCTGCTGAGATGCATTCAGAAGCTGGAGTATCCTAAACAACTTTCTTGTCCTTTTGACCCACAGGGCTTCCTCTTTTTTAAGCTGTTTTTATGGTGAAATAAGGCTCCAGTTTCATGTCTGGTTAACCCCAGGAGGACAGTATTAAATGCTTAATAGAGGAGTTACAAGCTTATTTCAGAGACTCATGTGTGGCTAACTGTTACCAAATTAGGGGAGCTAAGAGTTCCTGCTGATGGCTTGGGTTGCTGTCGGGATTTGGAGATGAACTCACTTTCTCTGATCCTGTGTTCATCAGGCAAGCATTTCTGCCCTCCTGACCAACCTGTCAGAACAACTGTCCTCTCTGACAGTGGCTAATATCAAGTGTTTGAAGGTGCATGTGAAGAATACAGGTGCATAGCTTTTCAATCTCAGAACTCTCAGGCGCTCCTTCCTTGCAGTGATGTCTCTGTGAAAGCAGTGACGTTCTGAACCTGCATTAACTCTCATGTTTTCTCTGTGGTAAGTGGTTCTACAGCACAGGCTTGTGCTGGGAGGAAAGTTTTATTACCTCAGCCTGCCTCACGTGCTTGTTTCAGTTGATGCCTAAATAGAGTTACTGCTGTCTGCTCTTTCCATGCTGTTCTGTAGCTCCTGTAGTTAATCTGTGTAGGTTGAGTTGTTCTGTCTGGTTTTATTCCCTTGTAAAGGGTGAAGCCCACACCAGTGCATGATGTAATCTTTGCTTCTTGTAGTTCCCATCCAGCTTTGAGGAACTGAGAAGGGAACTACGTGTATCATCCAAGACTGGTTTTAACCATAACCTAACATTGTTGTTCTGTTTCAGTTGCTGAGTTGCTTTCCTTTCCATCAGCAGAATATTCATATCTGGCATCTGTACTGTCACTTTTTCCAGGAAAACTTGAAATCTATTGTATAGTGAGGAAGCAGATCTCCTACTGCTAGCAGTGTGCTGCTTTTTGTGCATGTTCAGCACCTGAGCTGTGGCACCAGCTTACAGCTGCTATAAAAAATCATGAGTTAAACCAATTTCACATATTAGTAAGTAATAATGGTGGCATTAAGAGAGTCTCAAATACGCTTGAAGTAGCTAGAGCTTCCCCAACTATTCAGCTCTTCATACATTAACTTCTGCATTAGGCCTGAATTAACAAAAGGTGCATTTTCAGTTCAGAATTTAATCCACAGTTGGTTCTCATAGGGAATTAAGCAAACTTTGAATGTCTCGGTAAATACCATCCCATGTGGCTTACCCTTCAACTGGCTTCCCTCATGAATGTTCCTGTATTATTTTTTCTAGTAGATTATTTATTTCCCTGTGCGGTGTTGAACAACTGGTTTAAGTGAAATCCTCACCGGATGAGTTCAGGGTTCTTGGCTGCAGTTTGAAGGTCAGTAGGTCAGTTTTATTTGGCCTCCAGTTAGGTAGTTGAAGGCCACACAGCAGACAGCTAGGACTTCAAAGGGTACGACTTCCCTGGCATGGGGCTGAAGGGCTTGACTGCACCACCACGTTGTATTTTTGAACCTGGCAAAACCAGTAGCTTGTGTCTCTGGGCAAAGGCCTCCAAATCTTATTCTAACTAACTGCTTTGTCTCCAAGCTAATTAAAACCATCTCTATCTCCAGCTTGGGGATAAGGGAGAAAGCAAAGCTGCCTTAATAACATAAATATGGAGGTGTTAGTGGAAGGGTGCAAGGCTGGAAGCTAAATAGTATTTTGAGTGGCTTTCCACCTTATGAAAGAAACCGCAAATTAAAAACTCTCTGCCAGTCATACAGAACAAACGCTTTCACAAGGAGTTGGTACCAACTTATTTCAAGCCATCACTGTACTTCTTTTATAGATAGCAGTTTCCCTTCCACACAGACTGCCCAGGCTCTACAGGAGATAAGGGAAGTGACCATACAGGAGAGCGAGGTCAGCGGTACAGTCTTTGCTGACTAACTGGCCTCCTGCCTGTGCACGCCACTGCTGCGGCTCACACTGATTGCTCTCACCAGGGAAGCAGAGTGCTTTCAGCTCCTGTTCGCCTTCACAGTGTAGATTCTGAACTGGCAGGCAGACCAAGACTGTGTACCTAAAACATTATTCAAAACAGGTAGGAACAGACATCTTAATAGCACAAGTCAACTTCTTCCTGTTCAAAGAAAAAAAATCATCAAGGCTATATTGTCTTTAGCTGCAATTAGTTCAACTTAACAAAGTTCAGTTTGTAGTCAAACCTGCAAGATTAATCACCACAGAGCCGCTTCTCTCACACAGGCCAGGCACAGGAGGAGCCGAACTCAGAAGGGAAGCTATAGCTATTGATAACTGCAGCCGCCAGTCACTCCTCCTTCCCTCCTCAACACACCTTTGTAATGCGTTTTTGAAATGACACTGGAACTGAGCAGGCACCTCCAGGTACCAGACACAGGAGTCGGGCTCCTGCTTCCAGAGGCCCCAGGCACCAGAGGAGCACCCAGGCGTAAAGCTCAGCTGCCATTCTGTGGCCGTACCTCAGCTAGATTCCACTTAAGTCGCCACACAAGCTTGTTTAATCAATTCTGTCTTTTCAGGCGGATCGCAAAGCCTGCACTACACAGCGCAGCTGCATTTGTAACAGGCCTTGGCTGGTTTGCCTAAAGCCTGGTCAGTTCGGGTACCGTCTGCAAAAGAAATCTCTACCAGGTTCATTCTTCAGAACACGTCGTTTGTCCAATGGTTTTTTTCATACCTCAGATTAAGTTGTACGGAATTTCTTTCTTCTTAGTTTTTCACTTGCACCCTCTGGAATGGGAATCCCTAGTTTTCTTTTAATTAGGGGCTGTTTGGCCACCGTGCCATCAGAGCCAGCTGCTAGTATGGATTGTGGAGCACTGTCACCTGGGCTTACCAGATCTGCAGAGACTGAAGAGCTGATACTCATCTGCAAGGAAGGGTCAGGCATCAGCCACATGGAGGCAAGTGCTGCTCTGGCTCTAGTGAGTTCAGAGGGTTGTAACAGGCTTCTCTGGAAATCCTCCTCTTGGTGAGGAAGTTCCAGAGGTGTTTTACAGTCCTTTACTGTCTGAATGTCACTGACTTTTGTTTCTGGGCAGAGCCAGTCTGGAGGTTTAGGGACGGACTCTCCATCTTCTGAAGTGTCAGCATCCTCCAAAGCCATTGCTTTTGGGGCACTGTTCGCCCATGGTGCAACTTTTATACTATTCAAAGAATTCAAGCTGCAGTCAGAGTGAGTGGGTGCATCTTCTGAATCACCATCATAAGGATCTAAAAACTAACATAAATGTTTCTTAAATACAGTGGATGATTATTTGTTTATAAAAAAATATAAAAGAGGCAACATACAGCGGGCTTTAAAAACACTTGCAATGCAAGCCACAGATGTGCTATGGAAGTTTTTCTGTTTATCCACATGTTCCCACATACGGTTTAGTTTTTGGGTGCTACGCTGGTAGCGGGCTGCTGCGTGACAGCCAAACCTACCTGCAGTCCCCCAGAGTCCCTTGCTTTCCCGAGTCCTCCAGCAAGTGGGCTAGGCAGGACCTGTTTGAGAGAAGCTAATGTAGGTTTATCAAGCACCTTCCTATGAACTGTTGATCAAAATAAAACCAGAGTAGGTGAAAAATCCTAGAGAAGAGAAAGCCAGATTGAGCCCTTGCTAAAAGACAGTAAGAAGTGCATCTCAGTCTTTTAAAGGCCTAGCAAAGTCAGCCTAAATTAGAGAGACTCAGGAGAGTCTTACTGCACTTAAAACATTGCGATGAAGAGACCAGTGAGTAGTTGTATACTTTACCACGAGAAGAGCAAACCAAACCAGCATTTAACTAAGAGTAGGCAAGATGTATTTCAGAGTTTAGAGATCTTCTCTCCCACTCAGGTCCCTTTTTGTTCTTTTGCATAGGGGTGCTCCGAAATTCTTCCTTCTCGGTCGGATTACAAATTTGCTGTCATTTGGAGAGTTCCACACCACAAAGCCAAACCAAGTCCTTTCAGTCAATCTCAGCATCACTGCTGCAACACCAAGGTTTCAGGCTGCTTTTCCCCATGTTGTTAAACTTGTCACGGACTTGTCTAGACCTGGACCAAGAACTGTCTTCGTGAATTTATGTTTGAGAACCTCATCATTATGAAATAGAGCTTATAGTCTGGGTCTATTTAAAAAAAAAAAAAATATATATATATATATATAAAAAGCCCCCCAGCCCTGGCCTGGCACCTGCCTCAGCACCTGTGGTGAGAGCAACCAGCTCTTTGTCCAGGCTGGCACCTTTGCAAGCCCCTCTTCCACCCAGTCCAGCCAGACAGCTGAAATTCCAGCCTTGGTTCTTCCAGAAGGAGACCACAGACAACTCCAGCTTGCTGGAAGGTGAAGTGGTGGCAGGTTCCTGGCAGACAGCTTCTCTAAGCCACGGAGCACAGCAAGCCACATTGGCTAACAGCAAGCATCAATTCTGAAGACTTTTACCCAGAAATTTAGTTCTCCACTCCAGAATCAGGGTGCTTTTTTCCATAAGCATTAAACACACTGTTTTGACAGAGCAATGCTCAGGAAGTTGCCGACATTCATAAGTAACTGCCACAGCAACAGAGCTGCTCTCTTAATCTCATCCAAAATGGACAGTCAGGGGAAATCCCACCAGACCAGAGCTGCTGAAAGCTAACCACCAGAGACAACCCAGTTCAGCTCTAAGCACTTCTTAGCAGAGAAGCACTTATGCTACATTTGTCTGCCTAAAAAGACTGCTGCTTTCCAACCTCATCCTCCAGAATCAATTTTGCTAAAATTATCAACAGCTGTAAGGAAGAGCCTGATGGAGTGTGGAGGCTACACACACACCCACACCCCCCTTTTCCTTTTATGGTCACAAAACCAACAACCCCAGCAGCCGTGCCTTAGACTCTCCCTTCCGAGGCTGAAGGGAGGGAAGAGTTGGAGACCCATTGGGGAATCCCATCACCATCAAACTGGTTCAGAGAGTCAGGCCTTACCTCTGCACTGGATTCAGACTCAGACTCCGTACTTGACTCTACCATGCACTTCTGCTGCAGAGGAGGAAGAGAAAGAAATGCTATTCAAAGCAAAAGTTACCGCAGCTTCACCTTGAAGCTGAAGTTCTAGTACAAACTGCAGAGGCTGTGTTTCTCCACAGCTTTCCCATCTGAAGCCAGCCTGTCCTTCCAAACATCCCACATTTACGGTGCTGGTTGGGTTGTGCAAGAGAGACACAAGAGGAAAACGGAAGTATTACTCTCCCACCACTCCCCCCACGAAAAAAAACCAAACAAACAATGGGAAGCCACCCAGAACATGCCTTACATTTGCTAGGAACAGTTATTCCAGGTCCGTAAGTAGCTTTACAAAATGTTTCTTGATTTCGCTGAGGTTTTGTTTGTTTCTTTGCTTTTGGTGGCCCTACATCTCAGAAATGTAACTGCAGATGAATGATTGTAACGACAACCTCACTTTTTTTTCCGCAGGTCTTGCTGTGGAGACCTTCCCAACTCACAGAGCCCTTACTGCCCAGGTGGCAGCACAGCAGTGGAATAGCTTTCTCCCTCCCTTTTTGTTGGTGATACCATTTGAATTCATTCACTCACACCTGTTTTTCATGGGCTCTTCCAGCACAGCTGGCTGCACTATTAGGCTAATCACAAAGCAACTACCAATTTCTAAACACAGAAACAGCAGTTACGGGAAAAGAAAAAGTTACCATGTATTTACACGCCAGTCTTTCTATGTGGTCTGGGCTTTTAGCAGGATCCTTCATTTCCTGAGCATCTACTAAAACAGACAGAGGGTTGGAAAGCACATTAGAGCAAGCCTTCTCACAGATAAATTGCCCAGACACTGTAACTCCCTCTGTGCGAGAAAGGTTGGTCACTCCTTCACCAAGTCTGTGTTAAGTTCTAAATCAAAGGCAGCTGCTGTTTAAAAACAAACAAGAAGCCACAGTCATCTACCGAAACAATTACTTGATTCACTGGTCCTTCATGCAGCATAAGAAAAATTTTTCTTTTCCTTTTTTAAGGCCCTACAGTTTTTCTGAACCCTCAAAGAGGTCTTTGTACCCAAGACATCAGACCAGAGACAGGTAAACACAAAAAGCCGCACTCAGATTCAGCCCTTTCCCCCAGCCCTCCCATGATGGCCTGAAGGCCCTGTTCCCCCCCACCCTAGGCCGTTGCAGGGCTCTCCCTTCTCCCAGTACCCTCCATGGGCCGCCCAGCCCCGCGCCGCCGCCGCCACCTCCTCCTCCACTGCTGCCTCTTCTCCTCGGCTGAGGCCATCCTGCTCCCAGCACCCTCACCCTCCTTCAGCTTTATGGGCTCAGGGCCCCAGCTGCCCCACCTCCACCACCCC
>Ga0065711_1000917_pt1 | contig 52076 bp, 36 predicted proteins | sample Hoacrofraction12_FD_59098 | JGI IMG/M metagenome (GOLD analysis project Ga0065711, IMG submission 59098) | Hoatzin crop microbial communities from Cojedes, Venezuela - Epithelial fraction 12 v2 (version 2) | ecosystem: Host-associated > Birds > Digestive system > Esophagus > Crop | place... | reverse complement strand
CCTGGACAAGGTCCTGTGCAGCCTGCTGTAGGTGACCCTGCTTCGGCGGGGGGGTTGGACTAGATGACCCACAGAGGTCCCTTCCAACCCCTACTATTCTGTGATTCTGTGTGTGAAAATGACTTCTGGGGCATAATTTATTCAAATCTGTGTGAATATATGGTCCTGGTAAGGTAGAAAAAAGTTATAGCACATACTTTCCTGAAGCAAAATTCACAACTTCTGAAGACTCAAAGTCACATGAAACAATTAAGACATTAATTTTTTCACAAAAAATACTTTTATTTTTATTGTCTTGCTCAAGATGCTAAACTAAACTACTTTCCACTATTCATAGATTTTGCTTTAAAAATATAAAGCATTGAGACATAATTACTAGTGAATTAATGAAAATTTTTTCAATTGTTTATTGTACATAAGTTCTGGATTTGGCTCTGAATGTGTGTTTAAAAATATATCTCTTCAGTGGGCTTGAGACAGAATGCTTAACTAACGTAGCAGGAAAAATATTAAGGCAAACATGTTAGTGGTTGATCTGCCAGCTATCGTTTACTGAAGAATCTTTCACAGTATGATATAGCTCAATATTTAAAGAACCAGTGCTTGAAGTTGGCCACTTATAGTAGCTTAGATATATACATTTATGAGACTAACATAAGGTTAGTACGTTATTAAAAACTGGATGGTTTTAATAGCATGTTTTCTGTTTCTTTAGTGTGAGAGACAGAGGGAGATGTTATGCTCTCAGGGATCCTTACAGCTCAGCTGAGCTCTCCCCTCATGTCACAACCAGCTCATTACAATGACTAAGATGTAAAAGTGAAAAGCAAATCTCTTTTTTTCCGCTGGTAAATCTATGTCTGATATTCCTTCAGTTTTAGGAATATTGATTTGTCAGTGACAGCAACACAGTGTTAGCGTCGGCCTATACTATGTTTTCAGGTATAGGTGCTGAGGTCTTCTTTATTTCAAAGAAATCTGTGCAAAGTTTTGTCTAGTTTATTAACACTTGAGAAGCTACCTTAGGTAGAACACTGAATGATGGTGGGAGGGGGGTGGGTTGTCTAGTGCAGTATCCCTGTATATACATTGAACTTTCATCACTCTGGGATGCCTTTGCAATTCTGTCTACCAAACCTGTTTTGGGATTAAAGCACTTTTAACAAAAAGTAAGAGAACTGCTCTGCACAGTAGAGAAAAGGATCGTTGAGGAAAAACAACTCAGAGCCTCTGAGCCCCAGTGGGTGGCGGGATGCACTTACCATAGAAGCTTCTGGGAACTGGACAAGTGAACAAACAAGCAAAAGATGAAAGGTATCAAGAGGATCTGAAGTCTCAGAAGATGGGGACAATGCCAAAGGGGAGTCAAGTTTATGAAGATGGAAACAAACTCTATTGGGGTTTACAGACAAGTGTGATGCCTGTGGGAAGTCTAAACCTTTAGACTGGTTGCGACATTTAGAAGTCAACGTTGCCTCCAGTTTAGGCTTAGGTTGCATCAGTAGTATAACCCTTTGATAAAACAGCGTGTCAACTCGAATTGGCCTAACTTTCCAGCAAAAAGGTTTATTTTCCTGTGTCAAGTTTAAAGATTTATTTCTTCTATTAAACAAAATGAATTAAAGTTATGTTTAGTACTATCTTACTCCATGATTAAATGACACTAAACTTTTTAGAACATGAGATAATTGCAATGCAAGCTCCCTGGAGCAAAAACTTCTCATGTGGACACAATCTATGCCAAAATGAATGGGTATAAATAATGCATATTAAGATTATTTAATAATGATAACAATAACAATAAAAATAACAGTAATATGAAGACAAAAAATGACCTTCAAGTAGATCTGAAGAGGAGTTGCAGATAGACACAGTTAGAACATTGGCAAACTGATGAAAAATCACAGAAAATTTATTTAGCTTGGCTTTTAGATCTTAAACTGTACCTGAGTTCTCCAATAACACTGAGATTCAAATAAACAGCCTTCTGCTGTAACATAATAACATGAACATAAGTTTGCTTCACTAGTTATCAACAATAAAATACCAAGAGGAGATAGTGATCCCATTAATACAAAAATATTACTTATGAAGAAAAAAAAGCTGTGATCGGGAGCAGACCTTTTTTTCTCTCTTGAAATTGTGTGATAAATGAATCCCCAAAAAGTTGAATTTAGGAGATTGCTTCCTCTACTTCTTGAAAGAGAGAATAGAAAAATAGTTGGAGACTGCCCCAAGCAAGCACAAGTCTTCATTCGCAGAAATGAACAGGAAAGTCATTCTGAAACCAAGAGGAACACTTCTCTCAGTTTCTCACTCTAGAGTTCAGCTGAAGTGACCAAAGTCCTCAACCTATAAATGCATCTTCTTACCACATGGCAATCAGCCCTCTTCAGAAAAATCTGTAGTAAATATCCAGCAACAAAGAGCAATGCCACAGGCAAACTGAACAGGTGGCCCCAGCCATATGGGCACTCTAATGCTTCAGAAACTTCCTAATAGAGATGAAGCTACAAGTGGAGGCAGACCGCAGCGTGCCAGTAGTTCTTCTAAGGTCAGCATGCTTACAGGCTGGCACTTACACAGCAATGTTTTCAATCATGTCAGCATCTGATGAGCATCTTACATTTTCTCTTCTTTGCTCAGTGCAGGGACAGTTATAACCACGGATTTGGAAACCTCTCCTTCAGAGAGATGTTTACCTGCTGTTTTTGGAAAGCTTTGCTAAATAAATCTTTTTGTAACACAGACCTGTTTGAAGACTGTGTAGCTATAGAGACATAATGCCTTCTGCATGCACAGCAGGAAATATCCACTTGGGACTATAATTTAAAAAGCTAATATTAATGGAATAAAACACACACTTATTTACCTTTAGTCCTTTTCCACAGCTACAGCAGTGCTGAATGCTCACGCTGAACATGTAAAGGTTGAAAATTAAAATATTCTGCCCATATACTGTTTTTACTGTCGTCTCTATACTGTTCCAACCCAGCCCACAGTCAGGAAACTAAAGGAAAATGGCACTATGTTTTGCCGTTTGCAAGGACCTCTCCCTGTTTGCTATAAACTGGACAAACCTTAAATGCTTCCCAGAGCTTCTCATAAGCACCCAAAACCTCTGAATGGCTTGCATTTGCAAAGCTAGGAGGAAAATCTTGTATAAAGTCTTTCCTGTAATTTCAGACAATTCCTGTTTAAGGTCAAGCCAGAAATTCTTCACAAATAGTTTCTCTCAGGGTACAAAGGTATTTCCTTTTCAGGTTCTGGCTAGGACCCAAAGCACAAAAGTATGAGGAAAAAAAACTAATGATAATTAAAAAGTTAACCAAATCCTTCCTATCTCAAAAATGCTTCCACGAATACTTGCACCACAGTTTGGCAGACACGCAGTAAAGTGATATCAGTTTATCTTACCAGGTTTCCCCATCTTGACACCCTTGTGGGCAAGATGCCCCCTGACCTTCAGTTGCCTCTTTGCTATGGGGTAGTTTTTCTTCTGATAAAGCACATTCTTAAAAGCTGAAAAATATTTTTTCACTTCAGCCTATATTTGCAAACTATTGTACTGGCTGTGCAGTGGGTGGAATTTCTTACCAGGGATGTCTCCATGCATTGTTTTCATGTGTCCAAATACCAACATGAGCATCAGATAACAGATAACTGGAGATATTAAAGATCTATTCTGAAAGCAGACATATTTTTCTTCTAATATTTGTTCTCACTCTCTGGCTATTTTCATTAATTTATTTTATAAAACTCTCGACGCTATTTTATCTTTTTCCAGTGTGGCAGTGTATGTATGTACCCTCTTCATTTTCTTTACCAGAAAATGGTAATCAAAGGCAGATGGACCATCTGGAACAAATGTCGAGTTCTCTATATATGTGAGCCCAAGAAATCTGAGCTCTGAACTATACTTTGACTGCAGTTCTGGTTTGGATTTCAGGTAAATAATTTAAAATAGGAGAACTGTGCCAACATAAATCAATTTCCTGTGTTATTTTTGTGTTTAATGTAACAGCAAGTGCCTCATTCCTGAGTGACATGATGAGACCACATCATAGCAAGGGCAGAAATACACCCCAATAAGGCTTTGGTTTGGTTTCCTGAATCCTTTAAAAATGAACCTTGCCAAAAGGCTCATGTATGGTTAAACCAGAACCGATCAGAGACCTTATCGTGAGTTAAGTATTGTCATTTGCAAGTTTTCTTCTGTTTCTAGTTACAGCAGGAGAGGAATGGAAAGTGTGAATTCAAGGCAACAATCCCTGTCTCCATTTTTGTCACCAAAAATTGACTCTTACAGCCCCAAAGTTACCTTAATTTAGGTTTAGTATTCTAATTCACTTTATAATTCTTTGCTGTTTTGTACAGTCACAGGCAATAAAAAGTCTAAAGTAACACCTACCCCACTAAATGACATTGTACTGGGGCCTATTCTCTGGTTGGTGTCTGGTTGTGTGGGGACCAGCCCACGTCCATGCTTTTAAAGCCTTCCACCTTCCAAGACAAGGTAGCTGCATCCAGATCATTTGCTAGAAATGGTCCATGCTCTGTGCTAGTTTCTGAACTCTCCCTAGGACATCCCTGGGAGAGTACCAGTTGGCTTACGCCAAACTGGTCCTAGTGATTAGACAGCACAAAGGCTGGGCCATGGTACTTTGAATTTATTAACACAGATGTAGACTAGAAATCCTGGCATCCAGCTGGACCTTGCCCTCACTAAAAAAGAGGCAATTTCTCACTTAATACACACTGAAGGCACACTTCTGTTAGTGGTTGTATGAATATTGTTAAGATGTATGTGACATTCACTAGAATTGCATCCAGAAATTAAAACTCACCTCTGTAAATGCAGGCCTTCCACTTCTGGCAAGTAGTAATTCGCCTGACCTGAGCTCTGTAGATTACTTCTTCCCTTCATGTTCCATGGGCAATACTTGGCATCAGCAGCAGCTACACACAGAGTAAGGGTAGAAAATGCATCATACATCTGCAACACACTACACGAGAAGTGTTTTCACAGAGGGATTATACACTGAAAAATAAGTACTATGCAAAAAAATCACAGTGTATATGGATTTTAGGGGGATACTTAGAAAACAAAAAAAAATCATAAACTATAGGTCCAACAAGAAAAAAAATTACTACTTGAAACTTTGTCAGGTACAGGTTTTAAGACAGAAAACCAATCACTTTCAGCTCGAAGAAAATCACCAGTTATCTAGCTAGATTAGGATAAGCACCCTTGCTGAAGACTATGTGGATCTGTTCAGTGTTGAAATGCTTAAGAGAATCAATTGTCTCATGTCCTCTTTGAGATCTCCTCTCTCAGTAAGCCAAAAACAAGAGCTTTTCTGAACTTTCACCTCTGTTCCTGACTGGGAAATGAAAATGCAGACAAACATACGTTAATGAAAAAGCTGCTTAAAATAAACTGTATTCTGCTAAAATTTAACTGGAGTTGAAGTTAATTGGGGGCTGTTTCAGATCAGCTCCTACATTATCCGAATGCTTCACTAAGAGTAAACGGTATAATGTATCTGGTGGATTACTGGAGACTGCCATGTCACCCCTATACAATCAGAACAAAAAATAGGCTTGTGTTCTGGATATTTCTAAATTACTTTCCGGGTTGGAACACGACTTTCAGTTGAGCACTTTAAGGGCTGCAAGAAAGCACCTTTGACAAGAGCAAAACATTTAAATATAATGAAAAAACACATCCAGATTTTGTAGTCTTGTCTTTAGACAGCCCATTCAGTTCGATTTTTAGGAACAGTATGAGAAAACTTTATGCAAAAAGGCTGCGCGCATAAAAGCGTATACCACAAGGTTTAATATGACTTGTCCTAGTCTCTATTGTGGAAAGGAGTTGTGTCCCTGGGCTGTTCCTTCTAAGCGCCATTGGTATGGCACACCACAGGTCTGGGATTTGTTTTTCCTAAATTAATTGGAAAGAGGAGGACACTCTTACAGTTTCTAGGAGAGAAAACCAGAAATTACTGGGTGGTTGAGGGGGAGAGAGGGAGGAGCAAGGAATTTATCTATATCTCAGATTTCTCTTTAGTATGAAACTGCTCACCCTGTGGGAGCTCCCTACTCATCTCTACACATTAAGCAGCCAGCAGAGAATAACTCTTCAGACAGAGTCTACATCTTTGTTGTCCAATATTAACCAAGATTAATCCCACTTTACATTTGGAATGAAGCTACGCATACATGTCTATGTTTGTGCAGGCTCATGTGCAAGTACATTTGCATATATATCTTCCTGTTCTTTCTTTGTCTCCTTCAGTTTGTTTCTTTCCTTCACAGGTGCTATTTTGCACACCAACACTATTTCCCATTTTCCATTAGTAAAGAACTCTTGTTTATGGCTAAGAGCTCAGCATTTACAGAAAACTATTACTGACATAAGCATAGTTTTCCTCCTAGACTAAGAAAATGTGATACATGTTGAATAACTTCTGTCACTGCAGAAAAAAGATGCCAATATTACACACTGTTGGTCTGATATACCTGCTTGTCAATTCCTCTGCATATTTTCTTTCCCTCGTGTATGTAAACCATGGGCTGGAAGCTTTCTTGTCACATGCAGAGGTGAAAGTGGGAGCAAATGCCTTGCAGCAGTCATACCACAGGTGTTCTCTGCTCCCTCCATACTCCCAGGAAGACTGACCAGAGTATTCTCATCCCCATTCTGCTGCAAAACACTCTAGTCACAAGGATAAACTAGCAGACATGGTGTCTTTAGCAGCCAAACAGAGAGGAGAACGGAGCAGAAGACACCATAACTATGTTCATGTTTCTGGATTTAATCCACGTTTCTGGATTTAAATGTTCTGTTTTCGGTGGTTTGTTTTTTTCTTTTTTTACTAAAGGTCCAAATATTTTCTGTGAAGCAGACATTAATCATAAGCAAAGTATTTATTTGCAAAAAAATACACATCTAATTAAAGATTTTTGTCAGTTCCCAGAATATACTAAACCTTGTATCTGTTGCTCCACCAGTCTCCATCACATGCTAAAGAACTTAAAAAAGCAACACTCCTACATGAATTTTCACAGGGGGGGAAAAAATATCATGAAGTTTTCTTTAAAAAGGCTTTCTACCTTCATATCTCTGAGACATATTTTTTGGAACCATTTCTGCACATCCAAAACATAGAATACTGAAAAGCCATCAGCAACAGCTCAATATTACTGCAAAGAAACAGCAAAAAACCCACTGAATATATGCCAGCCTTGCATGTCAGATTTCAAATGTCAAAACTGATTTCTTTAGCTACTATTGATTTTTTTTCTACTCTTGCAGAAAAATCTTCAAAGTAAATGCTAGACAGTTATAACAAATTTTATCTACATTTAGGATGTCATGTGACTGTTTACTTAAGAAAAACGCATTCTAATGCTGCACTTCACAGCTTTTGAGGGAAAAAATATAAAGGAAATGCAGGTCTAATGCAGACTACAGTACCTCCACTGCAACAGAAATGGGAAAGGTTGTCATTAGTAAGGCAGACCCTAACACTACACTGGCTGATTTTGGTTTCAGACTTCTGCTGACTGTTCCTCACATGTGAACACGAACGTTCGTAAAAGCAGGCTTCAAAATGGCACGGTTCTTTCTGTCTCGTGTGTGCTCACCTTGTTGGAAATGCAAACAGTCAATGGAGCATGCACACCCAAATGTTTCTCACTAGAAAATGCTGTTTGGCCAAGACTTGATGTCCAATATCAGCACAGAATGTAGCTCTACAGATATTAAAACTGTGTTACTTTTTTTTTTTTCAAATTGGTAAAACAACTCAGATTTTCATAGAATTTCTGTTCTGAAAATTTTAATTTAGAAACACAATTCAGTGTAAAGTAGAAAATAAACATTTTTTGTGAGAGAAATATTTTAATAACTAAAGCATTTTGTAACTACTGAAATAACCCAGTCATCATTGCTTTATCTGAGATAATTGCAAAAAAAAAAAGAGAGAAGAAAATAATGAGAGTAACTATTCATCGTGATTCAGAATGAAAATTTTGGACTCTTGAAAATCTACCTGAGACAGGAAAGCCTCCTTCTGCCCAGCAGGCCTTCCAAGTGGCAATCCAGTCATCCTTTGAGTTACCTGCTGGCCAGACATATTGTTTCCTTCTATTTTTTTAGGGATGTTTAATATGGTAAAATCTATACTCTTGCTGCCATGCCTTTGAAGCACCATATCCTACGATTTACCTATTAAAGCCATTCTTTGCGAAAACACTGAGGAGGAAGGCCATCTAACACATGTGGAAATAGGAGGAAAAAGTTCTTTAAGACAATGTATTTATAAAATTCTATAATGTTTATATACAGCCAGGGCAATGGAGAGCATTTTCTGACCACAAGGTACTTCTACTCTGTTTCTACTTTGTTCTCAATATTATTAGGTATGCCGAGAAACGTGTGAAGCTGAACAAGCTGAAGGACCAGTTCATTCAGCTAATATATTCCTCTGGTCTATGACCAGTTCAGTTTGAATGTGGACATTTTGAATATTACCTTTAGGCTCCTCCAATTATCAACAGATAAGCTCATACTGAGCACAGTTATTTAGTCCTTTCCAAGGCCTCACGTTCTTCTTGTGGCCTGTTAACAAGGAACCGGTCTATAGGGAGCCTTCATGCAGGTGCCTCCCCTACATGATGAAGTTACTCCCAGGCTACACTATAGAAATCTTTTCAAGGTTACTGTGAAAGATGTACTGGATCTTGACTTTTCTTTTCACAAGGAATAGACGCAAGAAATTTCCAGGTTTAGTAGAGCAGTAAGGGACGAGCACAACAGAAGACTTCTGGATTTTTTTTCCATTCGGGTCATTTCCCACAGACAGGACAAGTTGATTATGACCAAAAGCCTCTCAATTCAATCTTTAGGCTTCTTGCCTACGTTAATCTTGCAATGACCTTAAATTAAACAAAGTTGATAACCATTTCAAATCAAAAAGAAAGTTCTGCTTCCCTTTATATGGAAAGGAGTTGCACCAGGCTTTCTACTCGCAGTTGAACAGAGTACTAATACAGAAATGGTTTCTCAGTTGCTTCGGGTTTATGCCAACAGACTACCCAACCACAGGAAATTCTTCAGTAAATACAAAAAGCCTGAGGTTCTCTGACATAAGTAATGCTTTGCTCTTTTGCCTCACTAGACTTTGTGTTTTTTCTGGTGGTTTTAGGTAGGTGTCTGCCGTGTCAGTATCAAGTTTCCTGTTTAAAGTGGCTACAGCCATTAAATTATAAGCTCCAAAAGTACCTTAAGGTAGCTTCACCAATGAGACAGCACAACTATTTCCTTTCATTGGTAAAGATACAGCAATTTATTTTCCAGCCACTGATAGTTTCCTCCATAATTCTATTATATCAAGAAATCCAAAAGTATAGATTTTTCTTTTAGAAAAGTATTAGGTTCCTACAAAGCAGTGATGATAATGATGATGATAATAATAATAATAACAATAATAATAATAATAATAATTCCATGGATGCTTTACAAGCAGTATCTTGTTGGCCTTCGTATCAGCTCTGTGATGACATGTGCATGGCAGTGACAAAAATAACTATGGAGAGGAATTTCCTATACTTTGAAAAATAAATCCACAATAAGACAATTTCCCCTGACTGTGGCCTCAATGCCACGTGAGGCTGTTGAACCCAGCAATGGCTTCTTCCAGACTTCCTCTGTCAGTAGGCCTCAAATCTGTGTCCCTGTCAGTGGAGTCCCCTGCATGCCTATATCTCTTCTGCTGCCTGTGCTCATAAATCAACCTCCACAGCACTGAGCAGCTAAGCACAAGGTACCACATAAACCTCTTGGGCTCAGCAAACCAGGTGTCCCCCTCTAATCTTGCCTTTGTGGTCTGACCCACAAAGAGCTCTGGGTCTCATCTGAAGAAAGGCAGAGAGTCTTAAAATATGTTGGTTTTAGAGGAAGGATCCTCCAGGGAGATCTGCTGCTATCTGCAGAAACCCCTGGAGTGCTAAGTCTGGGCCCGGTGTCATTCCTATACCCTCAAGGACACAGTGATGTGTTTCAAGAAGGCCATAAATAACATCCATATGAATAGTCCCCAAGGTTAGTGTCTCTAAAACTGTGAACAGTTAACCCTCTAAGGCAAAACTTTCTTCCCAAGTGGGGGAAAAGTGTGCATATGCAGACACCAAATCTTTCTGTTCTCATTTATTTTCATTATTGACGTCAGTTGAAGACTAGATGTTTTCAAAGAAACCTCAGAAAATGCCTCTATGGTCCCTTTGTGCATATGATTTTTCAAGAAAACATGGTTGTTTTATGATAGGGATTGTTTTCTATGCTTTAAAACTGTATCTACATGCAGAGATTCACCTCATGACAAAAATAAATTAAAAATCTGTTGTGCCAGTTGTAATATTACATTAAATAAGGAATATGTACCTGATCATAATAGTACATTGCAAGGAAATGGATGTGCGTAACACAGTATCCTATCAGTTCAACTGGTGGGTACTAATAGGCTTTCCTTTTGCAAGCAGCAACCTCTTCTCTAATTACAAAAAACAACTTGTTGTTGAACAGCCAGTAGCCATACTAACCCAGACACATTGTGCCTCTCTGAGAGTGAGAGAATGAAGAATAAATGAATATTGTACCTGCACTGACTTTCCTTGAAATAGCACTGAAGAGCAGCATATTATTGCCTCCAAATCTATGCCTTGCTCTGTAAATTCCCCAGAAAATTTCAGGTGCTGTACATAAGGAAGGGAAAATATATGAAATTAAATCAAAACATAAGATTGAAACTTAGCTGAGAGCCGTCTCTCATACATTTTAATTACTGTTACTGCATTTTTAATTTAATTCAAACTGTTTCTTATGGAAGTGTTGGTACTACCTTATCATTCAGCCTTCATTTATTTTCTGATCTGACAGCCCTAGATGCATTTTTGTTGATGGCTTAATTGTTTCTTTGCCTGAGATAATGCAAGTGGTGGAAGTTCACAGGATGGCATGCTAGGTTATCTTAACTACAAGGCAACCTGGATTGCAATAGTTTGTGACTAGCAAACAGAGACACTTAAAAACAAATTTTCATGGAAGAAAGAAAACAATGTCTTACAAGCACATTTGGTATAAAAATGAAAATTAAAGGCTGAAGCAATAGTAGAAGACACTTGAAAAAAAATTGTCTCATGTTTAATCAGAAAAGGTCATTATTTTACATTTTTTTCAAAGGTTTTGGCTTTTCATGTTTTCCTTTCATTTCCTTATTCCTTTCACAACAACAAGTAAATCAATAAATAGAAAAAAGAGAAATCAAGGAGAAAAAAAAGTCAGCAGGTAAGAATGAAGCAAAAAAACCCCACTTTAGACAAGAAAATCTGCAGAACTACAAACTTCTTCTAAAACCCATTTAAGTGATGAAGGTTTTAAATGGCAGTATTTTGATCCACGGGTTAAATTTGTTTCCTGCTTAACAGCCTCATTTTGTTAGGCTGTCTGACACCATTTAAAGGCAAAGAGAAACAAGTCCTAGCTGTGCCTATGCAGAGGTGACTCATTGGGCTATGCTGGCTAAGACACGATGTTTTGTCCAGTCTGTGGAAAATCAGAGATTCACAAACTATGAAGGTTTTTTCCTTAGCAGATAGATTATTATTAAAAAAAAAAAAATTACCCCCTGTGTCTGTTGCTTGAACATTAGTACCGCTTGCTGTGGCGTGTAAAGTACTAACCTATCTGATATATGACATCTTACAGCTACTTTGTCCCCATTTTGCACCATAATATTGGACTGAACAGGTCATTGGGCAATGGACATTAAGGTCACAATTTTATTTAGAATTCGCAGGGGGAGAAGAAATGGTTTTCTTAATGTATAGCTAACTGCTAGCTGTGTTGAGAAAGTGGAGTTGTGTTACTGAGAGGATGTTGGGTCCAGGTCTCCGAGATGCTTTACCTCTACTTCTTCATTTGAAGGTAGTTTGCTGCCTGTAAGGAGCAAACCTCTCACACAGAGATTTTCATTTGTTGTAATGTGAGGGAAAATTATAATTTTATAATTTATAATTTTATGCCAATTCTAATTAAAAATACTTGCAGCATTGTAGCACCACCTGCAGGAGGCCTTTTTTTTTTACTAGGGTACTCACTGTACCATGGGCAAGCTTGTGTGAGAGCGTTTATAACCCAAAGCGTTAGAAACCTGAAGGTCTTAGATAGAGATTGAAAAAAGTAATGGAGAGAAAACCATGATAACCCCACTGCACATATGGCAAAACCATGCGAGAAGTGTACTGTTTCAGACAGATAATTTTTAGCTCCTGATTTTTAATTGGGTTTTTTTGACCAATTTGCCGCAAGAAATTGCTTTTAAAATTAGTTTTCCATTTGATTGGTTAAAATGTAGAGGGCAAGATGGAAAATTTTCAGGCTGTTATAGACAGAAAGATTAGGGGTGTGTTTAATACCCCCTAGGTGCTCACACTCTGCCAAACAATCAAGATCCTGGGGCCTGGGCTCTTCTAATACTCCAAAGTTAGTGGGAAGCTGTCCTTCGAGGGCAGTGAAGGATTTCCCTTGCACAGGGAAGCTGCCTGGGGACTGGCGTCCGCACAGCTGAGCCTCGGCCACCAGCCCGGCCACCCCATGGGGATACTCCTCCCTGCATGTGACAGAGGCACGCGGTGCTCCAGGACCACTGGTCCAGCAGTCCCTGTGTAGCTGTGATTTTGGGCATTCACCATGGCAAGTCTGAGGGCTCTCAGGGATTGAGTAGGGGTCAGAAATATACTAGAAGTTCATCTGTGCAGCCTTTTCTCTTTTTTTACTTTATTTAAGTACAAAAGCATAATTCTGATATATTTAAGAGTTCAGAGACCTGAGCATATCAGCTGATCGCTCTCCATCCCACCTCTGGACATCAAGGCTGCTGTCGTAGGTGATTTAGTCATGACAGCCCGGATGCCATTAACAGGGACAACCCCAGACTCAGGGCTGAGTCATGGAGATAAATATTGCATGTCCATTGACTTTGCTGCCAGGACTGGACAGCTTGGTAGTACCCAGCCTCAGTGACGGGGTCAGGGATGTCCAGGACTTTCACCACCCATGTCCAGAAGGGTCCAGTGCAGAAGTGCAGAACGGACTGAAGCCCTGGAGGGGGACATTGTTCGCTGCCAGCAACAATGAGCAACGGTGGAGAAAACCATTGACACACAGCTCCAAGGTCCTGTTACTTTTGCATTTCTCTGCACAGCGCAGATATGAAGCACTGTGTCCAAGCCTCCCAGAACAGCCATCCACAACACATTAGAAAAGATATCAGCAAGAGCAGCAGACCATGGAAAATTAGGGGGAAAAAGGAGGAATGAGGACTTGTAATTTTCAATAGTTGGTCATGCTGTGCGGATTTCTGGGGTATTTTATGCATATTGCGACTGCAGACACAAAAACACACATATGTAAAGCAGCCTTGCTCCTCAACATGCGAGCTCTTGCATACTGTAAAATCTCCAGTTTGCTGCTGACTTGACACTTTTCCCTTGTGTGCCATCCCCCCCCACCCTTTTCACTGTGTCCTGCACAGGATGTGCGCAGCAAACGGGGATCAGCAAACAAAGGGGCAAAGGTAAAACGATGTCAGCTAATGCAGAAAGCGAAGGCTCCGCGATGTATTGCTGTTTGGAGAAGGGGAAAAATGCTGCAAGTGGAGAGGGGATAAGAGTCTGTCTTCCTCTTTGCCTGGCCCCCCTGCAGCCCTAGCCCCACTGACGGTGGAGCCCCATACCCCATGTAAGCAACACTGCTGCTCCCCAGGTCAGGCTTTCCTCCATCCCTGGGCTGAGGACCGAGAGAAAGGATTCAAGGAGACAAAAATCCCTGTGTCTGGACAAAGGTTGTGATAGCAGCACTGCATGAGACCTTGCCTGACCTCTGAGAATATGTCTTTTGCAGCTGATGGTTTTTATGTGTTTCTTTTCTATTTTAGCTAATTTTTAAACCAGTTACTCTCAACAGCCTCTTCAATACTGCTGGAAGAGACATGAGCACATGTGGCTGGCAAAGGGATTTTGCTTTTCGAATAGGTGCTTGATTTTGTGAGAAAGAGTACTAGCAAAGCTATTTGTGTTTCCTGGCAGCAAATCATTTGGGTGTTATTCGTTCAAAGTGGCTCAAAGGAAGAAAAATAGAGTTAGAAATGTAGATTTACTTGTGAAAGTGTGTGTGTCTTTTGTACTTTCCCTCATTCCCTTTCTTGCACTTTCTTTCCCTCTTCGCTGTTTCACTCTCCTGCTCTCCCACTCTCTTACGCTGTCTGCACATGTACATGTGCGCATGTATGCATATGCCTTTTTTTCTCACCAGAAGGCTCAAGCCTCAATAAATTACTGTATAGTCCTGTCTCATAGCAGTTCGCTTATTCCCTCCCCTAGGCAATTTGGTGCCAACTGGATTATATCAGAGCAGTTGCTTTCCCCACAAGAGCAGGAGAAGGTGCAGAAGATTAAAATAAAGATCAGCCAACCCTTTAGCACAGCAAATTAGCTCAGGCCATTAAGCATAATGGCCTTCCAGAGGCCAAAGGGGTCAGCTATTAGTTCAAAATAATGACCTTCAACCCAGGCAGGAGGAAGTATACACGCAGACGCCAGTCGTTCTCCTGATTCAGTTTTCAAAAGGTCTACCTCACTCCCCATTTTGTACAGTCAAAATGTTTAACACATTTAATGGGACCTGGTTTTTTTTTTTTTTCAGGCTGACACAGGAGTTTGAAGTTAACCATGTGAAGGCTGCTAAAAGATCCAGGCAGAGTGATTCCAATTAACAACATGGAAACACAGTTTGCTTAATTTTGAACCTACTTAAACATCAAAGGTTCAAAAGTTCAGTGCAAATGTTCCTGGATTACATTATTTTGGAGAGGAAGAGAGAGTAAAAAAATGTATATTTCCAAGGTCATACAGTATAGACCGCATATCTTATGAAATATGAACTGGTCAGGGAAGATGTTGAAAGCACTGAACTGGGATTCAGGGTTGTAGACTAAATTCCTTGTCTCTGCTGCAAACTTCCTGTGTGGCCCGGAGCAAACTGCATTGCTGGCTCTGTGTTTTAGTTTCTGACGCGTGTGTTGGGTGCAGCTAATGAGTCCTTTCTCCTGCCCTTTGTCTCCTTTCCCTACTTAGAGATGTTCTTTAGAGAAAGGTCTGCAGAGCTTCTTTTAATGGGTATATATACAGACATGAATACTCAATACAGGCTTCACCTCAACTTTGAATACTACCGAAGGAAAACTAGAAAAACAATAATTAAAACCAGTGGGTTTGCTTTCAGGAAATTCTTGGCTCTGTCACAAATTTCCTGTGTGACTTTCACCAAGTCATTTAATCTCTCTCTGATTCAGCTCCACAACCATAAAAGTACTGCTCAGTAATGTAACGTGTAATGCATCCATTCATAGTTGTAGGGCATGTGGCCATGACAATAGGAGGCCCACAACACAGCTAGGTAGACTTTCTTTGGTGAATAAAAGCTGGAGAGCTCAATCACATATCACAAACATGTCTTCTAGGGAGGCTGTCTCGAAATTCTCAGCATGTGCAGTGTGCAGCCCAGTGAGGGAGGCGAAGAACTAGCGGACCACAGATAATATTGCACTGTATATGGTCTCCATATGTGCCAGTCTTGAATTTCAAGTGCGTTCTCCCAATTATAACGCAAAACACAAAAAAAACCCAAACAAGCATATTTGTTTGTTTAAATTGGGGTGAAAAGAGGATTAGAGGGGAGGGAAAAGTTTACTAACTCAACAAGTTTTGTGAACCCCAATTGGCAGGAGAGAAGGTTCACACAGCCTTGAATCCCGTTGTTTTCTGTCATGCCTTGTTCCAGTATGGAGAACTCTGGCTGAATTTATGACTGTTTACGGCATGAGAGCTACACGGTGTTTGTGGAAGTATAAAAGCTGTTGCTGAGTATCATAAAAAGAATTAAATCACAAAACTGTTTTCACAGGAGGTTAAAAGGTCTGATATAAATCTTCAAAGGGTAGGCGGAAACTCTGTCCTTAATCTGCCCTGTTGTGCTGGGGTACTGCAGGCAACGCATATGGTATATAATATTATCCAGTGCTGAGAGACTTTTATAAAGCCTATAGGCACAAAGAAGCCGATAAGGGTGAAACTGCATCATTAGGCTAACACTGGATTTTTCTCCTTTCAAGAGCAAATATTGAACTATAAAATATTTTATTTAAAACTAATATTAGGAGTGTATGTAATTTTGAGCCCTTAGCTTCCTGTGGAGGTCTAGTAAGTGTGTTTCTTTAAGACAGGGAAGAAAATGTGCAAGGGGAGGGTTGGTGTATGTGATGGTCTCTCCCCTTCTCAATGACGCCAATTAAGCACGCTTTCTGCTGGTGAGCTGAACTTCACCCAGTGAGCTTTTGCCGTACAGCATCTGCCAGCGGGACCACAATAGCTGCGCGACAGGGCCAGGAGTCCAAACTGCAAAATGCCCAATAGCACTTCTGGAGGGATAGTTAGAGAACTTCAGTGGGACTTTGTTGTTACAATTCTTACTTGAGATAATAGTTTATCCTAAATGGTCTAGTAGGACATTGCATAAAATTATCTCACAGCTTACAAAATTAAAACTAGAGCTCTTGCAATTATTTTAAGCTGTGCAAGTATGAAAAACAGTTCATTTGTACCCCAAGTACCTCGCCAGAATATCATTGTAACAATGATTAAAGATGAAAGCATTCTTATTAATTGACATTAATCAGATGGTGATAAGAGAAAAATTAAATTTAAAAAATCATTAAAGAAAACATCACTCCCAGGCCAAGACTGATGCCAAGTTTTTCTTGCCTGGATTGAATTTTATATTGGAATTAGAATATAAATCTCTGAAAAGAGGGTTTACAGTGGAAACACTGACAAACTTAACTGGAGCATGCTATGGGTGCCTTTATAAACATACCAGGCATGATGGTTTCAAGCCAAAAAAGTGCTTCTTAAAAAATGTATTAAAAATTAATATATTCCTTATGCACGTCTAAGTTAAAACTTCTCGACATGAGCTTTATTAATTCCCTCAGGGCTCCTCTCTATCCATTGCAGACAACAAGAATGTACTCTATATAAGATAAATTGGAACTGCCCAGCCCTCCATGGGATAAGTGGAATGCTGGTAGATAGCAGCACCTTCCCCAACACTCTGTGAGCTGTGCATGTCCAAAAGCGCACCCAGAATTCAGCTACGAAAATAGCCTTAAAGAAACAATGTTTTGCCTCATCTCCTAGCTTCAACCACAGGCATAAACCACAGGCAGCCAGGCAGAGCACGGGAGAGCATGTGAAGGACCCTTAACAGCATGGGGTTAAAGTTCGGACAAGCCGGCAAGGGAGCACGGCCGTGGTCCTTCTGGCCATCTGCCCAGCCCCAAGTGCCCGCACAGGAATCCCCTGTGACACCGGCACTGGAGTGGTGGGGAAGGACACCCATCATGAAGACATGGCGTGCTCCGACACGGCTGGGTGTGCTCCGCTCCAGCCCCTGCTGCCCTGCTCACTCTCCCCTCCCACCCTCCCTCCCTCCTGGAGGGACACAGCAAGGCGAGCAAACACCTTCTTTCACAAACAGGGTCACCTCCCACCAGCCACAGCGCAAGAGGGATTTGGCAACAGTTGCCACTGCTTCTGCAACTGAAGAAGAAACAGAGTGCAATTTGAAAACTGGATATGGCCCACAAACAAAATCCGACGTGTAAACAGCTAAGAATGTGGGCGATGTGCGATACCCAGCTCCACATCTGCACCTAATTTGCACAAAGGATTCCTGTCCCTGGTTCAGCAAACCCCACAACTTCAGAGTGCTGAAATTTGCAGCAGAGTCTTGCAGCCTGGTTTCCCCTCAGATGGAAATATTTCTCGCTGTAACTCCCCAAATCCTCTTTTCCAAATGCTGAGCATGTTCTCAGCCTCAGCCACACACCGCCAAAGATAAGCCTGGGGCAACGTCAAGAAGAAGCTGCAACGTTTCTTTAAGGAGTGAGTATTAATATATTTCCTGTTAGACATGGAAAGTAGGATTAGAAGTGGTATTACGACAAAGGCCTTCTGTGAAATGAGGAATAAATGTCATTAATGCCCCCTAATGGGCAGAGTGGTCTCCCACCTGCATGTATGTATCAGGCCTGTATTAGATCGTCATACATAACTGATAGCGAAACAAGACCACTTTCCACCAAATGCGAAAAAAGGCTCATGCTGTAAAATCATTTACAACAGATTCATTTACAAAAGAGATTGATCCAATCAAAGATTGAGAAGTCGAGTCCAAACTAATTTTATCACATGAAGACTAGGGTCATGTTATAAATATCTGTTATGTATATAGGAAGTAAAAACAAAACAAAACAAAGCCAATGGAAGAACATCCTTCCTCACCCTGAATGGAGTATGTACCCTTTATTTCTTCTTGCCAGTTCAAGACACAAGACAGTGCAACATAAAATATCTCTCTTAATAGTGATATCCCTTAAAGTAGTTTTCTCCATGTGACGTTTACTAAACAGTGACATCTATTGGGGAACGGCATTTCAAGAAATTGGAAAACAGGAGTCCATTCAGACTTGACTGATCGATGCATTTGAAATTGCCCATTGTAGGACACGATTCTGGATTAGAAGAGAGATGGATGAGATGTCCTTATAGATCTATTCCTTCTCTAGGGATAGACCATTTTGTTAGGAGACAGACTGAAGCAGTTGTGGATGGGGAGGTGTGGGTGTGTGAAATTTCACTGCAATTTTAAACAAAATGCTGATAGCAGATATTTCCCCTTGGTTCCAGTGGAGTGCATGTGGCAGCAAAACTGTTCCCATCCTTTTGAGAAATGCAATACAGATACATGATCTCCACTGTGGGGCAGCTTCAAAAGCCAGGAACCTGCATTAAGAACCATGTCTCCTGCTGCTCCCCAAGCAGTGCTGTTCCCTTCACCAGGGGAAAGTGAAATGTCCTGTGCTTCCATCCACTTACAGAGGCCCCTTCTTTCTAGGACTGTCAAAATTAAGCGCTGACAAATCACACAACCATGAGTGCGCAGTTTTATCAGAAATGGCAATAAAATTTTTGTAGAATGGGCTACACAATAGCAAAATCAGAGCTCTTGTTTCATTGCTGTGAGGAGCCTGGCTCCCTCTTCTCCACCACTTCCTCACAGGTACCAGGGGCTGCTGTCAGACCCCTCAGAAACATCTCTGCAAGTCAGCCTCATCCCTCAGCCTCTCCTTGCTGGGCAACTGCTCCAGCTCCAACCAGCTTGGGACCCCCTCACTGGACTCACACTGGTTTGTCCACATCTTGTACCAAGAGGGGCCCAAAACCAGACACTACATCCCCAGGTCTCATGACTGCGGAGCAGAGGAGGATAATCCCATCCCTCAATGGACAGACCATGCTCCTACTGCCTGGTCGCTGCCAGGTCCCGCGTGGCGTGTGGTGCTGCAGGGCACCAGCAGCTTCCGCAGAGCTGCTCCCCAGCCCACCTGCCCTTAGCCAGCACCCTTGCAGGGTTATCCCCTCAGAGGTCCAGGAGTTTGCATTGATCCTCCTTGAATTTCACGAGATTGCTGTTGGCTCATCCCTCCAGCTCCACTGGGCCCCGAGGTGGAGAGCCATGTTGTTGTTGCTCCTGAAATGATTTTACTAATCTTGTACATGCTTTGGAATCCCTGCAGTGTATTTCTGAAGTCAGCTCCAGGGTCGGATGATTTTCTGAAGTGAAGTTGGCAAGCAGTGGCTGAGAGGCGAGCCAGGCCATTTCCCACAGATTTTCAGTTGCTGTGTTTTTTGATTTATATTATTATTTTGTAAATGCCACATTTTAAAAGGAAAAAAAATAAACACCAAGTTAGGCAATGTAGCCTAATACATACTTAGAAGAAACATGAAATAAATGCTGAGAACCTGTATATTTAATTTCTGCAGCATGGCCTCAATTTCAGGTTGACCTGGAGTTCTTCAAAAGAAAATACCAATACTTTGCAATGAATTTTCTCTAGTGAAAATATATTAGTTTTCCATAATGAGGTCCAGAATGGAATTTCTAGTCTGAACCAGAACAAAGGAGCAGCACCTCCAAGTAGTCCCTGCCTAGGGCCCACTTTTAGGGGAGGAGAGACCCAGACCCATAGTCCTGTTTTCCTCAGGTCCAAATGAGGACCTCCTACTTCCCAGTGGGTCCCTAATGGACTTCTCTACTCAGTTTCCAAACAGTTTATGGAAGACTTTGATTTTATTCCAACACAGAACAAGAATAAGTTTCAAATCCTCAACATTTTTTGTTTAACTGAATTCTCCCAGCCAAACCTACATACAATATTACTATTACAAATCCCCCAAGTGCTTCCAGCATAATCAGCAAGGAGTGCTGCATCCAGAAAAATCCCAAATCAAAACCAAAGGGTAGAAAGAAGAGATACAGCATGTTGAGATGTCAGTGGTAGTGTGGCCACCCTGTACTGGCGTAATTGTACAGGGAAAGAGATTATTGTCATCGTGTGGGTGCCCACAGGCACAGGAGTAATCCAGCCTGGACTGTTTGAGGGGGAGCAGCTCCAATCTGTGCAACCTCACACACGCTGTTCCCCGCACAGGCAATACTGTGCACACAGCCGTCTGTCTCCACATCCCCTTCCCCTGCCTTGGCAGCCTCCTCCTTCTCCATGTTTCTCCACCATGAGCAGGGCAGCCCTCCTAAAACGTCCCTGCGCAGGAGCTGCCGCTGCCAGCCCTACCGTTCCGCTCGCTTGCCGGGAGGATCAGGGGGACAGGTAAGCAGCGGAGAGCAACGCTTTCTTATGGGAAGGCGGAGAGGAGGCAGTTTTGAGCGTGCACAGCCCAGCCCTGCTCGCCTGGGAAGAGAGAAGTGAGTCAGGGTCTGTCATGAAGCAGAGAAGGAAGGGGTTCTTTCTCTGCATGGATCTCCCTCCTTCATCTTCCAGGGCTGACCAGGCTCACCCCACAGCCTGCGCTTGACCTACAGACAGTCAGAACTATGCTATGCCTCTTATTAAAGGCATTTTGTAGCCACAAGTCACCTGGATCCTTTATTCAGGTGAGGGACCCCCAAGTTGAACTTTTTTGGGTATCATCAATGGAGTGATGGTGAGAGCAGGAGCTCTGTTTCTACAAAAGGCACTGACAGTGTAGGTGTTTGACTGTCACAGCATCGCTCCCTCACTGCTCTGCAGCAACTTGAGCACAGCTCCTCGCTCAGGTTCATGAACCGCAGTGTTGATTCTGGGGCCACTGGGCTGGGCTGGGCTCAGCGTGTGATGTTTAGTCCACTCCTGCCTTAATTCTCCATCTGCAATATGTGGAAAATACATATATTTCCCTGTTTTCCAGGAGAAACACTTTACAAGATTGTGAAGGTCTGGATGGGGACCAGAAACAGGAAGAATAAATGTTTCGCTTTTCCTATTAAAGTGGGTGGAATTTTTATGGGAAGGGAGGTAAAACCTTTACTTTCTGTAGCAGATTAATAATTTCAGCCCGCAGAAAAAATTTCAGCCTAGAGAAAAATAAATAGAAGAGGTCTTTGATAGGCAGCTGTACCTTTTTGTCAAAGGGCTCAGACAACATTATAAGACAAAATACCTATACATTTTTCCTTAGGATCATCTTTCACCGCAAAAGATAAGCTCTTCGTTGAATACTTGGCATCAAACAGCAGATAGTGATGTGGGGATTTCTGATGTCCTGATCTCTGTGAGAAAATACCACCTTTGAGAAAAAGGAAAACATCGTTTGCTAAAAGAGCAGTTTCACAGCTAGTTGATCTTTCCTCTTCTATGTGGACAAAGGGCTTTTCTGGCTCTGCAATCCTGCTTCCCCCACCTCTCCCCTCAGACCTCCCTCTGCTCTACATGGAGACTCTTCCTCTGGTTAGATGTCCGGGACCGCATAGGTCAGGGACAGGGTATGCACTTCCTCAGCCTCTTGTTCTCCGAGATAAACATGAAAAGAACAAAAACACTAACCAATCCAGAGCTGTGCTATATTTATAGCAAAAATGATTAACATCCTCTTAGGCTGGCCTGGGAGCTCCTGGGTTTGCTTGCCTCATAAGAGACTGCTTCTGCGATACAAGCAGCTCTGAGAAGAGATCCCTGTAGAATCTTCTCTTCCTGGAGTTCCTGCGTGAGTCTGGGCCTGCTTCTTCATCTCATCATCCCCAAATAAAAAAGGGGGCCAACCAGCAAAGCGGGGATGTGAGGAGGACATGCACCTCATTTGTTCTCTGCAGCAGCTCTGCCTGGCACAAGTTCTGCCATCATTAGGGCACCAGTATTTCTTCAGGATTTTCTCAGCAGGTTTCCAGAGACCCCATGCCCTTGGCCCAACACGTGATAAGGTTGGCAGCAATGCAAACACAGGATTTGCACAGTGCTTTAATAATTTGCAAAAAAAAAGGATTAATGCAAAGCCTCCTGATCTGACTCTTAGCAGCAGTTTTATTCTAGGGTTGAAAATGGGTGTTTCTCCAGACAGGTCTTCACTGAAGGCAACTGTGCTGAATATCCCAAGTTGTGACTACTAGAGGCTTCAGCCAGAAGTTATATATATCTAATTTCCCTCTATAGCAGGAAAGTAAGGGCTGTTTTGTTTAGCTGGCTACTCTTCTGCTCAGTAAGACTTTAGGCTCCCTCCTTACCCTGGTCTCCTTCCCTCTCCAAGTTTGCTTTCTCTTCCAACAGCTTGGAAGTCACAGAGCACTCCAGTGCTTGGAGGTTAAATGTGAAGGACCATACCTCCCTACACATTACACCTCTTATCTCTGAAGGGAGGATGCCAATTTTATTTTTCTTTAATTTGAAAGGAGTTTAACTAATTACATCATTACTTTTGTTTATATGATATTTGAAACATCCCATTATTAATGTCGTCCAGCACTTCAGTATAACAGTGTACATCTATTTGCTTGTTTCTCTGCCATATTTCCATGTTCTCACACAGAGTGATTTCCTCCGGCTGATTATCTTTTTGAGTGTTTTTTCAAAATCAGCCTAAATCCCATTTCTTGGAACAAAGTTGAGAATAAGGTATGTAATTTCCCATATTAAAAAGGTATTTTGCAATACCTTTGTATTATGCAATGTCTTTCTATCTCAGAGGAGGGACAGGAATTTGACAGGCATGGTAGCCTTGGTATCAATGCATACCTTTTACCATTTAAAGGAAAATTATCTAAGTTAGGCACAATTTCAGGAAAAAAAATCATTCATTCTGCACTAAGGATATCCTTGCAAAATTAACATCTTAGTGCTTCATTTGCAGCCTTATTAATAATGTTTTCAGTTTATTATTTATATGTGCTATTTTATTGAAGTACTTTAAAAGCTTATTTTCCAAATCACCTTTTATACCCTACTGAGTAGGTTCTTTCGCATATTAAAATTCACAGACATATTCACACAAAAAAATTGCTCTAAATACAGCATTGATTAAACAGTAAACTTTTAAATGAAAAGTCTATAGACTGGAGAGGCACAAATAATTATTACAATCATTGTGAAGAGCTTATTTTAATATAGTTCATAAAATAGGAACAGTGGCACTGTGTGTTGTTTCCTGTATTGAAAGCAACAATTATTTGCCACTTCTGCCACACTGCTGTTTGAATGAGACATTAAAAATAGGGCCTCTCATTTGCCAGGCTCTGAAGCTACCCAGCTGGGAAGGCAGAGAAAGGAAGTGTTCAGGGTGTTCACAAAGACAATGTGTCAGATTCTGATACCAGTCCTACTGGTGTAAGTATAGAGTAAATTTACTTCTTCTATTCGGGGGTATTCTGGAACAGTATAAAACAGTGCGATTTGATCCATTGAGTAGTAACAAGACACAGAAGAAAAGAAGATAGGTTGCACCAGACCAATCACTGGTGTCTGGCCTGTTGCAGTAGAAAGAAGTATCAGCCTTTTGAGTCTTGTTGGCAGCACGTTTCACATCAGCAAAATGAACAAAGTGCGGTCTTTAATCAGTTTTCAAAATTCATAGAATTATATAATCATGGAGTCATTGAGATTGGAAAAGACCTCTAAAACCATCAGTCACACCAACCCCATGGATCACATCTCGCAGGTGTCTTTATAGCAGAAGTGCAGGGGCGGTCACATACCTGCAGCGTCCTCAGTGCCTTGCCACTGGATAATCAGTACCAGGAGAGAAACCAGTCCCCAGTAGTTCCATAAAAAAACATGCATTTTTCCACTTCTCCTTTCACCTCAACTTTTAGGCGCCTCCATGCTATGCCCTCGTGGTATGGTCCCTCATTACCTTAGCTGCACATATTTAGAGCAGTTGATGTTGCCAATGTGGTGCATAACGAGCTGACTGCATACAGAAATGTGGATTTACATGACAACTATTGCTTTTTCTGGGCTGAGTCTCATCTCTCTGCGCAAAAGACCTAATAAAATCAGAGGGAACATTCTGGGACATTCATCATGTACAGTAGTATGTTTTGTGTCAATGTGAAACAGTTGTATAAGGATTATAAAAATGTGATTTGCCAAAAATATTTTAAATACTTGAAAAAGGATTTGGTGGCATTTTCCTTATGAAAATAACCAATTCCTTCTGTGTTGACTGATGTGATGTACATAAAGAGTTTTGGCAGCCGTACAAAGTGAGGTGTTTCAGCTGTTGTTCATATAGATGGATCTTTCTAGAGACATACAGATGTGATGCATATTAAAAATGTAGCGCTGCAAGCTTTTGCAACACTCTTAGATGTTTTAGGAGGTGAAGAACAAAACCTTGACATTCGTCTGGCATTGTACTGTTTTCACTGGGGAAGAACTGTGTTCATAAATCCAGGAGCAAAACCTCAGGACCCATCCTGTGGTAAACACCACAGTCGGGAGTCCTGAGGAACCTGAGAAAGCTGCAGGGTCCTGCACAGATGCTGCCATGAAGTAGAAACCTGTGGTTCATGAAGCTGCAGAACAGTGATGGCCAGGGCTTCACTTTGGGCTGCTTCTTCATACCCCACTTCAGGATGCACAAGAGGTCCTTCATGCCCCCGGTTGCCAAACTATACTGGAGATCTTGGATGAAACCAGATTCCTCTGTGCCTCTCACATCTCTGCTGAGCAGAAGTGTATGACCTCCATGAGATGGGGCCAACCTGACCTGCGAGGAAGCGGAACGCATTTGCCTCTGAGTCTGCAGTTTGCAGAAGCAGCAGAATGCCGAAGTCTGGAGCACATTTACTGTGCCAGCTGCAGGTCAAGAGCCACTCTCTACTAGCGCACTGCCAGGGTTTATAAGGGATTGCAGAAAGTCTGGCAGTAGATCTGACCTGACTGCTGGATGTGCGGGAAAATGGACTTGCACACAGCAAGCCCCACACATGTCACACTTCTATGTGTGAAAATGAACCCTCTGAGACTGCCCATTCTGCTATCCATATGCTGCAGAGCTCAGTTTGTTGGATTCAATGTACATAGAATCATAGAATCATAGAACACTTTGGGTTGGAAGGGACCTTTAGAGGTCATCTAGCCCAACCCCCCTGCAGTGAACAGGGACATCTTCAACTGGATCAGGCTGCTCAGAGCCCTGTCCAACCTGGCCTTGAATCTTTCCAGGGATGGGGCCTCCACTGCCTCTTTGGGCAACCTGTTCCGGTGTTTCACCACCCTCATGGAAAAAAATTTCTTCCTTATATCTAGTCTAAATCTACTCTCCCTTAGTTTAAAGCCATTACTCCTTGTCCTGTCACAACAGGCCTTGCTAAAGTTTGTTCCCATCTTTCCTACAGGCCCCCTTCAGGTACTGGAAGGCTGCTATAAGGTCTTTCCCGCAGCCTTCTCTTCTCCAGGCTGAACAAGCCCAACTCTCTCAGCCTTTCCTCGTAGGAGAGATGCTCCAGTCCTCTGGTCATTTTTGTGGCCCTCCTCTGGACCCGCTCCAACAGCTCCATGCCCTGGAGGGCTCCAGAGCTGGATGCAGGACTCCAGGTGAGGTCTCACCAGAGCAGAGTAGAGGGACTCAGTCGCCTCCCTCGATCTGCTGGCCACACTTCTTTTGACGCAGCCCAGGATACAGTTGACCTTCTGGGCTGTGAGCGCACATTGGTGGCGCATGACCAGCTTTTCATCCACCAGTACTCCCAAGTCCTTCTAAGCAGGGCTGATCTCAATCCCCTCATCCCCCAGCCTGTATTGATAGTGGGGGTTGCCCTGACCCAGATGCAGGACCTCACACTTCACCTTGTTGAACCTCATGAGGTCACAGAGTCCCACTTCTCGAGCTTGTCCAGGTCCCTCTCGATGGCATCCTGTCCTTCTGGTGTGTCAGCTGCACCACTCAGCTTGCTGTCATCTGCAAACTTGCTGAGGATGCACTCTATCTCGCTAAGTCATTGACGAAAATGTTAAACAGCACCGGTTCCAGTATGGACCTCTGAGGGACACCACTTCTCACCAGTGTCCATTTGGACATTGAGCTATTGACCACTACACTCTGGCTGTGACCTTCCAATCAATTCCTTAGCCACCAAACAGTCCACCTATCTAATCCGTATTTCTACAATTTAGAGAGAAGGATGTTGTGAGTGACTATGTCAAAGGCTTTACAGAAGTCCAGACAGATCACATCTGTTGATCTTCCTTTGTCCACTCATCTAGTCACACCAGCATAGAAGGCAACTAGGTTGGTCAGGCATGACTTGCCCTTGGTGAAGCCGTGCTGGCTGTCTCAAATCACCTCCCTGTCCTCCACGTGCCTTAGCATAGCTTCTAGGAGGATCTGCTCCATGATCTCCCCAGGCGCAGAGGTGAGGCTGACAGGTTGGTAGTTCCCAGGGACCTACCGTTCCTACCCTTTTTAAAAATGGGTGCAATGTTTGTCTTCCTTCAATCACCAGGGACTTTGCCTGACTGCCATAACCTTTCAAATATCATGGAGAGTGGCTTGGCAATGCTATCAGCTGGACGTGGCAACAACACGAGCTGGAAAACTCACCTGCTCATGTGCTGAAAGTCTGACGCATCCAGACCTAAAGCACACTTACAGTACACATGCTTTGCATTGCATGCAGCCATTTTGTGTCTAGGTTTTCAGAGAAGAAAATAAAAGCCCTACATCACTTTGCAATATAATTGGACACACCAGAGCTGTGTTCATCTAGCACTCCCTTTGAGGTTCAGGGCTCACACAGTCCTGTGTGTACTTCTTTGTGCTCGTGATATGTTCAGTGTTGCACCAGGACAAAAAATAGAGTCATTACCAAAAAAAAAAAATTATAAACTCAAAGACAAAGAAAAGCATGACCTGCCATAAACCAGAAAGAATTGATTCATGCTCTTTAATAATTAAAAACTTCCACCTGAGCATCCAGGCAAAGGAGGGATACTATTCGGGAGTATCTTGCATTAAAACCTAAAATACAGAAAATAAGATTTATTTTGAGGTGAAAGATGGGGAATCCCAGAGAATGTGAATCAAGCAAAGTCACAGGACTGTGTGAGGAGAGGATCCCAGTAAGAGAATCTTGTACTGGATCTTTTTTTATTTTATGAAATAGAATCCTGAATAGTAAAATTCTACAGATCATTTCCTTTTTTAAATTACCTTCACTGAGAAAAGACATGAGCCTTCATATTTTTTAATACAAATGTGAATTAACACAAAGCTGTGGATGTCTTGCTGGTTTAGAGCTTTTTGGTATGCTGTAGTTGAGTCGGAAGGGAAAGGTTGCATTGTGAAAATGAAACAGCTTGCACATTGAAGATAGCTTGCTTTGATTTATTACAGAAAAATGACTGGAAAGAGAACTGAAGTCAGCATACACACAGCCTTATGCTGTGACCCACACTCTGTCTTTCCTCAAGTTGGGAGAGTAATGGGTATGTATAATGCAAAGCTTGCTACTGCAAAATGTTCTACGTATTCACCTCTCATGGGTGCACAAGCCCCAAGCTGAGGCTGCTGATCTTCCTTAAAGATGCACTTGGAATCATGCAGCACTGAGCCTGAAAGCACTAATACTGCAACTTGCTTCAGGCATCACTTTAGAGGTATGGAAGTCATATGTTCACTTTATTGTGTATAGAATTACAATATTGGAGCAATTAAACTCTGTCCCAAACTATTGCAGGTCTAGCCCATGTGTGGTTTCAGGTGTTAACAGAACACCAGAGAAGAGTGACTTGCAGGTTTTCATTCTGAAATGCCAAACGCCCTCTCAAACTGAAGAAAAACTTAGGCAAGTACACAAAAGCAAACAAACAGATCTAGACGCCTTGCTTTGTAATAGTAGAAACACAAAACTTTACAGGTGGAGCACCGCATGTATCACCATTGAAAGAAGCAGGGAATTAAAAGAACATTCCCTAGCTGTGCAAATATATAAACAGCTCTGCAATTTCAAGATGTAAACAAACGGACATCAGTAATTTGCATGCATCAGTATTTCACTGGTAAATGTATTCAGGAGTTTTTACACCTGCCCAGAAGCTGCTATTTTTAGTTTAAACTTACACTAAAGAGGGCAAGCATTTTTACTTCCCTAGCCTAATTTTGCAATGCAGGCGTCTTCCACTTAGGGCAGATAAATATCTCATCTGTGTTGCCTCCATAGGCAAGTGGAAAGGAACCCATATTTTAATGAAAATGGGGAAGTTCATCAGGCTGATGCTTCTAGAGCTTAGCAAGCAATTATACTCACTCTATAAATGCTAGCTGTTACTTAGGCCTCCAGTGATGCTGACTGACACTATCATAGCAAGAGTGCTGGGTCAAATGCAATTAGACTGGAAATAATGTTGGAGTAAAACTCAAATCTGTAACAGGACAAGAAGCTGACAGCAAAAGCCCATTTTCTCTCTCTCCATTGAGGTCATAGATGGTACAACAGAACGCACTTACTGCATTACTTCTCTTCATCACTGTAGCTAAGAGGAAAAACAAACCAAAAGTGTATTCCTTATTTAACACGCAGCAACAGCTCAGGTCTCAGCCTCTAAATTCTGTTCACTAATGCACACATGAAGCTGTTAGTCGATTACAAGAATGTTTTTAATTTCTGTTCCCTTTTTTCTCCCAAGAGCAATATTCCTTATGACATTTTTTGTGAACCCCCCCAAAAAATTGTGCCACTAAACAGAGAAGACGAAAATAAAGTCCTTATTATTTTAATATCTTAGTGCTGGCTGTAAGCAGTTGGTACATTTTTAAATTGGTGGTTGTACTCTTGAATTCTTCTCACCAAGGGGAGAGAACTAACATTTAGCTTGAAAAATCCCTACTGAAACCCTCTGGAATATAAACCGAGCTGTATTTACACGCATTCTGTGAAGCAAGGATTTAACATGGCTTGAAAAGTTGGGATTTGAATGCTATTTTGTAAGCAATGAACAAGCAAAATATTTGAAGTGGCAAATTGATATTTAGCCAAAATTACCTATGTGAATGGATGTTTATTTCAAAGGGATATTTAATTTTGTTTTATAACTATCTTCAGCAAAATAACAACTCTTTCATACTGCATTTATTCACAACTTTCACGTTGGCAAAAAAACATCCCTACTGATTATTCAACTTGTATTATTTCTGGTAGGTACTAATATTTGGGGTTTATTCCCAGCATATATCTGGTTTGCATTTAGTCAACTATGTCCACACTTTTTTCTTACACTGAGAAGTGCTGGACACTTGCAGATAGTACTGAAGAAACCTGCAGTCCTTTAATGAATTTAAATGAAGCAAAAATGAAGGGTTGGTGAAAATTTGGGGGTGCTCAACAGTGGTGGTGTTTTATTGGGATGTTTAGAGTTGCCATTACTTTTTGGTATTAGGTTTCACACAGCAGAGGAAAAATTATGTAAACAATAAATCATTGTCACCTGACCTTCATACCAAATGTGAAGGTCTGTGCATTCATGCTCCAGCAGGTTCCATGCTCAGGTTTGTGATCCTGATGGTGCTACTGGCTGTGAGGGCTATAGAAGCAGAAAGTGGGGTCTCACTCATTTGGAAATGGGATAGACATTTGGGTCCAGAACTCGTTCTCTAATCTCTCTAGTGTTTTCAAAATGTGGCGTGTGCTTGTGTAAAGTGGAGAGCAGACAGCTCAGCCAGAAAACAACTTCTAGACCACAACAGCAAAATGGACAGAGAAATGTCTCTGCAGCCACTAAGAATGAGGGAAACCAGAGACAAGACCACTGACACCTTGCTTCCTTGAAGGAAACATCAAAGTCTTTGTCCTCCAGAAGGCAAAAGCCAGGAACCGCTGTACCCAGCAAATGGCCTGAAAGCGCTGGGCCAGTTGCCTGGTGGTCGCCGCAGAGGAGGGGCAGAGCCTATGTCCTCTTCCCAGGCTTCCTGCCCAGGCATTCCCCTTTCCGAAGCCAAAGAAGACTGAACAATTGTGCTTTGTAACTGTGCACAGAAACATTCACACAGATTGGAAGCTGAACTTAGCGTTTCCTGTAGAGCAAATTTACATTGTAGACCCCACACTAGCACCACCAAGAAACAGCAATCCAGAATGAATAAACTGTGGTTTCGTGTGGATATGGGCACAGGCATGGATCCTGTGACCTCCAGCTGAAGCTCCATTCATGACAGAGGATATCAGAAAATGTCTATCTCCTGTGCAACGTTTCTGATGCTTAAGAATGCGCAAACTCGTACTACAGCCTTTCCTTCAGCTGGGGTATTTACAGAGGCTTTTATAAGCTTTCCCTTCTCTGGCTTAGTTCCTGTTTTCATAAAATTTTGGAGAACTCAGATAGCTCAGCCCTCAGCTAACTTGGCTTAAAACTGGCCAATGGATCCAGAAGTGAATAAAAAGACAAACCTAGTGGCACACAAGCGCAGCGTGATCATATAAACCTGGTTTATAATGGGAGCTGGGATGAAAAATAGATTACTGCAGATGATGGAAGCAATTAGGAATTCATTATTAAATGGCTGCTTAACTTCTGGTCTGACTTCAGGGCAGAGTTCGGGGAAGCGGAGTAATTGCTTGATTCAAGTTCATATTTCCACACTTTAGACTTTTTAATTGCTTTGAAGTTTAGTCCTAACTCAAAACTTCTGGAGTTTGTTGAGCTTTTTTGGGGAGGTACCTACAGAAAGTGGACAGTATTTTTCCCTTCTCGCTACTCATAAGTTTGTAACTTCTAATTAATGTGTGACTTCAGCTACCTGAATATAAAAAGAGCTATTTGGCTATTTGCTGGTGCAAAAAAAATTCTTATTACTTAGGAAAAGCACTTTATCCCAGACTGAGTGCTGTTAAATTAATGATTCTCTATGAAAATAAAAAGCCTAAAGATTTTTGTGTTAGCTGTATTTAAAAAAACTCTACATTTATTCAAACTTTATGGGTGCATGTTTTATGGAAATACACACATTATTTGAATATTGTTTCCAGGCTTCATGTAAAATAGTTTCAGCTACACACGCTTGGAAAACTAGGTGTGTCATTATATTGCAATGAAACTGGCTGGCTCAAGATACCGGCTACACTAACACAGCTCCATCAAGGTATTTGGACTATGTTGGTATAAAACTGCGAACTGCTAGGTGAATCATTCTCAATGCTTTCATCTTTTTCATGCTGACTTGCTTTACTAATTGGTTCCTCTCTTGAACATTCAAAGGAATTTTCATTTTGTTGTATTTCCTTTTCTGTCTTACACTGCTTTCTATTAACCACCTGTAAGTGTTTCGCTGCAGGATGACCTAAGGTTTTGTTCATATTTGAACTGTTCATTTGTTTGCTGTAGACAATATTAAATTAAATCAACCTTGAAGATGAAAGAAACATTTGGCATAAAACTTGCTCTGAAAGGTTAATGAATCTTAGAAATCCTCCCAAGTGAAGTAAAGAGGCTAAACCTAACGAATACAAAACTCATGCAGCAAACACTGCAATTCTGATATAATTCCTCTGATTTCAGTGAGGTTACACTGGAAATAAGTTTGACCTGCATGAGTCAAATCCATCCTTCTTTTCAGGGAAGGTACAATACCCAGCAAGAAAACAATCATCTCTCACTTGCTGTTAGCTTAATAGGAAACTCCAGGTCAATGTATGGGCATAAAACCATATAGATTATTTCTGTTATGAAACCTCTTGCATGAAGTCCAACTGAAATTTTTAATTGAAATTTCCCAGCCATTAGAGGAAGCTAAAATGTATGCACACAAAAATAAAAACTACTGCAATAATGAAGATTTCTGTTGAACTAAAATAATTCAACATTTAAGAAAAAGAATATGAATGCACTATATTTTTTGATATCTTGCAAATTTTCACGAGTAAGTTTTCCAGCGAATTATCAACCAGAGGTTGAGAACAATTCTCAGAGGAGAAAGAAGCAGTCCGGGGAAAAATAATAGCATAGGACAGAAATGTGAATTTAGCATTCAATCTTTTAAAAAAGAAAAGAAAATAACTTTGGGTTCCATTTTATTTAATTGAGTTCCATCTTATTTCATCTCTTAAAGCTTCGACAGTTGAGATATTCAGAAGCATTAAGTCTGTGAGGCAATTTGTATGAAATCTGGTGGTCTTGGTGTCATTCTGTAGTGAACCTGATCCTTCATTCTTAGAAAACACAAGTGAGCGAACTCTAATGACCTGTTCCATAACAAGCTGATTCTCGAAGCTGGAAAAACTGATGTCCCCTTCAGGAAAAGAATCTAAAAGCATTAAGCTCCTGTTTTAGATAGCTCATCTGAAAGTCTAAACCGTGGGTGTATCCTGGCCAGTGCATCCTCAAAGCCATTGACTGTGCAAACTAACATCTCGTATTTTCATGAAGTAACACTAGATTATTTTGCATTTTAATGGAAGAAAAGCACCCAAACCTCAGCTCATCTGAAAAAGTGGTTAACAGCAATGGTGATATGAGGTTGGGGATACCCACAGGTGGGCCATTGCTATGGAGGCTGGGGGACAACATATAGAAACAGTGCTAGATCCAAGACTCCTATTCAAAATATACTGATTTAGACATCTGTCGTGAAAGATATCTCTTAGGTCAAGCCTTCTATCCCTATGCCAGGACAGGTTTACATCATATTCTTCAAAAGTTTCTTTGTTAGTACTTTTGGTCAGTGCAGTTTTAAAGGATTCAGAGTGAAGGGGATTTCCATGGCTGTCTGGCAGTCTGACTCAAGCACTCCCATGCTGGAGGTAGCAGCAGCCAGGGGAGGTCAGCTGCTTATGCAAAGGTTACGAATGTTGTTTAGTCCCTAAAAGATAAAGCAGAGAAGCCCTTTGTGAATACTGAACAGCAAAAGAATCCATGTGGGAGTACAATCAGTAATACAGACCTGAAGATAAAGAATATAAAGTTACATTAGTGTGGAGTTAGCACATCAAGCTGTAATTTATCTAAATGGACAGGTCACCATCCCCTCATCTTTTTACCATCCCTTATTATCATCCTAGAAATAATATACATTAGTCGGTAGCCTGTGTTTTACTATCCTGAACAGGAAGGGAAAAAACGGAGTAAAATTATGAGTAAATGTTTCTCATCATGTTATTTGTATTCTGCCTTTTGCAGAGCATACTATAATGGAAGAGGGAATATTACACTACCAGAGGTAAAAATTCAGTGCATGGTTCACTGCAGATTACAGAGACTGTAAAAGAAAAACAAAATCGGTACAGATTTTCCTTTTTGTTCGTACAATATTGCTATAACAACAATGACTGGTGGGAAATTTTTTAACCCTTTGTATGTCTAAATATTTTGAAAGCTTCCTGAAAATTACAATTAACCTGCAGAACACAATATTTCTGCAAGCTTTTTTGTACTTGAATAACTCAACTACATCTTCTTTAACAGATTTCTACTAACACATGTTTAATTATCGGTGATGAATATACATGCTATACAGACAAAAACAACAACAAAAAAATCAGAAACAACTCATCTCCACAAATCACATACCCTAGAGGAAAATAGCACTGCTTTCTCCTCACCACAACTCAGTCACATGATATGCATACATGAATGGAGCTAAGTAGCAGCATTACTTCCTACAGTTTATAATGTCATAGACATGAGCAAGCTGATTCCAGCGGAGTTAGAAACTGTGTTCCTACATTTCTGCATTTGCCCAGCTTGTCTGGGCAGTGCCAGTGTTACTATTGCAAATTGGAATCTTTCTTTTCAGTTGTAGTAAAGGCACGAGTTCTTTTTCTCAGACTGGCCTTACTTCTGATTTTTTTATTTAAACAAAGCAAAAACCATGTGAATAAATCTCTAGCTAGGTTAAGACAGTTGTTTGTTTCATCTCATTCAAAATTTTTCAGAGTAGTGGTTAACGCTCTTTTCTTGCTTCTGCACTAGGAACTAAGAATAAATTCCTGCTTACAGTAACAGCAGGGGTAGAGATCACAGCATATTTAAAACCGGGTGGAAGCTGAGAGGAGCTAAAAGAGAAAAGGTCTGCTCTGTAGCTTCTAGCACGGGCCTTTGCTAGGAGTTCTCCAGGTCTCACCACTTCAGGGAATTCCCTGGCAGCATATCTGTGTAAATAATTGTGATGATTCTTTCACCTTATGAGAAAGTTCACATGAGAAATCCTGTACTTTCCAGTTAGGACCAATCCTCCTTTTGCGTTACTGTCCTCAGTTGGGGTTGCTGGCTGGGGTAAGCAGTTACATCGCCTGCTGCCCAGGCCCCCTTCACATCTTTGCAGCTACACACAATAAACACAGGGCACAGCGAACATTGGATGAAGAGATAATACCTGGACACTGAAGCCAAACTTAGATAAACTAGCTTGAGGTCTTCACTATTACATTTTTATTTATTTTTTGCAATTTGGTTTATTGAGCTGCATGTGTTTTGCTGTTAGTTTAAGCTTTTATTGGATTTCAGGTTTGTGCTGAGTAGCTACACAGGTAATCCTGTTGCTGCAGGAGCAAAGAGTTGGTACACAGACTCTACAAGAAGAATGGTAAAATTCTTACACTATGCCACTTTGAAAATTTCTTATCTCATGTCTTTTAGATGGCTGTCTAGGTCTGGTCTTTGTAAATCTGCTATTACCAAACAATGCAGGGAACAGGTTCTGGTCATTCATTGTGTTACCATTTAAAAAGAAGAAAAAGATGAACTACTGACATCTTCGTAACTACTTACACCAAGTAGGAAATTGGAGGAAAATTATTCAGGCTGTGTTCTGGATGTGAGAGATTTAACCTAAGCCCACGTTCTCCTGAACACCTGGTTGTTAAAGCAGATGTCTCAAAACTAAAAATTCTGTGACAAAGATAAAACAGAAAGCCTATTCATGCCCTCAGTGTGGACCAGAATATCAAAACACTTTCAGATGTGCAGGATAACCAACATAAGTAACTCCCCACAGTTTTACTCTTCTCCGGCTACCAGTCTCCAGATACAGAAAAGGAGAAATGAGTTAGTTCAACCCATAAAATCCTGGACATACAGACAGAGCAAAGAAATACTCTGTCAGGAAGGAAGAGCAGCCACAACTCTACATTTTGCAGATCAAGTAAGTGTAATCAAACAGAAAAATTAGTGAGGGTTTGTTGTTTTTTTTTTCCCTGAAGAAAAGATGAATCTGTTATATCTATCTTTGTTCAGGTATTTACATAGCCTACCAGAGTATTTTGACAGCTTGCAAATATTTAGAAATAGAAATAGTAATAATACCTTAAAAAATGAAATAATAATGATAATAATATGTTTATAACTCCATCTGGCTCAGTTTACCCTGTTAGTGAATTGGCTTACAAGACCAATAAGAAAGCTCTTCCTTGGATTACTCATACCAAACCCCAGGCAAGTGACCCCCTATAAGTAGCCACATCCCTTTTGTGTCTATGCCTCTTTGCTTTGGAAACTCATTGCCTGCAATCTTGTCTCGTGAATACATTCAAGCTGGCCCAAACTAGCTACTTCTTATCTTGCCCCTTCATCAAAGTTTCAGAACTCGCTGAACCTGTCTAGGTTAGAATGAAACAAGTAAGAAAAGTATCTGTGGTATATATTGACAGGCTGTGTATTTTCAAAGTGTGACAGAAACAAATATTCTATTATTTTCACTGCCTTCTGAATGATTTCTAATATTGCTTGCAATGATCCATTTTATTACAAGTTGTACATGACTTCTGCATTTCTGGGAAAGTGTACAAACTGTAATAAAAAACAGTTTCACAGAGAAAAAACTATAGTTAAACGGTCTAATAATAAAAGAAACTGACTTGGAACATATCAGTGTTGTCAATTTATCTTCAGGTAATTCACTCTTAAAGGAAATGTAGCTGCGTGAGTTATCTGGCAAACTGCTGAGATTTTGGTAGCGTAATCCAAGCCAATGATTATCTATGCTGGTTAAGATCTTCACTGCCAATGAATACAGGATTATGCTTTGGATCAACGATCCAAAATAAAAATACCAAACTAGCTGCCAGCTTGTTTGGATCAGGCAAACATTCCCTCTCAGCTCCTTCTTTCTTACCTCATCTCAGAAATGAAATTTTGGGTTCAGTTTTCCACTAGGCAACTTCTTGGCTGCTGTTCACCACAGTTTTCTGTTTCCTTAGAAAGGCTGTAATCCCCTGAGATGCCTAGGGATCTGTGACACCCTCTTTCCTGAATACAAGCCTTGCACTGTGAAGGAATTTTTAACAGCGACCTCTGGATCGGTAAAGTACTCAGAATAAAGACATGGTGGGAATTAAGCATGACCCTATAGATGCATAAACATCCCTTTCTTTATTCAAGTGTTATTCTGTGGGCTTCAGGAGTATATTAATGTGAAAAGGTTATTAGTGTGCTCAAGTGTCTGTAGCTGAGATAGAGCTCCGAATAGTGTCAAATATGTGTGGGTCTAGTAACAGGAATGGAGCTTCACCAGTCTATACTGCAATTATACTAAGAGTGTATACCGAGCGGCCAGATTTTGTCATTAATATTAGCCTGGAATGAATCACTATCCAATCTTGAACTGAATATATGAAAGTATTCAAATATTGTTTCTTCTTATTGAATCAGCCAGTTTTTCAATATCGAAGGTGAGCTGAATCCTGAAAGGCTCCTGAGACTTTTGGATTTCCAGGTAGGTTCAAGAGATTCACACAAAATTTCTACTCAAAGTCTCTGTATTTCTGAGGCCCTTTGCCATTTCTTCATTTGTTTTAAACATATTTGCACACAGATGAGTTATAGACAAAAGGATATTTTTTTAAGGCAACTATGATTTTCCTGTGGCCAGCATTTTAAAACAAACTATTGTTATAATATCAGGACAAAGAATCTCAGAATTATCTTAATTGAATCCAGATGCCTGCAGTTCAACACACCAACATGATTAAATGGATCTGTAGCCTACACTGACTCAAATACCTCCAACTGAAAATGAACACGCTTTAACTTTTTCTTTCTGTTTCTTTGAGACTTATCTTGATCTTATTTAACAAGATTCTGCCTTTCTGTCTCAACAGAGCACTAATTTTATTTATTAATTTATTTCTGTTTCATATATTTACTCTTCTTCTTACTTACGGATTGTTATACTGTCTTGTCTGTGTTTTAGTTGCTTTTCCCACTGATCTCCAAAAGTTTTGTTCAGGTCTTCTTACAGCAATGCAACAAAGTATTCAAAGTGATGCTGTAGAGCACCAAAATTCTGATTGTTTTCAATATGTAATGAAAGTAAAGCAAACACCTATTAAAAACTTTATGATATTACAGTTTTGGTTTTTTTTCATGTGATGAACCCACAACCACATTTTTTTGCCAGGATTCTTTTTCTGTTAACAACAACAAAGTCAATAAACAACCTAAGGAGCTTATGGTCTAAAAAATCCCATACATAACTTCAAATTATGTGCTACATCCACTAGAAACACAGAGTCATGTTTGGCAGACAGAGCTAGCTTTCATTTATCGGTAAGCAGGTAATGTGCTCTGTTGATCATCCATGCTAGAGATACAAAGCCTGATGTCCAGTAGGGTGTTTAGTAATACATGAAGCACATCATGAACACAGCTGTACTGCTTCCGGGGCTGGAGCAGACCCACGAATACAACACCTACTTTCCCACAGAGCTTTGAGTAATAGACTCTGCTGGATCCAAGCTTTATCTATGCATGAGTTTAAGTTCACAACCACGCATGTTGGAGAACAGCCTGAGTCTTGCAAGCCCAGTACTGAAACAGGATTCCTTGTGGTGGTATTTCTGTACCATACGCAAACAGACCCTGATGTACTTGTTTTATTTGTTGTTTTCCATTATGCAGCACAGCTGAGGCTTCTTTTGCCCTGGACCCTATCAAGATGTAAGAAGCGGTATGAACACTACGTACAGCTTGCGTGATCATATTCCAGACATAGCACAGGACTGATAAGGTATAGTTTTCCCTGCTGTTCAGCACAGCAGCCAAGGACCTAATCCAAAATCTATTGTCAGTGGGTATCTTTTGGTTGACTTAAAACCAAGGCCTCATAATGGAAAGCCAGAGAAATTCTTCTCTAGCTTATACGTGAGAGGTGTGTACCCTGACTCAAAGCAGATGTTTTTAAGAGATTGATTGCCCTGATCAGTAAATTCCACAGAAAGTAGATACTATTTAATGACTGCAGAGATTGCTTTGGAAGTGAATTCCTTGATTAATTCAGGTGTTGTCTAAAAAGGAGTCTCATCAGTTTTGAGCTTGAATTTTATTAGTAATTGAGTGTTTATCAATAGGAACAACTATATGTGTCATTTCTTTTGTATACATACCTTACAAATGAAACAGATTAATAGGAGATTAATTACAATGCCATCTTAATGTAAAATTGCAAGTAATATATTAGTCCCTAAGAGACCACCTCTAAGTTGATATCTGTGTTGAAAACATAATTACTTTATTTTGTCTTTCAGCATTACCATCAATTTATGTCTCCTGAGAGAGAAGCTGCAGCATCTTACTTACAAGGAGGGGAGTAAGAGAAGTCAACAATACTTTGAAGTTAATGAGAAATGTCTTTTTCTTTTATATATATCTCTTATCCTCCACTTACAGTCACAAAGAAATACACTGCACTAACATACAAATGATCTGCAGCTGGTATTTGTTGCTCTTTTCTGCAGATTTTATAGGACCTCTACCACGAATATGCGACAATGTAATTCAGAAAATTTGTCAAAGGTGTAGGATTAGGCAACAGAAATTGGTTAATTTAGTAAGATCTCCATTGTTCTGTCTCTGGGGGCTGAGTTTTCCTGAATTATAGACAAGCCTGAGTGACACAGTACCACAGTGACCCCTTAGGTATTCAGGACACAGGCAAAACACTGGCTTCATCAGAAGTCAGCTTGGGTCCTGCTTGGTTCACTAGGTGCAATGTAGCGTCGTTAACACTTGGGGAGTCTCTTACTAGTGATGCCAGAACAGCATCTTCTCTTCTTACCAGGCCTGGCCCCAGCACAGGACCTTTCTGGCACCCAGAGGAAGAAAGCAAGGACAGTAGCTAAGCCTGGAATTAGTCTTGGAGAAACGCAATTGGATGTGAAACTTGTAAAGGAAAGTTTCCCTCCATTCTGTTGATTTAGTGCATGCTAGTTATCACCCCCTGAAACTGAAACTTGTCAATGATCACAGAGCAATAGTGCAACCTCTCAAACATTCACCACTCCAGACCAGCACCAGGTAGTGCTGACAGCAGTATGTGAGACACTGCACTTTAGCTAACACACCTATCTGAACCATCCTTGCCGTACAGATACGGATCAGTAATCTGTGACCTACATCATCCAACAACAAAGTACAAGTTAGTGATACAACTCTAACATAAAAATTGTTGGTGTTCAGCAAGAACATATCCTGGGCTGCATAAAAAGCTGTTTGGCCAGCAGGTCAAAGGAGGTGATTCTGCCCCTCTACTCCGCTCTGGTGAGACCCCACCTGGAGTCCTGCATCCAGCTCTGCAGCTCTCAGCACAGGAAAGACATAGACCTGTTGGAGAGGGTCCAGAGGAGGGCCACAAAAATTATCAGAGGGATGGAACACATCTGCTATGAGGAAAGGCTGAGAGAGCTGGGGCTGTTCAGCCTGGAGAAGAAAAGGCTGTGGGGAGACCTTATAGCAGCCTTCCAGCACCTGAAGGGGCTTACCAGAAAGCTGGAGAGGGACTTTTTACAAGGGCATGCAGTGACAGAGCAAGTGGTAAAGGCTTTAAACTGAAAGAGGGTAGATTTAGACTAGGTATAAAGAGAAATTCTTCACTATGAGGGTTGTGAGGTGCTTGACCAGGTTGCCCAAAGAATTTGTGGAAGCACCGTCCCTGAAATTGTTCAAGGCCAGACTAGATGGGGCTCTGACTGACCTGGTCTAGTGGAAGGTGTCTTTGCTCATGGCAGGGGGGGTTGGAACTAGATGATCTACAAGGTCCTTTCCAACCCAAACCATTCTATGATCACCAGAAGCATACGGCATTAGAAGCATATGGAATGAGAAGTAGAAGAAAAAATAGAATGGAACACTGTGCAAGAGGATTCTTGGAGTTGTCTCAACATTTTAAGACAAGTGCATAGAAGATAGAGGATTCACCCTTCCCTACATTTGTGTAGTTAAGCTCTAGGCTACAAATCTTCTCAGGTTACTAACTGAGATTACTTTCTTCTATTCCAGGCATAAAACTATTCACTGTGCTTGCTTTCTTTTTCTTAAGTCACAGCTTCATGATAAGAAAGCCTTAAAGCCTGTATTTTTTGAAGTTGAGTTAATGCCAGTTCAGCAAATTAATATCCTGTGATATAATTATGAGGAGAAGTTGGGCTGCTACAGACAAGCAATTTTTTACCCCCTTGTCCACCTCAGTCCCCAGCTTCCTGCAAGTAAAACATCCCATACACTGTTCTGTCAGCACTAGCAACGCAGGGATTAAGGGCTTTATGTAGTCTCCATGGCATCCTATATATTTTGAAGAAAATCCTTTGTCATAATAGCAAGTGGAAACTGAGAGCCACAAAGGTATTTTTTTTGTATGACGTAATCTACTCTGCCATTGAGATACTTTTTTGCATTGTGCAAATCCCTTTCCCATACACAGAATATTTGGCCTTGTAACTGAAATGAGATTTTCTAGATTAACTTAGTTCATACTTCCTTTGGTTCCACGTGGTTGAGGCACGCTCACCACTGTTGTACTGCAAGACAAGAAAATTTCCCAGATAACACTAGTTTTCAATAACATCTATTGTCAACAAACAGCTGAATTACCAACTCCCAAACTAGTCTGTACAGAGGCACATTCTGCTATACCTTACTTATTCCATGAAATATCATTTGACAGCTGGACAACATGAGATGATACAGTCCAGTTCATTAAACAGATTATTGGCCTACATTTAAGGATTTCTACTCCAAGGAACGAAAGGACTCTGAATTTTCCGATATATATCAAGATCAACTTCAGCGCAAGCTAAGTTAAGATGAAAGAAGAATAGACAGTGTATTTATCAAATACAAATAAAACAATTTAAAAATCTTCAGAAGAGATGAGTGGAAGTGAAAATAGAAGCACGCACATATCTACTACTCAAAGAAGCTCCAAAGTTCCCTCTTACCCTGAAGTATGCAGCTGACAAGCTGATTAGATGCTTCATGGCACTGTCAGTCTCATTCTATACAAATCGTATGTCCTTAACTTGCCTCACAGAAGGCTAGACTTGCTGACTCCTGTTCCTTTTTATCTCCTAAACTTTTCTTTAGGGTGAGTTGAAATGCAAGTTCAGCTCTTTCTTCTGTTCTTCCAGAATTTCTTATTAATAGCTTCCAGTAAAAGGTAGTTTCAAAATTCCTTCCCCAAACTATTGCTATTGTCTTCAAAAAAAGTGTAGATAAGGCACTTTAAGACATGTTTTAGCAGGCATGGTGGTGATGGGTTTACAGCTGGACTTGATGAGCTTAGAGGTCTTTTCCAGCCTTAGTGATTCTATGGTTCTATGATTCTTACCTCCTTCTGCTTTGCAAATACTAATATTCCTTGGGTATGCCCCAACAAGAGTGTTTTTTGCCCCCAAACTGAACGGAACATGCTGACGACTGACACCTGCAAAGAGAAGTACTCCAATATCATTCAAGAGCCAGAGTGGAGCCTTTCACCAAAATCTTACATTTTCATATAAAAGTATAATTTGATAATTATATCTTAGGCAGTTATATTACCAGAATTGACACAGGCAAGTATGACTGAGTTTCGTCAGAAAGTATATACAATGGTAACTAATTGTTTCAGAATACTAATTAGTTTTTTGTTAATTTTATTATTAAGTACTGAGACAAACTTTTTTTCTCTGTATTACAAGGAGTCTTTATATTTTCCTCCAGGCCCTTTTCTTTGGTAACCTCTGCAATTATAGCCAGACTAGAAATTAACTATTTGTTGAGAGAAATCTGGTTTTTTATCTCCCAACTCCAAGAATTCCCATGCAAATCTCTTAAAAAATATATTTCTTGCTACACTATCCAATATTCCTAAAGACCTTAAATGGGACATTCAGAGGGTCCTTAAACCTACAAGAGAAAATTGTTTACCCAACCATGAGGTCAGAGGAATATGTGTTTTATGCATAGCTGAATAGAAATGGCAACTATTGCAATTGTATAATATCTGCAGATTTACATATCTATATTTTCAGTAAAACATAAGTGCTAAAGAAAATCATTAAGACGAGCACTACCCAGTCAGCTGTATGATGCAAACACAGCTTCAGCCAACACTGGATCCAACAGAGCTGTTGAAAGATAACGTCAAGTTCATAATGAAGTCACCAGATGATAATCTCATTTAAATTTTGGATAAAGTATTTGGGTGCGTGTATGGTGAGGTCATAGGAGGAAATGTAACACAGACAGAAAATGTTGGGTTTCGAGTGACATAATGGAGGCAATGCTGACACTGAAAACGGAACATGCAGAATTAACATTAGTAGAGTGTGCTGAGGATTGACTGGCTACACCACCCTTTCTGTGTGTGTGTAAGAAATACAAATCCAGTATAATCAGCCAGCCCTCTGAATAAATAATGATGACTTTTCAGTGCTCTACTTACGTATTTCATGGATGTGTTTCTGTCAGGCACAACTAAGTAGATAAAGAGGCATATGGGTTCAGATAAGATTAAAAAAATAAAAAAAGGACACTATCAGTTTGGTTTTTTTCTTTCTTTTTAATCACGCCTTTGATACTTAGGGAGGAAATTTAATCTGAATGAATTTCCTTTTAAAAAGCGGTAACTACCCTCCAGTTTAGTCTTTTTCACATGTAAAATGCCAAATGAACTTCAATAAATGCTGGTTGAGCACAAACAGTTTTAAAATTCCACAGAAATCCTAGTACACTTCCTGTCCCTTCTCAGTGCAGTAACATCTTTAGGAAATAAAAAAAAACCAATTCCTTGTAATTGCAAATGTTTTTTCAAGAGTGAAAATACCCTGATTAATAACGAAGTTTTGAAGGTCACCCATTAAAAAAAATACAAGGTGCCATGGAGTGTCCCAGGGATACTAAATCTACTTAAATAATAAAGTAAACCAAAACTTAATTCGACCTAAACCTTTCAAAAACACAAGTGATGTGTCAGGTCTGTTCACACAAGTAAGACTGTGTGAGGCTGGCCTTTGGGACATAGACTTTCAAGTTACCAAGCAATTAAAGTAAGTGCTGTGTGCTTCAAATTTCATTTATTTCCAGGGAGAGGAAAGGCCCATAGGGAATCAAGCAGACTAAGGGACCACTGGTGCTCCCCACTGGAAATGCTGAAATCGCTGCGTAGGAGTTGGCCATGGCCAGTGAGGAGCGGTAATAAACNTTTCCCTTCTGCCAAGAGTCATCATTAGCTTTTCTCTTGATCTTCCTAGGGCAAGGACTAAGCTCACNTTTGGAAATAATTGTTGATAAAGCATTTAGAAATGTACAGCATAGTGAAGATGTCACTATGAAATGTTGTCACTATTCTTGCTCGAAGTAGTACTGCGCAAGTATTTTCATATTGCAAACCTCCAGATGGGCACCTCTGGCATTCACCCGCTTTATGTTTCAGGTAGCTACCAGACATCCATGTTGGCAGGTGGGGGGAATATTTGAAAATGGGGAAAAAAAACACCACTCCTGAAACTCATTAAGCAAATTCTGTGTCTTACACTTGAAAGACGTCAATCACTAATTGGCCCCATCTTCTCTGTAATACTTCCACAGTGCTTTCTGCCTTCAGAGAGCAGTACTGTCTGAGGGAAGGGTAGCAGGAGGACTTAACAGGGATGTGAATCCTCTCTCCCAAGCAGCCCTTCCTCCCACATGCATTTCAATTTCAACCTTAAAGAAGAAATGTTTACCTTCTACCACACTTTTGTTCACAATGTTAATTATTATCGTCATCAAGGATTAGTAATAATAAACCCTGTCTAGACAATTTCCCTTGATATGACCTTACAGTGCATTTAAAAAAAAAAAAAAGTGATCACTTCATCTAGGAAATGTTTTGATTTCTAATAGTTCACATTTTGCCTTCTGAAAATCATATTTTAGAAACATAATTTGAAGGCATCTAAGGCTTGTGAAGTCTAGTGATGACACACCTCAATGATTAACAACTTTGTGCACTCTGTCTTACATTTAAAGGCACAAAAGCCTGTGATTATGAGACAATGCACACCCTGTGTTGTCTTATTGCTTAATTAGGTCACCCAGTCTGCCCACCTCATGAAGTGCAATGGCTAATATCATATTTCTACCATTTTTCAGATTGCTTTTAAAACTCCCAATGGAAGGTTCTTCCAATAGTTTCTTAACAGGATTATTTCATATTCCAGTATATCTCTCCAGTAGAACGGTTTCTTGACTGGTTTTCTATTTGTTTAATATCAGGCAGTTAAAGTATTGCTTTTCTGCGTGATTGGAGCAATTTCATATCTGCTTATCACTTCCATATCTCCTATATCATTTACATTTCTCTCTGGTTTTCCATAAATAAATACATACTTATAGCTGAAAAATAAAACTAAACTGAAAATATTTAATTCCTTCAGCATCTAGGATTTTATTTTAAATAAAAATTCTGGAAACATTAAACAATATGTATGGCCAGTTTTATCCCAACGGCAATCTAAACTTCAGCATGGCTCACACCCTGTCTCACCCACAGCCTGACCTGAGAGACACCTAAAATTAGTTGGCACTTTCCAGTTACAGGACACCTAAACAGAAGCACCTATTCTTGCCTTCTTCTTCATGGGGCGTTGGGCACAATGCTATCTTAAAAGCACCACAAAGACTTGCTGAGACTCACTACGTTTGGACTGACTTTACTTAAAAAAACAGTGAGAAGACAACAACACAATTTGCACAGAGCTCAGTAGCTGGAATACATGCCTAGCAATTGGGAGCAACCTGGGATAAAAGCTTTCTAGAGGCTAAAGCAATTTAAACAGACATCTTCTATCTCCCTAGAGATATCCTTTACCACCTGGCTATTTGGTAGTTCCTCCACCACTCCAGTGAAACTTGGGTGACTGTGCAAAAAGGAATGCAAGGTTAAGGAACCTAGAGATAGACTAAGAAACAGATGTCGTGGATCCATAACCTAGTGGTAGGTCAATACCCTGAATGGAGCAGAAGAGAAGTCCTGGTTTCTGATTTCAAAGCCAGGGTTTCATTCAGTGTCTTGTCCTGGGTTCAGCCAGGACAGGGTTAATTTTCACCGGACTCCGGGAAGGGGCACAGCCGGGCGGGCTGACCCAACCTGGCCAACCAGAGCAGGGTATTCCATACCATGTGCTGTCATGCTGGGTTCTGTTGGGGGGAGGCTGGGCGGCAGGAACTCTCTCACGGCTCGGGAGGGCACAGTGGCGGTTCGGTCCAAGAAAGCGGTTCTGTTCTGTGGGCTCTGTTCTGCGGGTTTGTGTCCTGTTTTCCCCTTTTCTGTATCATTGTTGTTCCTATTCCCTTAGTCTGCTGTTCTGTTAAACTGCCCTTATCCCAACCCACCAGTTTCTGCCTGTTTCTTTCCATTCCCCTCCGTACTGGGGCGGGGGGAGGGGCAGCCGTGTGGTGCTTTTGTTGCCGGCTGCACCCAAACCAGAACATGTCTCTTTCACCCAAAACACAGAACTGGTCTCCAAAGTAGAGCTGAAACTTAGGGTTTCTAGGTTTCAGCTCTAGGTATAAAACTGCATTAGTTCCTTTAGGAATAAGATCTACAGTATTTTGCAGGAGGGTCCAGGTTTCTGGTTTCTGCTCCCTGGACTGTTTCAGTACTCTACTCAGTTCTTGTTTCAGCACAGGCTGTGATGCAGATTAGAAGAATGCAGAATACAGTTCTGTTAGAGGAAGTTTTTCTGAGTAATTCAGGCTTATAAAGGCATTTAAGAGTCTCTCTCTTACAATTGTCTTTGTCAGGGCAATCACAGAGCTGCTTGGCTTGAAAAAAAAAAAAATCCCTATGGTTAAACAAAATGTTCTGGTGGTCAAAATTGTTGAACTTCCTGGTACTTTGTTAATTTCCTTTTCACTTCATAACGGAGTGACTACTAGTGGGAGGGAGCCTTACAAACAGTGTTATTTCTGGTTTGAGGGCAAGACTTCATCTGTTCCCAAGTTAGTATTTTCCATTCATTATTTTCATTAAATATACTGTCCTCTTGTGCTTCTTCCATGCTTTAGGGTTTGCATATGTATGGAAATCAGTGGTCAGGGAAGAAGATCTATACCTGGAGTCTACACAAAACTCCTTAACAGGCTGGTACCAGAGCATATAGTACTGTCTGCTAAGTGCATAACAGTTCAGCTCCAATTTGCAATGGGATAACAACTTTGCACAAACCTCAGATCTGCTACAAATAGCCACGCAGGGAGGTGAAGGTATAATAATCCTAAAGGAACCCCAGTCTTACTGTGCAGTATCATTCCTGTGTTGATAAAACCTTATGCAAAGTTTAAAGACAAGATACAGAGGTGCACTGAACTTCTGCCAGGTGGGGCAAGTGTATCCAACATATTGACGAAACACTATACAGCCAAGTGTTTACAGCAAAATGAGTAGTTCCTGTGTTCCTGTTCAAAAAGTCAATGCAAACTTATTTTATTCTTTAACTACTGTATTCCAGACCCCAATACCTCATTATAGGAAATAGAATGGAGAAGTGTCTTGAGTGAATTAATTTTATGAGCATGTGAATTAAACTGAATCAATTTTCGTAATTTCAAGGCCATTCACTGTGAACACAGTTTAAGACTCCAAGGGAGCACTACAGCAACACATTCAGGCTGAATTGCTTTGAAATTGGTTAAAGGCTACTTCATTTTCTTCAGCTACATTTTGAAAAGCATGTTCTCGTGGGGTAAATTTAATTTCAAGTTGAACTGCTGAATTGTTGAAATGTCTTATTGTATCTTACTGTAACTATATTGTAATTCCAAAGCTCATTAAAAAAATAAAACAAAAATTAAAAAAAAAAAGCTACAACAACCATGGTACCTACTCCACCTTCAGAAACTTCTTCAACTCTTGGCAACTAATTACCTTTACTTATATTTTTTCTTTCAGATTTTTTTTTTTTTCGGTGACAATGCAGTCTTTTTCACCTCTGTTTTCTGGATGGGTATGGTCTCACCAGGATGGCCAAGAAGAGCTTCTGATCTGCTTTTTTTCTGTAAAATTATAAAGACTCCCAATAGCGCATTATTATGAAAAACTTACAAGAATGTGACATTAAGATTTACTAGGATCTTAGAAGGAGAAAAGTGGAAAGAGGTTTTTTTATTCCTGTAACATGGGATTCTAAGACTCATTGCTATAATCAGTCCTCTTCAGAATAACAGCTCTCCCTGTTTTGCAGGGAAGGTGCTCATCAGCACTCCAGAAGCAAGGGCGCCTCGCCCAGCTGTCCATACAACACTTCACTCCTGGCAGGAAACAGGAGGCACCAGCCATGCTTGCGGCTGAAGCCCCGCTGAACATGGAGCTTTTGTGAGCGCAGAGCTGCATTCACCGGTCCCACAGCCAGTCACACTTACTTGCACGTACAATTGGAGGTTAAAAATATTTAGCTAGGATACTGCTGAAAGTGTCTTACAGCCATGCACACAAAGGCACTTTATTGAGCAGCAGATCATCTGAAGTCTGTTGTCACAGCTAATAGTAATAGCTTAAGACATTTTTTACATAGGCATTTCTACCGTGTGTTACAGGTGAAAAAGGAGATATCTGGATTGCATGAAAAGAAGTTTTATAATCTGTTCTCCATAACGTAAGAAAGGAACAATAGATAAACCCAGACTGAAGTTTATATACTCTCTTTTATGATAGCCATTTAGATATTCTTATCTTACTATAACTTAAGGGGGAGTTTGCATCTGAACTATCATGCTCAATAGCCACCAATTGGCTCTCGTGACTCCGTCCAGCCTTCTTTAAACAGATGTTTACACTTTTTACCTTCTCAGCACTCTGTGGCAGTAAGTTTAACAGTACATTTAAGCAGTCTTGGAAATTCAACAGACAAAAGTATTTTTGTCTGTCTCAGACCTTTTGTCTTGTAATTTAATTTGGTTCCCTTAGTTGCGATGTTATGAGAAGCAGTAAATATTACGTCTATTTTACAATGTTGTTTGTTGTTGTCATCTCTCCTTTTGGTAACATTTTTCTGTAATGAAAAATATTAGTGTAGTTCTCTCTCCCCTTATGGAAGCCATTGGCCCCCTCTGCTGCCCTCACCTGCACTTCTCCCCATTCTGCAGCTGATTGTCTCCCAGAGGATAGCCACAGAGACTACATTTTGTGGTACAGAGTATGTAGCAATTTTTATGAGGGTACAACACCATTTTCTGTTTTGGTTTGTTTCTTTTTCCTTCCCTAGTTGTTCCTACATTTCTGTTAGCCTCTCTGGCTGGTGGTGAGCACAGAGCTGGCATTGGCACAGAACTATCCACAGTGACTCCTAACTTGTTCTTCAGACTGGAAAAAGCCCATCATTAAGTGTGCAAAGTTCTAGTGTTTTCATCCCATGCACCTAACTCCAACTGTATCAATAATTATTTTCAACTCCTGTTTTATTTCCAAGGCACTTGTTAATGAAATCATCCTTCAGTCTTTTTTTCAGCTTTAGTTTAGTCTATCCTAAGTCTTCCTTTGAGGAAAACCTTTACAGACGTCTCTAAGAAGATTAATAACACTTTGGGAGGGAATAACTTGGCAGCCAATGACTAAGCTCTAGAAGAAGGAGCAGAGTAAACATGGAATATTTCTGCTGTTCCAGAATACAAACTGGAAAGATAAGAGCAGTAATTTCTGATTTTAAAGTGTTTCGAATCACAACACTTCATCCCAAGGCAAATTAAGGCAGTTCTTTCTGGGGAACAGTGCAAGATAGAACAACCTTTCCCAACCAAGAAAGATTTTCACGTGGAAATTTCTATCCAATTCTTTATTCAATATTCAGCTGCAAGAACATCCATTGAACAATGATATTTCCTCTGAAGTCTCTTACCGTCAATCATCATCCACAATGTTTTGTTTAAGTTAGATTTACTGCACCATGTTGCCCACATTCACAAGCGATTTTCTGATATATTACACAGAGAAGATATCACGAATATATATTTTTACCTAATCTGTCCTTCAGTGCAGAGAGTGCAGCCCTCATGTCACTATGAAAAGTAAAAGGAAGGCTACAGCTGCATTTCTGCAGAGCCCTGCAGCCTCTAATAACGGTGGCTGTATCCACCCCTACTTATTCAAGATAATGGCATTTTAATATATTTATCTCATTTCCAGATGTTTGTATGCAAATTCCATTCATGAGAGCATTCTGTGTTGAGTACACCCAAGACTCAAGAAAAAGTGTATCATAGCCCAGAAATAAAGCCTATAAATCCTACAGTTTTATTCTGCCACAGCTGTTCTGTAAGGTATTGCAGTATTATGACTACATTTTGCAGATGTTCACTGTGCCTAAATTTGAGTACCTCCAACTGGACAACATATTATCTCTGTAAACATATTTCTGTGCACTGAGTTATTTTCAAGTCCATAAAGTTTGAAAATACCATGTGGTTGTTCCAAAGTCAGCACTCTGTTTACGCGGTGAAGTGTTACACATGGACTCTAGCAGAAGTAAATAAAATTATCTCAGCCTGTCACACAGCCAGGGAAAAATGTCATGTTTCTTTCTGACACATCACTTTTGAGCAGAGCAGATCTCAGCAAGCAGTAGAAACATGGGAAAAGTTATCTCTGGAGTTATCTCAATAACCACGTTGTTGTGCTTATTAAGACTAACCTTGATATGACTCTTGTTTCACTGCAATGGGACTTCTGCAGCAAGTGATATACAGTGAGACTGAATGGAAATAAGGGACAGTGAGGAGACAGAACATTATTTCAATTAATTTTAATTATAAAATAAATGTAAATACAATTGTAACTTAATTTCTTACTAGCCCTTTGTGAACACCCTGCAGAATGGTACCTTCAGTACCAGAGGTTTATAAAGGGGCAGAACCTTTAAGGCCCAGTTCCTTAAAGATGCCAGTGAATGATTTTCCATGAGGGAGCTGTTTCACGCATCAGTGGAGCCAGTCTGCTTCACACAGCCCCTAACATTTCATTTAAGATGAAGACTTCTATGGTTTCCAAAGAGGCTGTGCTTTGGTGGGTCACTGTGTTACCTCCTATTTTAAGTAAGGATCTAGTCTTGTTGTTTTTGTTAGCTTCCTGTCACACAGATTCACACACCGTACTGAATCCTAAACACAGTGGTAACATTAATTACATATTTATGAGGGCAAAATATAGAAATAAATAACCACAGAACACAGGAGCATGTTCAAAGGATAGTCAAGCAAGGCACATGATTTTAAATGTTTCTGATCAGCCAAATAAAAGATTACTGCTTTCCATATTCATATTTTACATTGAGTGACTCCAGACTAGTCTCCAAGAGAGTCCAGAATGTCAGCTTGTCTGCGCCTGGGAGTTGACACTGGAATATATAATCAGGACAGCCTGCCGTCTGACTAAACCTCTCCTGACATCGCCCCAGCTTTCATGAAATTTAAACTGCCTCTTCCCTCTTTGTGAGAGGCATGGCGAGGCATTATACCCTGCTTGTTAATGATGGATGGCCCCGCCGGTTCAGCCCAGCGCTGCCTCCTGGGGACATGGCGGAGAAGGGCTGGCAGCAGAGCCCAGGCTGCGCTTCCAACCAGCTGGCCAGCAGGGACTCCCAGTCCGTATCGCTGACGAGAGCAGCCACCTTTCATTTCCTCACGTCCCTGAGGTTTTAATATTATGGTAAAGGGGAAGTTCCTTTTAGTACTTCGATGACCACATTCGTTAATACTGCTTCTCTGAGCCATTTGGACCAGAGCAGGGGAGGTGGTGCGAGGGGGACGGAGATCTAGCAGAAAAGGAGAAGCATCATGTTTTGACTGATGTGATCACCACAGGCTACTGCACTGAAAGGAAAGTTAAATAAATCCTCCGAAAAGCTATAAGACTTCTGACCTCATTGAAATCCTTTGTTATCACAGTGCACTTTGCAGCATTGTTTCAGGGCATGTTTTCTCCATTTTGCAGTAGGTAAGCTTTCATGTTTTCTCCCAAAATACGGCATGAAGGGCCTTTCCCTAATGCACACAGAACTTCAACTCATTTTTTGTATTGCAGTGTCCAGATATGTCGGAGGCACCATGCTCTATCACAGGAAACATCACTTCTGGTATGAAGAATTTTTGGGATCATGACAAAAAAAGACATCTTCAAATGAGGGTGTGTCTGAGGTGGGAGATTACAAGCCAAAGCAGTGAATGAAATGGATCAAATACACCCTCAGTGTGCACTTCTACCCTGATCACAGAATCACAGAAACATAGGTTGGAAATGACCACTATGATCATCGAGTCCAACCATCCACCCAACACCACCATGACTACTAAACCATATCCCAAAGTGCCTCATGTACATGTTTTTTGAACACCTCCAGGGTT